>OLGM01000139.1_pt1 | contig 53138 bp, 47 predicted proteins | sample 1606001 | NCBI WGS metagenome assembly OLGM01 (sample SAMN03283294) | human gut metagenome | biome: human-associated habitat; material: feces | host: Homo sapiens | place: Peru | collected 2012
GCCGAAGATAGTTAGCTGGAAACGGCTTGTGAAAATAGGTAGTCGCCGACTTAACTTAAAAGCTCTGAGAGAAATCTCAGGGCTTTTTTGTTGCATAAAAATATGGCATGGTTTTTGGTCGAAATGCTAATAGGTCAGGACTTGACAGAAATGCTACTATGTAATACAATGTAGATAAGCTACTACGCATTACATACTAGCAGAAAGGAGGACTTATGGAAAACAATGCACAGCTTCTAAAAGGTGTTCTGGAATACTGTGTCCTGAAATTGATTGCGCAAGAGCCGACTTATGGCTATAAGATCGTGATGCACCTAAAGCAGGTCGGATTTTCTGACTTGAGTGAAAGCACGCTCTATCCGCTGCTATTGCGCTTGGAACAGCAGGGAAAGGTCACGGTAGAGCGCAGACCTTCTCCCAAGGGGCCGAGTCGAAAATATTACGTCGTAACGGAAGAAGGAAGGCGGGCGCTTCTTGACTTCCGGCAGGATTGGAGCTGGCTCTGCCAGCTGGTGGAAAAAATTTTTAAGGAGGAGCCAGATGAATAAGTATTTTGCATTGCGAAAAACAAACCGGATGCGTACTAAGTTGCTGACCGAAGAAAGTCAGGCACAACTTAAAGAAGTGATCCGCTATCTTCGCCGGGTCAGCTGGGACTTCTGTGGCATCGAACTTGTGTGTAGCGATTTGCTTGATATTGCCATCCAAGCCAATGCAGAAAATCAGGAATTGTTCCATTCGATCTCGGACGCAAAGACTTTTGTGGATGAGGTCAAGCCCAGCTTGAAAACACTGAGAGCTGGGGATTACTTCTGGTATGTAGCACCGCTGTATTTCTTTTTTGGGTGGGGTGTTGAAGGGGTGCTGCTCTATCCGCTAATTGGAAATTGGGTCTTTGAGCTTTCGGTAGGCTATCTGATGCAGTTAGCTGTTGCATTGACCGCGTTTTGCATCCTGTTCCGCCGGATGATGGAGCAGGTAGGTTTTCCTCCACGGGAACACTGGCTCAAATATATCGCTTGGATGGCGCTATATATCGTAGTGCTGTATGGGACAGGCTGGTTTTTTAACCAAATCGCGGGCAATCTCGTGTTGCTGCGGCTTCCAATCCTTAGCTATTCGATTTTTTGTTTGCTTCTGGGTGCGGGGCTGTATGCGTTACATTTCTGGAGATATGGAAAAGATTCGCGTTTGAATGCTCGCATATAAAGCAAAAAGTGGTTCCGCTGTACTGTGCATAACAGTGCGACGGAGCCGCATACCTTATTAGATGGTCGCCGACTTAATTACAGCAATTCAACTTTTTAGTGCAACAGCAATAACGTTGAATTGCATATCGCAAATATGCCGTTTGAATGCTGCACTAATTTCTTGACTTGCGATAAAAGCTCTGAGATGAAAATCTTGGGGCTTTTTGGGGGCTCATATAAAAATACATAGCCGCAAAGTTGCAGGAAAAAGCGCTTTTGTCTCGTGTTAAGAGATGAAAGCGCTTTACATTTTGTAAAAAGGATGCGATTGATCATGAAACGATTCCACCGCCACTGTCGGCGGCTTTGTATTCTGGCAGCATTACTGGTGCTGTTGGTGCTGTTTTTGCGGCAGAATGTTCTGCTGGATACAGCCAGCCGACACGCGATCTTACTGGATGCCCAAAGCGGGCGGGTACTGGCGCAGAAACGTGCTGATGAGCGTGCTGCACCGGCATCCCTGACAAAAATGATGACCGTACTGCTGACCATAGAAGCCGAACCCGACCTGGATAAACAGGTAACACTGCCGGAGGATATTTTCCCGCCTTTGCAGAACGAAAACGCCTCTATGGCGGGCTTTGCGCCCGGGGAGGAGGTCACGGTGCGGGACTTGCTCTATGGCGCGATACTGCCCTCCGGCGCAGAATGCTGCGAGACGCTGGCGCGGCTGGTGAGCGGCAGCGAAGAAAGCTTTGCCGCACTGATGAACCAAAAAGCCGCAGAGCTCGGTATGAAGAACACCCATTTTTCAAACGCTACCGGCCTGACCGACACCGAGCACTATTCCAGCGCGGCAGATATGGCAAAGCTGTTGCAGGCAGCGCTGCACAATGCGACCTTCCGCACCATTTTTACAACGGAGCACTACACCACCACAGCGACTGCGCAGCACCCGGAAGGTGTTTCGCTGACCAGCACACTGCTGGGCAAACTGGATGGAACAGAGCTTCCGTCGGGAACACAGATCGAGGGCGGCAAAACGGGATATACCGCCGCCGCAGGGCTGTGTCTGGCCAGCCTTGCCACCGTAAACGGAAAAGAGTACATCCTTGTTACGCTGGCCGCGCCCGGAGACCATGGGACGGAGCAATACAACATTCGCGATGCAGTGCAGGTGTACCGGAAACTGGCAGATAAAAAATAACTGTGCTGTATAGGAATCGCCTTGCAAACCTGATATTTCGGCGGTACAATAGGGACATTCTATCACGGAAAAGGATGTTTGACTATGCGAGACGAAGCCATTGACCTGTGCGGACAGGTGGATTTTACCCGTACCGATGCCATGCCGCTGCTGGAACGGGATGCACAGTTCCGCTTTGCCTGTGCGGGCTGCGGCAACTGCTGCCGCGGGCGGGAGGATATCGTGCTGTCCGGCTATGATCTGTGGCGCATTGCCGCCCGGCTGCGCCTGCCGCCGCAGATCGTGGCCCGGGGCTACTGCCGCAGCAGCATTGGCAGGGTGAGCCATTTACCGGTGCTGCGGCTTGCTCCGGTGAAGGAAAACCGCAACAACTGCCCTTTTCTGACCGAAAACCACTGCGCCATCCATGAGGCAGAGCCGTTGGTATGTGCGCTGTATCCGCTGGCGCAGGAGATCAGCCGGGCAGGGGAGGTACACTACTTTTTGCAGCCCACCGGCTGCGGCGGACAGGTGATTGAAGCAAGGGTGCAGGATTACCTTGCCCGCTACGATGTGCCCGCCCGGGAAGCCATTGATGTGCGCTGGGCACAGACCTGCATGGCTTTGGAAGATACGGTGGAACAGCTGGAGACGGTGTTGAGCCCTGTACTGGTGCGCCGGATGCAGGCAAAGCTTTGGCAGGCACTGTATTTTGGTTACGATTACGCGCAGGACTATCTGCCGCAGCTGGAAGCAAACCTGCAAACGCTGGACACGGAGCTGCGCAAACTGACGGAGTATCAGAAAAAGCGAAACGATGGTCCAAAATAATTGATAGATATCTTTACTTGAATCGATAATAAAGGCCGTTTTCAGGGAAAAGTGGATTGTTTTGCCAGTGATTCTGTGATATACTTCACGAGTGTAAAGCGAACCTTGTTTGATCCGCTTACAATATCGGCCCGGAGTGCGGCGTCCTGTTGGCTGCAAGGGCTGAAGATAGAGGAGATCATCAATATGCGTAAAATCACTCGTCGTTCCTTCCTGACTGTTGCCGCTGCCTGCGGCGCAGCAGCTGCTCTTTCTGCCTGCGGCGGTTCTTCCTCCGCATCTTCTACGGTAGCGTCCTCCACGGCTGCTTCCGCATCGGTCGCTGCCGCTTCCAACGGCGAAAAGTTCACTGTTGGTATCTGCCAGCTGGTGCAGCACGCTGCACTGGATGCCGCTACGCAGGGCTTTGAGGATGCGCTGACCGCTTCCTTTGGCGAGAACGTCACCTTCGACTTCCAGAATGCACAGGGCGATTCCGCTACCTGCGCCACCATTGCCAACGGCTTTGTTTCCTCCGGCGTGGCTCTGATCATGGCAAACGCTACCCCTGCTCTGCAGGCTGCACAGGCTGCTACCAACACTATCCCCATTCTGGGCACCTCCGTTACCGAGTACGGCGTGGCGCTGGGTCTGGATAACTTCTCCGGCACTGTGGGCGGCAACGTCTCCGGTACCTCCGATCTGGCACCGCTGGATCAGCAGGCAGACATGATCGTGGAGTGGATGCCTGAGGTCAAGAAGGTCGGCCTGCTGTACTGCTCTGCTGAGGCCAACAGCCAGTATCAGGTAGATGAAGTGCAGAAGTATCTGGAGGCTAAGGGCGTAACTGCTACCCAGTACGCTTTCTCGGATTCCAACGATCTGTCCTCCGTCTGCCAGAAGGCTGCGGACGAGAACGACGCACTGTATGTGCCCACCGATAACACCGTTGCCGCCAATACCGGTATCGTGGATGGCATCTGCCGCCCGGCTAAGAAGCCTGTGTTCGCCGGTGAGGAGGGCATCTGCTCCGGCTGCGGCGTGGCTACCCTGTCCATCAGCTACTATGATCTGGGCTACACCACCGGTGAGATGGCAGTCAAGATCCTGAACGGCGAGAGCGATATCTCCACCATGCCCATCGAGTACACCGATGTGACCAAAAAGTACAATAAGGCTGTCTGCGATGACCTTGGCCTGACCGTACCGGAAGGCTATGTTGAGATCGAAGCCTGATAGCAGCAGAACCGGAACAATATAAAATAGCGGAGAAGAGTGGATTTCTGCTCTTCTCCGCTTTCCCGTATCAAAGCGGGAGATAAAAAAGTGTAACGTTTAGGAGGAAATTGTTTTGGAGATCATTGCAAGACTTGCAAACCTGCCGGGCGCTTTACCGGGTGCTTGTGCGCAGGGGCTTATCTGGGGTATCATGGCCATTGGCGTGTACCTGACCTACCGTATTCTGGATGTTGCCGACCTGACCGTGGACGGCAGCTTTGGCACCGGCGGCGCAGTGTGCGTCATGTGCCTGCTTTCCGGCATGAACGTCTGGGCAGCATTGCTGGTGGCTGTGCTGGCTGGTCTGCTTACCGGCCTTGTCACCGGCCTGCTGCACACCTTTATGGGCATCCCCGCTATTCTGGCAGGTATCCTGACCCAGCTGGCGCTGTATTCCGTCAACCTGAAAATTATGGGCAAGGCCAACCAGTCCATCAACGTGGACAAATACGGCCTGCTCATTTCCCTGCGCTGGGTCAAGGAATTTGCCCTGCATAACCCCATCATCATGGTCATCCTTGTTACGGCGGTGGTCATCGGGGTATTGTACTGGTTCTTCGGTACGGAGCTGGGCTGCGGCATCCGCGCTACCGGTTCTAACCCTGCCATGTCCCGCGCACAGGGCATCAACACCAACTTCAACATCGTGCTGGGACTGGCTGTCTCCAATGCGCTGGTGGCGCTGTCCGGTGCGCTGCTCAGCCAGTATCAGGGCTTTGCAGATGTCGGCATGGGACGCGGTGCCATCGTCATCGGTCTGGCTGCCGTCATCATCGGCGAGGCCGTGTTTGGCCGCATCTTCCACAACTTTGCCCTCAAGCTGGCCGCTGTTTCCATCGGCGCCATCATCTACTATATCGTCATCCAGCTGGTGCTGACGCTGGGCTTTGATGCAAACCTGCTCAAGCTGCTCAGCGCCTCCGTGGTGGCAGTGTTCCTTGCCGTGCCGTACTGGAAGGGCAAATACTTCTCGAAGCCGGTCAAAAAGGCAAAGGAGGGTGCAAAAAATGCTTGAGATCCAAAACGTTTCCAAAACCTTCAATGCAGGCACGGTGAACCAGAAAACCGCCCTGAACGGCCTGAACCTGAAGCTGAATGAGTGTGATTTTGTTACCGTGATCGGCGGCAACGGTGCGGGTAAATCCACTATGCTGAATGCCGTTGCCGGTGTGTGGCCGGTGGACGAGGGCAAGATTTTGATCGACGGTGTGGATGTCACCCGCCTGGGTGAGCATCAGCGCGCCGCTTACATTGGCCGCGTGTTCCAGGACCCCATGACCGGCACTGCCGCCACCATGCAGATCGAGGAAAATCTGGCGCTGGCAGCCCGGCGCGGCAAGCGCCGCACCCTGCGCATTGGCATCACCAAGGCCGAGCGGGAGCAGTACCGTGAGCTTCTCAAGACCCTTGATCTGGGCCTTGAAGATCGCCTGACCGCCCGCGTGGGGCTTCTTTCCGGCGGTCAGCGGCAGGCGCTGACTTTGCTGATGGCTACCATGAACAAGCCCAAGCTCTTGCTGCTGGACGAGCACACCGCCGCACTGGACCCCAAAACGGCGCTGAAGGTGCTTACCCTCTCGGCGCGCATCGTGGAGGAGAACCACCTGACCACCATGATGATCACCCACAACATGAAGGATGCCATCAAATACGGCAACCGCCTCATCATGATGCACGAGGGTCATATTATCTACGACGTGGCAGGGGAGGAGAAGCAGAAGCTGCACGTTTCCGACCTGCTGGCAAAGTTCCAGATCGCCAGCGGCGGCGAGTTTGCCAACGACCGCATGATCCTGTCCAACTAAGCCAGAACAAAAGGGCATTCCATCCGCTTATGGTTGGAACGCCCTTTTTCTATGTCCTGCTTGCGGACACAAAGAAAATAGGCTCCCCGCCAATGGCAGGGAGCCTGCTGCTGTATGCGGCTTACCGCTTGATATCGTAGTTCATGTTCATCAGGTTGCGAATGGTGCTCACATCATCGGTGATGTTGGCATCGCCGTGGATGGTGTGCTTGATGGCGCTGCTTGCCACTGCAAAGTTGATCATATCCATGGCCTTGTAGTTGTGCAGCATGGCGTAGATCAGGCCGCTGGCAAAGGCGTCGCCGCCGCCCACGCGGTCCAGAATGTTAAAGGTGTACAGCTTGCTCTCGAAGGTGTGCCCCTCGTACCACATAAAGGCCTTCAGGCTGTTCTCGCTGCCGCTGTGAGCGTAGCGCACATGGCGGGCGATGCATTTCAGGTTGGGGTAGCGCTCAATAAACCGCTGGAAGATCTCGTCCTGCTGCTCGTAGCTGGGCTGCAGGGGCACGCCGTCCTTCCAGTCGCCCTTGCTGTGGTCGTTTTCATCCTTCCACAGGTGGTAGGGCTCAATGCCCATCAGCACGTCCACATAGGGCAGGCACTCGGTACAGAAGTCCCGTGCTTCCTCCCAAGTCCACAGGGTGGAGCGGAAGTTGCCGTCAAAACTCACGGTCAGTCCCTTCTTCTTGGCAACCTTCAGCATATCAAGGATCAGGCTGCGGCAGTTGGGTGCCAGTGCCGGGGTGATGCCGCTGAGGTGCAGCCAGTCGTAGCCGTCCAGCAGAGCGTCCAGATCTACCTGAGAAAAATCGTACTCGGTAATGGCGCTGTGCTTGCGGTCGTAGATGACCTTGGAAGCGCGGATGCCGTAGCCGGTCTCCAGATAATAAGTACCTAGACGGTTAGAAGGGGTCTCGTCCGGCTCGGTCAGGATCATGGGGGTGCAGTGCACATCGTTGGAGCGCAGCCAGCGCACAGCGCTCTTGCCCAAACTGTTGTTGGGCACTACGCTGAAGAAGGTGCTGTCCACGCCAAGGTTTGCCAGCGCCAGCGCAATGTTGGCCTCGCTGCCGCCGTAACTGGCTTCAAAAGCCGATGCCATGCGGATCTTTTCGTAGTTCGGCGGGGTCAGGCGCAGCATGATCTCACCACAGGTGATGAACTTCTGGCCATTGGGTTCGCTGCCAAGGATCGGATTGAAATGTTCCATAAAGCTCCTCCTGATGACATTGCGGAAATCCGCAACTATTAACACATCGTTGTATCCATTATAGTGCGTTCCCGGACAGAATGCAAGCGTTTGCACGCGCAAGCAAGAGAAAATAAACCATAAAATTTGGTAAAGTTGCCGAAAAAGCTGCCTTGCGGCAGAATTACACCCCGGTCAGGTCAAAGCTAGGGGTGTATTCCTCCTTGGCGCTGCTCTTCTGCTGCATATAGCCCTGCACAAGCCTCTTGTCCATGGCGTAGTTCACCACCCGGCGGTATTCGTAGGTGGTGATGCGCCGCCCGATGCCGTGCTCTGCGGCCTTGTAGAAGGGGGTATACTGGCTCATGACGCTGGGCAGAAAGCACCCGGGGTCGGCATCGTTCCACGCGGCCATCTGGTCCAGCACGGCAAAGCTGTCCTCCACATGGCCCGGCAGCGCCAGATGCCGCAGGATGACCCCCTTTTGCAGGATGCCGTCTGCATCGAACACCGGATGCCCGGCCTGCGCCATCATGGCTTCGATGGCGGGCTTTGCCTCGGCAAAATAGTCCGGCGCGGCGGAAAGCTCTGCGGAAAGGGCAGAGGACACATATTTTAAATCTGCCAGCCAGATGTCGATGTACCCGCGCCATGCCTGCACGCTTTCTACCGTCTCGTAGCCGCCGGTGTTGCACACGATGGGCAGCCGCAGCCCCTTGGCGCGGGCAATATCCAGTGCGGCAATGATCCACGGCTGCCACTGCCCGGGAGTGACCAGATTGATGTTGTGTGCGCCCTGCGCCTGCAAATTTAAAAAGATCTCAGCCAAATGCTCCACCGTGATCTCTTTGCCCAGCCCCTCGGCGCTGATGGGATAGTTCTGGCAGAAGCAGCACTTGAGGGTGCAGCCGGAAAAGAACACCGTGCCGCTGCCCCTTGTGCCGCTGATGCAGGGCTCCTCCCAGTGGTGCAGGGCAGCACGGGCAGCTTTCAGGGCAGCGCCTGCCCCGCAGAAGCCGGTGCGCCCGGCGGCACGGTCGGCACCGCAGCGGCGAGGGCAGAGGGTGCAGCAGGTGGGAACGAAAATGGTTTTCGGCATAATATCCAAAGTCCTTTGCTTAAAATTTTCGTATTCAGTATACCACTTTTGGTGCCATTCGTGCTATACTGAAATACAGAGAAACGATAATACAAAAAACGCAACATCTTTGCAGGGCAAAGACTGCGTTATGATGGAGGAGACCATGCGCACCGAAACCGATGAGATCCGCGATAATCTGAAGTATCTGGCTCTGCTGGCCAGAGATTACCCCTCGCAGGCGGCGGCCGCCAGCGAGATCATCAGCAATCAGGCGCTGCTCAAGCTGCCCAAGGGCACCGAGCATTTCATGAGCGACCTGCACGGCGAGAACGAGGCCTTTGTGCATATCCTGAACTCTGCCTCCGGCGTCATCCGGGAAAAGGTGGATGCCGTGCTGGGCGATACCATGCCGGAGGCAGCCCGTGCCGAGCTTGCCACCCTGATCTACTATCCCACCGAAAAGCTGCCCCAGCTCAAGGCACGCTGCACCACCGAGGATGCGCTGGAGCAGTGGTATACCCAGACCCTTCTCCAGCTGATCGATATCTGCCGTCTGGTGTCCTCCAAGCACACCCGCGACCATGTGCGCAGCTGTCTGCCTTCCAGCTGCGGCTATATTCTGGACGAGCTGCTCCACGCCCACTTTGAGGATCACGATAAAGACCTGTACTACGGCCAGATCGTGGGCAGCATCATCGAGAACGGCCGCGCCGATCGCTTTATCGTGCGCCTGTGCGAGCTGATCAAGCATCTGGCGGTGGATAAGCTGCATATCGTGGGCGACCTGTTTGACCGCGGCCCCCGCCCGGACATTATTCTGGATCTGTTGATGCGCCACCACAATGTAGATATCCAGTGGGGCAACCATGACGTGGTGTGGATGGGTGCTGCCGCTGGCAGTCCTATCTGCATCTGCACCGTACTTAAGACCACGCTTGCCTACCACAACCACGGGATGCTGGAGGACTGCTACGGCATCAATCTGCGGCACTTGCAGCGCATGGCAGAGCAGTTTTACGGCGAGGATGATCTTTCCATCTGGATGCCCCACACGGACGCCGCCCGCGGCCCCTATACGCAGGGAATGCTCCACCGCTGCGCTGTGATGCACAAGGCCATCTCCATCCTTATGTTCAAGCTGGAGTGTCAGGTCATCGACCGCAACCCGGATTTCCAGATGCAGGGGCGGGATTATCTGCGCCGCATCGACTGGGACGCCCATACCGTGCAGGTAGGGGAGAAGAGCTATCCTTTGCGGGACACCTCCTTCCCCACGGTAGACCCGGCAGACCCCGCAAAGCTGAACCCGGACGAGCAGCTGGTGCTGCGCAAGCTGGTACAGTCCTTCCGGCAGAGCGAAAGATTACAGCAACACATTGAATTTTTGTATGCCAAGGGCAGCGTGTACCACATTGAAAATGGTAATTTGCTCTACCACGGCGCTGTACCCATGAACACGAAGGGTGGCTTTGCGGTGGAGCACTTTGAGGGACGCCGCTACTCCGGCCGTGCCCTGATGGATTACTGCGACGCCCGCGCCCGCCGTGGCTACTATGGGGCAGAGGGCAGCGCCGTCCGCCAGAGCGGACAGGACTTTCTGTGGTATCTGTGGTGCGGCAAGCTTTCGCCGCTGTTTGGCCGCAGCGCCATGACCACCTTCGAGCGGCTGTATATTGCCGACCCCGCCACCCATACGGAGGTCAAGGACCCCTATTATAGCTGGTACAACGACGAAGCCGCCTGCCGCCGCATTCTGGCAGAGTTCGGCCTTCCGGGCACGAGCCATATCGTCAACGGCCATGTGCCGGTGCAGGAGAAAAACGGCGAGAGCCCCATCAAGGGCGGAGGACGGCTGGTGGTCATCGACGGCGGGTTCTGCCGCGCCTACCACGAAAAGACCGGCATTGCCGGGTATACGCTGGTGTATTCCAGCCGTACCATGTCCCTGCGCACCCATCAGCCCTTTGAAAGCGCGGAGAAGGCGGTGCGGGAGAATTTGGACATCCTGTCCCAGAAGAACATTCTGGAGACCGAAAATCATCGCATCCTCGTGGAAGATACGGACGAGGGCGAGGTGCTGCGGGAGCGCGTGCATGATCTTAAGCAGCTGGTAACGGCCTATCAGCTAGGCTGGATCCCGGAGGCGCGGTGCGAGGATCACGTTTGGTGATATCGCCAAAGGGTAAAATCTGGGTCAGCTTTTGTCAAAATTGATGAAAAACCCAATAAAATTTTGGGATATCTGCGTGTAATCTGGGCAAAACAGAAAATAATGAAACATGTACAAATCGGGCTTTGCTTTTTTGTGGAAGTAGTGTATAATAGGATAGTTATAAATCTGCCCCGGTGTTGGTGAATCTGTACACCCCGGCGGTAGAAGTAACGAGATGGAATGCTTTCAGTAGCCTTAACAGGCCTGTGGCACAGGCCTTTGACAAGGAGATCATAAAAGTGGAGAAATTTGTTATTACCGGCGGTAAGCCCCTGCACGGAGAAGTGACCATTTCCGGCGCAAAAAATGCGGCTGTGGGTATTCTGCCTGCTACCATTCTGGCAGCGGATGTCTGCGTGATCGAAAATCTGCCCGATATCAGCGATGTGTCGGTCAGCCTCAAGATTCTGAGCACCCTTGGTGCACAGGTGAAGATGCTCAACCGCAACACCTACGAGATCGATACTCGGCATCTGGTCACAACCAATGTGCCGGACGATCTGTCCCGTCAGATGCGCGCCAGCTACTACTTCCTCGGCGCACTGCTCTCCCGCTTTGGCAAGGCACAGGTTGCCATGCCCGGCGGCTGCAATCTGGGCCCCCGCCCCATCGACCAGCACCTGAAGGTGTTCAGTGCGCTGGGCGCAGAGGACAGCGTGGACTACGGCATGATCACGGTGCGCTCCAAGCAGGAGCTGACCGGTGCCCATATCTTCTTTGATAAGGTCAGTGTGGGCGCTACCATGAACGGTATGCTCTCTGCGGTCATGGCCAAGGGTCAGACCATTCTGGAAAACTGCGCCAAGGAGCCCCATGTGGTGGATCTGGCAAACTTCCTGAATATGTGCGGCGCAGACGTGCGCGGCGCCGGTACCGATGTTATCAAGGTGCGTGGCGTGGAAAAGATGCACGGCTGCACTTACAGCATCATCCCGGATCAGATCGAGGCCGGCAGCTACATGGTAGCTGCTGCTGCCACCGGCGGTGATGTGCTCATCAAGAATGTTACTCCCAAGCACTTGGAGCCCATCACGGCCAAGCTGCGCCGCGCAGGGGTCACTGTGGAAGAATTTGACGATGCAGTGCGGGTATCCCGCACCGGCGATATTCTGCCGCTGAAGATCAACACCATGCCGCATCCCGGCTTCCCCACCGATATGCAGCCCCTGATGGGTGTGTTGCTGAGCGTGGCCAAGGGCACCAGCACCATCACCGAGAGCGTGTGGGACAACCGCTTCCGCTATGTGGACGAGCTGCGCAAGATGGGTGCCAGCGTGCAGGTGGACGGTCAGGTGGCCGTATTTGAGGGCGTGGAAAAGCTCAGCCCTGCACCGCTGCGCGCCTCCGATCTGCGTGCCGGTGCTGCTATGGTGGTGGCTGCTCTGATGGCCGACGGCACCAGCGAGATCGAGGAGATTGGTCATATCGAGCGTGGCTACGAGAATATCGTGGAAAAGCTGCGCGGTCTGGGTGCAGAGATCAGCAAGGTGGAGCGGATGCCCGCTGCACTGGAACAGGCTCTGTAACACATACAAAAACAAACAGCCTGCCGTAAATTTTGTGCGGCGGGCTGTTTTTGGGTGGTAACATAAGAGGTTTTCATGGCAGAGTTCATTTCATTGTATTCCGGCTCCTCCGGCAACAGCAGCGTGGTGCGCTGCGGCGCACAGTACCTCATCGTGGATATGGGCAAGGGGGTACGCACCACCACGGCAGCGCTCAAATCTCTGGGGCTTGCCGTCAGCGATTGCGCGGGCATCCTTGTCACCCACGAGCACAGCGACCACGTCAAGGGGCTTTCCACCTTCTTGAAAAAGAACCCACTGCCGGTGTACGGCGCAGCGGCTACGCTGGATTTTCTGGATGCCAACGATATCGTGCCCGCCAACTGTGAGCTGAACGCGCTGGAGGGCAGGGAAGAGGATATCGGCTGCTTCGGGGTGCAGTCCTTCCCCACCAGCCACGATGTGCCTTGCGTGGGCTACCGCATCCACACCCCGGACGATAAGACCATGACCATCGCCACCGACCTTGGTACTCTGACCCCGCCGGTGCACGAGGCACTTTCCGGCTGCGACCTTGTGGCGCTGGAAAGCAACTACGACCTGCATATGCTGCGCAGCGGGCCCTACCCCTACTATCTGCGCGCCCGCATCGAGAGCGTGCGGGGACACCTTTCCAACGACGAGTGCTCCGCAAAGCTCTTGGAGCTGATCCAGAGCGGCTGCAAAAGGTTTGCCCTGTGCCATCTCTCGCAGGAGAATAACACGCCCAGCCTTGCCCTGCAGACCGTGTTCACCACCTTGGGTGCAGCCGGTGTCGTGCCGGAAAAAGACTGCATCGTGCAGGCACAGCGCCGCAACGAGGTAAGCCCTGCATTAGAGTTCTGATTTATCAAACAATAAAGCCATCTGCAACAGCTGATCCCGAGGGTTTCAAATCCCGGTCATGCTGCGGCAGATGGCTTTTTCTTTGCACGGTGATTCGCGCTTATTTTGCGATTGTTTTTCTCAAAAGATGTGCCATTCCGGCAGAAATAAAACAACTTATTCTGCGGCCTTTTGAACCCGGATATCACTGCCCAAAAACTGGATCTGCACAAAGGCCGCAAGGCGGCTGGAGATCTTCTCCGTATACAGCTTTTCCAGCAGCGCACCGTCCGTGATGTTGGTTGTGACGATAGTGGGCAGCTTTGCGCCCAAGCGGTTATTCAGCAGACTGTACAGATTCGTCAGGAAGAAGCTGGAATTGAACTCGGTGCCCAGATCGTCCAAAATCAGCAGGTCAGCGTTGCAGGCAGTCTGGAACAAGGTCTCCTCTTCGCCGCTGGGGTCGGTGCCAAAATGCAGCGCTTCCAGCTTGCCGAAAAAGTCCGGGCAGGAGACGTAGATCACATCGTAGTTCTGCCGCAGCACCTCCCCGGCAATGGCGAGGGCGGCATGGGTCTTGCCAAGCCCTGCGTTGCCCACCAGCAGCAGGCTTTCGCGGGTGGCAGGGGAGAAGTCTGCGGCGTAATCCCGCAGGTCGGCCAGAACCTCGGTCATGTAGCTGCGCACGCTCTCGCCCAGCGTCTTGTCCATCGTGTTGGGGTAGTAGTCCAGCTGCATGGTGTCAAAGCTGGAGATGGACAGGCTGGACAGCTCCTCAATCTCCTTCCGGCGCAGCTGCTGCATTACCCGGCGCACACAGTCGCAGGTGTGGCCGTCCACCGCGCCGGTGTCCTCGCACCGCTTGCAGGTAAACTTCGGCTCCAGCGCGTCCGCAGGGCGTCCGCTCCCGGCCAGCAGGGCGGTCAGCTTCTGCTTTGCCGCCGCAAGGGCAGCAGCAGTCTCGGTACGGTCCTTGCCAGAAGCTCCGGCAATGGCGCAGCGGATTCCCCGCACCCGCACTTCCTCTTCGGCGTGGCGCAGCCCGGGAATGGCGGCTTCGGCTTCGGCCTGTGCATCCTGTGCCAAGGCGCGGGCAGTCTGCCGCCGCATGGCTACGGTGCGCAGTGCCTGCTGATACAATTCGTTTTTGGTACGCATAAAGGCTCCTTACTCCGGTTTCTTGATCAGGGAACGGCGACGGGTGGCGTTTTTCAGGATATCGTTTCCGCTGGGCGCGGCGCGGTCTACCCGGATATTCCGGCTTGCCCCGGCTGCGGCCACCGGCCCGCGCACATCGTGGATGCTGCGCAGACCCTTGGCGTTCCATGTTTTAAGGATGCTGTTCCAGTACCACAGATCCCGCTTGGGGCCGGCCTGTACGGCGGCTTCCTGCACCATGGCATCGTCGTAGCCGTACACCTCGTACCAGCGTGCAATGGCCTTGCGCCCGCCCAGCGTCAGCTCCTCGGGGGTGATCTGCAGCAGGCTGCTGACGTATTCCTCGCGGCTCTGGCGCAGTGCCAGCAGCTTTAAGTGGGCATCGGCCTGTTCGCCGGTCTCCACACCCTCGGCACGCCAGACCTTCAACTCGTGGGTCACGGCAGCTATGGTGCGCTTGCCCCGGCTGGCTACATAGGCTACGCACAGCATCACAGCTTCGGGTGAAAAGCCTTCCTGCACATACAGGTTTACCAGCTTTTCCATCTCGGTGTGGGTCAGCGGACGGGCAAAGCTGGTCTGTGCGCAGTCGATCAGGCTGGAGATCATAGGATCGGTGCGGCTGGCAGCGGCGATCTCCGCCCAGCGCATGGGGGCGGGGGCGCTGGGCTCTGCCCCCGGCGCGGCGTTTTCCTCGTAGCGCTCCAAAAGCCCCGCACCCGCCCAGAAAGCCAGCGCACTCTCGGCACTGATGCGACTGCGCAGCTTGAGGTCGGCGCAGATCTTGTCCGGGTCGGTCACGCCGGTGGCCAGCACATACAGCGCCACCCGCACATTGTATTCTTCGGCAATGCCCAGCTTAGAGAACACAAGCTGCGGCACGGCGATGGTATCGCCCTTCAGTTCTTTCAAACGGTAGATCATGGTTTCCTCGTTCGGTTTATTCGTTGGCAGTATCCGGCTCGGCAGGCGGCTCCCACGGGTCGCAGTCCATCATGTCCGGGCAGTTGTTCCAGCGCTCTGGCTCGGCATCGTAGGCGTCCTTCAGATACTGCGCGGCAGCGGCACGCCCTTCGTCCGTAAGCGGAAATACCTCCCGGCGGCGCAGGGCGGGGTCGGTCTTGTCGATCGTCCAGGGCGCAGGCCAGTAGTCCACAGTGAGGATCTTTTCCTCCTTGGTGGCATCCGCGCCGCCGTCCGGGTCCGGCACGGTGCGCTTGCCCGGCGTAAGCCGGTAGCGAAGCCCGGCCTCGTTGCCGCTGTAATCATTCTTGCACAAAAAGTAGTGCAGCAGGGGAACAAAGATCATGGTGCAGCTCGTCCTTTCCGGCAAAAGGCGCGGCCTTTTGCGCAATCAATTCTATTATAAAGCCGCCGGGCTAAAATGCAATAACTTTTTGTGAAACTCCCTGCAAAAGCTGCCCCGCTTACAGGAAATCCGGCCTTGACAGCGCAGCAGAAATATGGTAAAATATTGCCTGTTGCAGCAGATGTGCAATGTGCTACTGTGGCTCAGCTGGTAGAGCAGCTCACTCGTAATGAGCAGGTCGCCTGTTCGAATCAGGTCAGTAGCTCCAAAGGAAAACCCCCGAAAGTTGGCTTGTGAAGCCGATTTTCGGGGGTTTTTTCTTTGTGCGGCAGGGGATGGAAAAGTGGGCGGTTGTGCCTTAATTACCCCTGTTTATCTGGGAATTGCTTTAATGAGTGGCGCAAGAAGTGGCGCAATAAAAGCACGGTGCGAGTTGCATCGTGCTAAAAATGGGTAAACAAAAACCACGGTGCGCGTGCATCGTAAATCTTTCCGTTGCGCAATGCAATAGGATCGTCTTTTCTGATAAATCTTACTTTGATCATATCGCCTGTGCACATAGTAGTTCGGTTTTTGATAAGGTGATAGGACATTCTGGCTTGTTGCAAACTCATTTCGTTTGCACCGCCGGGAAGGTTGAGTTCGAAAATCTGCACAGGGTCATTTTCCTAACCACAGACATCATATTCCGCAACATGGGTCTTGCCGCAAACTGGGCAAGGAATCGTTTCTGCCATGATTATGTTCCTCCATTTTTGTTATAAAAAAAGATACTCCCACACTGCTCCCGAAGGCAGTGCGGTGCACCCTTGCTGATGCACAGGAAGTATCTTATGCAATGAGTATAGCGCCGGAGGCTGTAGAATACAATTAAGAGCGGCTATCACATTGTTTCTATCCACGCCCTCCTCGCGGAGGGCGACCAAGGGACTGGGAGACGCTCGCCCGGCCTTGTCGGATTTCTATCCACGCCCTCCTCGCGGAGGGCGACGCACCACGATCTGGGCTGCATCGGGGCAGAGGCATTTCTATCCACGCCCTCCTCGCGGAGGGCGACAACTCCCGTTATACGCATAAAAAAGGCCGGAGGTATTTCTATCCACGCCCTCCTCGCGGAGGGCGACTTTGCTCTTGTAGTAGCGGGCATTGACGCACAGCAATTTCTATCCACGCCCTCCTCGCGGAGGGCGACGGCAGAAGAAGGTGCTGAACTGGCACAAGCTGCACTATTTCTATCCACGCCCTCCTCGCGGAGGGCGACGTCAAGAGTGGATGCAAGAGGGCAAAGCGGAGATTATTTCTATCCACGCCCTCCTCGCGGAGGGCGACGGATTACTATGTACCTCAGTTTGCAAACATCGGCATTTCTATCCACGCCCTCCTCGCGGAGGGCGACCCATTGATAAGGCTGTACAACCCGGAAAACAAAATTTCTATCCACGCCCTCCTCGCGGAGGGCGACAGCAGGAGCGGAGGATTCGTGCCGAACGCATACATTTCTATCCACGCCCTCCTCGCGGAGGGCGACGATACCTTCAACGTTGACACAGCAGCAATTATCCATTTCTATCCACGCCCTCCTCGCGGAGGGCGACCGACGCGATACATGGCGGAATCAAGCTGCAAAAAAATTTCTATCCACGCCCTCCTCGCGGAGGGCGACGCCTGGTTGCGACCATCTGGCTTGTGTTAGCAGATTTCTATCCACGCCCTCCTCGCGGAGGGCGACGTCTGAATGGTGGGGCTGCCGAAGATAGTCTGGAATTTCTATCCACGCCCTCCTCGCGGAGGGCGACGTCGTGGATATAAACCGGTACACGGTACGCCTTATTTCTATCCACGCCCTCCTCGCGGAGGGCGACGGTATCAGTTCCGCGACCGCAGACGGCGACACCCTATTTCTATCCACGCCCTCCTCGCGGAGGGCGACTCTGGGTCAAAGATCAGCTGCCGGACTTGATCCGATTTCTATCCACGCCCTCCTCGCGGAGGGCGACAAGGGCTGGGCGCAGCTCTGGCAGCACTATGTAGATTTCTATCCACGCCCTCCTCGCGGAGGGCGACCAGCGGCTGCAATCCATGGTAGAGGACTTGCCGGAGATTTCTATCCACGCCCTCCTCGCGGAGGGCGACCGCCCAGCCGCTTGTTGACCTCGCTGGCGATGTACGGATTTCTATCCACGCCCTCCTCGCGGAGGGCGACTGTACAAAATCCAACACAACGGATATTTTACAAGTATTTCTATCCACGCCCTCCTCGCGGAGGGCGACTCCGGTCCACGTTGAGCATAAGGCATGCAGCTTGTATTTCTATCCACGCCCTCCTCGCGGAGGGCGACTGCCGGACGGAAACAAAGAGGAGGAGCACGATGACTATTTCTATCCACGCCCTCCTCGCGGAGGGCGACCGGTTTCATATCCTCGTACCGGTCGTTGAGAATGATTTCTATCCACGCCCTCCTCGCGGAGGGCGACTGTATACCCGCAGCCCGTCGAATGTGGCGACGATATTTCTATCCACGCCCTCCTCGCGGAGGGCGACGGACAGCGTTGCAAAGTGCTACGCATGGGTAGGCATTTCTATCCACGCCCTCCTCGCGGAGGGCGACAGCGGACAGCAGAAAAGCGACGATACGCCTATCGGTATTTCTATCCACGCCCTCCTCGCGGAGGGCGACAGAGGTACGAGGAGGGGCGAGAGCCCCTCTTTTCGATTTCTATCCACGCCCTCCTCGCGGAGGGCGACCAACCGTGCCAACTCTAAGTCAAGAGTGGATGCAAATTTCTATCCACGCCCTCCTCGCGGAGGGCGACCGAGATGAAAACGTAGGAAATGCCGCGACATTAAATTTCTATCCACGCCCTCCTCGCGGAGGGCGACTTGATGAATGGCTCAGACAAGCATACGCATACCAAGATTTCTATCCACGCCCTCCTCGCGGAGGGCGACGTTGCGAAGAACTCGTACAGACCATCGACGTTGTCATTTCTATCCACGCCCTCCTCGCGGAGGGCGACGGATTGCAAGAAAGTTGTAGACGAGGAAGGCTGCAATTTCTATCCACGCCCTCCTCGCGGAGGGCGACAGCAAAAACAGAGAGAAAACCCGCTGCTTTTGTCTCATTATACACCTCCCTGCACAAATTGCAAAGAGATGCCTTTAAAACAAACCGCAAAATCACACCGTTGCTTGCGCAAACGGCTGGTATTCCGGTGCGAAGTGTTCAGGAAAACCATGTGCGCTGCCCGTTCGCACTGGCGGGGCATCAAAAGATCAGCACACTATCCTGTGCAAACTCCGGGTGCAGCCCGACGTGCTCGACCTTAGTCTGGTAATTGTTGCCCAGCTGGTAGAACCGCAGACTGTCCAAGGCAGGGTCGATCAGGGCGGTCAGCTCTGCCTTGAGCACTGCGTACTGCGAAGCGTTCAGCAGGCACTCGAACACGGAATTCTGCACCCGCTGCCCATGATCCACGCACTTCTTGGCAACCTTGCGCAGCCGCTTGCGTCCGGCAGAGGTCTCGGTGTTTACATCGTAGGTGATCAGTACCAGCATGGTTGCACCTCACTTCCAGAAAAATGGAGGGTAGACCTCTAAATCGCCCCGCAGGGTGCGCGCCAGCAGCAACGCCTGCACATAAGGCACAAGCCCCCAGCAGAGCTTTTCCTTTAAGAACGGGTGGGTGATGACCTCGCGCTTTTTCTGCTGCCATGCGTTCAGGAATGCGCGACGCCCCTCCTCGGTCAGCAGAACGGCACCGTTTTCCTGCTTTTCAAAGTGCTTTGCGTTCAGCACTTTCTGGTTGATACAGGACAGCACGAACCGGTCAGCCAAAACGGCGCGCAACTCCTCCATCAGATCCAGTGCAAGGCTGCGCCGCCCGGGGCGTGCCCGGTGCAGAAAGCCCACATAAGGGTCCAGCCCGGCACCCTCCAGCGCTGCGGCGCAATCACTGGCCAGCAGGGAATAGGCAAAGGAGAGCAGCGCGTTCACGTTGTCCAGCGGCGGTCTGCGGCTGCGGCAGGTGAACACAAAAGCATCGCTTTGCTGTAAGATTAGCGCATTGAACCGATCAAAATACCGCTGTGCGGTTTCGCCCTCCAGCCCGCGCAGCTGCTCAAGATCCTCGCAGCTTTCCACCAGCGGCAGGGCAGCAGCCAGCTGGGCGCTGGTCTGTTTCAATTCGTCCACGGGCACCCGTTGCGGGTGATCCCGGGTGGCGCGCTCCAGCACCCAGCGGGCATTGTATACCTTGCCCAGAATAAAGCTGCGGGCATAGCTGCAACTGAGAGTCTCGCTGGCGGCAACGGCGTACTGGGTCTGCCGCAGCAATACGTTGCCGCGCTCCTCGCCCACAGTACGCGCTAAAAAGCGACCGCGCGGGCTATAAAAACTCAGGTCGATGCCCATACGCCCGCATTTGCCCATCAGCGCGGGGCTGGCACCGGCGTAACTGAAGCAGAGGATGCTTTCCAGCGTGTGCAGCGGCACCCGCCCGACCTCGGTTTTTGCGCGGCTGACCACAACGTTTTCGCCGTCCAGCGTGAGGTAAGCGTCCTCGCTGAGAACGAACAGGGTGTTCAGGAATTGCCGCATGGTGTCACCTCCGTGGCCGCAGCCTCGTCCAGATAACGCCGCAGATAGTCCTTGGCGTCTGCCTTCTGGCAGAGCACCGGCAGGCAGAGTTCCTTCAGGGAGCAGGCGTTGCAGTGCTTGCCGGGCTTTACCTTTGGGGTGTAGCCGCGGGCAAAATACTGGTTCATCTCGTCTGCCATCTGCCGGGTGGTGCTGCGCAGTTCATCGGTAAAAGGTACGATTTCCCGCCGCTTCGTCTCGCAATAATACAGCGCCCCTTCCGGGATATGGCACACCAGCATTTCTTCCAGCGCCATGGCCTGTGCGCATAATTGCAGCCGGTCAGCATCGGTTTCTTTTGCGTGGCCGTGTTTGTACTCCACCGGGTAGGGCTGCCAGCGCCCGGGGGTACTTTGCAGCGGAACACCATCCGCGCAAGCCCGGAACTCCACCACGTCACAGTTGCCAGACATCCGCAGCCGGTGGCTGACCACCCGCATGCCCCGGGTGATCAGCAGATCGCCCCGGCGTTCGGTGTGGGTATCGTCGTGGCAGCGGGCATGATTCAGCTGTCCCTCAGTGGTGCGCAGATTTTCTGCCCATTGCTGTTCCAGATGGATCAGTGCCCACTGGCGGCGGCAGAAGGCAAAATGCTGGATACCGGACATTTGCAGGTAGTCGTCCGGCGCGTCCATCAGTGGAACCTCTCGCAGTGCACACCCTCCGGCAGGGTGTCGGCCACCGTAACAGTGTAGTCCTGATAGCTGCGGGGCGCGACCACCTCGGCCTTGTGCGCCACGGTAACGGCATCAAACAGCTTGTAGGCGGGCGCATTGCCCAGCTCAGAATCGTGCTTGAACACGATCAGCTCCCGCACGGCCATCTTGCCGCGGGCTGCGCTGTGGTCGTTCTCGAACATGTTCAGGATGGCCTGCCATAGCAGCTGCAAGTCCTCCTCTGAGAAGCCGGTGGTCTTGCGGGCAAGATTGGCAGAGACGTAACCCTCGGCACGGTACAGGCCGTAGGGCACGATATGCTTGTTGCCCATTTCGCTGTTCTTCTTTTCAGCGTCTGCCTCGGTGGTGATAGCTACGCGGGTAATGGTCACCTCCTGCGGCACGATGGGGTCCACAGAGCGGGCAAAGCTCAGCTGCACCGGGCCGCGTACCTGACCGCAGTTCAGCGCACCCTTGACAAAGGTGGTCATCACGGCGCCGAAGGTGCGGATATCATAGAAATGCTCGCACATATAATCCCGCAGTTTGCGGTCGATCTCCGGGTCGCTTTTCTTGGCCTTTTTCAGGTCGTCCTTGGGGGTCAGACCGTTGTACTCCAGCGCCTCGGCATCGCTGCGGTTCAGGGGCACGCCCTCCTTGACATAGATGCGGTAATTGTCGGCATCGGGGGCGTCCTCCTTCAGCGTTTCCACATAGTTGCGGATCTTGCGCTTCAGGCAGACGTCGGTCACCAGACCGTAGCCGGTCTCGGGGTCGATGCGGGGCATATTACCGGCATCGGGGTCACCGTTGGGGTTGCCGTTCTCTACATCGAACAGAATGACGAAATCGTAGCGGTTCTTGATAGGTGTAGACATTTTTTATTCCTCCTCGTTCTTTTTGGCAAAGCGTTTCTGGGTCTGGTGATAGTAGCCAATGGCAAATTTACCCTGATCCGGCAGACTGAGCCGGGCAGGAAAACCACTTTCCGGCAGCTGCGCCATCAGTTCGGTGATCTGACTATCGTAGTAGGTGGCAAGGCCGTCATTCAGCTTGCGCAGATGCTTCTGGCTCAGCCGCAGCAGGGTGGGGAAGGCCATGCCCGGCGTGGCACAGGCGGCGTTGAAATACCGGTCTTTGATGGTGGTGTTGATGCCGGGATTTGCAGCCTTTTGCACCGCCTCCAGTACAGAGAACAGCCGCCCCAGAAGATAGGGAACATTGGTGGTTTCGTTCAGGCTCACAGTATAGACCTCCTTGTTCAGCTCGGTAGGGTAATTACGCAGGTAATACGCTTTGATCACAGCAGCCCGGCCACGGGTCACGGCCTGCTCGGCACGGATGCGCAGGGTCACACCGTTCAGCAGAGTAGCGGGGTAACGCCCGCCGGTCAGCACGGCGCACAGCAGGTCGCCAGCTAACTGCGGGGACGGCTTTGCGGGTTGTCCGGGCACGGTGCGGGTGGTCTCGTTCACCACAGCCCAGATGGGCAGGGTGCGGAACTTTTCCTTCTCCGAGCAGTCGATTGCCATTTCCTCGGCGTGCTTTTGCAGGTTTTGCGCAAAGCTGCCGAAGGTATCCCGCAAGAAGAACCGCACCGAAAGACGCGCCGCATTGGGTGCCAGCCCCAATAGATAAAAGTGCTGGTCGGGCGAAAGCTCTTTTTCCAGAAAAGGCACTGTCTGCCCGGCAGACAGCCGTTTGAGCGCAGCCTGTACATCGCTTTCCTGAATGCCTGCGGCTTCGTCTGCCCCAAACAGGAACATACTCATAGCGTCCTGATAGACAGGCTCTGCATTTTCTGCCCAGCACAAAATGGTGGTATCGCCAACGTGCTTGCAGTGGTTGCGGTCGGCAAGCAGGCGGTTCAGTGCAGTGGTATAAGCAAAGGCGGCGTACTTGCTGACAGGGGCGTTATCGCCCTGCTCGTGGCCGTAGGAGCAGAATGCATCTGCGTTGAAGGATACCAGTGCCGCGCCGGAACTTTTTGCTCCGGGTACGCCGTTGATAAGGGGATGGATGCGCTCGATGGGGGCATACTTGCCGGTGATCAGGCATTGCCCCATGTCCGAATCGGCGGAGCGGTCATTGTAGTGCGCCTGCCATGCGTTCTGAATGGCAGGGTCGTCATTGACAAAACTGTGGCTGTGGTCGGCAGCCTCGTAGCCGAAGATCAGGTTGGCGTTGCCGGTGATCTCCTTCCACTGCTCAGCCAATAGGGGATGCGTGGCAGCCTGCGCCGGGTCCCAGTTGTCAAAATAAGCAAGCAGCGCCCGGGCTGCGGGGCTGTCTACGCCATCCAGAATGGCGTGATGCAATTTGGCACAGGCCTTGAAGCATTCCACGGCGCGCTCGGGGTTCCCTTTTTCGTCTGCGCCCAGCAGATAAGAAGGATTGTCACACAAAAATTGGGCTACAACGCCAGAAGTGCGGCTTTTACGAGCCGGTACGCGCATTGCACGCGGGGCAAGGACTGTCTTTTTGCCCATCATTGTTTCCGTGCGCAGGTCGAGCACGGAAACCAGCTGCCCGGCATCGTTCAGGCGTAGCTCATAGCTCACCTTAAAGCTGTCGTCCCAGCCGGGGGCAGAAAGCTTGCCCTGCCGGACAAGCTGCTCGTAATAGGCCGTAAGCGCCTGTAAGATCATGTAAACACCTCCACATCCCGGCAGTCCAGCACGCCGTTTTGCAGCTTTGCCCGGAAGAACTGGGAGCGGATATTTTCCGGGTCGGAATAGTCCAGATCATACAGCATAAAGCCAAGATCCTGCGTGAGCGGCAGTGCGGGGATCTCCTCGGCGCTGCCGTGCCATTCCCGGAAGTTTGCCGGAAACTCCCTGCAGCCAAAGCAAGGCTGATGATAGCACTGCCCCTTGGCAAGCCGCCGCCGCAGGATATCCTGAAATTTGCCCGGGTTATCGCCGGGTGCGGCTTTTTCGGTCATGGTAAAATGGCATTCGATGACATAGTGCACATTTTGCAGCACCAGTGCTGCTCGCTGTTGGTGCTGGGTGTTTTCGGCCGTGCACAGCATGGGCACTTCGCCGCCCTTGGCTGCACTGAGCGCCGCCGAGGACCGCAGGGTATCCTTGACCTCATTGCGCCGGATGCTGGCAAACTGCACCGGCTTGAGCAGATAGATGCGGTCGATATGGTACTTCATGCCCGGGTGCCAGTAGATGGCCTCCACCAGCCCGCGCGCCGCCGAGGGCGTCATGATGTCATAGGATACACGCTCGGTTTTCATCTCGGGTCTTGAAAAACAGGCGTAGTCGCCCCAGACTTCGATCAGCATGGACATGAACACCACCTCCTTTCAAAGCTTATTTGAATCTTCAGGCAAAGAGAAAACTTGCCCACATAAACCACCTCTTTCTACAATTCAATTATTAGATAAAGGATGTATAAGCTTTTCTGAGCATAGAATAACACAATTTGATCAATAATACAAGGGGAAACTTGCAATTCAATGCTTTTTTTCGTATACTGTTGCTGTCATCCGGTGTGCGCACTGTGATGTGGATAGAAATAATTAGTAGGTCATGGATGTATGACGAGGAAACGGCAGAGCGACAGATGCTTTGCCGTTTCCTCATTTATCAAATGCTATATTACAACAAATAAAATACAATAAAAAGGACTTTTGAGCTTTATCTTTGCCTTATTTCAACTTTTTTGTCAGAAAAACAGGCCTTTTCCGGTTTCCACGTCCATGGAAAGCCCGGTCTTGGCATCGTACAGGGTGCTGTCGGTCAGGATGGCACTGCCGTTGGGCAGTGGTTCCAACGCTCCGGCAGATTCTAGCGCCTGAAACTGCTGGGCATAGCAGGCTACGCTGTAAGCGCCCAGCTTGCGGTAAAGTGCGCGGCTCACAGTTCCGCTGCGCAGCTGGTCGCAAAGGGCTTTGCCTTCGCCAACGGGCAGGTAAACGGTGCGGGTGGGTGCTTCGATCAGATGGAACTGCTCTGCCACCTGCGCAAACGGGAAAATGCAGCCCGAGATCCCCTTGCGCAGGGCGTCCAGAATGCCGCTTGTGTCCAGTGCGGCCTCGCCCCGCGCAAAATACAGTTCCTTAAAATAAGCCCTGACCGCCTCCGGGCTGTCCAGCGCTGCGGTGCAGCTTGCTGCATACTGCATGGCGTGCACATTCTGGCGCAGCATCTGCGGGACGCCGCAGCCCTCCAGCTTAAAACGGTATACCAGGCTCTCTTCCACGCTACGGCGTCCCTCCCGGTTGCAGCGCCCGGCGGTCTGTAAAAGGGAGTCCAACCCGCACTGCTCCCGGTATGCGGCGGGGAAATCCACGTCCACACCGGCTTCGATCAGCGAGGTGGACACTACCCGGCAGGGCAGCCCCTCCCGCAGCCGCTGCCGGATCTCTGCCAGCTGGCGGCGGCGGTCTGCGGCGCACAATAGGGTGGTCAGGCAGTAGCTGCCCTCGGCAGGTAAGGCAGCGTACAATTCCTGTGCCGTTTTGCGCCGGTTCACCACGCACAGCACCTGCGGCAGTGTGTAGAGCTGCGAAGTCAGCGCTTCCAGCGTCAGATCTCCGGCATCGCAAAGGGTGGTGCGGCGCAGGGTGCTGTATAAAGCGGCAGTGTCCGGCACGATCTCCTGCAAGGGCAGCTCCGGCGCAAACTGCCGGAAATAGGGCTCCAGTGCGGGCTGGGTGGCGGTGCATAACACGGCTGTGGTGTGGTAATGCCGCACCAGCTGCGCAATGGCGCTGACGCAGGGCAGCAGATAACTGACGGGCAGGGTCTGCGCTTCGTCAAAGATGATCACGCTGTCCGCAATGTTGTGCAGCTTGCGGCAGCGGCTGCTGCGGTTGGCGTACAGCGATTCAAAAAACTGCACCGCAGTGGTCACCACAACGGGTGCATCCCAGTTTTCGCTGGCCAGCAGCTGGCGGTACTGCGCCGGGGTCAGTTCTTCCTTTTCCAGACGCTTAAAATCTGCACAGGAGTAATCCGCCAGAACGTTTTCTGCACCCAGAAGGTCGGCAAAAACAGCGGCAGTCTGGTCGATGATGGACATATACGGAATCACGTAGATCACTCGTTTCATGCCCTGCGCTGCGGCCTGTTCCAGCGCAAAGGCAAGGGAGGCGAAGGTCTTGCCGCCGCCGGTGGGCACGGTAAGGGTATAGAGTCCCGGTGCGCCGTGGACACCTTTTTCCATGCAGGCCCGCAGCACGGCATTGCGCTGGCAGCTTACCGGTGAGGTGCTCTGTGCCGCAAGATAGCCAGCCGCCTTGGCGCGCACCTTTTCCAGCAGAGAAGAAAGCGCGGTGCTGCTGCCCCGGGGCGCGGCCTGCCCATTCATAAAAGTTTCGGTGTCGATAAAATCCGCATCCACCAAGCAGGAGTAGAGCATCCGGGTGAAAAATGCAAAATCCAGCGGGTCGCGGTTTGCCCAGTCCGGCGGGGCGCTCTGGGGCAAGGTGACCTCACGCCAGCCATCGTAGGGCTTTACTTCTTTTTTCAGACGCCCGAACAGAGTGCCGTCAGCGGCATCGGTTGTCCTTCGGTTGCCGCCGTCCGGCAGACCGGTGTGGTGCCCGGCTACGGCAAAGGCCGCCTGAATGTGGGGTGAACAGCCCTTCATGGCTTCCTGTGCACCGGCGGTCGAGTGGTCGGTTGCCGTACCGCCCGCTAGTCTCTGCTGGAAAGCTGAACTGTATTTGCCAATGTCATGCAGCCATGCGGTGTATGCAGCCTCCTGCGCAGCGCCAAAGGGGGCGGCAAAAGCTCCGGCAAGGTGTGCTGTGCCGGAAAGGTGCTCGTAGACGGTCTGGGTGCGGGTGCCATCCTCGGAAATATGTGCAAGTGCTTTATCCATATTGAACCCTCCGTTTCTGGGTCAACGATACAACGGCAGGGAATACCTGTCAAGAATTGGCAGAAAGTTTGGCGGTTTACACAACCCGGGCAAGGGATTATCCGGCAGAACGCCCATAAAAAAGCCGCCGCACTCTGCCCGGAAACTCCGGCGGCAGAATGCGGCGGTATATTGCGATAAAACGATTACTTGGAAATCTTCTGCCCGATCCAGATGCAGATGCAGGCACCGACCACTGAGATAGCAAAGGAAGAAAAGCTGCCGGAAGCGTGGATGCCCAGCAGGCCGAACAGAAACTCGCCCACAAAGCTGCCCAGCACACCCATCAGGATGTTGCGGCCAAGGGAAGTTTCGGTGCCCATAAAGCGTCCGGCCAGATAGCCGGCCAGTGCACCCACCAGTACGCCCACAAAAAGGGAAGCCAGCACGCCCACCAGTGTTAGCAGGCCGGTCAGACAGCCCACCAGCACGCACAGCAGGGCAATGATGAGCAAAATGGTTAAAGTAATCATAGGTTATACCTCCTTAAAAATCACGGCTCTGCCTGCTGCCCGGCGGCTTCGCGGGCGGTGCGGCAGATGTCCTTCAAACAGCATTTTTCGCATTCCGGCTTGCGGGCGTTGCATACCGCGCGGCCGTGCATCACAAAGCGGTGGCAAAGGTCGCTGCCTTCCTCCGGCGGGATGATCTTCCACAGAGCCATCTCCACCTTCTGCGGCTCCTTGATGCCGTCCACAAGGCCGATTTTATTGCACAACCGGATGCAGTGGGTGTCGGTAACGATGGCGGGCTTGCCGAACACATCGCCCATGATCAGGTTTGCGCTCTTGCGCCCCACGCCGGGCAGGGCAAGCAATTCGTCAAAGGTGTCAGGCACCCGGCAGTCGTACTTGTCCCGCAGCATCCGCATACAGGCCGAGATATCCCGCGCCTTGGAGTGTCCCAGCCCGCAGGGCTTGACGATGGCTTCAATGTCCTCCGGCTCGGCAGCAGCCAGCGCCGCCACACTGGGGTACTTTGCAAACAACTCCTCCACAACAATGTTCACCCGGGCATCCGTGCACTGGGCGGCCAGCCGCACGCTGACTAGCAGCTGCCATGCGTGGTCGTAGTCCAGCGTGCACCCTGCATCCGGGTATTCAGCCTTGAGACGCCGGATGACCTCCAGCGCCAGCGCTTTTTTTGCGGTAAGGTCCTCCGGGGCCTTTTTTCGTACCGGCATGGGACAAACCTCCTTTAAAAGGGAATACCTGAATCATACCATGTTTGACAGGATTTGTAAATGTTTGCGGAGCATTATCTGAGAATGATTTTCAGAAAAGCCCTTGTTCTCCTTTTCTAAATGCGTTATACTATATAAAAAGTGCCTTGCGGGCAGGGAAGGAGAAACCACCATGAATGAACCACTTGCGCAGCGCCTACGCCCCAAAACGCTGGCGGATGTGTGCGGGCAGCAGCATCTGCTGGCGCCGGGGCGGGTGTTCCGCCGTACCATCGAGAGCGGGCGCATCCCGAACATGATCTTTTACGGCCCCTCCGGCACCGGAAAGACCACGGTGGCACGCATTATTGCCGAGAACAGCGGCATGACCCTGCACAAGCTCAACGGCACCTCCTGCGGCACCGGGGATATCAAGGCGGTGCTCAAGGATATCGGCACGCTGGCAGCGGCGGGCGGCATTTTGCTGTATCTGGACGAGATCCAGTACCTGAACAAAAAGCAGCAGCAGAGCCTTTTGGAATGTATCGAGGACGGCAGCGTCACCCTGATCGCTTCCACCACCGAGAACCCCTATTTTTACATCTATAACGCCCTGCTTTCCCGCTGCACCGTGTTTGAGTTCAAGCCCCTTGCCGCAGCGGACGTGGAGCGCGGGGTGCGCAATGCCGTGCAGCGCCTTTCCGAGGGGGAACAGGTGCCGGTGTGCATGGACGAGGACGCCTGTGCCTATCTGGCCGAAAGCGCCGGCGGCGATCTGCGCAAGGCGCTGGGCTGTCTGGATTTTGCAGTCACGGCAGCGCCGGTGGAAAACGGAGAAAAGCGCATTACTCTGGATATGATCCGGCAGGTCACCCGCCGCACTGCCATGCGCTACGACCGGGAGGGCGATGACCACTACGACATCGTGTCCGCCTACCAGAAGTCCATGCGCGGCTCCGACCCGGACGCGGCGCTGCACTATCTGGCACGGCTGCTGGAAGCGGGAGACCTGCCCTCTGCCTGCCGCCGTCTGATGGTGTGCGCCTGCGAGGATGTGGGGCTTGCCTATCCGCAGATCATCCCCATCGTCAAGGCGGCGGTGGATGCCGCCAACATGGTGGGTCTGCCGGAAGCGCGTCTGCCGCTTGCGGACGCGGTCATTCTGGTAGCCACCAGCCCCAAATCCAACAGCGCCCACGATGCCATCAACGCAGCCATTGCGGATGTGCAGGCCGGGCGCACCGGCCCCATCCCGCGCCAGCTGCAAAACAAGCACTTTGACGGCGAGGATGCGCTGGTAAAGGGGCAAAACTACAAATATGCCCACAGCTACGCAAACCACTGGGTACAGCAGCAGTACCTGCCGGATGTGCTGAAGGATACCAAATACTACACCTTTGGCGACAACAAGACCGAGCAGGCCGCCCGGGCGTACTGGGCAAAGATCAAAGGGGAAGAAAACGTCTGAACCGTGTAAAAAAGGAGGATGGATATGCGCTACTCAAAACAGCGGGAGCTTGTCATGCAGACGGTGGAGCGGCTGTGCGACCACCCGACTGCGGAAGAGATCTACGATAAAGCCGCACAGGAGTGCCCGAACCTGAGCCTTGGCACCGTGTACCGCAACCTGAACAGTCTGGTGGAGGCCGGGCGGGTGCGCCGGGTGTCCATTCCCGGCAAGGCTGACCGTTTTGACCACACTCTGCCGTGGCACAGCCATTTGTACTGCACCGTCTGCGGCGGCGTGACCGATGCAGATGTGGACGGAAAACAGGTGATGGAACTGGTCAAAAACCAGAAGGGCAGGGTGCAGGACTGCGCCGTGGTGCTGCTGGGCGTGTGCGAAGAGTGCTGCCGCAAGCAGGATGCAGAGGTTGCAGCGGCCAAACAGGCATAAAATTTGCGTGTTTCCTCTTGCCCGCAGCGGCCAAACAGGGTATACTAAAGAGTGTCTTTTATAAAATAGCAGAAAATAGAGTTTCGCCGCATGGGACTGCCCTGCCCGGCGGAGAAGGATGGTTTTTTTGGAATACATTAACTTTGAACATAATACCGTTGCCGCCGAGCTGGTGCGGCAGACCTACGACACCCCGCCGCTGGCCTTTGTGCACAGCTACGGCTGTCAGCAGAACGTCAACGACGGCGAGCGCATCAAGGGCGTGCTGGTGGATATCGGCTACGGCCTGTGCGATAAGCCCGAGGACGCCGACCTGATCCTGTTCAACACCTGCGCCGTGCGCGAGCACGCCGAGCAGCGAGTGTTCGGCAACGTGGGCGCGCTGAAGGGGCTCAAGGAAAAAAAGCCCGGTCTCATCATCGGTCTGTGCGGCTGCATGGCCAACCAGAAGCACGTTGTGGAAAAGCTGCGCAAGAGCTACCCCTATGTGGATCTGGTGTTCGGCGTGGACGGCATCGACACCCTGCCGCAGCTGGTTGCCCAGAAGCTGCAAAAGCATAAGCGGGTGCTGCTGGACCCCGCCCAGCGTCCGGTCATCGTGGAGAATATCCCCATCCGGCGCGAGAGCGAGTTCCGCGCATGGCTGCCCATCATGTACGGCTGCGACAACTTCTGCACCTATTGCATCGTGCCCTACGTCCGCGGCCGCGAGAAGAGCCGCAAGCCCGGCGATATCCTTGCCGAGTTCCGCAGCCTTGTGGAAGCGGGCTATAAGGAGATCACCCTGCTGGGTCAGAACGTGAACAGCTACGGTAAGGGGCTGGAAGAGCAGATCGATTTCTCCGACCTGCTCAACCTGCTGTGCACCGTGCCCGGCGATTATCATATCCGCTTTATGACCAGCCACCCCAAGGACGCCAGCCATAAGCTCATTGATACCATCGCCGCCCAGCCGAAGCTGTGCAAGCACCTGCATCTGCCGGTGCAGTGCGGCTCCGACCGGCTTTTGCAGCAGATGAACCGCCACTACACGGTGGAGCAGTATCTGGAGCTCATCGACTACGCCCGCAAGACTGTGCCCGGCATCACCTTCTCCAGCGATATCATCGTGGGCTTCCCCGGCGAGACCGAGGAGGACTTTGTAAAAACGCTGGAACTGGTGCGCAAGGTGGGCTATATGCAGCTGTTCACCTTTATCTACTCCAAGCGCACCGGCACCAAGGCTGCCGAAATGCCGGACCCCACCCCCCGCAAGGAAAAGACCGACCGCATGACCCGCCTGCTGGCTACGCAGGACGAGATCGCCATGGCACTGGTCAAGGCACAGGTAGGGCAGACCGTCCGAGTACTGGTGGAAGGCTTTGGCCGCAACGAGGGCACCCTTTCCGGCCGGCTGGACAACAACCTGACCGTGGAGTTTGCCGCCGACCCGGCACTGCTGGGCAGCTACGCGACCGTACATCTTACCGGTGCCCGCGCCACCGTGCTGCTGGGTGAAGTGGAAGCATAAAAACGTGATTCCGGGGCAAACTGCCCCAGAAAGAATAAAAACAAAACAAGGAGAACCCAATCATGGATTGCATTGATCTTTTCAAGCGTGCCGCTATGGCACTGCAGACCGACCCCCGCTACGTCATTCTGGATCAGGCCCGCAAGGCAAACGATAAGGATGAGGAACTGCAGAACCTGATCGGCGAGTTCAATCTGGCCCGCATGGATCTGAACAACGAGATCGGCAAGAACGAGCGCGACGACGCCCGCATTGCTGAGCTGAACGAGAAGGTGAACAGCCTTTACGGCCAGATCATGGGCAACGAGGGCATGGTGGCATACAACGAGGCCAAGCGCGAGTGCGAGAACCTGGTCAACTATATCGACGCCATCATCAATACCGCCATGAACGGCGGCGACCCCATGACCGTGCAGGAGCCTTCTGCCTCCTGCACCGGCAGCTGCTCCACCTGCGGCGGCTGCCACTGAGCAAACTTTTTTGACCGGAACGCGGCTGTGCAACACAGACCGCGTTTTGTTTGCACCGGCGGTTACAGCCCGCAAACCGGCTGACGGAACCATACAAGGGAAAGAGGAAAAACCATGGCAGAGCTTTCGCCCATGATGCAGCAGTATCTTGAGATCAAAAACCAACATAAGGACGAAATTCTTTTTTACCGCATCGGCGATTTTTACGAGATGTTCTTCGACGATGCCGTCACGGCCTCCCGGGAGCTGGATCTTACCCTTACCGGCAAGCAGTGCGGCCTTGCAGAGCGCGCTCCCATGTGCGGCGTGCCCTTCCACAGCTACGAGGGCTATGTGGCGCGCCTGATCGCCAAGGGCTATAAGGTCGCCATCTGCGAGCAGGTGGAGGATCCCGCCAAGGCGAAAGGGCTTGTCAAGCGGGACATCATCCGGGTGGTCACCCCCGGTACGGTCATTGAAAGCAGTATGCTGCAGGACGACCGCAACAACTACATTGCCAGCCTGTACCTCAAGGGCAAAAAGGCCGGTCTGTGCTTTGCGGATGTTTCCACCGGTACGGCGCATATCACCGAGTTGACGGCAGATAAGATCGCCCCGGCGGTCATTACCGAGCTGTGCCGCTACCACCCCAGCGAGGTGCTGCTGAACCCCGGTCTGCTGGACTGCCGCGAGGTGACCGCCTACATCAAAAAGAACATGAGCTGCTCGGTGGAGCTGGTCGAGGACGAGCGCTATGCGCCGGGGCTGGTGGCTTCTGCGCTGGAAGAGCAGTTCGGCCGCGACTGGCCGCAGACCACCGGCATAGCCGCCGAGGGTCTGGTGCGCTTTGCCATGGCCGCCCTGCTGGAATATCTGCACGATACCCAGATCAAGGGCGTGGAGCGGTTAAAGACCGTCATTACTTACAACGAGGCCCAGTTCATGCGGCTTTCGCCGGTCACCCGGGCAAACCTTGAGCTGACCGAGACCCTGCGCGGGCGTGAAAAGCGCGGCACCCTGCTGTGGGTGCTGGATAAGACCAGCACCGCCATGGGCAAGCGTATGCTACGCAGCTGGATCGAGCAGCCGCTCATTTCCAGCCAGCTCATCAACCACCGCCTGAACGCCGTGGAGGCGCTGGTGCGCCAGACCATGGTGCGCGGCGACCTGACCGAGGAGCTGCACTACATCGCAGATTTGGAGCGCCTGATGACCCGCACGGTGTACGGCTCTGCCACCCCCAAGGAGATCTACACCCTTGCCCAGACCTGCGACCGTCTGCCCGGCCTGCGCAAGCAGGCGGAGGGCTGCAACTGCCCGGAGCTTGCCGAGCTTGCCGCCAGCATCGACCCGCTGGAGGATATCAAGGCGCGCATTTATGCCGCAGTAGACCCGGACGCACCCTCCACCCTCAAGGATGGCGGTGTCATCGCCAAGGGCTACCATGCCGAGGTGGACGAGCTGCGCTCCATCCGCGATAACACCAAGGGCGTGCTGGCACAGCTGGAAGCTCGCCTGCGGCAGGAGACCGGCATCCCCAAGCTGAAAATTGGCTATAACCATGTGTTCGGTTACTTCATCGAGGTGAGCAACTCTTATAAGAACCTTGTGCCGGAGACCTACATCCGCAAGCAGACCCTCACCTCCGGCGAGCGTTACATCACGCAGGAACTGAAGGAGCTGGAAAGCAAAATTCTTGGCGCGCATGAGCGGCTCATCTCGCTGGAACGCCGCCTGTTTGACGAACTGCTGGAAAGCATCGGCGCCCAGCTGGACCGTATCCAGCGCACCGCCAATGCCATTGCCCAGCTGGATGTGCTGGCGGCGCTGGCGCAGGTCGCAGCGGAAAATAACTACTGCCGCCCCGTGGTGGATGACAGCGATGTGCTGACCATCACCGAGGGACGTCACCCCGTGGTGGAGCAGGTGCTCAAGGGCAGTATGTTCGTGCCCAACGACACCACCCTCAACTGCACCACCGACCGCTGCCTCATCATCACCGGCCCCAACATGGCGGGTAAATCCACCTATATGCGTCAGAATGCCCTGATTGCGCTGATGGCGCAGATCGGCTCCTTTGTGCCGGCTGCCAGTTGTCATGTGGGCGTGGTGGATGCAATTTTCACCCGCATCGGTGCATCGGACGACCTTGCCGCAGGCCAGTCCACCTTTATGGTGGAGATGACCGAGGTGGCCGAAATTCTGAAAAACGCCACCGCTAAGAGCCTTGTGGTGCTGGACGAGATCGGGCGCGGCACCTCTACCTTTGACGGCATGAGCATTGCCCGCGCTGTGGTGGAGCATATCGCAGACCCCGCCAAAGGGCTGGGCTGCAAGACCCTGTTCGCCACCCACTACCACGAGCTGACCGAGTTGGAAGGCACCGTGGAGGGCGTAAAAAACTACAATATCGCGGTCAAAAAGCGCGGCGAGGACATCACTTTCCTGCGGCGCATCGTGCGCGGCCCCGCCGATGACAGTTACGGCATCGAGGTGGCAAAGCTGGCCGGTCTGCCCGGCAGCGTGACCCGCCGTGCCCACGAGGTGCTGCGCACACTGGAAGCATCTGCTCCCAAAAACAAGGTGGAGCAGATGGATTTTGATGCGTTGCAGGAGTACAATTCCCCGGCAGTGCCCAGCGAGATGATGGAAAAGCTGGAAGCCGTGGATGTGGAAACGCTTACTCCCATTGAAGCGCTGAACTTCTTGTACGAGCTGAAAAAGACCCTCAAGGGCAGCCTGAACGGCTGACCGTAAAAATCAACCACAGGGGAGGGAAAAGACCATGGCAGTCATCCATGTACTGGATAAGCATACCGCTGAGCTGATCGCCGCCGGTGAGGTGGTGGAGCGCCCGGCATCGGTGGTCAAGGAGCTGTTGGAAAACTCCATCGACGCCGGTGCAACGCAGGTCACCGTCAGCATTGAGTCCGGCGGCATAAAGCTGATCGAGATCAGCGATAACGGCACCGGTATTGATGCCGAGTATATCCCGACGGCCTTCATCCGCCACGCCACCAGCAAAATTGAAAAACCGGACGACCTGAACAGCATCCATACGCTGGGTTTCCGGGGCGAAGCACTGGCTTCCATTGCCAGCGTAGCGCGGGTTGAGCTGCTCACCCGCACCGAGGTGGACGAGTTTGCCACCTGCTACCGCATCGCCGGCGGCGAGGAGCAGGGCAGAGAGCCTGCCGCCCGCGCCGTGGGTACTACCATCCGGGTGCAGGACCTGTTCTATAACACCCCCGCCCGCATGAAGTTCCTCAAAAAGGACTCCAGCGAGGGCACCTTTGTGGCAGATAACGTCGGACATGTGGCGCTCAGTCACCCGGAGGTCAGCGTCAAATTCATCCGGGAAGGCAAGCTGCAATACGTCACCCCCGGCGATGGCCAGCTGCGCAGCGCCGCCTACGCGGTACTGGGGCGGGAGTTCAGCCGCGACCTCATCGAGGTGCACTCCGAGGAAGGGCTATACCGGGTCACTGGTCTGATCACCCCGCCCAAGAGCTGCCGCGCCAGCCGCAGTATGCAGCATTTCTACATCAACGGCCGCTATGTGCGCAACCGCACCATCATGGCGGGCATGGAAATGGCCTTTAAGGGCACGACCATGCAGGGCAAGTTCCCGGGCGGCATCCTGCTGCTGGAAATGCCCGCCGACCTTGTGGACGTCAATGTCCACCCGGCAAAGATCGAAGCCCGCTTTGCCCGGGAAAACGACGTGTTCGATGTCGTTTACCATGCGGTCAAGCTGGCGCTGGCACAGCCCGGCACCGGGGAACGCCGCTTTACCTTTGAAGCGGACAAAAATGAGAAAACCGAAAAAGAAAACGATACAAAGAACGAAAATGCTGTAAAGGGCAATCGCTTTACAGGACTTTCTGCTGTGGTTCCGGGTCAGGCAGACCCTGGTACACTGCCCGCGCAGCGCTGGGAAGCCCCGCAGCCGCAGCACCCCGTCGCTGCGCCGGTGAAAACCCCGGCTTTTACGGCAGATACCTCGCCGGTACAGCCCACACGGCCTGCCCGCACGGCTGCTGCCGCGCCCTCGTGGCGGCAGTCTGGCCCCGCAGAGGACATTCTGGACCCGGTGGTCACCCTCCACAGCCCGGAAAAACCGGATACAACAAAAGTCCAGTCTGCGCCGCAGCCCTTCCGGGCAGCAGCCGGTGAGGCGCAGCTGGATGTGCACCCGGAAACGGACGCCGCAGCCGACCCGCTGCTGGACCACATGGCGGCATGGAACACTATGCCCGCCGCTCCGGAGATCGCAGCCGCTTCAGTACCCTATCAGCCTGAGGAGCCGGAACAGCTGGGCTTTGATGTTCCGCAGGGGGAAGCGCCGCTGCGGTATGTGGGCGAAGTTTTCCGCACCTATATTCTGGCAGAGCGGGGAGACGAGCTGTGCCTGATCGACAAGCACGCCGCCCATGAGCGCCAGCTGTATGAAAAGCTTGCCGCCAACTACGGCAACGTGCCCAGCCAGCTGCTGTTGCAGCCCGCTGCCATCGACCTTTCCGCAGAGGAAAAGCAGGCGCTGCTGGAAAACCAGCCCCTGCTGGAAAATGCCGGGCTGGATGTGGCGGACTTTGGTGGCAGCACCGTGCTGCTGCGCGCCGTGCCTGCGGACGTAGAGCCGCAGAACGCCGAGGATCTGTTGGTAGAGATCGCCGACCGCCTGCTCAAGGGCAGCCGGGACGCGCTGAACGAGCACACCGAGTGGGTGCTGCACTCCATCTCCTGCCGCGCCGCCATTAAAGCGGGGGACAAGTCCTCCCCGCAGGAGCTTATGGCGCTGGCTGAGAAGATCCTCTCCGGCGAGGTGCCGCCCTTCTGCCCGCATGGCCGTCCCTGCGTGCTCAAGCTTACCCGAAAGGAGTTGGAAAAGCAGTTTGGACGCATCGTGTAATGCAAAACCCGCCGTGGTGGCTGTGGTAGGCCCCACCGCCACCGGCAAGACCGCGCTGGGCGTTGCGCTGGCGCAGCAGTTCTCCGGCGAGGTCATCAGTGCCGACTCCATGCAGATCTATAAAGGTCTGGATGTGGGCACCGCCAAGGTCACCCCGCAGGAGACCTGCGGCATCCCGCACCATGGCGTGGACATCCTCACCCCGGAAAAGACCTTCAGCGTGGCGGATTTCACCGCGCTGGCAGGGGAGTATATTCAGGATATCACCGCCAGGGGGCATTTGCCGCTGCTGGTAGGCGGCACCGGACTGTATGTGCAGAGCCTTTTGTACGGGGTGCGCTTCACCGCCGAAAAAGCCCCGGACGGCCTGCGCGAGCAGCTGACCGCCGAACTGGAAGCCATCGGCCCGGACGCTATGTACGCAAAACTGCAAGCCGTAGACTCGGAAGCCGCCGCTGCCATCCACCCCAATAATAAGGTGCGGGTGCTGCGGGCGCTGGAGCACTACTACGCCACCGGTAAGCGTCTCAGCGAGCAAAAGGCCGATTCGCTGCCGCCGGAGCGCCCCTACCGCAGCCTTGTGCTGGGGCTGGATTTCCCGGACCGTGCAGCGCTGTACCGCCGCATCGACCTGCGGGTGGACAAAATGCTGGAAGCCGGGCTTTTAGCCGAGGCGGAATACGTCTGGCGCAACCGCGAAGCTTTCCGCACCGCCGCACAGGCCATCGGCTATAAAGAATTTTTCCCGTATTTCGAACAGACCGCCGCGCTGGATGCCTGCACCGAGAAGCTCAAACAGGCTTCCCGCAACTACGCCAAACGCCAGCTGACATGGTTCCGCCACATGGACGGGGTCACATGGCTGGACGCCGGGGCGGCAGACGTGCGGCAGACCGCCCTGCGCCTGACCCAAGACTTTTTATCGAAAGGATGATCCTTATGCCGGAAACCTCTCAGGAACCGCGCCACAAGCTCTCTGCGCTCACCACACTGGCGGTGGTGCTGGCCACCTTTTTGCTGGCGGCGGCAGCGTATGTCTGCTGGCAGGCGGCGCACATCCTTTTCCCCCAGAACGTCTACGAAACGGCGCTGCCTATCACCATCTCCGATACCATTGAGGCGGACGGCGTGCTGCTGTTTGACGAGACCTGCATTTCCGGCAGCGGCAATCTGGGCTACCTTGTCTCGGACGGCGAACGGGTGTCGGCAGGCACTGCCGTTGCAGAGCTGTATACCGACGCCAATCAGGCGGTGCTGCGCCAGCAGCTGACCCAGCTTACCAGCCAGATCGACCTTTTGCAGCGCTCTCAGAACACCGCAGCCACCCAGCTGGACGGCCTGCTCAAGGAGCGCTCCGGTGCACTGTACGACCTGCTGGACGCACTGGATGCCGCCCGCTACAGCGATGTGGACGAAAGCGCTGATACCTATTTATTGGCACAGAACAAGCTGTGGATCACCACCGGAGATACCGCCGGCTTTGCGGATCAGATCGCGCTGCTTGCCCAGCAGGCACAGACCGTGCAGGCGCAGCTGGGCAGCCCCACTCAGATCACCGCCCCCAGCACCGGCTACTTTGTCCGGGCTGCTAGCAGCGGACGGCTGAACGCCGGTGCTGCGGACATTTTGGCACAGAGCCCGGAGCAGCTCAAGGCCTATCTGGATTCCGACCCCGAGATGCCGCTGGATGGCTGCGTAGGCAAGCTGGTGGCTGGGTTCAGCTGGCAGTATGCCGGTGTGTGCTCGGCAAAGCAGGCCGAAAAACTGCTGGGTTTGGACGGCAAGCCCCTGCGCACGGCTGTGGAGATCAGCTTTCCAGGCCAGAGCGATACCGCGCTGCGCGCCACGGTCACTGAGGTGACCATTGACACAGAGCAGGACATTGCCCGCTTTGTGCTGCAATGCAACTCCATCAACGGCGATGTGCTGTGCCTCAACCACGCCCGCGCCCGCATCAGCACCAGTGAGAGTACCGGGCTGCGGGTGCCTGCCGCAGCGGTGCATTACCTCAAGGAGGATGGCACCGAGGCCGAGACGCAGGGCGAAAACTATATCCCCGGCGTGTATGTCAAGTACGGCAACATCGCCCGTTTCTGCAAAATCGACCCTGTGGATGCTGACCATCCACGGATCACAGAAGGGGATTACATCCTTGTTTTGCCCAAGGGAACGGACGGTTCCGTCAGTCAGGTAAGGCTTTATGACGAAATAATCGTCTCGGGACAAAATTTATATGACGGAAAACTTTTGTAGTTATTGACATCTGCTGCAAAAAATCAGATAATAGTAAAAGCTATTTGCATTCTTTTTGCAAAGAACGCCAGGCAGCCGGGTGCTGCCCGAATGAAAGGAGCAGATAATTATGTCTTTGCTGGATAGCATTAAGAAGGGCCTGATGGGCGAAGGGGACGAGTACGAGGACCAGTACATCGATGACGGCCCCCAGATGGTGAATAACAATAGCGGCGTTGGCATCGGGATGGACGAAGAGACCGAAGAGCCTGCCGAGAGCACCAGCAAGAAGAACAAGGTGGTCAACATCCATGCCACCACCCAGCTCAAAGTGGTTCTGGTCAAGCCCGAGCGGTTTGAGGATGCCAGCACCATTGCCGACCATTTGAACAACAAGCGTACCGTGGTGCTGAATCTGGAGTCCACCAACAAGGAGGTTTCCCGCCGTCTGGTGGACTTCTTGTCCGGTGTGGCCTACGCCAACAACGGCCAGATCAAGCGTGTAGCCAACAGCACTTTTATCATTACCCCGTACAACGTGGATATCATGGGCGATTTGCTGGACGAGCTGGAGAACAATGGCGCATTCTATTGATCCGGCAGCCGGTGCGGTGCGGGGCTTTGTGCCCGCCCGTAACGATGAGGAACGTTATCTCATGCGGCATATCGAGGATCTTGCCGATGCGGCTTTTTCCCGCGGCATAGCCCGATATTCTGCATTTCTCAGCGACCGGGAGCAGGATCTTGCCCGGGCGGCACTGGGGCGTGCCGGTGTACGGGACGGCTGGCGTTTTGACGGCGGCTGGCCCGAGGCCGAGCGCCGGGTGCTCTGTCTGGAGCCGGAGTACAGCTACGGCGAGTGTCCGGTGCGCTGCGTACAGCTGCAATGCCGAGCGCTGCCCGGTGCGGCGCTTCCGGCGCACAAGGACTATCTGGGAAGCCTGATGGGGCTTGCCCTCAAGCGCGAGGCACTTGGTGATATCCTGCTGCCTGCCGATATGCCGGGCACAGCCTATGTGTTCGCGCTGGAACCGGCGGCAAAGCTTATCTGCCGGGAGTTGTGTCAGGCGGGACGCACCGAGGTGTCCACCCGCCTGCTGGAGCCGGACGAGATCCCGGCCTTCCCAGCACCGGAGCGGCAGCTGCTCACTGCTACTGTATCCTCCCTGCGGCTGGACGCAGTGCTCTCTGCCATGCTGCACGTCAGCCGCGGCACTGCTGCGGAGCTGATCGAGGCAGGCAGGGTAGAGATCAACCATCTGCCGGTAGAAAAGCCCCATGCCCCCGTATACGAGCAGGATGTATTCACTGTGCGCGGCAAGGGGCGCTTCCGGCTGACCGCATTGCCCGGGAAAAGTAAAAAAGATCGTTCGATCATTGAGTTTTTTCAATATTAAAAGTTATAGGAGGAAATGACTATGCTGACTCCGCAGGATGTCCGCTCTGTACAATTTGAAAAAAACCTCCGCGGCTACCGTACAGAGGACGTAGATCGTTTTCTGGATAAGGTCGAGGAGCAGCTGCAGCAGAACGATGTGCAGGCAGAGCAGCTGCGCAAGCAGATCGCAGATCTGACCGCAGAAAACCAGAAGCTCAAGGGTGAGCTGCAAAGCTTTGAGGCTGACGGCGACATGCTCAAGAGCGCGCTGATCAACGCCCAGCGCATGGGCGAAAACGTGATCCGCGAAGCAAACCAGAAAGCAGAGGAGATCATTCACCGCGCAAATCTGCGGGGCGATGATATTATCCGTGATGCCAACGAGCTGCTGCAAAAGGCAAGTGACCGTGCAGACGAGATCGAGAGCGAGGCCAGCGAAAAGCGTTTGGCTGAGGAGCGGGAGTACGACCGTGTCCGTTTGGAGGTCACCCGCTTCAAGGCAGATGTGCTCAATCTGTACCGCAGCCATGTGGAGTCTTTGAGCCGTCTGCCGGAGTTCCAGAAGGAAACCAAAGACGCCGAAAAGGATGCCCCCGCACAGGACGCAGAGCCTGTGCAGGACGCTGCCGCAGAGCAGCCAGCCGCACAGCCCGAGACTGCCCCCGATGCCGCAGCAGCTCCGGCCGAGCAGCCTGCCGCTAAGACTGCCGAACCGACCGAAACCACCGAACCTGCCGCCCCTGCCGATGACGACAAGGCGGCTGACAGCAGCGAGGATTTCTGGGCAAAGGACGAAAGCCAGCTCAAGCTGGACCCGCCTCCTGCTGATATGAAGCCGGACGAGCCGGACTACGACGCTTTTCAGGGCGTCAAGTTCAGCGAGTAAGGCACCCAACGCAAAAATAGAGGAGAGTGTAAACCATTGGCTAAGAACAAATCGCAGTACGACAGTACGCTGAATCTGCCCAAGACCCTGTTTGAGATGCGCGCCGGTCTGCCCAAAAAGGAACCGGTCATGCTCAAGGATTGGGATGACAACGACCTGTACAACCAGCTCATGAAGCACAACGAGGGTAAGCCCCAGTTTATTCTGCATGACGGCCCTCCGTATGCAAACGGCAACATCCACATGGGCACCGCCCTGAACAAGATCATCAAGGATATCATCATCCGCGAAAAGAACATGGAGGGCTATCAGGCTCCCTATGTGCCCGGCTTTGATACCCACGGCCTGCCCATTGAGCTGAAGGCTCTGTCCTCCGTCGGCGACAAGAAGAAGGACATCTCCAAGCTGGAGCTGCGCCAGATCTGTGAAAAGTTTGCCACCGAGCACATTGATATCATGAGCGACCAGTTCAAGCGTTTGGGCGTCATCGGTGACTTCGAGCACCCCTACCTGACCCTGAAGCCGGAATTTGAGGCACGTCAGATCGAGATCTTCGGCGAGATGGCCAAGAAGGGCTACATCTACAAGGGCCTCAAGCCCGTGTACTGGTGCCCGGACTGCCGCACCGCACTGGCAGAAGCTGAGATCGAGTACGGCGAGGACGACTGCGATTCCATCTTTGTACGCTTCCACGTCTCGCAGGATCCCAACGGTGTGCTGGCAAAGTACGGCATTCCCATGGATAAGACCTACTTCGTTATTTGGACCACCACCACTTGGACCCTGCCCGCCAACGAGGCTATCTGCCTGAACGGTCAGTTCGAGTACTCCTTCGTCAAGATCGGCGAGGAGTACCACATCATGGCTACCGATCTGGTCAAGAGCGTCATGGACGCCTGCCACATCGAGAACTACGAGATCGTGGGCGAGCCCGTTTCCGGCGCTGAGTTCGAGCTGATGCGCTACAACCACGTCTACCTGCCCAAGGAGGGCTGGGTCATTCTGGGCGATCACGTCACGCTGGAAAGCGGTTCCGGCTGCGTGCACACCGCAGGCGGCCACGGCGTGGACGACTTCAACGTCTGCCAGAAGTATCCGCAGGTGGCCATCACCGTGCCCGTGGATGACGGCGGTTACCTGACCGAGCTGGCCGGTAAGTACGCTGGGCAGCGCGTGTGGGCAGCCAACAAGACCATTCTGGCCGACCTGACTGCCTCCGGCGCTGTGATGGGTCAGGTGCACATCAAGCACCAGTACCCCCACTGCTGGCGCTGCCACAATCCCATCATCTTCCGTGCTACCGAGCAGTGGTTCTGCTCCATTGCCAAGTTCCGCGAGGACGTGTACAAGGCCATTGATACCGTCACCTGGATGCCGGATTGGGGTCATGACCGCATGACCGGCATGGTGCGTGACCGCAACGACTGGTGCATCAGCCGTCAGCGCACTTGGGGCGTGCCCATCCCCGCCTTCTACTGCAAGAAGTGCGGTACCTACCACATCACCGATGCTACCATCAAGGCTGTCAGCGCCTTGTTCCGCAAGGAAGGCTCTGACGCATGGTATAAGTACGATGCCGAGCAGATCATCCCCGCAGGCGAAGTGTGCGAGAAGTGCGGCGCTTCCGAGTGGGAAAAGGACACCGACATCATGGACGTCTGGTTCGACTCCGGCTCCACCCATGCCGCCGTGCTGGACGAGCGTCCCGAGCTGCGTTTCCCCGCCGATATGTATATGGAAGGCGGCGACCAGTTCCGCGGCTGGTTCCAGTCCAGCCTGCTGACCAGCGTTGCAAGCAAGGGCTGCGCACCCTATAAGTCCGTGCTGTGCCACGGCTGGGTGGTGGACGAGCAGGGCAAGCAGATGCACAAGAGCGCCGGCAACGGCGTGGAGCCCAGCGAGATCATTAAGGACTACGGCGCCGATATCATCCGTCTGTGGGTGGCTTCTTCCGATTACACCGTGGACGTGCGTGCCGGTAAGAACATCTTCAAGCAGCTCAGCGAGGCTTACCGCAAGATCCGCAACACTGCCCGCTTCATTCTGGGCAATCTGGACGGCTTTGACCCCAACACCGATTGTGTGGCAGACGACCAGCTGCAGGATATCGACCGCTGGGCACTGGCTGCGCTGGATGACCTGATCGTCAACACCAACGCAGGCTACGCTGTGTACGACTTCAACAAGGTCTACCACGCCGTGTACAACTTCTGCGTGGTGGCTATGTCCAACTTCTATCTGGACGTCACCAAAGATCGTCTGTACTGCACCAACGGCGCAGCCCGCAAGGCAGCCCAGACCACCATGTACAAGATCCTTGTCGCTCTGGATAAGATCATTGCCCCCATCCTGTGCTTCACCAGTCAGGAGATCTGGGACTTCATGCCCAAGTCCGAGGGTATGAACAAGTATGTGGTGTTCGAGCAGATGCCCAAGGCTGGCCAGTACGCCGCCGACGATGCCTTCAAGGCAAAGTGGGCTCAGCTGATTGCTGTGCGCGACGAGGTCAAGAAGGTGCTGGAGCAGGCCCGTGCTGAAAAGCTGATCGGTGCTTCTCTGGAAGCTTCCGTCACCCTGTACTGCAATGATGTCGTCTATGACCTGCTGAACAGCATCCCCATGGACGAGCTGGCCGACCTGATGATCGTCTCCCATGTGGAGCTGGTCAAGGGCGAGGGCGGCGCTGCCAGCGCTGTCGAGGGTCTGGGCGTTGCAGCTGCACACGCCACCGGCGACAAGTGCGAGCGCTGCTGGAAGTACTCTGCTTCCATCGGCAGCCACCCCGCACACCCCACCCTGTGCGCACGCTGCGCCAGCGTTGTGGAAGCATAAGCGTCCCGCATCAATACAAATCTGTTTTGTAAAAAGGGCGGCGCTCCCTTGACCGGGGAGCGCCGTTTTTTATAACAGAAACGAGGTAGCTAATGGCATTTGTACTCTTTAATCTGGCAGCTGTGGCTGCGCTGATCGGCATCGACCAGCTGATCAAGCTGTGGGCAGTGCAGGCTTTGCAGCCGGTAGGCGCTATGCCGCTGATCCCCCATGTGGTGGAGCTGCGGTTCGTGCTCAATCAAGGCATGGCTTTCAGCCTGCTCAGCGGCAAGCAGCTGTTCCTTATCATCGCCACAAGCGCAGCGCTGCTGGCGGTCGCCTACGGCCTGTTTTTCCGCAGCCGCGGCAAGTACTTGCAGCAGGCAGCGCTGGTGCTGGTGCTGGGCGGGGGCATCGGCAACCTGATCGACCGGGTGCTCAACGGCGAGGTGGTGGATTATATCAACCTGCTCTTCATGCGTTTTGCCGTGTTCAATTTTGCAGATATCTGCGTTTGCGTGGGCGTGGCACTGTGGGTGCTGGTGATCTTTCTGGACGAGGTCCACGCCGATGATGCCGCCTCCAAGGAGCAGTAAACTATGGAACAGCGTGAATTTATCGTAGAGCAGGAGACTGCCGGGCAGCGCATCGACCGCTTTCTCAGCGGCGAGGACACCGGCCTGTCCCGCTCGGCGCTGCAGGCGCTGGTGGCCGAGGGTCATGTGCAGTGCAACGGCAAGGCTGTGGCCAAAAGCCTGAAACTCAAGGCAGGGGACACCGTGCTGCTGGAGATCCCTGACGCAAAGCCCATCGAGGCTGTGCCGCAGGATATCCCGCTGGATATCGTCTACGAGGATGCCCACCTGCTGGTGGTCAACAAGCCCAAGGGCATGGTGGTGCACCCCGCACCCGGCAACCCGGACGGCACGCTGGTCAACGCCCTGCTGTGGCATTGCAAGGGCAGCCTTTCCGGCATTGGCGGCGAGATCCGCCCCGGCATCGTCCACCGCATTGATAAGGACACCAGCGGCCTGCTGGTGGTGGCAAAGGACGACGCCACCCACATCGGCCTTTCCCAGCAGATGGCGGTGCACAGCGTGGAGCGTGCCTATCAGACGGTGGTCTACGGCGGCTTTGCGCAGGACGAGGGCTTTGTGGAAGCAAATCTTGGCCGCAGCAAGACCGACCGCAAAAAAATGGCGGTCTACCCGGCCACCGAGCCCCACACTAAGTACGCCTATACCGGCTACAAGGTACTGGAGCGGCTGGGCGAGTTCACCCTGCTGGAATGCCGCCTAAAGACCGGCCGCACCCATCAGATCCGCGTGCACATGGCCTCCATCCACCATCCGGTGGCAGGGGACCCGGTGTACGGTCCTCACAACTGCATCACAAGCCTGCACGGCCAGTGTCTGCACGCCAAAACGCTGGGCTTTATCCACCCCATCACCGGGGAGCAGCTGCGGTTCGACTCTGAGCTGCCGGACTACTTTACCCATTTTCTCGCAACTCTCAGGAGGAAAAACACATGAACGATTCTCTGGCATCCACTCTGGTGCTCTGTGATCTGGATAACCTGCTGCTGGGCGAGGATGGAAATCTGACCCAAGTGGTGCGGGACGTTTTGCAGCTGTTCAGCAGCCGCGGCGGCAGACTGACCGTTTTTTCGCAGCGCTCTCCGCGTGCCGTGCGCTCCATTTTGGGCAGCGTGCGTCTGGCAGCGCCTGCGCTGGTGTGCGGCGGCACCATGGCTTACCACTATGCCGATGGCAACCGGGTGCCCCTGTGCAGCTTTGCCCAGCAGCAGGAGCTTTTTACCTGCCTGCCGGATACCCCCGGCGTGGGTGTCGCCGTGCAGATGCAGGACGGCACCACCCGGGTGCTGCGCATGAGCAATGCGTTGGAGCGCCATCTGCGGCAGGAGTGGACCCCGTATCTGCTGGCAAACGCCGCCGACATCCGACCCGAGCAGGTGCTGCGGGTGCTGCTGTATCAGGACAGCAAGTCTGTACCCCTGATCTCGCTGGCAGAAAAGGCCATCGGGGATCGTGTTGCCCTGCTGGGCGAGCGTATCGCCCCGGACACTCTTGTTCTCACCCCGAAGCGGATCTCCGGCCGGGAAATGCTGGACACCGTCTGCGCCATGGCGCAGGTGGGCGCGGAGCAGGTCCTTGCGCTGGCGGGCGGTCAGCCCATGCTGGAACTGGTGCAGGCTGTAGAGCACAGCGCAGTGGCCGCCGATGCCCCGGCAGAGCTGCGCCTTGCCGCCGAGCAGATCACCCTGACGGATGCCGCCGGTGGCGCTGCTGTGGAGGTTTTGTACCGCATGGTGCGTGCTGCTGAAAAATCCGTGTAAAATTTGTGCAAAGCCCTCTGCTATTTTCCCGCAGAGGGCTTTCTTTTTAGCAAAAAATCAGGTAGAATGGGGAGGAGGACCTATGCCGAACCAAAAGCACCGCGAGGGGCTGTTTTTTCTGCTGTGCCTTGCCGCCGCAGGGATCTGTGCAGGGCTGGTGTTCCGGTTTGCAGTGCCGCTGCAAGCACAGACCCCTCAGACACTGCCGGACACAAAGGCGCTGGCGGAGTACACACAGGTGGAGCTGAACACAGCCGATGCAGATGCTTTGTGCACCCTGCCCGGTGTCGGTCCCCGCAATGCACAGGCTATTCTGGACTACCGGGCGCAGCACGGCTCGTTTGCACAGGTGGAGGATGCCGCGCAGGTGCCGGGCATTACCCGCGCAATGGTGGATTCATGGGCAGGACAGGCGTATGTCCGCTAGGGCGCAGCCCGCTTTCTGCCTTGGTCAAAGAGGAAATACGGAGATATATTGTTATGAGTGACGAATCGATCTTTATCAACCGCGAACTGAGCTGGCTGGATTTTAACCGCCGCGTTCTAGCGCTGGGCAAGGACAAAAACGTCCCGCTGGGCGAGCGGATCAAGTTTCTGGCAATTTACGGCTCCAATCTGGACGAGTTTTTCATGGTGCGCGTAGGCTCCTTGCAGGAGCGCGCAAACCTTGAGCAGAGCAAGACCAAAAAGGAAAAGCGGGAAAACAAGACCAACATGACTGCCGCCGAGCAGCTGGCCGCCATTATGCCCAAAACAGCGCAGCTGCAGGAGGAATGCGATAAATTCTACGCAAAAGCGCTGGAAAATCTGGCGGAGAACGGCTACCATAAGGTGGATTTCGACCACCTGACCAAGGAAGAAGAGCATCTCTGGAAAAAATACTTCCAATCGGAACTGTTCCCCATCCTCAGCCCGCAGATCGTGGATAACCGCCACCCGTTCCCGTTTTTGCGCAATAAGGAGATCTACCTTGGCGTGCTGCTCAAGGAAAAGCACACACAGGAGCAGAGCCTTGGCATCGTGCCCATCTCCAGCCAGATGGAGCGGATGCATTTTATCAAAAAGGACGGTACTGTGCAGTTTGCCCTCACCGAGGAACTGGTGCTGCACTATGCGTCCAACATCTTCGGCAAGGATTCCATTCAGGAAAAATGTCTGTTCCGGGTCACCCGCAACGCGGATATCGACGTAAAAGAGGGCATGATGGATCACGATATCGACTATCGTGAGATCATGACCGAGCTGCTCCGGCGTCGCCGCAAGCTGGCTGCTGTCCGTTTGCAGATCACTCCCGCCCCCGCACCGGAGGTGGAGCGGCTGCTGTGCAGCCGTCTGGAACTGACCCGCAAGCGGGTGTTCCTGCAAAAGAGCCCGCTGGACCTGAGCTTCTTCTTTAAGCTTTCCGGCCGCATGGAGACCGAGGGTCACCCGGCGCTGTTTTACACCCCCGCACGCCCCATGCTGCCGCCGCCGGACTATGATCTTGCCACCGAGGTACAGAAGCATGACGTGCTGCTCAGCTACCCGTACCAGTCCATCCGTCCCTTTATCACCATGCTCAAAAAGGCCGCACAGGATCCGGACGTCATCTCCATCAAGATGACCCTCTACCGCATGGCACGGGAGTCCCAGATCGTGCAGGCGCTGATGGAAGCAGCCGAAAACGGCAAGGAAGTGGTGGCGCTGGTAGAGCTGCGCGCCCGCTTTGACGAGCAGAACAACATCGACTGGTCCAAGCAGCTGGAAAGCGCCGGCTGCACCGTCATCTACGGCTTCGAGGACTACAAGGTGCACTCCAAGCTGACCCTCATCACCCGCAAGGGCGCAGAGGGCTACTCCTACATCACCCAGATCGGTACCGGCAACTACAACGAAAAAACCAGCGAACTGTATACCGATTATTCCTTCATCACCGCAGACGAGCGCATCGGCGAGGAAGCCTCCAAAGTGTTCCGCAATCTGGCCGTGCAGCAGCTCACCGAGGAAAGCGACAAGATGCTGGTTGCCCCGCTGCGCTTCAAGAGCGTGCTGCTGGACGAGATGGATCACGTCATCGCTGCCGCCCGCATGGGCCGCCCGGCTTCCATGATCCTGAAAAACAACTCCATCAGCGACCGGGATATCATCCTGAAATTGCAGGAAGCCAGCTGCGCCGGGGTGCGCATTGATATGATCGTGCGCGGCATCTGTTGCGTGCGCGCAGAGGTGCCCGGCAAGACCGAGAATCTGCACATCCGCAGTCTGGTGGGACGGTATCTGGAGCACGGCCGCATTTACAGCTTCTTTGATGGCACCCACACCCGCATCTACATTGCTTCCGGTGACTTCCTCACCCGTAATACTGAGTGCCGTGTGGAGGTAGGCGTGCGGGTGGAGGATCCTGTTCTGGTGCAAAAGCTCACCGATATCCTTCAGCTGCAGCTGCGGGATAACGTCAACGCCCGGGTTATGGATGCCAGCGGCAGCTATCAGAAGGTGAAGCCCGCCGAGGGTGAGCCGCTGGTCAACGGCCAGATGGGTATGTACGAGCTGCTGCGCAACGACTGGCAGCGCCCCGAGCCGTGGAAGTGCACCACCTCCGCCCCGGAAACGGAAAAACCGGCGGCAGTCTGTCAGGAAGTTACCGTGGAACAGCTCAAACAGGAGCTGCCCCATGTGTTCCAGCCCGCACCGGAAAAGGCAGAGAATGCCGCCCCGGCGGCGCAGCAGCCAGACCACTACGAGGCGCTGGAGCAGATGCTGAACAACAAGCCCCGCGCTGCGCAGCCCGCGCCGAAAACGCCCACTGCACCCCGCCCGGCTGCAAAGCCTGCCGTCACCGCACCCAAGAAAAAGAGTCTGCTGGAACGCATCGGAAGCTTTTTCCGGCGCTGAGCTGTAAAATCAGGTAAACCAAAAGCAGAGCTGCTGCGCAGAAATTTGTGCGGCGGCTCTGCTTTTTTGTTTATGTTCTCTTGTCCGCTGTTTGTGCATACACTTTTCAGGATAGGAGGGCGGGCGTATGCGGGTAAAACGGAGCGGACAGGCAGCAAAAATACGCAGACGGCGGTGGGGCGTCATGGCACTTGTGCTGGCGGGGCTGGCACTCTGTCTGCTGGCAGCTTTGCCGGTGCAGGCTGCCCGGAACACGCAAAAGCACTGCTTTCCGCTGGATACCACGGCGTGGCGCATCTCGGATGCCTACGGTGCGCGGACAGACCCCTTTACCGGCAAGTCTGCGTTCCATCAGGGGCTTGACCTTGCCTGCGCGGCGGGCACGGCAGTGCGGGCGGTGCAGGATGGCGTAGTGACTGCGGCGGCATACAGTCCAAGCTACGGCAACCATCTGCGCATCCTGCACCCGGACGGCTGCGAGACCCGCTACGCGCACCTGCAATACCTCTATGTCCGCCCGGGAGAGGTGGTACAGACCGGGCAGACGCTGGGTACAGTAGGGCAGACAGGCCGCGCCACCGGTGCGCACCTGCATCTGGAACTGTGGCAGCAGGGCGCTGCCTGCGACCCCGCCGCCCTGTTGGAGACTGCTTCATGAGCCGGCTGCGGGCAGGGAAGCTTGTATTCCGGGACCCGGTGCTGCTGTGCGGCGTGGTGTACCTGCTGCTCTACTTTGATGCCAGCGGCTTTCTGCGGCTGGGACTGCTGGCGGCTGTTTTGCACGAACTGGGGCACATTCTCGTTTACTGCATCCAGCAAAGGCGTCTGCCGGTCATCGAGGTGACCATGACCGGCTTTTGTATGCGCACCGCAGGGGAAAAGCTCTCCCTGCGCCAGCGGCTTGTGCTTGCCGCCGCCGGGCCCGCGGTCAATTTTGCCCTTGCCGGGGTATGGGCGGTGCGTCTTGCGCAAGCTGCTACCATCCGCGGCAGTGCGTTCTGGGCGGCGAATCTGCTGACCGGGCTGTTCAATCTGCTGCCGGTGCCCCCGCTGGACGGTGCACAGATGGCAGCGTGCATTGGGATGCTCTGGCGGCAAAAATACGGAAAGTGCACACAAACCGCCGGAAACGATTGCAAAACCGGCACATTTGGGGTAAAATAAAAAGAACGCAAAAAACGGATTGTTTATGGAGGACCCGATGTTTGATCCCAAACTGAAAGAAGCGCTGGGACGGGTGCAGAAGCCCGGCCGCTATACCGGCGGCGAGCCCGGCAGTATCTATAAAGAAAAGGATAAGGTAGATGTGCGCTTTGCCTTCTGCTTCCCGGATACCTATGAGGTGGGAATGTCCTTTCTGGGCGAAAAGATCCTGTACGAGCTGCTCAACAGCCACGAGAACTGGTGGTGCGAGCGTGCCTTTATGCCCTGGCTGGATATGAAGGCAGAGATGGAGCGTCTGCAGCTGCCGCTGTACACCATGGAGAGCAAAGACCCCCTCACGGCCTTTGACGCCGTGGGCTTTACCTTGCAGTACGAGCTTTCCTACACCAATATCCTTGCCATGCTGGACTTGGCTGGCATCCCGTTCTATTCCAAAGACCGCGATGACCGCTGGCCGCTGATCGTAGCGGGCGGCCCCTGCGCCTGCAATGCGGAGCCTATCGCGGATTTCTTTGACGTCATCCAGCTGGGCGAGGGCGAAAACCAGCTGCCCGCCATCTGCGCCGAGATCGAAAAGGCAAAAAAAGAGGGCATCTCCAAAAAGCAGCTGCTGCTCAACATTGCAAAGATCCCGGGCGTATACATCCCGGCTTTCTACGATGTCACCTACCATGAGGACGGTCGGGTCAAGGCCATCACCCCCAACGAGCCGGGCATCCCGGCATGCATCACCAAGGCTATCATCAAGGATCTGAACCAGTTTGCCCCGCCCACCAACTTTGTGGTGCCCATGGTGGGTGCCATTCAGGATCGCGCCAGCATTGAGGTGCTGCGCGGCTGCGTGCGCGGCTGCCGGTTCTGTCAGGCAGGCTTTTTGTACCGCCCCATGCGCCAGCGCGATGCCAGTTTGCTGAACAAGGCCGCGCAGGATCTGTGCGCCAACACCGGCTACGAGGAGCTGAGCCTTTCCAGCCTTTCCACCTCTGACCACGGTCAGCTGGAAGAGCTGCTGGACGATCTGAACGAGTGGGCACCCAAGGAGCACGTCAGCCTGTCGCTGCCCTCCCTGCGTGTGGACAACTTCTCCCAGAGCCTCATCGAAAAAACCACCAAGGTGCGCAAGAGCGGTCTGACCTTTGCTGCCGAGGCCGGTACTCAGCGCCTGCGCAATGTCATCAACAAAAACGTCACTTGGGACGAGATCGAAAAGACCTGCACCATCGCCTTCAACGCGGGCTACACCTCGGTCAAACTCTACTTCATGATGGGTCTGCCCACCGAGACCATGGAGGATATCGAAGGCATTGCCGAGACCGCCCAGAAGGTGGTAGACCTCTACTACAAGAACACGAACCACGCCAAGGGGCGCGGCGTGCAGGTGACCATCAGCTGCGCCTGCTTTGTGCCCAAGCCCCACACTCCCTTCCAGTTCGTGCCCATGGATACCGCCGAGACCCTGCAGGCCAAGCAGAAGCACCTGCTGGAAAGCGTGCACAGCCGCAAGATCAAGGTGAACTACCACGACAGCACCACCAGCTTTTTGGAGGGTGTGTTCGCCAAGGGCGACCGCCGCCTTGCTCCGGTCATCGTGGAGGCGTATAAGCGCGGCTGCTACTTCGACGGCTGGGAAGAGTGCTTCAAGTACGATACATGGATGCAGACCTTTGCAGACCTCGGCATCGACCCCGCTTTCTACTGCCAGCGCCCCATCGCGCTGGACGAGGTGACCCCGTGGTCTCACATGGACTACGGCATCACCCACGAGTATCTGGTGCGGGAGTACAACAAGGCTCTGGCCGCCCAGACCACCCCGCCCTGCAACCGTGCCTGCAACGCCTGCGGTGCCAACCATCTGTTAGGAGGTCCCTGCTTTGATTACAGTCAGAATCTCGTTTGAAAAGAAAAATGAAGCCTCCTATATCTCCCTGCTGGACTTGCAGCGGGTGATGCAGCGGGTGCTCAAGCGCAGCGGCCTGCCGGTGTGGCATACGCTGGGCTTTAACCCCCATATCTACATGACCTTTGCCTGCCCGCTCTCGCTGGGGCAGGAGAGCGAGTGCGAGTGTGTGGACGTCAAGACCGAAGCCGAAGCCCCGGATTTTTCCCGGTGGCAGAGCGCGCTCAACGCCATCATGCCCGCCGGCATCTACGTTACCCGGGTGGCTCCGGTGGAGATGAAGGCGGACAGCATCGCTTTTGCCTGCTACCGCATCAGCTACCCGGCGGCTGCCGCTGCGGTGCTGGAGCAGTATAACGCACTGGAAGCAGCCCCTGTGGAAAAGCACAGCAAGCGCGGCAAAAAGATCGTGGACCTCAAAGAACATATCCCGCAGCTGCGCTATACCGCACTGGGGGACACCGTACAGCTGGAGCTTTGCCTGCCCGCTGCGCAGGAGTTGAACCTGAACCCCTCGCTGCTCACCGGTTTTCTGGAAGAAAAGTTCGGCCTGCCCGCTGCAAGTGCCAACATTCTGCGCACGGAGTTTTTGACGGCAGACCGCAAGCGGTTTGTCTAATACGCCGTAAAAGTCCGTCTACCGGACAATACAGAAAATTTTTGCGATATTTTTCGGCAAATCGCTTGCATTCAAGCCGGTTTTGTGCTATCCTATTAGGGCGTTAGTGTCCGCTGAGACCACAGCGGGGTTAATGACAAGTATTTATCATTAAACGGGCGGTCCTCTGACGGCTATGCCGTGCATGAACGTCTAAAAACAAATGGAGGATTCAAAAATGGACGCACTGAA
>OLGM01000141.1_pt1 | contig 53084 bp, 49 predicted proteins | sample 1606001 | NCBI WGS metagenome assembly OLGM01 (sample SAMN03283294) | human gut metagenome | biome: human-associated habitat; material: feces | host: Homo sapiens | place: Peru | collected 2012
GACGTGGCGGCCGTCGGCCAGCTTCTCATACTCGAAGTCCTTTGCGCCGCCGTTGGAGGTGCGGCAGAGGACGAACATGCCCTTGCCCTGCTTCTCGGCGTAGGGCAGATAGGGGCTGATAGAGTCCAGACCCATGTAGGGGGCCAGCGTGACGAAATCAGACTCGAAATCGCCGGTAAAGTGGCCCATGGCGTACATCTCAGCGGTCTTGGCGATGTCGCCGCGCTTGATGTCGGCGATGACGGGGATACCCGCCTCGCGGACAGCCTTCAGGGTGTCGGCGTAAGCCTTCAGGCCCTCCAGACCCAGAGACTCATAATAAGCGATCTGCACCTTGTAGCAGCCCGCCACGCTCTTGGTGGCATCGATCAGCTTCTTGTTGAAGCGGACGATGTTCTCGCCCTTGGACAGGGTGCTGTCCACAAAATCAGCGGGCAGATAGCTGAAGTCGGTATCCAGACCCACGCAGACCGGGCCGCGTGCTTCGACAGCTTCGTACAGTTTATCCATGTTCGTCATCGTTGGTTTCCTCCATTGCTCTCTATTCTAAAAATATCCGGTTATTCTTCCGCCTGATAGGTCAGCTTGCCGCCCTTGACCGTTGCGCAGACTCTGCCATACAGCTGTGCGCCGTCGTAGGGGCAGTTGTGCGACTTCGAGTGGAGCTTGTCCTTGTCCACGGTATAGGGGGTGTCGAGGTCCACCAGAACGAAGTCGGCATCGTAGCCGGGTTCCAGCTGGCCTTTCGCCAGACCCAGGATCTCCGCAGGGCGGGTGCTCATCAGATGGACCAGCAGTTCCAGCGGCAAGCCCTCTTCCTTGCAGAGCTTGGTGTAGCAGACGCCGAACGCCGTCTCGCTGCCCACCATACCGGCCATGCCCTTGAGCTTGTCTTCTTCGGAGTGGGGTGCGTGGTCGGTGGCGATGGCATCCACCACGCCGGAACGGATGGCGTCGATCAGGGCGCTCACATCGTCCGCCGTGCGGATGGGCGGGTTGACGCGGTAATCGCAGGTCTCGTTGTTGAACCACAGGTGGTGGGGCGTCACCTCGCAGGTGACGGGTGCGCCGCGCAGCTTTGCCATCTGGATGGCGTCGATGGCCCCGCGGGTGGAGACGTGGCACATATGCAGCTTGGTCTGGTAGTACTCGCTCAGCCAGCAGTTGCGGACCGTTTCAAGGTCCTCCGCCAGCCGGTAGTCCCACGGGCTGATCTCCATATCCTCGGCGTGGCTCATCACGGTGATGTCCCGCTGGGTGCAGATGGCAAACGCCCGCGCCATGGTGGCGTTGTCCTGCACGCCGTGGCCGTCCTCGGTGATGAACTTGACCGAAGCGGGCAGCGTCTTGAGGTGGTCCAGCGTCTTGCCGTCGAAGTTCTCGGTGATGGAAACGGTCTGGTTCACGTCGCACAGGCCGACTTCGGCGGCCTTCTGCTCCACCATGGCCGCCTGTGCGGCGGACGAGCAGACGGGCTTGGTGTTGGGCATCAGGTTCACAAAGGTGTAACCGCCCGCCGCAGCGGCGCGGCTGCCCGTCTCGATATCCTCTTTATATTCAAAACCCGGGGTGCGCCAGTGACAGTGCAGATCGACGAAGGCGGGCAGGACGGTCAATCCCCCGGCATCGAGGACCGTTTCATTCTCCCCGGCCAGAGCCTCCAAGTCCTGACCGATGGCCGCGATCGTGCCGTCCTTGACGTACAGTTCTACCGGCCGGCCCTCTGCATTGACAGCGTTTACAAGCAGCATGGCAAAATACCTCCCTGTTTTTGGTGTGCGCCCAAATGGGCAAAAAAAAGAACCTTTCCGCAAATGGGAAAAGTTCTAACGACCGAAAAAAGGAAACACGGAGCCCACCGCAAAAACGGCTGCAAACTGCTTTTTCAGTTTTGCGTTCATTTTTGACAGCATACCGGCTTCTCCTTTTTTCAGGTGCATTTATTTTCGTTATATTTTATCATAGAAACGCGAAATGTGTCAATGCTTCGGGGCGTTTTTCTTTGTAAAAAGGTTTCGCTTTCATTGCGCCAAATTTTAGCTACTCTACCGAAAAAATCAAAATCCCCCCTCTCAGGCGGAAAAAAGGCGGCCCCAATCCCTAGCATATCACTGTACATTGAAGTTAAGATGTGTTATGATATCTGAAAAGGAAAAAGAGAGAGCCGCCGGCTTGGGGCGGCACACACAAAGGGAGGTTTCCCCACATGGGCTTATTGGAGGACGCACGGAACATCCAGCGCAAAGATCCCGCCGCACGGAGTGTGCTGGAGGTCATTCTGCTGTACCCCGGCTTTCACATTCTGGTGTATCACCGTATCGCGCACTGGCTGTACCAGCACGAGCACTTCTTCTTGGCACGCTGGGTCAGCCAGCGCGGCCGCCACAAGACCGGCATTGAGATCCATCCCGGCGCGACGATCGGCAAATGCCTGTTCATCGACCACGGCATGGGCATCGTCTTTGGCGAGACGACCGAGATCGGCGACAACTGCACCATTTACCACGGCGTGACGCTGGGCGGCACAGGCAAGGATACCGGCAAGCGCCACCCCACGCTGGGCAACAACGTCCTGATCGGCGCGGGCACGAAGGTGCTCGGCCCGGTCTACATCGGCGACAATGCCCGCATCGGCGCCGGAAGCGTCGTTCTGCGCAACCTGCCCGCCAACTGCACCGCTGTCGGCGTCCCCGCCGAGGTAGTCCGCATCAACAACAAGGCGGTCATCCCCGCCGACGACCTTGACCAGCAGGATCTGCCGGATGTCGTCGCCCAGCGCATCACCGACCTCGACCGCCGGATCAGCGCACTGGAAAAGCACAAGCAGGGCGATGTGCCGCCGACCGCGGAACAGATCGCACAGCGTCAGAAATAAGAAAACGGGACTGCTGCACTTCTCATGCAGCAGTCCCGTTTTTGTTAACAGCTTTTTCCGGAGCAAAGCTCCTTTACTTTTTGGGCCGCAGCCGCGACCAGCTGGCTGACCGGCTGGTCCGGCACGCCGACCACATAGTTTTCACAGTGGTTGATGGGCACGAGCACCCGCTTTGCCCCGCTCTGGCAGACCGCCGCCGCCATGGCGGGCGTGATCTCGCCCAGCAGCGCATCCGCAATAACGATGCCGATGGGGCCGACGATGACGTCCGCGTGGCGGCAGTTGACCACCACTGCATTCTCGCCGGTGGCCGCGCGGGGCGCACCCGCCTTGAGCATCGCATTCGCGGCCAGACTGTTGGTCCCCACGGCGGTCAGCTCTGCTTCCGGACAGGCCGCGCCGATGGCCGCCACCAGCTGACGGCCCAGACCGCCGCCCTGTCCGTCAATGACCAGAACCTTCCCCGCCATCAGAAATCGATCTCCTCAAGGCGCAGCAGGGCGATGATATAAATTTTCAGCGCTTCCAGCAGCTTGTCGATGGGAGCCGACTCGTTCGCACCGTGCATCGGGCCGCCGAACTCGGGCAGGACGATGTCGTTGTGCTCCGGGCCGAAGCTGACCGCATAGGGGAAGTGGCGGGCGTAAGTGCCGCCGCCCATCGTGAACGGCGTCGCGTGTTCGCCGGTCACTTCATTATAGGTATCGATGCATGCCTTGATGGCCGGAGTGTCGGCTTCGATATAGAACGGCTCTGCGCTCTCGACGTCTTCCAGCGAAGCGCCGCTGCCGACGGCTTCGCGAATCTGCTCGGCCATCTTCTCGCCGGTGGTGCAGGTGGGATAACGGCTGTCCATGGTCTGCACCAGCTTGCCGTCCTCCATGTAGATGCGGCCGCCGATGACCGTCAGCGGGCCGAAGGGGCCGTCTGCACAGGCGATGCCGATGCCCTCGCCCGCCGTGGAGGAGTGCAGCTTCTTCAGTGCTTCCAGATAGGCGCGCTCGGCGTCATTGCACAGGCCGTTGTCCAGCAGATAGTTGACCACCAAGCCGATGGCGTTGACCGTGCCCTGCGGAGAAGCCGCATGGCCGGACTTGCCCCAGCCGCGGATGCGCACGCCAGTGCCTTCCGGCTCCAGCGTAATGTTGGGAGCATTCTTGAGCTTGGTGATATCCGTCTCGACCAGTGCGCTGGCACGGTCCGGAACGGCATTGTTTGCCACGCCGCCGGTAAAGTCCTTGATGACGCCGTTGCAGACCGGGCTGACCAGCTTTGCGCCAAAGTGGCCCTTTTCACCGTTGCACACCGGGAACTCGGCGTCCGGGGTGAAGCAGAACACCGGAGCCGGATAGTTCTTCAGGTAGTAGTCCACATCGCGCATACTGGTCTCTTCGTTGTCGCCGATGAGCGCACGGATGGGATAGCGCAGGGAGACGCCCTCTTCCTTGAGGAACTTCAGGGCATACAGGGTGGTGACCATGGGGCCTTTGTCGTCGGCAACGCCGCGGCCGATCATCCAGCCGTCCTTGATCTCCATCTGGAACGGGTCGCCGGTCCAGCCGTTGCCCTCGGGCACGACGTCCACATGGCAGATGGTGGCCAGATACTTTTCTGCATCTGCACCCGGCAGCTCTGCATAGCCGATGTAGTTCTCACAGTTGCGGGTCGCAAGGCCCATGCCAGCCGCCAGTTCCAGCGTCTTGTCCAGCGCTGCGCGTGCGCCCAGACCAAACGGCGCGCCCTCTGCGGGAGCGCTCTCCACACTGTTGATGGAAACCAGCTCTGCAATATCTTTGAGCAGCTGTTCCTTGTTCGCCGCAATAAAGGCGTCGATCTTCTGGTTCAATGCCTGATCCATGTTTCAGTTCGTCCTTTCTTTTGTCGTAAAGACACATCGCTGTCTATTCTAACACACTTTGCGGCGGAATGCCAGCCTTACCCGACTGCAAACAGGCTGCTTGCCGCGCCCAGCACACCCATGCTGGCCAGACCCATGATAACACCCGCCAGCAGAACGCCGCCCATACAGGCGATGAGGACATCCTTGAACTTCATATCGAGGATGGAAGCCGCCAGCGTACCGGTCCATGCGCCGGTCCCGGGCAGAGGGATGCCCACGAAGAGCAGCAGCGCCACAGTCAGGCCCTTGCCGGCCTTTTCTTCCAGCTTTCGGCCGCCCTTTTCGCCCTTGACGATAAAGAACTTGCAGATGGGGCCGATGACCGGCTTATTGTAGCCCCACACCAGGAACCGCCGTGCGAACAGATAAATGAACGGGACCGGGATCATATTGCCCAGCACACAGATAATATAGGTAGGCAGGACCGGCAGCCCCATGCCAAGGCCGATGGGAATAGCGCCGCGCAGTTCCACCACGGGGACCATCGAGATGAGGAAAACGAGCAGATAATTTTTCAGCATGAGAACACTCCTTTTTGTTGCTTACAGGTCGATGACCAGTTCCACGGGGCAATGGTCCGAACCAAAGATCTCGTTGTGGATCTCTGCCGCCCGAATCTTGTCTGCGATGCGGCGGGACACGATGAAGTAATCGATGCGCCAGCCCGCGTTCTTCTCGCGGGCGCGGAACCGATAGCTCCACCAGCTGTATTTCACCTCATCGGGGTGGATGACCCGGAAGCTGTCGGCAAAGCCCGCCTCCAGCAGTTCGGTCATCTTGGCCCGCTCCTGATCGGTGAAGCCCGCGCTCATATGGTTGGTCTTTGCATTTTTGATGTCCATTTCGGTATGGGCCACGTTCAGGTCGCCGCACAGGATGACCGGCTTTTTCGCATCCAGCCCCAGCAGATAGGCGCGGAAGGCATCCTCCCACTCCATCCGGTAGTCCAGCCGCTTCAGGCCGTCCTGACTGTTCGGCGTGTAGCAGTTGACCAGATAAAACGCCGGATATTCCAGCGTCAGGACCCTGCCCTCGTGGTCGTGCTCCTCGATGCCGATGCCCATCGTGACCGCCAGCGGCTTCTGCCTGCACCAGCACGCCGTGCCGGAATAGCCCTTTTTCTCTGCCGAGTATGTATATTCGGTATAGCCTTCCGGGGCAAAATCTGCCTGACCCGGCTGCATTTTTGTTTCCTGCACCGAGAAGATATCGGCGTCCAGCGCCGCAAAGCTTGCGGCAAAATCGTGGGTCAGACAGGCCCGCAGACCGTTGACGTTCCAGCTGATGAGTTTCATCTCGTCGCTCCTTTTATGTTATGCTTGATATTTGGTTTTCCATGCACCGCTGCGGAAGCGGATCACAAAACAGGTCACGCGGCAGACCCAGTCCACGACCATCGCGATCCAGACGCCGACCGCACCCAGACCCATCTTGACGCCGATGAGGTAGCTGAAGCCCAGCCGCCAGATGGCCATGCTCAAAATGGAAACGACCATCGTGAATTTGACATCGTTCGCGGCGCGCAGGGCATTCGGCAGCACGAAGGATGCCGGCCACAGCAGCAGACCACAGGCCGCATGGATCTGCACCAGCAGAACCGCCAGTTCCATGGTCGCGCCGGACAGTTCATAGATGCCGACCAGCGGCTTCACGAACAACAGGATCGCACCGTTGGAAAGGCCCATCGTGATGTACGCCCAGAGCAGCAGTTTGCGGGTGTAGTAGATGGCCTGTTCGTTGTCCCCTGCGCCGACGCAGCGGCCCACAACCGTGATCATTGCAAGGCTGATGGCCTTTCCGGGAATGACACCCATGCCGTCGAGGTTGTTCGCCACCGCATTGGCCGCGATCTGGACCGTGCCAAAGGTGGAGATCATGCTGACGACGAGGATGCGGCCCGCTTCAAACAGGCTGTTCTCAAAGGCGGACGGGATGCCGATGCCCAGAATGCGCCGGGTCAGACCGCCATCCAGCCGCAGGGTCTTGGGGACGTTCAGCAGATTGCCGTCCCCTTTTTTATAGCACTTGCGCAGGATCAGTGCAGCGGCCACCACGCGGGAGACTACGCTGGGCCACGCAACGCCCTCAACGCCCATTTTCAGGCCGAAGATGCAGACCGCGTTGCCCACGACATTGATAACGTTCATCAAAAAACTGATCTGCATCGAAATTTTGGAGTTGCCCATACTGCGGAACAGCGCCGCGCCGCCATTGTACAGTGCAAGGAACGGGTAGCTCAGGGCGATGACCTTCAGGTAGAGCACACCGGCTTCCAGCACATCGGCATCGATCGAGCCGTAGAACAGCCGGATCATCGGCCGCGCCAGCACAAAGCAGACTGCGCCCACGGCCACACCGAACAGGCCGCTGAGCAGGAGAAGCTGGCCAGAGCTGGCATCCGCGTGCTCCTGCTCCCGCGCACCCAGATACTGGCTGACCACCACCGCGCCGCCGGTGGCCAGCGCCGCAAACAGCACGATGATGAGGTTGTTGATCATATCCACCAGACTGACGCCCGAGATGGCCGCTTCGCCGCAGCGGGAGACCATCATCGTATCCGCCATGCCGACCGTCACTTCCAGCAGCTGCTCCACCAGCAGCGGCCCCGACAGCCGAAGCAGTTCGCCCTCGGTGAACAGCGGTTTCCGCCCGCCGAACCGAGGTGCTTTTGGGTTTATCGTTGTTACCATTGTTGTCCCTTCTTTTTTGGTCTGGGCGCAAAACATTCCTGCCTTGTGCCCCCTCATGTCCCAAAAGGCCGCAAAACCTCATTTTAACATGATTGTATCCATCTTAACACAGCCGGTTTCGCTTGTAAAGAATCGCACAGCGGTTTTTTCAAATTCTTTTCATGGGAACGCGGTTTTGTCAGTGTTTTTCCGGAAATCGAAGCTTGTTTTATCACTTTCACCGATTTCATCCGTTCAAATTTGTGCGTTGTGCCAAAATATCAGATTTTTGCTCGATTTGGAGAACTTTTTTCCAAAAGCCCTTGCATTTTCTTCTGAAAAGTGCTATCTTGTATCCAACAAGAGCGGCGGTTGGATACAAATGACTGCGACGAGCCTTTTCCACGGCTCTTGGTTCTTCCTTCTATTTTATTATGCTATTTTCTTCATTTACCTTCTTATCATTTACCCTGTCCCGCTGAGGGACGAGAAAAGCGCTTCCCCAACCTGCACGGGGAAGCGCTTTTTTCTTACTTTTCAAAAGCCGTCCGGACATCACCGGAGAAATACAGTGTGCCCAGCGCACAGACCGGACCTTCGCCGCCCAGCTCCACGGCGCGTTTCACGCCCGCTTCGATGGAATCCGCCGGTTCTGCGATGCCGCCCCGCACCCGGATGTGCTCCGCCAGCGTTTCGGCGGGCATGGCACGCGGTGTATGGGCTGCCACTGTCACAAACTGCTTTGCCAGCGGCAGAAGCAGGGCCAGCATCTCGTCCACATCCTTGTCGGCCATGATGCTCAGCAGGAACACGAACCGCTCCCCGGGGAAACGGTCGCGCAGACTCTGCACGGTGGCCCGCATCCCGTGGGCGTTGTGGCTGCCATCCAGCAGGAAAGCCGGCGAATGCCGCAGCAGCTCGAACCGCCCCGGCCAGCTGACGGTTTCCAGCCCCTTCCGGATCGCGTCATCCGGGATGTTCCAGCCCCGCTCCCGCAGGACCCGCAGCGTCGTGATGGCAACGGCGGCGTTTTTCGGCTGATAGCTTCCGATAAGCGGCAACTTGATGCCGTTCAGGCCATCAAAATCGAATGTTACTTCGTCAAGGTTCCCGCCCTCGATGTTCAGCTTGGAGAAATCCACCTCGGAAAGCGGGACCTGCTTTTCTGCGGCCACGCGGGCGATGACCGCATCCGCTTCCGGCACGCCGCCATAACTGACCACCGGGCTTCCAGCCTTGATGATGCCCGCTTTCGCCGAAGCAATATCGGCGATGGTAGGGCCAAGCTCTTTCACATGGTCCATGCCCAGCGCCGTGATGACCGCGCATTCCGGCGGGTCGATCACGTTGGTCGAATCCAGCGTTCCGCCCAGACCGACTTCCAGTACCACGATGTCGCAATGCTTCTCAGCAAAATAGAGCATCCCCAGTGCGGTGATGATCTCAAATTCCGTCGGGACGTCATCCATCGCGTCTGCGGCGGGCTTCACTTTCTCTACCAGCTGCACCAGCTCTTCGTCGCCGATCTGCTGGCCGTTCACCTGAATGCGCTCATTGAACCGGTTGATGAACGGCGAGGTGTACAGGCCCACGCGGTATCCCGCCGCCTGTAAACAGGACGCCAGCATGGCCGACGTGCTGCCCTTTCCGTTCGTTCCCGCCACATGGATGAATTTCAGCTGCTTGTGCGGGTCGCCCAGCGCGGCCAGCAGGGTGCGGATGCGGGTCAGGCCCGGTTTGTGCCCTGCCCACTGGACCGCATGGATATACTGCATTGCTTCTTCGTAGTTCATGGTTTCGCCTTCCCGTTTACTTTTTGACCACCGATGCCAGTGCCTTGTTCTCCAGCAGGATGCGGAGCAGCGCCGTGTTGACCGCGCTCAGAACCAGCGCGTTCGGGATCCGGGCCGCCAGCAGCGACCACGGATAATTATAAAAGATGTGCAGGGCCAGCGAGTTGATGATCATGGAACCGACGATGTGGCCCATCAGCACGCTGCAGCCCAGCCGGAGCGTCAGCTTGAGGTCGGGCAGCTTCTGCCATGCCAGACCAGCCACCAAGCCGACGGCTCCCGCGCCCAGTGTGATGAGCGGATTGATGGAATAGCCCGACAGGATGCCGCCGATCATATCGGCCACGGCTCCCACCGCAAAGCCGCCTACCGGCCCGAACCAGATGGCCGCCAGCAGCGTCGGCAGCGCGCCGAGATTGAACCGCAGGAACCCGGTAGACACCGTCAGCACACGGGCGAAAATAATGCTCATGGCCGTCAGCAGGGCCAGCATCGTGAGCGTTCGGACAGACACTTTGGAATGATTCATACTTCATCCTCCTGAAAGAATGCAGGGCGGACGCAAAAATGCCCTCCCCTGTGACGAACCGCACAAAGGAGGGCGTGAATCCAACAAGTTTCACTTCCAGACAAGCCCGTGCAGACGGTCTCGCCTGCACCCAAGTCCATGCAGCAGCGGGATGCAGACCATGCACCGCGGGTACTCCTTCGTCCACAGCACAACTCCCCGTTGATGCGGCACTTAACGCACATGGTCTTACTCTGTTGATACTGTTATTATATGCCTTTTTTCGCCCAGATGCAATCGCACCCTTGCAACAGGTTTCACAAGGCATCTCTCTGTTTTTTGGAAGTTTTGTAGAAGGGTCATTCTTTTCGGACTGTTCATTGCGTTCTGTCGAAATTTGTGATATCCTGTAACTGCCGCTCCACTCCGGCCCATTTTATGGAAAGGAGGTGAGACCAATGGAAGTTATCCTCAATTTTTTACTGTCCGTCACAGCAAGTATCGTCGCTTACTATATTTGCAAGTGGCTTGACGACCAGTTTCGAAGCGGCAAGCACTAATCCCTAGGCAAACAGGAAGCCCCTCGGTAGTCGCAATACCGAGGGGCTTCTTGCTTTTGGTCTTGTGAGACCAATGGAATCCTCAATTTTTCCATCTTCATTATACGCGCCTACGAAAAAATGTCAAGCTCTTTGCGGTTTTCTTTGACTGTTCCCGCAAAACGTGGTAAGATGGAGCAAACACTTCAAGAAAGGACGTATCCGTCTATGAAATTCAGCGAGATGACCTATACCCGCCCCGACATCGACGCGCTGCTTGCCCGCTGCAAGGAGCTGGCCGCAAAGGCTGCTTCTGCCGCTTCCGGCGAGGAGCTGGTCGAGGCTTACTATGAGCAGAGCCGCGCCTTTGCCGACTACAACACTGCCGCCAATCTAGCCAGCATCCACTACACCTGCGACACCCGCGATGCCTACTGGAAAGCCGAGCAGGACTTCTTTGACGCCAACGGCCCCGCCGTGCAGAACGCCAGCGTCGAAATCAGCCGCGCCTTCCTCGCCAATCCCCATGTGGATGCCCTGACCGAAGCCTTCGGTTCGACCTGCGTGGCCGGCATGAAGAATGCCGTTCTGGGCATGGATGACCGCACCGTGGAGCTGCAGAAAGAGTACAACGCTCTTGTCAGCCAGTATCAGCAGGTCTACGGCGGCGCTCTGGTGGAGCTGGACGGCAAGCAGCTGACCATCCCCCAGCTGGGACCCTACAAGGAGAATCTGGACCCCGCCATCCGCCGCGCCGCTTACGAGGCCGAGGCCGGTTACTTCGATGCTCACCGCGCCGAGCTGGACGGTCTGTACACCAAGATCGTCAAGAACCTCAACGAACAGGCCAAAATTCTGGGCTACCACGACTACAGCGAGCTGTCCTATGTTCGGATGAACCGCATCGGCTACGGCCCGGAGGAGATCAAGCACTTCCGCGATCAGGTCGCCAACGATGTGGTCCCCCAGCTGAAGAAGGTCATCGAGCTGCGCCGCAAGCGCACCGGCATCGAGCACCCCATCTTCGCCGACCTACCCGTTTCTTTCAAAGACGGCAACCCCTCCCCCATCAAGGGCTATGACGCCCGGATGGCCGCTGCCCGCACCATGTACCACGAACTCAGCCCTGAGACGGCAGAATTCATCGACTTCATGCAGGACAACGAGCTGTTCGATGTCGAGAGCCGCCCCGGCAAGATGTCCGGAGGTTATATGACCAGTCTGCCCGCTTACAAGGCTCCGTTCATCTTCGCCAACTGGAACAACACTTCCGCTGACGTGGATGTTCTGACCCACGAGTGCGGCCATGCATTCGAGGGCTATGTGGCCGAACGGAACCCGAAGATCCCCGCTGACCTCGAGTGCCCCGGCATGGAGAGCGCCGAGATCCACTCGATGGCGATGGAGTTCCTCACCGCACCGTGGCATCATCTGCTGTTCGGCAAAGACACCGAAAAATATGCGTTGGTCCACGCCGAGGACAGCTTCCTCTTCCTTGCCTACGGCTGTGCCGTGGATGAGTTCCAGCACCTCATGTACCAGAATCCCGATCTGACCCCCGACGAGCGGAACAAGGTCTGGCTCGACCTCGAGCACAAATACCGTCCGTGGATCGACTTCGACAATCTGCCCTTCTATGGCCGCGGCGCCGGCTGGCAGCGTCAGCTCCACATCTACGAGTGCCCGTTCTATTATATCGACTACTGCCTGTCCACCATGGCCGCTCTGCAGTTCTTCCTGCTGAGCCTGAAGGACCACAAGGACGCATGGCAGCGCTATCTCAAGCTGGTCCGCCGCGCCGGTACGGCAAGCTATTCGGAACTGTGCGAGACGGCTGGCCTGAAGGTTCCCTTCACCGATGGCTCCATCAAGGCCATCGCCGAAGAGATGGAACAGTGGATCGCGGCCCATCAGGTCTGAGTTCCTCTTTACAAGCCGCTTCTTGTCCGCTATCATAATAGGTAGTGAATTTGCCCGGATCGAGGCACAAAAAGGAGCGGTATTGCTATGCCAGAAAAAGAGATCAAAGGCATCAAAAAGTTTTTTGAAGAGTTCAAAGCATTCGCCATGCGCGGCAACGTGCTGGATATGGCAGTCGGCGTGGTCGTCGGCTCGGCATTCACGGCGATCGTGAACTCGCTGGTCGGCGATGTGATCAACCCCCTCATCGGCCTGTTCTTCAACAGCGACTTTTCGGATGTCGTCATCAAGATCGGCGATGTGGACCTGAAGATCGGCTCGTTCATCAGCGCCATTATCAACTTTCTCATCGTCGCATTTGTACTGTTCGTGGTGCTGAAAGCCTTCAACGCCCTGTTCAACAAGAAGAAAGTCGAAGAAGCTCCCGCAGAGCCGACCACCAAGGTCTGTCCCTACTGCCAGAGCGAGATCTCCATCAAGGCAGTCCGCTGCCCGCACTGCACTTCCAAATTGGAAGGCTTCCCGGAGATCAACGACTGATTTCAAAAACCAAAAAGCTCCGTTTCTCCCGCTGCCGCAGCAAAGAGGAACGGAGCTTTTTCTGTTTTGGTTTACTGCACGCCGGTCAGCTCAGCCAGCTTGTGGTAAATTTCGGTGTTATCGAACACGCCGCGGAACTTCTCCGCGCCCACGCCCATGGCGTAGATGTTGACCATCGCGCCGGTGTGTGCATAGGTGGTGTGGTCCATGCCGGACTTGTGGTTGATGGTGTGGCAGATGGCCATGGAGAACGGGATGTAAGTACCGTACAGCTCGTAATCTTCCTGACTCATCTTGCTCTGGGAGGAAGCGCCGACTTCCAGCGTGCGTTCGTAAGACTTGCGCAGATTCTCCACCTCGTAATCGGTCAGCAGCAGCTTGCCCGCACTGGCGGCGTCGGGGTCATTGGGCAGGGTCAGACCGAAGTTTGCCTTGACGTCTGCCATGGCCGTCTCGAACGGAGTCTGATTGGCAATGTAGCTCTGGACATAGGTGGAATCGAACTTCGCATAGGACATCTTCTGATGGGTCAGGTTGGTGAGGAAGGTGTCATAGTTGGTGGTCTTGTAGCCGATGGCCATGCCGCCCGTCTCGTGGTCGGCGGTGACGAGGATCAGCGTCTCGTTGGGGTGGGCGTTGTAGAAATCAACTGCGGCCTGAACGGCGTTGCTCATCTCCAGCACATCGTGGATGGAAGCAGCGGCATCGTTGGCGTGGCATGCCCAGTCGATCTTGCCGGACTCGGTCATCAGGAAGAAGCCCTTCTTATTTTCCAGCAGTTCGATGCCTTTCTTGACGTAGTCGGTCAGCTGCCACTCGCCGTTGGCGGCATCCATCGCGTAGTTCATGGCCTTGCCGTCTGCAAGGTTCTCGGCAATGATGAGGGTCTTGCCCGCACCGGCGGTCAGAGCGGCTGCGCCGGCCTGTGTGGTCACGACGTTGTAACCGGCTTGTGCGGCAACTTCGTGGTTGTTGGGACCGGTCCCGTCGCCGTTCACCTTCTGGAACTCGCCGCCCGCAAAGTATTCAAAGCCAGAGTTTGCCAGCTCGACGCCGATCTGATAGTAGTTCTTGCGGCTGTTCTGGTGGGCATAGAACGCCGCCGGGGTGGCATGGTCGATGTTGACGGTGGAGACCACACCGACCTTATAATTCTTCTGCTTGTGGAGCTTTTCTGCGATCGTCTCATAAGGCACATCGCGGGTCCACGGGCACATGTTGATGACACCGCTCTCAGTCTTGTTGCCGGTCGCAATGGAAGTTGCGGTCGAAGCCGAATCCGGGCAGAAAGACGTGCTGTCGTAGGTCGTTACGCTGCCCACTTCGGGGAAGGAGGTAAAGCTCAAATCACCCTCCACGACTGCACCGTTGTTCTCAGTCGTTCCTTTATAGAAGCGGGCAGACTGGATCTGCGCCGTGCCCATGCCGTCGCCGATGAACAGGAAAACGTACTTCGGTTTTTTCAAAAAGTCCAGCAGACCGTTCTCTTCCTCTGCAGAAGCTGCTTCCGGCCCTGCCGCGCTGGCGGCCACCGGGGCTGCACTCAGCAAACCGGCTGCCGATGCCACAGCACCGACTTTCAGAAAGTTCCGGCGGGTGATCTTGTTTTCTTTCATAACCAATATCCTCTCTTCTCCTGAGTCCTCCCGGACCCGTTTCAGCATTCTTTCTGGGAACGGCTTTATTGTATCGTTTTTGCTCTCTGCCCGAAACCATGTCCGCGCAAAGGATGTGTAAAACCTTCCCGGCCCGTTCTGCTCAAACGTAAAAAAGAGAGGTGTTTTGTAAAAAAGCTTTTGTCGGATTTCCTTGTAAACCCGCAGAATTTATGTTATGCTGTATTCGCCGCTCCACTCCGGCCCATTTTATGGAAAGGAGGTGAGTTTCCATGAATATTCTTTCTACGTTTCTACTGTCCGTCGCAGCAAGTGTAGTCGCTTACTACATTTGCAAATGGCTTGACGACCAGTTCAAGAGCGGCAAGCACTGATCCCTAGCAAACAGGAAGCCCCTCGGTACTGCGAATACCGGGGGGCTTCTTGTTGCTTATGTGAGTTCCATGAACTCATTTTCTACGTTTCTATTTTTATTATATGCTCCCATAGCAAAAAGTCAAGCATCTCCGAAAAAACATTTTTCTTCAAATTTGAAATTTTTACGGTTTTTCCACAAAATTTTCCTCATGCTTTTCCGGCGGGTGTGCTATCATAAATTCAGACAAAATTTTGAAAAAGGAGAATTTCCATGGCACAATTCGTGAAACTGAATCCCAAATCCCTGCGCGAGCTGCATGTCGGCAGCGACCGGCTCGTCTCCTACAACGTCGAGATGACCGAGATCACCGGCGGCACATTCTGGAAAGCCTACACTCCCGGCCAGATCGCCGGAACCGAACCCTTCGTCCTCAAGGGCGGTTTTGGCGGAAACACCACCGCCAACAGCGATCTGATGCAGTATTATGAGCCGATCGACCTCTACAACGAGAAGCTGCGCAAGCTGGCCAAAGAGATCGGCCCCGCATGGGTCCGCGTCTCCGGAACTTGGTCCACCAAGACCTACTACGACTTTGACGGCCACACCAACGGCGTCATTCCCGAAGGCTACAATGCCGTCATGACCCGCGCCCAGTGGGTCGGCGTGCTGGATTTCTGCAAATTCCTCGGCGCAAAGCTGCTCATTTCAGTGGCTGACTGCGAGGGTCTGCACCATGCCGATGAGCCTTGGAATCCCAGTCAGGCCGAGCAGATCTTCGCTCTGAGCAAGGAATACGGTGTCTCCATCGACGCCGCCGAGTTCGTCAACGAGCCGAATCTGCTGGCCATATCCGGCTGCCCCAAGGGCTACACGGCACAGCAGTTCGTCCGCGATCAGGACATCTTCATCCGCTGGCTGAAGGCCAACTATCCCGACTGCCTGTATGTCGGCCCCTGCACCGTTGAAGGTGTCGGCGGCGCGACCGAAGAGCACAAATCGCAGGGCGGCGGCATCGGCGACATCCTGCCCCAGTGCTCCACCGACGACCTGATGAACGGTGCACAGGAAAAGCTGGACGTCTACAGCTATCATTATTATAATGGTGTGTCGGAGCGTCTGGAATCCATCATGCCCCACTCCCACTGGAAGGCAGACGCCGCCACCACCGAAGCCTATCTGTCGGTTGCCACCAACATGGCCAAGTTCCACGCCGAAAAGCGGGACATCTACTGCCCCGGCGGCGAGATGTGGGTCACTGAGTCCGGCGATGCGGGCGGCGGCGGCGACACTTGGGCCTCCACCTATCTGGATGTGTTCCGCACTCTGAACGAGCTGGGCGGCTTCTCAGCTGTCACCAAAGGCATCATCTTCCACAACACGCTGGCTTCCAGCGACTACGGCTATCTGAAGCCCGAAGTCTTTGACCCCCGCCCCAACTATTTCGCCGTTCTGCTCTGGAACCGCCTGATGGGAACCACCGTCTACGATTCTTCCGAGCCGGTCCGCGAGGGCGCACACGTCTACGCACACTCCCGCGCAGACGGCAAACCCGGCAAGGCCTATCTCGTCATCAACAACAGCCTGACCGACGCTACCACCGTCACCCTGCCGAAGGATGCCGAGATCTATCAGCTCTCCGCTGAGACGCTCCGTTCGCAGACCATGCTCTGCAACGGCAAGGCTCTGGTTCTGGGTAAGAACAACGCCCTGCCCGAGATCGCACCCGTGGCGGCTTCCGCCGGAGAGCTGGTCCTTCCGGCGGCTACCTGCACCTTCATCGTGCTGTAAATTTAACTTTCTTCGCATTTCAGCCCTTCGCCCTCGTGGTGGAGGGCTTTTTGTATCTTGCCGAGGCCCTCACGTTACCCATAAGGCATCTCCGCCCTCGTCCAAACCAAGAGCTGAGCTTTCCCCGCAAATTAGACATTTGTGTTCTCCTAATTTTTCCCCACTCCCTACCGCGCGCACAGCAGGAACTTCTGGCCTTTCCCTTCAGAAGTTTCCGCTGTGCGCTTTCTTTTTGAACAAATTGCGAACATTGCCGCAGAGCTATTGACGCATATAATATTATATGATATATAATATTCAAGCTCACGCAGTATTTACAAAGGAGGCCGGAACCATGAGTTTTCCGATCAGCGCGGCGCTTCTGGATGCCATCGTCCTGTCAGTCGTCTCCCGCGAGCCGGACGGCACTTACGGCTACAAGATCACGCAGGAAGTCAAACAGGCGCTGGACCTGAGCGAGTCCACCCTCTATCCCGTCCTGCGCCGTCTGCAAAAAGACGGCTGTCTGACCGTTTACGACGCTTCTTTCAATGGCCGGAACCGCCGCTATTACCAGATCACCGCCGTAGGCCGGGAGGCACTGACCGTCTACCGCGCCCAATGGAAGCAGTACACCGCAAGCATCGAGTCCATTTTAGGGGAGGAATAAACCATGACACGCGAACAATTCATGCAGAAGCTCGAAATCCTTCTGGCCCCGCTCTCGCGCGAGGAGCGGCGCGACGCGCTGGATTACTATGACGAATATTTTGACGCTGCCGGTCCGGAAAAAGAAGCAGCGACCATCGCCGAGCTGGGCAGTCCGGAGGAAGTGGCCCGCAAGATCCTCGAATCCCAGCCCCAGCTTCCCACGCCCATGGATGCCAACCGCCAGAACACCCCTCTGCCGCCGGACCAGCCGCGCCGCCGTTCCGCTTCGTCCACCAACTGGACCCTGCGCTGGATCGGGCTGGGCGTCGTCGTCATGATTTTGATCATGTACCTGTTCCAGCACAGCTCTGCCCGCCGCGTGACCACGCAGGACACGACCGAACTGCTCGTCAGTTCCGGGACGGCGCAAGAAACGTCGCTCGACGACGACATGGCCCTCAACGAATCGGACTCTGTCACTTACATTCCTCTTGATAGGCTGAAGCATCTCACCCTCGATCTTGACGCCGGATCGGTCACCTTCGTCCAAGGCCGCGACGCCAGCGAAGCGTCCGTGCGGTTCCAGAACAAGGACGCCAACGCCCAGCTGACGACCCACTTCAGTGCTTCCGGCTCCACCATCTCCTACAGCCTTCCCAACGGCCACCTCAACCTGAAAGACGATAAATTTCTGGTCACCATTACCCTGCCCGCCGACTTCGAGATGGAGTCTCTGGACGCGGACTTTGACATGGGAAGCCTGACGCTGGGCAGTCTGCACGTCAAAGAGTTGGACGCTGACCTCGATATGGGCAGCTGCACGGCCGACACGCTGACCTGCTCCACAGCTGACATTGAGCTAGACATGGGCAGCTTTACCGCCGATGCCGTTACTGCCAAAAACTTTACCGCAGAGAGCAGCATGGGTTCTGTCACCATCGGCTCCCTCACCAGCGAAGAGACCGAGCTGTACACCGACATGGGCAGTCTGACCGTCGGCCTGACCGGCTCGGAAAGCGACTACGCCATCGACGCCGAAGTGGACATGGGAAAGCTGACCATCAACGGCAGGACGGTCAGCGGCTCTTACTCCTCCCGCGGCCGCTATCCCATCCAGCTGACCAACAATATGGGCAGCATTACGGTGGAATTTGTGAGGTGAACCCACCAAAAAACGACCGTCTCCAAGGTTTCACCCCGGAGACGGTCGTTTTTCATCCTTGATCGGACATTTCTTTATTTATTATACACGTCCTCTTTCAGCAGACCCTCGCTCTTGGCGACGCAGATGCTGGTGACGGCATCACCGACGACGTTTAGCGAGGTCACGAGCATCTCAATGGGGCGGTTGATGGCCAAGATCAAGGAGTAAGCCAGCAGCGCGCCGTCATTGACGAAGCCCACGCCGGACAGGATGGTGAACAGGATGACGGCCCCGGAACCGGGAGCCGCCGGAGTGCCGACCGAAGCGATGAGAGCCAGCAGTGCCACAAGGACCAGCTGGGCCGGAGTCACGGTATAGCCCGCACAGCCCGCGATGAACACCGTCGCGATGACCTGCATGATGGCCGTGCCATTCATGTTGACGGTCATGCCCAGCGGCAGAACAAAGGAAGCGATCGTCTCATCCACGCCGAACTCCTCGGTGCAGATCTTCATATTCAGCGGCAGGGTGGCGGCGCTGGAAGAGGTAGAGAATCCGAACACGGCCACATTCGCGATCTTTTTCATGAAGGTGATCGGATTCAGCTTCGCGCCCAGCGCCACGACCAGCGGATAGGCCACCACGAGGAACACCAGAAGCAGGACGACCGTGACCGCCACATAGGTGAGGGCCGGCTTGAGGTAGTTGATGCCGTAGATGGCAAAGGTGCGGGTCAGCAGGACGAACACCGCAAACGGTGCAAAGTTGGTGACCACGAAGTTCAGGAAGGTCACCACCACGTCATTCACCTCGCCCAGCAGACGGCGAAGGGTACCGGTGCGGCTCTCACCCAGCGCATTCATGCTCAGGCCAGTCGCCACAGCAAGGAACACCGCCGACAGCACCGAGTTGTTGCTGCCAAAAGCCGTGATGATGTTCGAAGGGATGACGTTCAGCACCACATTCAGCGGGTTCGATCCCGTCGAGCCGGTGGCTTCGGTCAGGCCCTCGATCTGGGCATTGAACAGGCCCGCTGCGTAGGTCGTATAGCCCACGACACAGGCCAGCACCAGCGCAAAGAAGGAGCACAGCAGGAACCAGAAGATGGTCTTGGCCGAAATGCGGCCCATCGTTTTGGCGTCCGACACGCCGCCGATGGCCAGCGCGATCGAAGTGAACACCATCGGGATGATGACCAGCTGCAGAGCCTTGATGAAGAGCTGACCGATGATGTAGAAGATGCCGAACGCCCGCTCTGCGCCTTCGGCCGTGATATCCTGAAACAGGATGTCATTGATGGTCGCCCATACGTCGCTATGACCTCCGGAGATCAGCGTTTCCCGCAGGAACATGAACGCCAGACCGGCTGCCAGACCACAGACCAGCGAGATGCCCATTCGTTTTGCCAGCGACATTCCGGATTTTTTTCTTTCCATGATACCTTTCCTCACATTCCGTCGTTTTTCACACTTTGCCTATCCTACCACAAAGGCCGTTCCGCTTCAAGGCAGATGGCAGCGATTTATGAATTTTTTGTAAATAAGTATGACTTTTCTTTTGGATCTCTTTGCATCTTCTCACAAGAAGGCTCAAAAAAACACCCGGAAGAAATTCTTCCGGGTGAAAAAACACTTATGCCTTGAACTTCAACAGCGGAACACCGGCAGCGACATCGCCCGATGCAGCGACCGTCATTTCCGGCAGGTCATCGCCGTTGGTCACGATGATGGCCGTTGCGGTGGGATGACCCGCAGCGCGGATGGCGTCGAGGTCGATCTTCAGCAGCGGAGTGCCCGCCTTGACCTTCGTGCCCTCTTTGATCAGAGAGGTAAAGCCCTTGCCCTTCATCTCCACGGTGTCCATGCCAACGTGGATGAGCAGCTCGATGTTGTCATCGCTCATCAGACCCACGGCGTGCAGCGTCTCGGGAACCTGCGTCACAGTGCCGTCGAACGGAGCATAAACGGTGTCGCCGGTCGGCTCGATGCCGCAGCCGCCGCCCAGAATGGCCGATGCGAACGTCTCATCCGGCAGTTCCTCCAGCGGAAGGACCTTGCCATCCAGCGGGACCATGACCGTCATCTTCTCGCCCTTGAATTTCGTCTGAGCCGTCTCCTTGCTGCCAAACAGCTTATCAAAAAAGCCCATCTTCTCATACCTTCTTTCTGCACTGAAACCAGCGCCTTCATCATCTAATTAAAGATACCATACCGCGCTAAAAAATGCAATTCACATCCTGCACAAACTGCCCTAACAATGTTTGGCGTTTAGAGCAGTTCCAGCAGAGCGTCGATCTCTTCCATCCGGGTCGCCCAGCTGGTCGCGATGCGCATCACGGTGTGGGTATCGTCGTATTTTTCCCAGAAGCCGAACTTTGCCTTGCCTTCCAGCGCTTTCAGCTGCTCGTTGGAGAACACGATGAAGATTTGGTTCGTGGGCGAATCCATGAAGAACGGATAGCCCTTTTCGGCCAGACCCTTTTTCAGGGCATTGGCAGTGGTGATGGCGTTTTGGCTGATATGCTCATACAGGCCGTCCGTGAAGAGGACGTCGAACTGGATGCCCAGCAGACGGCCCTTTGCCAGCAGAGCGCCCTGCTGTTTGACCATGGTCATGAAATGAGCCGGTGCGCCGTGCGGGAACACCACAGCTTCGCCGCAGAGTGCGCCCACCTTGGTCCCGCCGATGTAGAACACATCCGCCAGACGGGCGAGGGTCTGCAGGGTCACGTCTGTCCCCTCCGCGGCCAGACCATAGCCCAGCCGTGCGCCGTCCACGAACAGCGGCATGTGGTACTCCTGACAGACGGCATGGAGCGCTTCCAGTTCGGCTTTCGTGTAGAGTGTGCCATACTCGGTCGGATGGGAGATGTAGACCATCCCGGGGAACACCATGTGATCGTGATTTCCGTCTGCGTAGAAGGTCGCGCAGAACTCCTTCACATCCACCGCATCCAGCTTGCCGTTCTTGTGGGGCAGACCGAGGACCTTGTGGCCCGTGTACTCGATCGCTCCGGCTTCGTGGCCATTGACATGGCCCGTGGATGCCGCCACGACACCCTCCCAGCGGTTCAGCATCGACGCAATGACGATGGCGTTCGTCTGGGTCCCGCCGGAGATGAAGAACACATCGGCCTCCGGGCAGCCGCACGCCGCGCAGATCTTTTCCTTTGCGCTGGCACAATAGGGGTCCGTGCCGTAGCCCGGGACCTTTTCAAAATTCGTTTCGGTCAGTTTTTGCAGGATGGCCGGATGTGCGCCCTCGCAGTAGTCGTTTTCAAAATAAAGCATTTCCCTCGTCCTCTCCATTCAGATGGTTTTATTATGGACCTTGGGGCGAAAAAAGTCAATGACAGCAAAACGGAGCCTGACGCGCCCGTCAGACTCCGTTTTGCTTATGATGAAGTATTTGGTAGATGGCATCAGCAGCCGCCAGCATCCTAGCGGACAAGCGAAAAATCATTTGCAGCGCTTTTCTTTTCGCACTTATCTTACCACAGGCGGGAGAGTCCTTCTATCTGTTTTGTGCCATCCAGTATCAAGATCCTGCCAACGCCGCCGATACTCCGTGGGTGTACACCCGATCTTCTCCCGGAATTGTGCGCCAAAGTAGCTCCCGCTGCCCAAGCCGCAGTTCTGGGCGATCTCGGTCATGGACTGCTGTGTTTCAATGAGAAGCTTGCATGCCGTCTGGATGCGGACATTCTGGAGATACTCGGCAGGTGTGGTGTGCAGCACCTCCCGGAACGTCCGATAACACTCCCGCTCGCTGCAAAATGCTGCGGCTGCCAGCGCACGCACGGGCAGCTTTTCGGCCATATGGGAGTGGATGTAAAGCATCATCGGCTTGATCTTCTCGCTGTCCGGGTCAGACTTCGCTGCCGGACGTTCTGCCGGGTGCATCTGTTCCACCACCCGCAGCCAGAGCGTGCAGAGCATGGCCTGAAGCCGCAGTTCATACCCGAACGCCGTCTCGTCCAGCGCAAAGCTCTCCCGCAGAAGCCGGAGCGTCTCAGCCTGTTCCGGCTCTTCCGGCGAAAATGCAACGAGTTCCAGCCCCGGCGCATTCTGCAATGGGAGCACATATTTCTGCTCCACCGTCCCGCCCGGAATCCCCGCCACCAGTTCCGGTTCGAACAGGTGTTCATACTGCACGCAGTTCCCCTCGGCTTCCACCATCTGCGTCTGGTGCAGCACATTGCTGTTGACCAGCCCGCCCGAACCGGCCCGGAACAGCCGCGTCCCGCCGGGGGTCTGGTAGAGGAGAGCGCCGTGCTCCACATAAAACAGCTCCACGCTCCGATGCCAGTGCCACGGCGCCGTATGCTGCGGGAATTTTTCCAGCTGCGAACAGCTGGTCAGATGCGGAAACTGCGGCGTAAATCCGGGCAGACGCTCTTCCTGACTGCCCGGGTACAGGTCCACCGAAGAAACATACAGCATCCCGATCTCTCCTTTGCGCTTTTTTCCAGTATACCGCCCTTCCTTCTGCGGGTCAACATTTCCGCTCCTTAGCTGTATTTTTAATCAAAATATGGTATACTTTCAAGATAGATCGGAATAAATATCAGGAGGGATGGCCTATGAAGCAAACGTTCCGCCGACGGGATATCTTCATCCTGCTGGGCGTGTTCTGTCTGGCCTTCGCGGTCGTGTTCGGCATCCAGCAGATCAGCGGCCGGATCGACGGTGTCGCGTCGATGGTCTTTGTTTTAGCAGTATTTTTGATCTCGATGTATACAGATGGTTACATCTGGGGCGTCGCGGCTTCGCTGCTGGGCGTGCTGGCGGTGAACTTTGCGTTCCGCTCGCCCTATTTCGCTTTCAACTTCACCCTGCCGGAAAATCTGTTCTCCGGCGTGGTGATGCTGGTCGTCTCCATCATGACCAGCACCCTGACCACCCGCATCAAAAAGCAGGAACAGCTTCGGATGGAGAGCGAGACCGAAAAAATGCGGGCCACCCTGCTGCGGGCCGTCTCGCACGATCTGCGCACCCCGCTGACTTCCATCTACGGCGCCTGTTCGACGGTCATCGAGAATTATGACTCGCTGGAAAAAGAGCAAAAATTAAAACTTCTTGGCGAAGCCTGTTCGGACGCCCAGTGGCTGAACCGAATGGTCGAGAACCTACTGTCGGTCACCCGCTTTGACAGCGAGAAAGTCTCGGTCCAGAAAACGCCCACGGTGCTGGAAGAGCTGATCGATACGGTCTTGGTCCGGTTCCAGAAGCGCTACCCGAACGTCAACGTTCAGGTGGACCTGCCCGACAGCTTCATCGTGATCCCGATGGACTCCATGCTGATCTCGCAGGTCCTGACCAATCTGCTGGAAAACGCTGTGCTCCACGCCGAGGGGATGACCAAGCTGACCCTCAAGGTGTTCACGCTGGGGAACCACGCCATCTTTGAGGTGTCGGACGACGGCTGCGGCATCCCGAAAGAGCAGCTTCGGACCCTGTTCACGGGGGTCCTGCCCGCAGACCATTCGGCCGACAGCGGCAAGCATGGCATGGGCATCGGGCTTTCGGTCTGTGCCGCCATCGTAAAAGCCCACGGCGGCGAGATCAAGGCCGAGAGCCGCCCCGGCGAAGGAACGACCATTCGCTTCTGGCTGGAAACGGAACCCATCGAGACGGAGGAAAATGAAGATGAGCAATAATAAATTCAAGGTCCTGATCGTAGAGGACGAAGCCAATATCTGCAGCTTTATCCAGACCCTTCTGGAAACGAACGATTATCAGGCGCTGGTGGCCAACACCTGCTCGATGGGGCAGACGCTGTTCACCTCCCACAACCCGGACCTCGTCATTCTGGATCTCGGTCTGCCCGACCGGGACGGCGTGGAGCTGATCCGCTTCATCCGGCAGAAATATCTGACCCCCATCATCGTGCTGTCGGCCCGCACCACCGAGCAGGACAAGATCGAAGCGCTGGACCTCGGCGCAAACGACTACATCACCAAGCCCTTCGGGACCGGGGAGCTTCTGGCCCGGGTCCGTGCAGCCCTGCGGGTCACCCGCTACAGCAGCGTCGGGCCGAGCGGGGTGTTCAAGGCACAGGACCTGACCATCAACTACGAGCGCCGCAAGGTGTTCGTGGGCGAGGAAGAGATCAAGCTGACCCAGACCGAATACAACATCGTGGCCTTCCTCTCGGAACATGCCGGACGGGTGATGACCTATGCCGCCATCGTCAAAGCCATCTGGGGCGACACCGACTGCGGCAGCACCAAAAAGCTGCAGGTCAACATGGCCAACATCCGCCGCAAGCTGGGCAGTCGCCCGGGCCTGAACACCTACATCCTCAACGAGCTGGGCGTAGGCTACCGGATGATCGATGAGGATGCCGACACAAAGCCGCTGGCTGAGGAGAATATATGATCCTTGCGCTGCTCTTATTTGCTCTTACTTACGTTTTGATCTTGTGTCTGCCGCAGTATCGCCCTTGGGCCGCCTTGGGCGGGGCTGCGGCCTTTTTGCTGCTGGGCATGGCGGGCGTCTACGACTTCACGCTCCAAGACGCCGCACGGGCTGTAGATTTCAACGTTCTGCTCATGATGGCCGGCACGATGGGGACCGTCTCCCTGTTCATCGCCAGCAAAATGCCTGCCCGTCTGGCTGAACAGCTCATCGTCCGGGTCCCGAATGTGCGGTGGGCCGTCTGTGCGCTGGCGCTGTTCGCGGGATTCATCAGCGCCTTCGTGGACAATGTCGCCACCGTGCTGATGGTCGCGCCGGTAGGGCTTGCCATTGCCTGCAAGCTTCGCATCTCGCCGGTCCCGGTCCTCATTTCGATTGCCGTTTCTTCCAATTTACAGGGCGCGGCTACCCTTGTGGGTGACACCACCAGCATCCTGCTGGGCGGCTTTGCGAAAATGAACTTCTTTGATTTCTTCTGGATGGAAGGCCGTCCCGGGATCTTCTTCGGCGTCGAGCTGGGCGCGCTGGCATCGCTGGGCGTTCTGCTGTTCTTGTTCCGGAAGCAGACCCAGCCCATCTCCGCCGTCGTCGAGACCGAAGTGGAGGACGATGTTCCCACCGCGCTGATGCTGCTGACGGTCGGGCTGCTCATTCTGGCGTCCTTCCTCCCCTGCCCGGACGGCGGCTTTCTGAAAACGCTCTACGATCTGCGCAGCGGCCTGATCTGCATGAGCCTGTGCCTGTTCGGCGTCGCACGGACCTGTCTGCGCAGCAGGTCGTTCCGGCCGCTGGTCCAGACCGCCAAAGAGCTGGACTGCGACACCCTGCTTCTCCTGTTCGGGCTGTTCATCCTCATCGAAGGAGTCGGCAAGGCGGGTGTCCTCGATGCCGCCGCCGAGCTGTTCTATCAGTTTTCGGGCGACGACCCGTTCCGGCTGTATACGCTGCTGGTGTTCGTGTCGGTCCTGCTGTCCGCCTTCATCGACAACATCCCCTATGTCGCCACCATGCTGCCCGTCGTTCAGAGCATTGCCGCCCTGATGAACGGCGGCGCGGGCTTCCCGCCGGAGCTGTTCTATTTCGGACTTCTGACCGGCGCGACCCTCGGCGGAAATCTGACGCCCATTGGGGCATCGGCCAACATCGCCGCCATCGGCATCCTCCGCAAGCACGGCGAGACGGTCCGCACCCGCGACTTTCTGCGCATCGGCATCCCCTTCACCCTGACCGCCGTTCTCACCGGCTATCTGTATCTGTGGTTCGTTTGGGGGTAAAAAAGCATCAAAAAAGGGAGCTGCTCCACATGGTGTGGAACAGCTCCCTTTGCTTTTTGGATTTAACCGCCCAGATAGGCGCTGCGGACCCGCTCGTTCGTCAGCAGCTCTGCGCCGGTCCCCTCCATGACGACACGGCCCGTCTCAAGGACGTAGGCGCGGTCTGCCACCGAAAGCGCCATCTGCGCGTTCTGCTCGACCAGCAGGATGGTCATGCCCTCTTTATGGACGTTCTGGATGATGTCGAAGATCTCCTGCACCAGCAGCGGCGACAGGCCCATCGACGGCTCGTCCAGCATCAGCATGGAAGCGTTGCTCATGAGCGCGCGGCCCATGGCCAGCATCTGCTGCTCGCCGCCGGACATCGTGCCCGCCATCTGCTTGCGGCGCTCTTTCAGGCGGGGGAACAGTTCAAAGATCTTCTCCTTGTTGCCCGCAATGGTGGAAGCGGGCTGGGTGTATGCGCCCATGTCCAGATTCTCTTCCACGGTCATATGCAGGAACACATGACGGCCTTCGGGAACATGCGCCAGACCGGCTTCCACGATCTTGTGGGCGCGGAGACCCTTGATGCTCTTGCCCTTGTACAGGACGTCGCCCGTTTTGGGGTGGAGCAAGCCGGAGACGGTTTTCAGCGTGGTGGATTTGCCCGCGCCGTTCGCACCGATCAGGGTGACGATCTCGCCCTCGTTCACTTCAAAGGAGACGTTCTTGACGGCGTGGATGTTGCCGTAGTAAACGTTGATATCCTCTACTTTCAGCATCGATTCAGCCATCGGTCAGCCCTCCTTCTTGCCCAGATATGCTTCAATGACCTGCGGGTTGTTGCGGATCTCGTCCGGCGTGCCCTTGGCGATGATGCGGCCAAAGTTCAGCACGGCGATGCCCTCGCAGATGCCCATGACCAGACTCATATCGTGCTCGATCAGCAGCACAGCGATGTTGAATTCATCGCGGATGCGGCGGATGGTCTCGGTCAGCTCTGCCGTCTCCGAGGGGTTCATACCGGCGGCCGGCTCGTCCAGAAGCAGCAGCTTCGGGCTGGTGGCCAGTGCACGCATGATCTCCAAGCGGCGCTGTGCGCCGTAGGGCAGACTGCCCGCCGTCGTGTTGGCGAGGTCGGCCATGTGGAAGATGTCCAGCAGCTCGAGCGCACGCTCGGTGCACTTCTTTTCTTCCTTCCAGTAGTTGGGCAGACGGATGATCGACGAAGCCAGATCGTACTTCATGGACTCATGCAGACCCACCTTGATGTTGTCGATGACCGACAGATCCTTGAACAGGCGGATGTTCTGGAAGGTACGGGCCACGCCCATGCGGTTGACCTGATAGGTCTTTTTGCCCGCCGTGGGCATGCCGTCGATCAGGATAGAGCCGCGGGTAGGCTGATACACGTTGGTCAGCAGGTTGAACACAGTGGTCTTGCCCGCGCCGTTGGGGCCGATCAGGCCGGTGATCTCGTTGCGGCCGATCATCAGGTTGAAGCCGTCCACCGCGGTCAGACCGCCGAAATCGATGCCCAGCTCACGCACGTCGAGGATAGGCTTTTTGTCCTTATCGCGGTCGGTCAGGAAGCCGCCGGAGGGGACACTGTTCAGTCTTGTCTGGAACTCACTCATGGTCTGCACCCTCCTTGTTCTTCTTCTGGAACAGTTCGCCGTTCATGACCTTTTCCACGATGCGGCTCATGGAGAAGTCGTAGCTGCCCAGCAGTCCGCCCGGGCGGAAGATCATCATGAGGATCAGCACCAGCGAATAGACCACCATGCGGTAGCTCTCAAAGCTGCGGGTCGCCTCGGGCAGGATGGTCAGCACCGTTGCCGACAGAATGGAGCCGAGCATAGAACCCATGCCGCCCAGAACGACCATGACCAGAATTTCGATGGACTTCATGAAGCCGAAGGTCGAGGGGTCCAGAACGCCCAGATAGCATGCGTACAGACCGCCCGCCAGACCGGCAAATGCGGCCGAGAAGGCGAAGGCCATGACCTTATAATAAGTGGTCTGGATGCCGCAGCTCTCGGCGGCGATCTCGTTGTCTCGGATGGCGAAGATGGCACGGCCATGGCGGGACTTCATCATCGCATGGATGGCGAAGCAGGTGATGACCACGCAGAGGAACACGTTCCAGTAATTGGAGTACTTCGGGATATTCTTCAGGCCCTTTGCGCCGTAGAACAGCTTGAAGCCCAGCACATCGTCGATGTTGTTCAGGGTGATGCGGATGATCTCGCCGAAGCCCAGTGTCAGGATGGCGAGGTAGTCACCGGTCAGGCGCAGGGCCGGGATGCCGATGAGGACGCCGAACAGACCGGCAACGACACAGGCCAGTGCCAGACCGATGGCAAACGAGATGCCGGCGGGCAGCGGGCTGTACTTCGTGAACAGCGCGCAGGTGTATGCACCCACAGCCATAAAGCCCGCGTGGCCCAGCGGCAGCTGGCCGAGGTAGCCGGTGGCCACGTTCAGGGACACGGCCAGAATGATATTGATGCCCACCGTCAGCAGGACTTTGTTCTGGTAAGTAGACAGAACGTTCTGAGTCAGGTAAGACAGGCCCACAAAGAGCAGCGCCACCAGCACCGCGTTCATCAGGTAGCGGACCGGCATTTTCAGGGTCTTGCGTTTCGTATTCATGATTCAGTCCCCCTTTACACCTTTTCCTGTACCTGACGGCCAAGGAAGCCCGTGGGCTTGACCAGCAGAACGATGATCAGGATCGCGAACGTCACGGCGTCCTTCCATGCGGAAAGGCCGATGGCGGAAACGAAGCACTCGCACAGACCGATGGCGATGCCGCCGATCATGGCGCCCGGGATGGAGCCGATGCCGCCCAGAACGGCTGCAACGAAGGCTTTCAGGCCCAGCATGGAACCCATGGTGGGGGTCGCCTGCGGGTAAGAGCAGCAGTACAGCACCGCACCGATGCCGGCCAGCGCCGAGCCGACGGCAAACGTGAAGGAAATGGTGCTGTTGACGTTGATGCCCATCAGGCGGGCAGCGTCCATATCTTCCGAAACGGCACGCATCGCCTTGCCCAGCTTGGTCTTCTGGACGAGGAAGGTCAGCACCAGCATAGACAGCACGGTGACCACCAGCGTGATGATGGAGGTCAGGCCCACAGGGACCTTGCCGACATAGAACGTCTTGGCGTCAAAATAGGACGGGATGACCTTTGCGCCGGAACCCATGATCAGCTCAGCGGTGTACTCCAAGAAGAAGGACACGCCGATGGCGGTGATCAGCAGCGAGATACGCGGCGCATTGCGCAGCGGGGTGTAGGCGACTTTTTCGATCACGACGCCCAGCAGCGTACAGACGATGATGGTTGCGCAGACGGCGGTGACCGGGCCAAGGCCCAGCTGGTTCATCACGAACCACGACATGTATGCGCCCACCATAATGACATCGCCATGGGCAAAGTTCAGCAGCAGGATGATGCCGTACACCATGCTGTAGCCCAGTGCGATCAGTGCATAGATGCTGCCCAGGGAAAGACCGTTGATCAGCTGACTAAAAAACACTGTCATGGATTGATACTTCCTTTCTTTGCGGCGCAGCGGTGCGCCTTTTGGGGGATCACTTTTTTACCAAAAAAGCGGAGACAACCTGTTCCGGCGGTCTCCGCAATGGGTCCAATGTCAATGTTCTAAATCAAAAGCGGCTGCAAGCACCGGTGCTTGCGGCGGATGGCTTCGATCAGAACATCTCCTTCAGTTCGGGCTTGCCATCGATGTAGGTCAGGATGGCAGTGCTCTTGACGGGATCGTGGTGCTCATCGAAGGTGAACGTACCAGTCAGGCCCTCGATCGTGCCGCCAGCGATGGCGTCGATGACTGCCTGCTTGTACTCGTCGGAGCCAGCCTCCAGACCAGCGTCCTCAGCGGCCTGAATGCCGTACAGAACGGTGGTAGCAGCATCGTAGCCCAAAGGAGCGAAGCCGTTGGGGTACTCCTCGCCGTACTCGGCCTTGTAAGCATCCTCGAAGTCGGAGGAAGCGCCCTTTGCGTAGTTTGCGCAGAAGAAGCTGTCCTTCAGCTGGTCAGCGGTCGCATAGCCTTCCAGACCATCCCAGCCGTCGCCGCCGAGGAACGGAACGGTCAGGCCGATGCTCTCCGCCTGAGACAGGATCTGACCCACTTCCTGATAGTAGTTGGGGCAGAACACGGTCTCGGGGCCTTTGCCCAGAATGCTGGTCAGCTGGGTCTTGTAATCGACGTCGCCGTCGGAGTAGCTCTCCTGATCGACGATCGTGCCTCCCTGTGCCTCGAACTCCTTGACGAAGTTCTCTGCCAGACCCTCGTTGTAGTCAGCGCCCTTCTTGAAGATGACGGCTGCCTTGGTGTAGCCCAGCTTCTGATAGGCGTAATCGGCCATCTTGACGCCCTGGAACGGGTCGGTGAAGGTGGTGCGGAACACATTTGCGTTCACGGAATCGGTCTCGGCATCGTAGGTGACGGACTCAGCGGTCGCAGATGCGGTGACCATGGGCATGTTGTAATCTGCGCTCTCGGCAGCAACGGCCAGCGTAGGAGCGGTGGTCACGTCGCCGACCAGAGCGGTGATGCCCTGATCGCACATCTTGGTGAAGCAGGTGACGGCCTGAGTGGGGTCGCCTTGCTCATCCATGGTGATGATCTCGATCTGCTTGCCGTTGATGCCGCCGGCCTCGTTGGCCTGCTTCAGGCGCAGGGTCGCACCGTTGACAACGGCCTGACCGTAGACAGAAACATCACCGGTCAGGGGTCCGAGGACGCCGACCTTGATGGTGTCGCCGGAAGCGGCAGCGCCGGCGGTGGAAGCAGCGGTCGAAGCTGCACCAGAAGAAGCAGCCGTGCTGGAAGAAGAACCGCCGCAAGCGGTCAGGACACCGGCAGCAGCCACAACACCGGCAGCAGCCAGGAAATTACGACGAGTAATCATCTTTTTCATAATGTGTATCCTCCTGTTTGGAAGTATTTGCATAAAATGCGGAAAGCAGAGCCTTCTCCTCAAAGCGGCTCTGCTTTCGGTAGTTTCATTATAGTCTCGTTCAAGGCGGTTCGCAATTCACAAACCGTCCATACTTTTCCGGGCGTTTTCCGTCATTTCATGTGAAAGTACACAAAAATTTCCGTTTATTTTGGATGTTTTTTCATTTCATTCAACTTGTTTCACCCTGAAATGAACGGTTTTCACACATGTCAAAAAGGTTACAGCGTCGTTTCTTTGTCCGCCATGGGCCGGATCGTGGTCCGATAAAACACCACGGAAAGCCCGGTCCCGACGATCCAGCCCACCGGCCACGCCAGCCATGTGCCGCGGATGCCCATCGCGTTCGCAAACACGACCGCCAGCGACACCCGCAGGAACAGGTCCGATTCGAGGGTAATTCCATTGTAACTCCCCCTTTTTCAAAGGCAAAGAACAATTTTGTGAGAAATCCGTACAAAATTAAGCTTCCTGCCCTGTATGCGCTTCCCGCTTTCCGGGCACACTTGCAATGTTTACAGCCACAAACATCCCGGTTTCCTCTTGCACCGGGGCGCAGGACGTGGTAGGATAAAAGCGGTTAGTTAGCATTGACTATCCACTTATGAAAAATGATCCCGGGAGGTTTTATCATGAACTATCTGGAAATTGAATCTGTTGTCGGCCGTGAGATCCTGGATTCCCGCGGCAACCCCACCGTTGAAGCTGAGATCACGCTGGCAGACGGCACGGTCGCACGCGGCTGTGCTCCCTCCGGCGCTTCCACCGGCGAGTTCGAGGCCCTCGAGCTGCGCGACGGCGACAAGGGCCGCTATCTGGGCAAGGGCGTGACCAAGGCCGTTGAGAACATCAACACCGTCATCGCTGACGCTGTGGTGGGTCTGGACGCTTCCGACATCTACGCCGTCGATGCCGCCATGCTCAAGGCGGATGGCACGAAAGACAAGTCCAATCTGGGTGCAAACGCCATTCTGGCCGTTTCCATCGCCGCATGCCGCGCTGCTGCCGCTTCGCTGGACATGCCCCTGTACCGCTTCCTCGGCGGTGTCAACGGCAACCGTCTGCCCGTCCCGATGATGAACATCCTGAACGGCGGCGCACACGCCACCAACACCGTGGACACGCAGGAGTTCATGATCATGCCTGTCGGCGCTCCTTCCTTCAAGGAAGCTCTGCGCTGGTGCGCTGAGGTGTTCCACGCTCTGGCTTCCATCCTGAAGGCCAAGGGTCTGGCCACCTCCGTCGGCGACGAGGGCGGCTTTGCGCCCAACCTGTCCAGCGACGAAGAGGCCATCGAGACCATCCTCGCTGCCATCGAGAAGGCCGGTTATGTTCCCGGCAAGGACTTCATGCTGGCCATGGATGCCGCTTCCTCCGAGTGGAAGAGCCCCAAGGGCAAGGGCTTCTACAAGCTGCCCAAGGCTGGCACGGAGTACACCTCCAGCGAGCTGATCGCCCACTGGAAGAGCCTTGTGGAGAAGTACCCCATCATCTCCATCGAGGACGGTCTGGACGAAGAGGACTGGGAAGGTTGGCAGGAGATGACCCGCGAGCTGGGCGACAAGGTCCAGCTGGTGGGTGACGACCTGTTCGTCACCAACACCGAGCGTCTGGCCAAGGGCATCCAGCTGGGTGCTGGCAACGCCATCCTGATCAAGCTGAACCAGATCGGTTCTGTCTCTGAGACGCTGGAAGCCATCAAGATGGCTCACAAGGCTGGCTACACCGCCATCAGCTCTCACCGTTCCGGCGAGACCGAGGACACCACCATCGCCGATCTGGCCGTGGCTCTGAACACCTGCCAGATCAAGACCGGTGCTCCCAGCCGTACCGAGCGCGTTGCAAAGTACAACCAGCTGCTCCGCATCGAAGAGCATCTGGGCGCAAGCGCCGTCTATCCGGGCATGGCAGCTTTCAACGTCAAGCGCTGAAACGGTTGAAAATCGCATTCTCTGCGGCAGCATCCTGTGCGGCGGTGCTGCCGCTTTTTTGTGGGAATTATTTCCAGCAATCCTGCCCCCGCTTTCTCCGTATTCTAGGTGGAGCCTTTCGCTCCCAAACTGCTGCAAAGGAGAAAGCCAAATGTTTTCGACGTTTTCCCTGTCCTCTTCGATCCTGCTGTGGATGCTGGAACAGGCTGGTCTGCCCAGCTTCCTGCTCTGGTTCCTGAGCAAGATTCTGGGATAACCAAAAGAGCGTGTTCCGGTCGTTCGACCAGAACACGCTCTCCTTTTATAAATGGATCTGTTTTTTCGCGGTCTGCAATGCCGTGCGCAGGGGCCGGTAAAGCAGCAGCATGATGACGAAATTGCCCACGCCGTGCATGGCGTCGTAGGAAAGACCGCTGAGCCACCAGCTCAGGGCAAAGGCCGGGGTCTTGGCGAACAGATACACCACCGAGCACAGGCCGCCGAAGCACAGCCCATACAGCCCGCTGAACACCGCCCAGCCGAAAGCATTGTCCATCCGGCGGAGCAGCCGCGCCAGCAACGCCAGCAGATACCAGATATAAATATACATGGCCCACCAGATGCCAAAACCGTACAGAACACCCTGCATCACGAGAAACACCGTGATGGCTCCGGGCGTCTCCCGGGGCAGTTCCAACGCGAACAGGATGATGAGCAGGGTCACCGGCTCGACATTGGGCACGCCGCTCATGGCCTGTTTGCTCACCACCAGCAGCGCTCCCATCAGGCCGCTGAGGACCAGCCGCAGGACCTTGCTGTGCATGGGTTCCTTACTTCGTGTAGGTAAAGGCATAGCTGTCACCGTCGTGCAGCTCGATGTCGCCAACGCCCACACTGGTCATCTCGCCGGAAGCGTCGGTCAGACACCACCATGCAGAATCCTTGTCCCAATCAGCCGTCTCCCCGTTGACGGTGGTGACGAAACCGGCTGCGGCTTCTTCCTCGCTGATGATGCCGGCCTCGGCCAGTGCATCGCTCAGCTTCTCGCCATCGGTGACTTCCAGATCAAAGGTCTGGCTCTCGCCGTCTGCGCCGGTCACAGTGAACTGTGCCTTGACCTTGGCTTCCGAAGCTTCTGCGGAAGCTGCTTCAGAAGAAGCCGCCACCGAGGAGACTGCCTCACTGGAAGCAGCCGTGCTGCTTGCGGTGGAAGATGCACCGCAGCCAGCCAGCAGACCAACGGCCAGAGCCGCCGTCACAGCGAGGGAAAAAACTCTATTCATCATTTTCATAAAAGATTGCTCCTTCGTATTCTTTTGCACGTCTCAGCGCGCGCATTGCTTATGATACCATCCGCCGGGAAAAATTGCAAGGGCTGACGGGTTTCTGTTTTGAGCGTATCCAAAAGCTTGACAACACGTTGAAAACGGGTATAATGGAAACAGAAAAGGTGCTGTCCAGCAATGGTCAGCTTCCATTATCCCCTGCAATCAAAAAAGAGATTGACCGGACAGTTTGGAAGACGTGGGCGGTCAATCTTTTTTGTTTTGCTTGCTCTCAATGTATTGTAAAACTTTCAGCATGACATCGATCGTTTCGTAGATCACGGTGACGATCAAGGTCAGCAGCGCTAAAGTTTCTAACAGTGTCATTGGACATCCCTCCCTTCGCCGCAAGGCTCCGGGAAGATTCGCTTTTCAAAAAAGTTCCGTTCCCGGCTCGTGTCTGATTTATTCCGAAGAACAAACTGCGTGAGCGGGGATATGGAAGCTTGACCACCTGCAATGCAGACAGCACCTTATTCGCCGCCATAAGGCGGCATTTTTATTGTAACACACTTTTCAACAGATCACAACAAAAAACAAGGGCCGCTTCTCCGTTCCATGCGGAAAAGCGGCCCTTGTTCTTATTAGAATAACAGCTTACAGCTTCTTTCCCGTCAGCAGCTCATAAGCCTCGAGGTACTTCTCGATGGTCTTATCGATGACATCCTGCGGCAGGTCATAGTTGCTGTCAGGGTTGGCCTTGAGCCAGTTGCGGACGAACTGCTTATCGAACGAGGGCTGGCCGTGACCGGCCTCGTAGCCCTCCAGCGGCCAGAAGCGGGAGGAGTCCGGGGTCAGCATCTCGTCACCCAGAACGACATTGCCGTTCTCGTCCAGACCAAACTCGAACTTGGTGTCGGCGATGATGATGCCGCGGCTCAGGGCATACTCTGCGCACTTCTTATACAGTGCGATGGTGTAATCCCGCAGCTTGGTGGCGTACTCTTCGCCGTGGCCGGGGAACTGTTTTTCCAGAACATCAATGCTCTTTTCGTAGGAGATGTTTTCGTCATGGTCGCCGATCTCGGCCTTGGTGGAGGGAGTGTAGATCGGCTCAGGGAGCTTCTCGGATTCCTTCAGGCCCTCGGGCAGCTGGATGCCGCAGACCTTGCCGGTCTTCTGATAGCTGGCCCAGCCGCTGCCGGTGATGTAGCCGCGCACGATGCACTCGATGGGCAGCATCGTCAGCTTGCGGCACATCATGCACTTCCCCTCGAACTGGGGCTGCTGGAAGAACTCCGGCATCTCCTTGGTGTCCACGCTCAGCATGTGATTGGGCAGAACATCACGGGTATAGTCGAACCAGAATTTGCTCATCTGGGTCAGGACCTTGCCCTTGTTGGTCACTTTATTTTTCAGGATCACGTCGAATGCGGAAATGCGGTCGGTCGCCACCATGATCAGGCTGTCACCATTGTCATAGATCTCGCGGACTTTTCCTTCTTTGATCGGCTGGAATTCCTTCATAGCAAAACACTCCATTTTCCTTATTCTGTTTTCTTTATTAACCTCTCAGTCTCGCCTTCGGCTCGCCAGCTCCCCTGATAGGGGAGCCTCTGGCGTATCCAGTAAGCTGTATCCGACTGCCAAGGCCTCTCCTATCAGGAGAGGTGGCAATGCGAAGCATTGACGGAGAGGTTTTCTCCAACGGACGAAGTGAAAGTTTTCTTTCCACATAAAGTCTACCATACTTCCTGTCCGTTGGGAAGAAACAGAATGAAAGGAAAATCTTCCGCATTTTAGGTTTTTCTCGTGAAAATTGCAAAAAATCAGCCGTATTTTTCGTCAAAATGACGGAAAGAGTCATACTTTCATCCTTGAATGGCCCCTTCAGACATGATAAAATGAAGGCAGCAGATTTTGATAAGGAGGTATTCATTCATGGGCAAATTTCCAAAGGACTTTCTGTGGGGCGGCGCGACCGCTGCCAACCAGTGCGAGGGCGCTTACAACGAGGGCGGACGCGGACTGGCCAATGTGGACGTCGTGCCGTTCGGCGAGGACCGCTTTCCGGTGATGTTCGGAAAGCTGAAGATGCTGGAATGCGATGACCAGCACTTCTACCCCTCGCATGAAGCCATCGACATGTACCACCACTTCAAAGAGGACATCGCCCTCTTCGCCGAGATGGGCTTCAAGTGCTACCGCTTGTCCATCGCGTGGACCCGAATCCTGCCCAATGGCGACGATGCCGAGCCGAACGAAGAGGGTCTGGCGTTCTACGACGCCCTGTTCGACGAGTGCCACAAGTACGGCATCGAGCCGCTGGTCACCATCTGCCACTTCGATGCCCCCATCGCTCTTATTAAGAAGTGCGGCGGCTGGAAAGACCGCCGGATGGTCGATGCCTATGTCCACTACTGCGACATCATCTTCCGCCGCTACAAGGGCAAAGTCAAGTACTGGCTGACCTTCAACGAGATCAACATGCTGCTGCACATGCCCTTCATGGGGGCCGGTCTGCTGTTCGAACCGGGCGAGAACGTGGAACAGGCCAAGTATCAGGCCGCACACCACGAGCTGGTGGCCAGCGCCAAGGCCGTCAAGCTGGCCCACGAGCTGATGCCGGACGCCATGGTGGGCTGCATGCTGGCAGCAGGCGAGTTCTATCCCCGCACCTGCGCACCCGAGGACGTTCAGGCCGCTGCCGAAGCGGACCGTGACAATTACTTCTTCATCGACGTCCAGTCCCGCGGCGCATACCCGGTCTGGGCCAAGAAGCGGATGGAGCGGGCCGGCATCCAACTGCACACCGAGCCGGACGACGAACAGACCCTGCGCGAGGGCACGGTGGACTTCATCTCGTTCAGCTACTATTCCAGCCGCTGCATCACGGTGGACAAGGAACTGATGGGTCAGGCCGACGGAAACGCCATCGGAGCCGCCGCCAAGAACCCCTACCTCAAGACCAGCGAGTGGGGCTGGGCCATCGACCCGGTGGGTCTGCGCATCACCATGAACACCCTCTACGACCGCTACCAGAAACCGCTGTTCATCGTGGAAAACGGCTTGGGTGCGGTGGACACCGTGGAGCCGGATGGCTCCATTCACGACAGCTACCGCATCGACTATCTCCGCGCCCACATCGAGCAGATGGAAAAGGCCATCAACGAAGATGGTCTGCCCCTGATGGGCTACACCACATGGGGTCCCATCGACCTTGTGTCGGCGTCCACCGGCGAGATGAAGAAACGCTATGGCTTCATCTATGTGGACAAGGACAACGCCGGAAACGGCACGCTGACCCGTTCCAAGAAGGACAGCTTCTATTGGTATAAGAAGGTCATCGCCTCTGATGGCGAGGACCTCGCCTGACTTTAATTTTTCGAAAAAGGACTGCTTTGCTTCATGACCCAGCCTGAGATCATCGCACACCGCGGGGCGACCTATCTCGCCCCGGAAAACACCCTGACCGCCTTTGAGAACGCCATGGACCTCGGCGCAGACGGCGTTGAAATGGACGTCCAGCAGACCAAGGACAAAGGCCTGATCATCCACCACGATTACCTCATCGACATCGGGATGGAACTCTCCGCCAAAATTTACGACCTGACCGTCGGCGAGCTGGAATCCATCAGCCTGACCAAGTGGAACGGCGTGGACATCACCACCGAAAAGCTGGCCACGCTGGACGAAGCGCTGAGCTTTTGCAAGGGGCTGGAGAACTGCACGATCCAGCTGGAACTGAAAGCCCCTATCCTCAACGACCCGGACTTCATCCCCAATGTGGTGGAGCACATCCGCGCCGCCGCCATCGCCGACCGGCTGATCCTCGTCTCGTTCCGGCACGATCTGCTGCGACAGGCCAAGGCGCTGATGCCGGAGCTTCGCATTGGCATCCTGACGCTGGGCGACCTGCTGAGCATGATGCTCCCGCCGCCAATCCTCTGGAAGGACCTCGGACTGGTCAACAGCATGGACGAGCCGTTGGATGAAGAGAACTGTCCCGCGCTCCGCCGTCAGGTCGATCTGGTTTCCAGTGCCATTTCGGACAAGCTGACCCTCATTGCGGCCCTTTATCCCCACCAGAGCGTCCGGGAGATCCTGCAGACCCTCTCGGACCAAGCAGACCCGGCAGCCTACGTCCAGACGCTGGATTTTCCGGTAGAGTACGTCAGCTGTGAATACCACACAGCGTTTCGCAATCCGGAAGTCGTCAATCAGCTCCACGCGATCGGCTGCAAGGCCGCGTTCTGGACCGTCAACGCCCAGAACGTCGTCCGTTCCCTGCTCCCGCTGGAGCCGGACTGCTTCGTGACCGACCGCCCCGACACCATCCGGGTCTGGATCGAAGAAGCACGAGCGGAAACTTAACCGAAAGAAAAACCTCTCCGTCGCGCTGATGCGCGCCAGCTTTCCGATCAGGAAAGGTGGCATCGCACAGCGATGACGGAGAGGTTCTTTTTTCTCTTGACATTCTTGTATCCCAGCGTTAGAATAGTATCGTATCAAACAGTTCTCATCAAAACAATTTCCAATCCAACAATTCAAAGGATGAACGATTATGTGTGACAAATCCATTGTTTCCTGCTGCGGCGAGAATCCCCCTTGGGAGGCCCCGCAGGTCATCCCGGCCCAGATGCGCCGGGTGAACAACCTGATCTTCCGCAAGATCAACCATTTCCACCGCGAGAACGGCGTGGAGAACGTGACCCCCATGCACGACTGGATCATGAGCTATCTGTTCTGGCACAAGGACGAGCCAGTCTACCAGCGGGACATCGAGCGGGAGTTCTCCATCACCCGCTCCACGGTGACCAACATCCTGCAGCTCATGGAGCGCAAAGGCTACATCGAGCGCCAGAGCGTGCCGCAGGACGCCCGCCTGAAAAAGCTGGTCCTGACCGAGGAAGGCGCACGCATCCACGAAAAGACCCTGCAATCTCTGCATCAGACCGACGAATTTGTAGAGAGTCTGCTCACGCCGGAGGAGAATGCCGAATTTCTCCGGCTGCTGAACAAACTGCGCGAGGGTCTGCAATAACACCGGAATCGTACGATTTTTGAAAGTTTCATGACATTTTTTGTAACTTGCGAAAATCGCATTGACATTTTAATTGTTTTGTATAGAATTGTTTTCTGTCAAACAAATAACACAAACAGGAGGATTACCAGATGATCAAAAAGTTAGTGTCGCATCTGGGCGAGTACAAACGCGCCGCGATCCTGACACCGCTCTTTTCCGCACTGGAAGCGATCATGGACGTTCTGCTGCCCACGCTGATGGCCTTTATCATCGATCAGGGCATCGAAAAGGGCGACATGAACGCCATCATCAAGTACGGTCTGCTCACCTTCCTTGTGGCAGCCATTGCGCTGCTGCTGGGTGTGCTGGCCGGCAGATTCGCCGCCGAGGCTTCCACCGGCTTTGCCGGAAATCTTCGCGACGCCATGTATGAGAACATCCAGCATTATTCGTTCTCCAACATCGACAAATACTCTACGGCCGGTCTGGTCACCCGCATGACCACCGACGTGACCAACGTGCAGAACGCTTTCCAGATGATCGAGCGCATGTGCGTGCGCGCCCCGGTCCATTTGGTGTTCGCGCTCATCATGGCATCGGCCATCAGCGGTTCGCTGACGCTGGTGTTCGTGGTCGCCATCATCTTCCTCGTGGCGGTGCTGGCTTCCATCATGATCCCCACCTTCGGCATCTTCGACCGCGTGTTCAAGAACTACGACAACCTGAACGCTTCGGTGCAGGAGAACATCTCCGCCATCCGCGTGGTCAAGAGCTTTGTCCGCGAGCACTTCGAGAACGACAAGTACACCAACGCCTGTGAGAGCCTGTACAAGCAGTTCGTCCGCGCCGAGAGCCGCCTGAGCTTCAACAACCCGGCCATGCTCGTTTCTGTGTACGGCTGCAACATCGCTCTGAGCTGGTTCGGCGCACACTACGTCCTGAACGGTTCTATCACCACCGGCCAGCTGAACGCGCTGTTCGGCTACATCATGAACATCCTGATGGCCCTGATGATGCTGAGCATGGCCTTCGTCATGATCTCCATGTCGGCTGCTTCTGCCCGCCGTATCGTGGAAGTTCTGGACGAGATCACCGACCTGCCTGCCCCCAAGGCCCCAGTCGATACCGTGGCCGACGGCGGCATCGAGTTCGATCACGTCACCTTTAAGTATAAGCACGGTTCCGGCCAGCCGGTCCTGAACGACATCACTTTCGCCATCAAACCCGGCGAGACGCTGGGCGTCATCGGCGGCACAGGCAGTGCAAAGTCCAGTCTGGTCCAGCTCATCCCCCGCCTATACGATCCTGAGACCGGCAGCGTCAAGGTCGGCGGCGTGGATGTCCGGGATTACAACCTCGATGTCCTCCGCCGCGAAGTCTCTATGGTCCTGCAGAAGAACGTTCTATTCTCCGGCACGATCCTCGACAACCTGCGCTGGGGCGACGAGAACGCCAGCGAGGAAGAGTGCATCCGTGTGGCCAAGCTGGCCTGTGCGGATGAGTTCATCGAGCGCTTCCCCGACAAGTACAACACTTGGATCGAGCAGGGCGGCTCCAACGTGTCCGGCGGCCAGAAACAGCGCCTGACCATCGCCCGCGCCCTGCTGCGCAAGCCCAAGGTGCTGATCCTCGACGACTCCACCAGCGCCGTGGATACCGCAACGGATGCCAAGATCCGCAAGGCGTTCCGGGAAGAGATCCCCGGCACGACCAAGATCATCATCGCACAGCGCATCTCCTCCGTACAGGATGCCGACCGCATTCTGGTCCTCGACAACGGCCAGATCAACGGTCTGGGCACGCACGAGGAGCTGCTCAAGACCAACAAGATCTATCAGGAAGTCTACAACAGCCAGACACAGGGCGGCGGCGACTTCGACAAACAGGGAGGTGAGCAGTAATGGCACAGGCAAAAGAAGTTCGTGGTCCCGGCCCCCGCGGTGCAGGTCAGCCCCGGCCCAAAGTGGAAAATCCCGGTCTGCTGCTCAAGCGGATCATGGGCGAAGTGTTCAAGCACTATCTGCCCCACTGCATCATCGTTCTCATCTGCATCGTCGTCAGCGCACTGGCCAATGTTCAGGCCAGCCTCTTCCTGAAAACGCTGATCGATGATTACATCGTCCCCATGATCCAGCAGACCACCCCTGATTTCGGCCCCCTGACCGCGGCTCTGCTCCGGGTCGGCTGCATCTATGCCGTCGGTGTTCTGGCCGCATGGCTGAATGCCCGCATCATGGTCAACGTCACGCAGGGCACGCTGCGCAATCTGCGCATCCAGCTTTTCACCCACATGGAAAGTCTGCCCATCCGCTATTTTGACACCCATCCGCACGGCGATATCATGTCCGTGTACACCAACGACGTCGATACCCTCCGCCAGATGCTCAGCCAGAGCATCCCGCAGCTGGTGTCCAGCGCCATCACCATCGTCTCCGTCTTTACCAGCATGCTCCTGATGAGCTGGCAGCTGACCATCGTGACCATGTGCATGGTCGCCCTGATGCTCTTCTGCACCAAGAAGATCACCGCTATGAGCGGCAAATACTTCATCGCTCAGCAGAAAGACCTCGGCAAGGTGAACGGCTACATTGAAGAGATGATGGAGGGCCAGAAGGTCGTCAAGGTCTTTACCCACGAGCAAAAGACCCTCGCCGGCTTCCGCGAGCTGAACAACAAGCTGAAGGACAGCGCCAAACAGGCAAACTCCTATGCAAACATCATCATGCCCGTCACCGCACAGCTGGGCAACGTCAGCTATGCCGTCTGTGCGCTGGCCGGTGCAGCGATGGCTGTCGGCGGTGTCGGCGGCACGACGCTGGGCACGGTCATGGCCTTCCTCGCGCTGAACAAGAGCTTCAACATGCCCATCAGTCAGGTGTCCATGCAGGCCAACAGCATCATCATGGCGCTGGCCGGTGCAGAGCGCATCTTCAAGCTGATGGACGAACCCAGTGAGACCGACGAAGGCTATGTCACCCTCGTCAACGCCAAGTATGACAAGGACGACCAGTTGGTCGAGACGACCGACCGCACCGGCATCTGGGCTTGGAAGCACCCCCATCACGATGGGACCACCACCTATCACAAGCTGGCGGGCGACATCACCTTCACCGATGTCGATTTCGGCTATGTGCCCGAAAAGACCGTCCTGCACGACATCAACCTGTACGGACGCCCGGGCCAGAAGATCGCCTTTGTCGGCTCCACCGGCGCTGGCAAGACGACCATCACCAACCTCATCAACCGCTTCTACGACATCTCGGACGGTAAGATCCGCTATGACGGCATCAACATCCGCAAGATCAAAAAGGATGACCTGCGCCGCTCGCTGGGCATCGTTCTGCAGGATACCCACCTGTTCACCGGCACGGTCATGGAGAACATCCGCTACGGCCGTCTGGAAGCCACCGATGAAGAGTGCATCGCAGCGGCCCGTCTGGCCAACGCGGACGGCTTCATCAAGCGTCTGCCCGATGGCTACAACACTATGCTGACCAACGACGGTGCAAACCTGTCGCAGGGCCAGCGCCAGCTGCTGGCCATCGCCCGCGCCGCCGTTGCCGATCCTCCGGTGCTGATCCTCGACGAGGCGACCTCCTCCATCGATACCCGCACCGAAGCGCTGGTCCAGCGCGGCATGGACGGCCTGATGTACGGCCGCACCTCCTTCGTCATCGCGCACCGCCTGTCCACGGTCCGGAATGCGGACTGCATCGTGGTTTTGGAGCAGGGCCGCATCATCGAGCGCGGCAGCCACGACGAGCTGATCGCCAAGAAGGGCAAGTATTACCAGCTCTACACCGGCAATCTGGCCGAAAATTAAGCGGTTCTTTCCGCATTCTCCCGCCGCAGGGCCGTCTCACGAACGGCCCTGCGGCTTTTTGCGGCCCAAAGCCAGTTTGTTTTCCTATACAAACGGTAGTTTGACGCAAAAAACCACATAGGGATAGGTATTTCTAACTACTCCTCGTACAAAGTTTACTCATATTAACATTGCGAAAAACTCTTGAAAATTCCAAAAACCGTGCTACAATATCCGCAGAAACAGCAAATCTGTTCCGTCATCTGGGCCTTCAACAAGCCCTTGGAATAACATTCGAAAAAGGTAGGGAAATCATTATGGTAGATGTGAAGAAGATCGCTCTGTTCGTCGGCGGCGTTGTGTTTGGTTCCGCTGGTTTCAAGATCCTGTCCAGCAAGGACGCAAAGAAGGTCTACACCCAGACCACCGCAGCGGTCCTGCGCATGAAGGACTGCACCATGGAGACCGTCAACAAGGTTCAGGAGCAGGCTGGTGACATTCTGGCTGACGCAAAGGCCATCAACGAGGCCCGCGCTGCTGAGGCCGAGGCTGCTGTCATCGAGGACACCGCTGAGACTGCTGAATCCGCAGAAGCTGACAAGGCTGCTGAATAATGCAAAGCCCGAAGAGCCGCCTGTGGGGCGGCTCTTTTTGATTGTAAAAGAGGGAAAGTTCCATGAAATGCACCATCTTACATGAAGGCCGCGGCCGGATGCGCGTCCATGTCTGCAATGTGCGGATGACGCTCCATCGTGCCGATGTGCTGGAAGCTTATCTGAACCACCATGACGCCATCGAAAAGGCCACCGTCTACGAGCGGACCGGCGATGTCGTCATCACCTATACCGGCAAGCGCTCGGCAGCGGTGGCAGCCCTGAGCGGCTACCGGTTCGACCAGCCTGAACTGGATGCGCTGGTCACCTCCGCCGACAGCCGGAAGATCAATCAGGAATATCAGGAAAAGATGTACAGCCTTGTGGCCGGACACTACTTCCGCAAGCTGTTCCTGCCCGCGCCCATCCGTGCCGCCTACACCATTTACCGCTCCATCGGCTTTGTCTGGAAGGGCATCAAGTGTCTGCTGCAGCGCAAGCTGGAAGTGGAAGTCCTCGATGCGCTGAGCATCGGCGTCTCGGTCCTGCGCGGCGACTTCGGCACGGCAGGTTCGGTCATGTTCCTGCTCAATCTCGGCTCGCTGCTCGAAGAGTGGACCCGCAAGAAGAGCCTCGACGATCTGGCCCGCAGCATGGCGCTGAACGTCGATAAGGTCTGGGTCCGTTCGCAGGGCACGGAAGTGCTCGTCCCGCTGACCAAAGTGCAGTCGGGGGACGAGATCGTGGTCCGTTCCGGCAACATGGTCCCGCTGGACGGCACGGTGCTAGAGGGCGAAGCCATGATCAATCAGGCCGCACTGACCGGCGAATCGATGCCGGTGCGCAAGGTCGAGGGCGCAACGGTCTATGCGGGCACGGTCGTCGAGGAAGGCGAGTGCGTCTTTGTGGCCAAGGCTTCCGGCGGCGCGAACCGCTACGACAAGATCGTGGCCATGATCGAGGAGTCCGAGAAGCTCAAGTCCAGCACCGAGAACCGTGCGCTGGAGCTGGCGGATAAGCTGGTCCCGTGGTGTCTGGCCGGCACGGTCGTCACCTACGCTCTGACCCGCAACGTCACCCGCGCCATCTCCATCCTGATGGTGGACTTCTCCTGCGCCCTGAAGCTCTCCATGCCGCTGGCCGTTCTGTCCGCCATGCGGGAGTGCGGCGCGTTCCACATCACCGTCAAGGGCGGCAAGTATCTGGAAGCACTGGCCAACGCCGACACCATCGTGTTCGACAAGACCGGCACGCTGACCCGCGCCACCCCGCAGGTGGTCGATGTCGTCCCCTTCAGCCAGAGCGACAAGGACGACGTCCTGCGTCTGGCCGCTTGCTTGGAAGAACACTTCCCCCACTCCATGGCCAACGCCGTGGTCCGTGCCGCCAAGGAAAAGAACCTCGCCCACGAGGAGATGCACTCGGAAGTCGAGTACATCGTGGCCCACGGCATCGCCAGCCGCGTCAGCGGCGAACGGGTGGTCATCGGCAGCTACCACTTCGTATTCGAGGACGAGCACTGTGTCGTCCCCGCCGACGAGCAGGAGAAGTTCGATGATCTGCCGCCGGAATATTCGCACCTGTACATGGCCGTCTGCGGCCAGCTGGTGGGCGTCATCTGCATCGCAGACCCCCTGCGCCCCGAGGCCGCGTCCGTTCTGCGCCAGCTGCATAAGCTGGGCATCCAGAACACGGTCATGATGACCGGCGACAGCTTCCGCACCGCACAGGCCATTGCAAAGCAGGTCGGCGTGGACCAGTTCTTCGCCGAGGTCCTGCCTGAGGACAAGGCAAACTTCGTCCAGAAGGCCAAGGCCGAGGGCCACACCGTCGTCATGATCGGCGACGGCATCAACGATTCGCCCGCCCTGTCGGCAGCAGATATCGGCATCGCCATCAACTCCGGTGCAGCCATCGCCCGCGAGATTGCCGATGTCACCATCAAGGCCGACAGTCTGGAAGAGCTGATCGTCCTCAAGACCATTGCCAACGCCCTGCAGCACCGGGTCCGCTCGAACTACCGCTTCGTTCTGAGCTTCAACTCCACCCTCATCGTGCTGGGCGCTCTGGGCATCCTGCAGCCCGCCGCTTCGGCCATGCTGCACAACCTGTCCACCATCGCCATCAGCCTGAAGAGCATGACGAATCTCATCCAGACGCCGTCCGCTGTTCCGCAGATCAAAGAATAACTCCCCAAATGCGAAAGCCCCGTGTTGAAAGGCCGTTTCAGCCTGACAACACGGGGCTTTTTTATCGTTTGGGAAGAAAAACGCGCAAAAACAAATTACAGGATGTCGATGTACTCACCGGCCAGCGCCTTGTTCATGCTGCGGACGGCGCAGAACTTGCCGCACATCGAACAGGTATCGCTGTGGTCATCCTCAGGCAGACGGGCGTCGCGGATGGACTTGGCGGTCTCCGGGTCCAGCGCACAGGCGAACTGTGCGTCCCAGTCCAGCACACGGCGGGCGTCGGCCATCTTGTCGTCGATGTCGCGGGCGTGCGGGATGCCCTTGGCGATATCGGCCGCATGGGCTGCAATCTTGGATGCCACGATGCCCTGCTTGACGTCGTCCACGTTGGGCAGAGCCAGATGCTCCGCCGGGGTGACATAGCACAGGAAAGCTGCGCCGCTTGCGGCTGCGACCGCGCCGCCGATGGCCGCCGTGATGTGGTCATAGCCGGGGGCGATATCGGTCACGAGGGGTCCCAGCACATAGAACGGTGCACCCATGCAGATGCTCTTCTGCACTTCCATGTTGGCGGCGACCTGATTCAGAGGCACATGGCCCGGGCCTTCGACCATGACCTGAACGTTGTGCGCCCAAGCACGCTTGGTCAGCTCGCCCAGACGGACCAGCTCTTCGATCTGGCAGACGTCGGTCGCATCGGCCAGACAGCCGGGACGGCATGCATCGCCCAGCGAGATGGTCACATCGTGCTCCTCGCAGATGTCGAGGATCTCATCGAAGTGCTCATAGAACGGGTTCTCGTTGCCGGTCATGCACATCCATGCGAACACCAGCGAGCCGCCGCGGCTGACGATGTTCATCTTCCGCTTGTGGGTGCGGATCTGGTCGATGGTCTTGCGGGTGATGCCGCAGTGCAGGGTGACGAAGTCCACGCCGTCCTCTGCGTGCAGACGGACCACATCGATGAAGTCCTGTGCGGTCAGGGTGGCGAGGTCGCGCTGATAGTGGATGACCGAATCATACACGGGGACCGTGCCGATCATCACCGGGCACTCGTGGGTCAGCTTCTGACGGAACGGCTGGGTGTTGCCATGGCTGGACAGGTCCATGATGGCTTCTGCGCCCATGTTGACCGCGCTCATGACCTTCTGCATCTCGATGTTGTAGTCCTTGCAGTCGCGGGAGACGCCGAGGTTGACGTTGATCTTGGTGCGCAGCATGCTGCCCACGCCCTCCGGGTTCAGGCAGGTGTGGTGCTTGTTGGCGGGAATGGCGACCTTGCCCTCAGAGACCAGCTGCCGAATCTCTTCGGTCGTGCGGTACTCCTTCTTGGCGACGATCTCCATCTCCTTGGTCACGATGCCCTTGCGTGCGGCATCCATCTGGGTGGTGTAGTTCTGCATGGTTGTTTCCTCCAGTACTCTTTTTCAAAAAACTCTCCGGCCATGCGGTGCATGTCCGTGAAGAGGTTGGACCTGATTTGGGTGCGGAAGGGCCGGATCGTTCCGATGGTACTGGATCGCGACGCCTCCGCAAAACGGTTTTGCGGTATTCATGAAAGTTCCCTTTCCATGAGGTTTTACGCGGCAGAAGGTGGTGTCCCCGGTCTGCCGCGGCTGACTTACAGCTTGCTGACGAGCTGACGCAGTTCCCTGCATTCGGCCTCAATGTCCTTGGCTGCAAAGATAGCGCTGACCAGCGCCACGCCGGCTTCGCCGCAGTCCGCGAGCGAGAGCAGGTTCTCTTTGTGGATGCCGCCGATGGCGACGACCGGGACCGGGACGGCTTCGCAGATGGCGCGGAGCGTCTCCTTGGGCAGGGTGGTGGTATCCGTCTTGGTGGTGGTGGCAAACATGGCCCCGCATCCCAGATAATCCGCCCCGGCGGCAACTGCTGCCTTGGCTTCTGCGACGCTGTGGGCCGACACGCCGATGATGGCATCCGGGCCGAGGATCTGGCGGGCCTGTGCCGGGTCCATATCCTCCTGCCCCAGATGCACGCCGTCTGCACCGCACTCTGCCGCCAGCGCCACGTTATCGTTCAGGATGAACGGCACATGGTACTGCTTGCACAGCGCGGAGATTTCCAGCGCTTCGGCCCGGATGGCCGCATCGTCCAGATGTTTTTCCCGCAGCTGCACGCAGGTCGCGCCGCCCTTCAGGGCCGCTTCCACCTGCTGGGGCAGGGTCTGCGCGCCGACCCATGCGCGGTCGGTCACGGCGTAGAGCCGCAGCATCTCAGGGGTACAGTTCATAGTTTGCTCCTTTGTCCAGTTGCTCCGGCGTCAGCCGGGAAACTGCGTCGATCAGATAAGTACGAAGCGTTCCGGTCCCTTCCGGGCCTTGCAGACGGGCCGCGGCCTGTTCGCCGCACAAGCCCATCATGCAGACCGCAGCGGCGGCGGCATCCAGCGGCGTTTCGGGGCTGGCCCCCAAGAAGGACGCTGTCAGGACCGACAGCATACAGCCGGTCCCGGTCACCTGCCGCAGCAGCGGCGTGCCGTTCCGGATGCCGTAGGCGGTCATTCCGTCCGTCACGATGTCCTCCCGGCCGGTCACAGCCACCACACAGTGGTGCGCCGCCGCGAACCGTTTGGCCACCGGCAGAAGCTCTTCCTGCGGCAGAGCCTTTCCGGCATCCACGCCCCGAGAGCTGCCCAGCGTTTTTCCGGCCAGCGTCTGCAGCTCCGAAGCGTTGCAGCGCAGGACCGTCACCGGGACCTCCCGCAGGAGCGTTTCCGCGATGTCCGTGCGGAACTGCGACGCCCCGACGCCCACCGGGTCGAACACCACCGGAAGCCCCAGCTGGGCCGCTCTGCGGCCCGCTTTCCGCATGGCTTCCGCCTTGCGGGGGTTCGGCGTTCCAAGGCTCAGGCAGAGGGCACGGCTGAGGGCCGTGATTTCCTCCACCTCCTCGGGGGCGTCCGCCATGATGGGCGATGCCCCCGCCGCCAGCACGAGGTTGGCGCAGTCATTGGCGGTGACGAGGTTCGAGATACAGTGGACCAGCGGCGAAGTGTCCCGCACGCGGTTCAGAAGGTTCGAGAACGCAGTCAATGCAAGGCCCTCCTCAGCTCAAGCGGGTCTGCATCGAGTGCAGAGCGCCCGAACGCTGCAGCGCGGCCAGCAGCACACCCGCGATGACTGCACCGCCCGCCGTGGAGACGAGGAACGGCACGATGTAGGCATAGAACGCGATATCGCCCGCGCTCTTGCCCATCAGCAGGATGGCCACCGGATAGGCGCACAGACCGCCGAGGATGGACGTGCCGAACACCTCACCCGCCAGCGTGGGCAGCAGTTTTTCGGTCTTGTGGTAGACTACGCCGCAGAGCAGCGCGCCGAACATGCTGCCCGGGAAAGCCATCAGGCTGCCCAGACCCAGCAGGTTGCGCAGCAGCGATGCCACAAAGGCCACGCCGATGCCATAGTAGGGTCCCAGCAGGACTGCGCACAGGATGTTGACCATGTGCTGCACCGGGGCGCACTTGCTGCCAAAGATGGGGAAGCTGAACACGCTGCCCACCACGGCAAGAGCGCACAGCATTCCGGCCAGAGCCAATTTTTTCGTTGAGACTGCTTTCATAAGAATTTCTCCTTTCCAAAGCGGTCGAGGCTTTCTGGCCTCCTCTCACGCCGGAACACGGCTTCCCATCGCATCCATTCAAGGCTCAGGGCGCTCCCCCTCAGCCCGGAGCCGCCCCGGCGGGCGGCTGCTTTTCCGAGGACAACAAAAAACAGGAGACGCCTTTTGCGGCATCTCCTGTAAAAAACCATAGCTTGATGACTTCCTACGGCGGCATTATCCGCATCAGGTAAAGGGTCGAAGTTCGAGCACTTCCTCTCAGCCTGCATCACAAGCTCCCCTGTATTTTGTTGTCGGGTGTATTCTACACCCTTCGCGCCGAAATTGCAAGGGGAAGTTTGCTTTCCTTTTACTTTCCGGCTTATTTCTGTTATACTGGGATCAAATACAGCGGGGCCGGAGAACCGCTCTCCGCCCGCCCCGTTTCAAAAAAGGAGATTTGGCATATGGGTCTTGTAAAAGCTGCAATGGGCGCGGCCTCCGGCGTGATGGCCGACCAGTGGAAAGAGTATTTTTATTGCGATGCCCTGCCGGCGGACGTTCTGGCCATCAAGGGACAGAAGCGCACCGACCGCCGTTCCTCCAACAAGCATGGAAGTGAGAACATCATCTCCGACGGCTCCGTCGTCGCGGTAGCCGAGGGCCAGTGCGCCCTGATCGTGGAGCAGGGCAAGGTGGTGGAGCTTTGCGCCGAACCCGGCGAGTACACCTATCAGACCGGGACCCAGCCTTCCCTGCTGAGCGGCGGGCTGAAGAACATCAACGAAGCCTTTGCCGAGATGGGCAAGCGGTTCGGCTTCGGCGGTCAGGCCGCGACCGACCAGCGCATCTACTACATCAACACCAAAGAGCTGGTGGGCAACAAGTACGGCACGCCGAATCCGGTCCCCTTCCGGGTCGTGGACCAGCGGGCGGGCATCGATATCGACATCGCCATCCGCTGCTTCGGCGAGTACAGCTACCGCATCGTCAATCCCATCCTGTTTTTCACCAACGTCTGCGGAAATGTGGAAAACGCCTACACCCGCGACGCACTGGACGGCCAGCTCAAGACCGAACTGATGACCGCCCTGCAGCCCGCTTTTGCCCGCATCAGCGAACAGGGCATCCGCTATTCGTCCCTGCCCGCCCACACCACCGAGCTGGCCGACGCGCTGAATCAGGCTCTGAGCGCCAAGTGGAGCAAGCTGCGCGGCATCGAGATCGTCTCCCTCGGCGTGTCCGGCGTCAAGGCCAGCGAAGAGGACGAGCAGATGATCAAGGACCTGCAGCGCAGCGCCGCCTTTATGGACCCCACCCGCGCCGCCGCCCACCTCGTGGGCGCACAGGCCGCCGCGATGCAGGCCGCCGCTTCCAACACCGCAACCGGCCCCGCCATGGCCTTTATGGGAGTCAATCAGGCTGCAGCGGCGGGCGGCGTCAACGCACAGACCCTCTATCAGATGGGCGCACAACAGGCTGCTGCCCAGCCTGCGGCACCGGCAAACGGCTGGACCTGCTCCTGCGGTCAGGCCGGGAACACCGGAAAGTTCTGCACCTCCTGCGGAAAGCCCAAGCCGGAAGCTCCCACCGTCTGGGTCTGCAGCTGCGGCGCAAAGAACAGCGGCAAATTCTGCTCGGAGTGCGGCAAACCGAAGCCCGCCGCTAAGTGTTCGAACTGCGGCTTTGAGCCAGCCGACCCGGCCCATCCGCCCAAGTTCTGCCCCGAATGCGGCAAGCCCTTCGGCGCATAAGAGAGGGGTTCGCCATGGCTGATAAAGTAACCAATTACCAATGTCCGGCCTGTACCGGCCCGCTGCACTTCGACAGCGCCAGCGGCAAGCTGGTCTGCGATTACTGCGGCTCCTCCTATGAGATCCAGGACATCGAAGCCCAGTACGCCGCCCAGCAGAAAAAGGCCGATGCCGCCGCAGAGCGCGACGCCAAAAAGGCGGAGACCCGCAAAAAGACCGCCGCCCGCGAGGACGGCGTTTGGAGCGACGCCGAAGCCGCGTCCCTGACCAGCTACACCTGCACGACCTGCGGGGCCGAGCTGGTCTGCGATGCCACCACCGCTGCCACCAACTGCCCCTACTGCGGCAACCCCACGGTGTTGGGCGGAAAGCTCTCAGGCAAGCTCAAGCCGGAATATATCCTCCCCTTCAAGCTCGACAAAAAGGCCGCTGTCGCCCAGCTGACGAAATATTACAAGGGCAAGGCCTTTCTGCCCAAGGCGTTCAAGGACCACAACCACATTGCAGAGATTCAGGGCGTGTATGTCCCGTTCTGGCTCTTCGACGCCGAGGCCGACGCGCGCGGAAGCTACGACGGTCAGATCACCGAGAGCCACCGCGAGGGTGATTACCGGGTCACCACCACCCAGCACTACGACGTCCGCCGCGAGGGCACAGCCGAGTTCCTGCGCGTGCCGGTGGACGGGTCCAGCAAGATGCCCAACGCCCACATGGACGCCATCGAGCCGTTCGATTACAGCGACCTGAAGCCGTTCTCCACGGCCTATCTGCCCGGATTTCTGGCCGACCGCTACGACGAGGACGCCAAGACCTGTTCGGACCGCGCCCGCACCCGGATGGAGCACTCCACGATGGAGGCCCTCCACGCGACCACGGGCGGCTATTCCGAGGTCCACCCGCTGGAAGAGAACATCAACATCAACATTCGAAAAGCCCACTATGCCCTGCTCCCGGTCTGGATGCTTCACACCCGCTGGCACGACAAGGACTTTTTGTTCGCGATGAACGGCCAGACCGGGCGGCTCATCGGCGACCTGCCCGTAGACAAAGCCAAAGCCGCCGCATGGTTCGCGGGCATCAGTCTGCCCTTGATGGCCATTCTGGCATGGCTGCTGTACTTATAAGAGAGGTGTGCCGAAATGAAATGCTTCAAACTTTGCGCACACCGCCTGTGTGCCGCTCTGGCCGCGCTGGTGCTGATGGCTTGTCTCAGCGTTCCGGCCTTTGCCGCCGCCCCGCTGGTGCGGGACGAATACGGCTTGTTCGATGCCGACACCCTCGCTTCGCTGGAATCCAGCGCCGAGGCCGCTTCGGAAGGGCACGACTGTGACGTTTACTTTCTCACCGTGGACAGCATCGGCAGCGAAGATCAGCGCGACTTCGCGAAAAATTACTACCGTGACAACGATCTCGGCAGCGGGAGTGGAAAAAGCGGCATCCTGTTCATGATCGCGCTCGGCTCCCGGAAGTACGTCACCATCACCTACGGCGGCGGTGTGACGGCCTTCACCGATTACCGCATCGAGCAGTTGGAAGATACCGTCGTGCCCATGCTGTCGGACGGCGACTACGCCGACGCGGCGCAGACCTACATTGACCTATGCGCTGATACGCTGGATTTCTATGCCGAGAACGAAGAACCGCTCGACTATGACAACGACCCCGACAACGGCCTTGGTTTCCTTGGCATCCTCATCGTGGTGGGCATCCCGCTGGTCATCGCGGCCATCGTCTGCGGCATCCTGTACAGCCAGATGAAAACGGCCAAACTCAAGACGGAAGCCAACGACTACATTGGCGCTGGCCTGAAGCTGCGCGTGAAGGACGACTTCTACACCCACACCGACCGGGTGCAGGTCTACGACCCGCCCGCACCGGAAAACGATTCTTCCGGCGGCTCCTCTGTGGACAGCGACGGCTTCGGCGGCTCGTCGGGTGGGTCGTTTTAAGTTCCTTCATGTAGTTTTGAACAGACACACAAAAAGGGACTGTTGCAAAATAGCTCTCTGAAAAAATAATGCACAAAATCCGGAA
>OLGM01000146.1_pt1 | contig 52136 bp, 49 predicted proteins | sample 1606001 | NCBI WGS metagenome assembly OLGM01 (sample SAMN03283294) | human gut metagenome | biome: human-associated habitat; material: feces | host: Homo sapiens | place: Peru | collected 2012
AGGCAGCACATCAGCCGCCCGCAAGTGCCGCTGATCTTAGAGGGGGACAGGCTCAGTCCCTGCTCCTTTGCCATTTTGATAGACACGGAGTGGAAGTCATTCAGGAAGGTGGAGCAGCAAAACGGTCGCCCGCACACGCCCAGACCGCCCAGCATCTTGGCCTCGTCTCGCACGCCGATCTGGCGCAGCTCAATACGGGTATGGAAAGTGGAGGCCAGATCCTTGACCAGCTCTCTAAAGTCCACACGGCCGTCCGCGGTAAAATAAAACAGAATCTTGGACCCGTCAAAGGCGTATTCCACCTCGGTCAGGTTCATATCCAGCTTGTGTTTCTCGATCTTTTGCAGGCACACCTCGTAGGCGCGCTTCTCTTTTTCTTTATTTTCTTCCATTGCACGAACTTGTGCTGTTGATGTTTGACTTCTAAGTAAATAATTTTCAAATTCATCTTTTAAATAAAATGTATCTTGAGCATCTCTTGCAGCATGACCCTTAGGAATATTTAAAAGTTCAAAGTTAAATCTATCTTCTTCAATTTCTGGTCCATCAACAACATCATAACCCATGGACATAAATATACTTTCAATATTTTCAATAACTCTTTCAAGAATATTTGCTCTTCCATAATTAAATTTTGTACTTGGTAAAGTAACGTCTATACTTTCAGATTTTAACTTTTCATTTAAGATACTTTGTTTAATAGAATTTTCTTTTTCTTCTATTATATTTTGTACTTCATTTTTTAAAGTGTTAGCTATGGCACCTATCTCTTTTCTTTCATCAACACTTAATTCTTTCATGTTTTTAGTAAGTTCTGTAATACATCCTGATTTACCAATATACTTAGCTTTTAATTCAACAATATCTTGTAAATTTTTAACTGAAATAATATCATTTTGTAAATTATTTTTAATATTTTCACATTTTTCTTTCATAAATTTATCCCTCCTAAATAAAAAAAGCCATGACTTAAGGACGTGTTAACGTGGTACCACCTTAATTCATGACTTATTAATCACCTTATTATTTCTTAACGCGAAATTAACGGTTTATGCTCCTGTGTTGAAATTCACAATATAACCTTATTTAAGATACTTTCAGCCGACGATATCTATTCTCTAAAAATGTATTATATTATTACTTGATACACATTCCTTGCACCACTAATGCTATTTTAAAACAAAAAAATATTTAAGTCAATTACATAAATTAGCATTTTTTACATTAATTGTAGAAAAGTAAAAAGTATTAACAATGTCTAATATAAAAGTGAAAAAAACATAATAAAACTAGAGTGTGCTCTCTAGCTCTTTTTTTAGTTCACTGTTATGGCCGGAATCGCCGCTTTTTTTAGTTCCTGTTAAAGCCGGAATCGCTTCTTTTTTAAGTTCCTCTTATAGTGGGAATCACTAGCTTTTTTATTGCCATAAGGCATTATTAGTATATGCATCTTTGCACAACATAATCACTTATGTGCTAATAATATACCACAAAATCATCATTTTGTCCATATTTGCTAGATACTTTGCTAAATTCGTTATGGCATTTTTTACATTAAATATAGAAAACAAACAAGTTATTAACAATATCTAATATAAAAGCAGCAAAAAACATTTAAATTATAACAAAAAAACTTGCCTAAGCAAGTTCTTTTATATAACCATTAAAATTATTAAAATAATGATAATTACAACTAATAATCCTAATAGGAATTTCCAAATATGTTTAAACCAATCTTTTAATGAAATATCAAATAATGATAAACCAAATACTAAGATTGCACTTGTTGGAGCAATAAAGCTTACTAGTCCATAAGCAGCTTGCAATGCAAATGCAGCAGCATTTAAATTACTGAAGCTTGTAAATGCACCACCGATTAAAGAAACAACATATTGGAAATCAACAGCGAATATAGTTGTTAAGATTCCTGAAATAAATATTGTTGCAATATTTGTACCCATTCCTAAAATCATACTTACGATTCCTGGAATTCTTGGATAGATAACAGAAATTTCAAGAACTGTATAAACAACTACTAATAATGCAAGTGATTTTCCTATTGTTTTGAAACCAGCAACGAATTCTTCACAAACTTTACTAAATGGAATTCTATAAAGAATTTTAATTATAAGTGTTGCAATTAAAATTAATCCTCCACCTATAAATAAATCCCAACTACCAAATTCAGCTAAAGTTTTACCTAAAACATTATAATAAATATTTGAATCAAATAATGTTGCATTTTTAATCCAATTAAATGCATCAGTAAATACTGTTACACCAAATGCAGTTTCCCAACCAATATATGCAAGTATTAAACTAATAGCTAATACTATAAATGCAATAACCATTGGTAAAGTTTTTACATTCTTAAGTTCTTTTTCTTTAATTTCTTCTCCTTTAAATGGATCTTCAATTAAACTAGCATTTTTTGAACCTTCAACTTTTTTCATTCTAGTTATTGTAAAGAACATTAATAATATATATGCAATAGCAAATAATATTATTGTTGATAATAATTCATTACCATAACTAACTCCTATACCTGTAGAAGTATTAGCAAGTTGACCAGTAATTTTTACTGAATAAGTTGATCCTAAAATACCAACTAAAATAGCTCCAAAAGTTGCAGATAAACCACTTATTTTATCAACTTTTAATTTACTTAAAATTGTAACAACAAATGGAACAAGAGCAAATAAAGCAAATTGTTCAGTACTAATACCTGAAAGACTAGCTAAAACAAATGCTACTATAGCTACAAATAATTTTTCCTTTCCTTCAAATTTCTTAGCAATATTATTAGTTAGTTTTTGATATGCACCAGTTGTTCCTAATAATTTGTAGAAACCAGCAACTACAAATGCAAATACAAATATAGTTGTAAAGTAGTAAATAACTAATTGACCATAAGTTGTTATATCAAAAAGTCCTACTTTTGGATCACTTGCAGTAGATGCAAAGAAACCAAATTTTTCTGCATAACTTAATCCTAAACTTCCATTACTATAATATGCTTCTGGGAATATCCAAGAGAATATTGCAGCAATTAAAAGAGTGATTAATGCTCCAACTAATAAACTATGCTTTTCACATAATTTTTTCATTATCTAACCTCCTATACCAATTATACCACAATATCAACTATGTAAATATCTTTTTTAATAATTATTCATAAAAATATAAATAATCCATATTATTAATTAGAGGTGAAAGAATGAACGGAACTTATTATCCAAATCCAACATTTCCAAATAATATGACTAGCTATGATAACTCAATCGAACAAGTCACTACCACAAGTGATGCACAAGATGAACAAAGTTATATTGAAAATATTCTAAGAATGAATAAAGGAAAGAAATGTAAGGTATTTGCATCATTTCCAGATAGTACAGAATGGCGTGATAGAATCTATGATGGAATCATTGAACAAGCAGGAAAAGACCATCTAGTAATGTCTAGTCCAGAAACAGGAGATTGGTATTTAATTCCACTTATTTATTTTAACTGGGTAGAATTTGAAGAACCAATTAATTATATTAAAAATTTCTAATGATATTTATTAAATTATTTCTTTCAATACCAATTTTAGTAGGTATAAAATGTCCAGGATATAATTTAATATCATCGTCATATAAAAGTATTGATTCAATACTTTTTTTCATGTCAGAAATATTTCCACCTAAATCAGTTCTACCAATTGAACCATAAAATATAAAATCTCCTACAAACATGATTTTTTCTTTTTCAAAATATATAGTTATTGAATCATCAGTATGCCCAGGAGTACGAACCATTTTAAATTCAAAATTATCAATTTTATTATTTTCTTTTAAATTGCTATAATCATAAACGTTTACTTTATAATATTTTTTTATTTCTTCCATTGCTCCAACATGATCAAAATGATGATGAGTAATAATAATACCAACTACTTCACCATTCACTTCATTAATAATTTTATCTTTCTCATCTCCAGGATCAATTATAATAACTTTTCCATTATTATTTAATATATAACAATTAGTATCTAATGGTCCAACAACTACTGAATTTATTTTCATATCTTATTTCCTTTCTAACTATTTCATGATATACTTAATTTGGTGATAACATGATAAAAATAATATTAACTATTATAATAATTTTATCTTTATTAACACTTCTTTTTATTACATTATACACTAAAATATTAGTTTCTAAAACAAGAGTTGATAAAGCAGAAAAGGAAATAGAAAATGAATTAAATAAACGATTTAAACTTATTAAAGAAATGGAACCTATTATTGAAAAATCAACTAAGAAAGATATAAAAGATTTTAAAGAACTAAAAGATTTAAAAAAAACAAACGTATCTACATTTGATTTAGATAATAAAATAGAAAGTACATTTCAAACAATTAATATGATTAGAAATGATTACCCTAAATTAGATAAGAAAAAAGATTTTAAAGAATTAGTTACAAAATATGAAGAATCAAATACTTATATAAATGCAGCTAAGTCTTATTTTAATAGTTATAATAAAGAACTACTAACTTATTCAAAAAAATTTCCAACTAATATAATATGTTTATTTATGAAAATAAGCAAGAAACCTTATTACGAAGGAAAAGATGTTTTCAGTGATATAGATATTTAATCTATATCTTTTTTTTTACAAAAAAAATAAGAAACCGAAGTTCCTTATTTATTAATTTTATAAGTTAGTTTATTCGAATCACTTAAGTCATCATCTATACTTATTCGTAAGACTTTTCCTTCTTCATTTTCTAAACTTTCTCCAATGTATCCAGTTAATGTTGTTGTTTTACTACCACTATCTAAGATTACATTTATTGTTTTTAATGTATACTCACTTCCACTTTCATTATATACCTTTGCTTCAAATGTTGTTACTCCATCTTTATATTCTAAAGTGGCATTTTCAAATGATAATCCATCTACTGTTTGATTTCTCAAGTATCCTGAATTTGGATCACTAAAAGTCCTACCTATTATTAATCCTACAATCACTACTAGGAAGACACTTCCTAGTATAATTGCTTGTTTCTTATTTTCTTTAATCATTTCTATTACTTTTTTCATTTTTACTCTCCTATAAAATTATTTTACCACATATGGATTATCAATTGTTCCTAAACCAACCATAACAGTATCACTTTTTAAATTTATTACTGGTCTTAAAATAATAGGGTATTTACCGGTAGAATCATGATCGTAACTAACATAATGATCTCCTATTTCCCCACTAAAATATATAGCTATGTCACCTACATTTGAAATATAATCATAAACTCCAGAAGGACTCATTGTCCATGAAAGACTAGGTGTAGTATATAAATAATAATTATTGTTACTTTGTAAAAAATAACCACCTGCATAAACAGCCTCATCATAAGTAATCAATCCTATATTTGAATTAACTATTCCTTTACCATTACCATCTGTCTCACACTTAAAGTTTGGAGTATAACTTGTATAAACTGTCATTGTAGCAGCTCCAGATGTATAATTAGAATTATATTTAACTTTAGCTTGTTCACAGAAATATGCTCCAGTTACAACTTGTTTTGAATAAATTTCATTGTTTTCTATATTGGTATTATACCAGTTTTCTAATGCTGTTTTTGCTTCACTATTGGAATAATACATTTTTGAATAGTCACTATAGTTAGAATTGAATACATAAGATTGATTATCATTAATACCATTTTGCATTATCAGTCTTATTGTTCCATCTTCATTTATTCTTACTATTCTCCATGTTTGACCTGCAAAACTTACATAGTTATCCTCAACATTTCCTCTAAAGTAATATGTTGGTTCTCCAGAATTCGTTTCTGTTGATTTGTATAATCCACTTGTATCTTCTGTATTATTACTTGATGTTGTAAGTGTTGGTTCTGTTGTTATTATTTCTCTACTTAATAATGCATCTTTTAATGTACTCACTTTTACTAATGTTACCTTCTTACTTATTTTACTTGTTTTTCCACTTCCACTTGTTGCTATACATGTTATTGTATTTTCTCCTTCTTCAAGTTCATTTGTATTTTTAACTTCCTTTTCATTAGCTTTACATACAACTGTTCCTTCACTTTTTCCATACGTTACTTTTGTAGGTAATTCATAACTATCATTTTGAGTTACTTCTTCTGGTATTTCTAACTCTATTACTGGTTCTGTAGTATCTATTTTATTTATCATATAACTATTTGTTGTTACTACTTTTCCATCTTTCTTTGTTCTTGCAAATATTATTGTTTCTTTATTTATAGTTATAGGACTCTCATATGTGTTCCATGTTTCTCCTAAATCTAAACTATATTCTTTTTCATATCCTTTTGGATATGTTATATCTATTATCTTTTCTACACTCCATCCTGTATCATTTGTTTCTATTATTGGTATTTCATTTACTATATCTTTTTCTTCTCTTAAGTTGATTTCATTTATTGTTAATTCTTTACTTCCACCATTTATTACAAACTTATATGTTTCTTCTGGAATGTTGATAACTGTTAAGTTATTAACAAACGTTGTAGATAATAATTCTTTATTTGATTTATCATATACTTTTATACTTGCATCAGTTGAAACTTCACTTCCTAAGAAGAATCTTAAGTTTCTTCCTTCTATTTTACTTGATACTGTAAACTCATAATCTTTATTTGCTTCTAATATTGCTTTTTCACTTGTTGTTCCATCATATGAATTATATGGTATTCCATCTGTTTCAGGAACTATATAAGTAATTACTTCAGTTTCTGAATTATCTTTATTAGTTGCTTTTGCTAATATTTTATCATTTGGATTAACTGCAAATGGTTTCTTATAATTTAACCAAATATTTCCATCATCTAGTGAATATAATTTATCTTTTAAAGTTGAAGAATAATTAATGGTAACTATATTTGTTTCTTTTTCAAATTTAGATTCTGTTAAATTTGGATAAGTATGACTTAGAGTAAAGCTTAATGGTAATAGTTGTGTATATGTTACTGTTCCTTTACCACCGGCTCCACCTTTATACCTTTCGCCAGCAGCTGAACCACCATTAACATTAGCTGTACCATCACTTAATTTGTTAATGTAGAATATATTAATTGAACCACCTCCTGATGATCCTCCACCATAGTAAGCAGAATATGCTGATGTTCCTTTTGCACTTATCATTCCTTTATTTTCATATTCATTTGCATATATCGTTAATAATCCACCTGTCCCATTTGGTGACAAATTACAAAAATATTCATCTTTTCCTGTCGGATTTCCTACTCCTGTTGAAGCATAGAATGCATTGACTCCTTTAAATCCATATCCATTTCCACCTTGGCCGCCATTTTCTTTAGCATTACTTGCCGTTGTATTAATTGATGACGCTCCGCCTCCAGTTCCTCCAGAATAACTTGTTCCAGAACTTCCTGAACCGCCATAAGAATCAGATCCTGCTCCTCCACCTGCTGTTTGACGTTTTTCTCCTTTTTGTCCACTTGAAGCTGAACTTCTTGCTCCTCCTGCTCCACCTTCTGCTGGTACATATTCATATGTTCCATCTGTATTCTTCCATAAATATACATTTTGGCCTTCGGCTTTGGCTCCATGTGAGTTATCTATTGTTCCATTATTTATTAACTTTCCTATTACATATAATGTGAATCCTTTTGGTCCTCCATAACTCTTATCATAATATGGTGAAACTGTTACTCCTGAATCTATCTCTAAATCTCCATTTACTTTTACTATTACCATATTTTGGGCATATGTATCTTTTGTTGCTACATCTCCTGCATCTCCAAATGTTTGGTTCTCTGTAAAATGTTGATTTCCATCTAATGTTATTACATGTACTGGATAATTTTCTCCATTTGCCACAAAGTAATAATATCCTGTTTTTAAGTTATTATCATTTAATATACTTAAGATACTTTCTCCTTTTATTGTTACACTTTCAATATATTTATTCTTATCTTGTTCTATTATGTCTTTTAAATCATAATATTGGCCATTTCTAACTTCTCCTATATTAACTGATCCTGTTCCTCCAGCTCCGCCTCTTTGACTTGTTCCTACTGATGCCCCTCCAATGCTTGATGTTATTCCTTTTAACTCTTCGTATTTAGTTTCAGTTATTATTCCAAGTTGATTTATTTCAGTACTTTGGTTCGTGAATATGTTAATTGAACCACCTCCTGATGATCCTCCACCATAGTAAGCAGAATATGCTGATGTTCCTTTTGCACTTATCATTCCTTTATTTTCATATTCATTTGCATATATCGTTAATAATCCACCTGTCCCATTTGGTGACAAATTACAAAAATATTCATCTTTTCCTGTCGGATTTCCTACTCCTGTTGAAGCATAGAATGCATTGACTCCTTTAAATCCATATCCATTTCCACCTTGGCCGCCATTTTCTTTAGCATTACTTGCCGTTGTATTAATTGATGACGCTCCGCCTCCAGTTCCTCCAGAATAACTTGTTCCAGAACTTCCTGAACCGCCATAAGAATCAGATCCTGCTCCTCCACCTGCTGTTTGACGTTTTTCTCCTTTTTGTCCACTTGAAGCTGAACTTCTTGCTCCTCCTGCTCCACCTTCTGCTGGTACATATTCATATGTTCCATCTGTATTCTTCCATAAATATACATTTTGGCCTTCGGCTTTGGCTCCATGTGAGTTATCTATTGTTCCATTATTTATTAACTTTCCTATTACATATAATGTGAATCCTTTTGGTCCTCCATAACTCTTATCATAATATGGTGAAACTGTTACTCCTGAATCTATCTCTAAATCTCCATTTACTTTTACTATTACCATATTTTGGGCATATGTATCTTTTGTTGCTACATCTCCTGCATCTCCAAATGTTTGGTTCTCTGTAAAATGTTGATTTCCATCTAGTGTTATTACATGTACTGGATATACTTCATCATTTACTTGGATTTTATATTTTCCAGTTGCTATATCTTCATTTGAAATAGCTTCTAATAAACTATTTGCAACAAAGTCTGTCATATCTATTATTTTTACATTTTTTTCTACTGATGCTTTCTTTCCTGCTCCTGTTTTTGCTGTACATACTATTTTATGTTCCCCTTCTTTTAGTTCTTTTATATTTGTTACAACTGTATTTCCAGTTTTACATTCTACTGTTGTTCCAGATAGAGTTTGTTTGTAGTATGTTGGTATTGCTTGATCATATCCTAGTTGTATTTTGTTTGCTATATTTAACTCTATTACTGGTTCTGTTGGATCTATCTTAGTTACTATGAAATTACTTGAACCTAATACTATTCCTTCTCTTGTTGTTCTTGCTATTACATTTGTAGGTTCTATTAATTTTATTGGTCCTGTATATACATTCCATGTAGCCCCATTATCTAGAGAATATTCATTTTGATATTCATCACTATAGTATTTTATTGTTGCTATTTTCTCCGCTGCCCATTTACTTTCATCAATACTAATTATTGGAGTATATTCATCATTTATATATCTTTCTCCAATTAATTCAATTTCTTTTATTTCTAAAACAGCACTTCCCGCATTTATTTCAACAAAATAAGTATCTTCTTTAAATTCTACAATTGTAACAACACCTACAGTAGTAATTGTATCCAAAAGTTTTTTATCTTTATCGTATAATTTTATTGTTGAAGTAGTTGAAACACTGCTACCTGTATAAATTTTTACCTTTTCTCCATAAAGACTGGAATTTATAGTAAATATTTTATTTGCATTTCTTCCAATTGTTTCACTTGTTTGTAAATCCTTATCATAAGTGTTTTTTCCAATTGCATTAGATGGTACAACTATGCTACCAGTTGTCTCGACTACTTGACCACTTGATTTTCTTTCACTTCTAGCTGTAACTTTTCCAGTTTTTTCTATTATAGGTCCAGTATATTCTTTATATTCTTCATCATCTATTTTATAAGTATTTTGAATATCATCTTTTGTATCATAAGAAATATAACTTGGTTTTTCATCGATCATTCCATCTCTTGTTAACATTGGGTATCCATCACTTAAGTTTAAAACTGGCGCAGATATTTCATCTAAATCAAGTATATAAGTAATTTCTTGTACTTCTCTTTCATTTCCTGCTTCATCTGTTCCCTTTGCATATATAGTTAAGCTTCCATCTTCATTTTTCAAGTTATATAATTCACTTGTTTTTAAAGTTAAAATATCAGTATATTCTTTATATTCTCCATTTTCTCCTATTTTATATTGCTTAGTCACAGAATCCCCATAATCTATTTCAACTTCTGTTTCAATTGTCTTAGTTTTTGCTTTTACAATTATTTCAATATTTGGAGCATCCTTATCTATATTTGTAACTTTTATAACCTTTACTGTAGCATTACCAAGCTCATCAATTGCATAAATTGTATATTCTCCATTTTCATCAATAGTTAAACTACTAAAGTTATCTACTACATTTCCATTATTTTTAAAATAGTCAATGTTTCTGTTCCCTTTTGCATATTTGATTCTATCAATTGAAGATTTATCAGTAGCACCTATAAATAAATTTAGTTTTTGTTTTGGAGTATCAAAATCTCCATTTACATTTATAACCGGCGCATCCTTATCTATATTTGTAATTTTTCTACTTACTATTTCACTTTCAATTTCCGTATATGTTTCACCTTTAGCATAAATAATTACACCATTTTTTGATACATTAAATGGTCCATTATAAGAAATCCAACCAGTGCTGTCACCATTTTCATTTACTAATTTATAGTATTTTTTTTCTAAACTTTTACTATAATTAATTATTACTTTTACTTCTTTTGTATTTTTATCATCAGGTTCAATCATTATTTCTGGAGACGCTGGTTTTGTTTTATCCCATCTTATAAATAGGTTTTCCATTAATTTACTGAACGGAACATCAATTAAATAATAATGGTCAGTAAATATTACATCTTTTCCATTTTCATCCTCTACTTTGATTCCATCATATCCATCTAAATTAAATTCATCTTTATATTCTGTTTTAATTAAAAGTATGCCTATATCTTCATAGTTTTTCCATACACCATCTTGTTTCCATTTATATTCTCTTACGCTAGCTCCACTTGGATAATTTAACTTTATAATAAAATATTTTCCTTTATCAATTATATAATATCTTAAATTTTTATGAATATTTGAAATTTCTTTTAATGCATCTGCTTCATATCCTAATGAATTTGAATTATAAGCATAGATGTTTGAATTTTCATATATTTCAAATTCTCCAGTATAATACAATTTTTCACCATTATCTATTTGATAATATTTTTTATTTGCGTTTTTATCAAAATCAATACTAACTTTAACCATATTAGCATTTGTTGAAGGTGTAACAGTTATTATTGGGGCCATAATACCTGTTGTTAAAAAGTCAATTCCTTTTTCTTTATATCCAACACCATTTTTACTTGTTGCATAAGCATATACAGTTGTATTTTTAGTTATTTCAAATGGTCCTGTATATTCTCTATATTCCGCATCACCTGCTAATTTATAATATCTCTTTTCCGCAGACGGATCATAATCAATGCTAACCTTTGTTTTATTTATTAATTTATCAGTCTTACTTGGATCTGTGAATATTTCAATTGCCAAATTCTTTTTAGATGCTGGAGCATTTTTTGTGGTAATATATTCTTTTTCTATTGTTACTCCATATGAATTTGTTCCTTTAGCGTATATTGTTGTACTAGTTTTAACCTTTATTTCTCCTGTATATTTTTGATAAATATATCCATCTAAGCTATATTCTAAAGTATCATAGTTGCTTCCACTTATTGCTACAGTTACTTCATTAACACTGTTAGATAAGTAATCTGGATTAGCTTCAATTCTTACATAAGGTTTGTGACCATATCTAATATTTTTCACCTTGTAATGACTAGTATCTGATATTTTACCATCGTTTTTTCTTATATAGTACGCATATATAGTTGTATTATTTGTTACCTCAAATTCCCCTGTATATTCTTTATATTCATTAGAGCCAATCTTTACATAAATTGTTTCTGCTTCATCTTTAGTACTAACATTTATTTTTACTTTATCTGTTAATGTAGAGGAAGGAGTTCCAGTTATTATTGGACCTGCTAAATATTCGCTTGGTTTAAAATCTATATCTGGCGCAGTGATATAGCTTCCATCTTCTCTTTGAGATGGGCCATATATTCCATTACTACTTTCACCAATTCCTCCATCTATTTTTCCATAATATCTATCGTCACTTGGATTAATACTTATCCCAGGAAGAGATATTAATTCACTTATAAATACTGAATCTGTTCCCTTATTTTTCTTACTATATAAATATTCTCCATCTGAATTATATACTTTTTCTTCTTTAGTACTTCTTGCCTCAATTAAAGTGTTTGGCCCCACTTCAAATTCTCCGGTATAATTCATCCAATCTGATGATCCTATTCTATATTCTTTAGTTAATGCATCTTTTTCATAATATATTTTCACCTTTGTTTTTTGACCTTTTTCAATAGTATATTGTTCTGGTTCAATATCAACTGCAATTCTTCCGTTTGGTGCAATTACATAAGTTTCTCCTAATAAATCATATCTTATATAAACATCTTTTACATCTTCAAGTTTTACAAGTATTGGTCCTGTATAGTCTTGCCATCCAGAAAAATCATACCCATTTCTAATTTCTCCTTCTTTTCCGATTCTCCATTGCCAGTTTGTTGAATTTAATGGATAATATAAATTTAATCTTATCCATCCATCCCATGTTTCTTCTTCACCTTCAGAGACATTTACTTCTACCATTTTAGAAACTCTTACGTTTATACCATTATTTCCATATGCCGTACAAACTATATTATGTTTTCCTATACTTAAATCACTTGTATCAGTTTTTTCATCTGTTCCGTCAATTATACAGTTTACTTTTCCACCTTTAGGTCCGAATTTATAATAACTTGGTAGATCGTATTTACTTCCATATATAAATTTTGAAGGTACTTTATTCAAATTAATAATTGGTACTTCATTATCAATTAATTCCGTTGTTGTTGGTTTAGTTTTTGTTGTAGTTGAATTATTAGTTTTATCTGTACTACAATTCAAGTCACATTTTCCGTCATTGTTTGTATCACAGTTTAAATCACATTTTCCATCATTGTCTATATCACAGTTTAAATCACAAAATGCATTTATATTCTTGCTTAAAACTGTTTCATTTCCTACTTTATCTACTACTTTAATATATATTGTTTTTACATTTGCTTTTAAATCAAAGATTTTATCAGTCTCAGTATAATTTTCACCATCAAAACTATAATAAATTTTATTAATACCACTATGTTTATCATAAGCATTGATTATGACTTTATTATTATTTATATTTAATCCATCTATTATTGGTGCGTCATTATCTACTTTTACATAATCTCGATTACTTACTTTACTTTTTCTTCCTTTTAAATCTATTCCTCTAAAGTATAGATTCCATACTCCACTTTTTGTTATTTCTACATTCTTTGTTTCTGTTTTTTTCCATTTACATCCTATTGTTGTCTTTCTTTTTGTTACACAATATTCGTAGTTTTTTACTTCATCTATCATCTTTGCATCTTTTGTTACTACTACGATTCCTGATTTTGTCCATTCGTGTGTTTTGCTTTCTATTACAGGTGCACTTGTTGTAAATACTCTTGAGATTGTGCCTGTTCCAAATATTAATCCTCCAAATGCAAAAAGAATGCATAATAAAAGTAATGGTAATAGTTTCATTCTTGATATTGTTACTACCACTTTATCTTCTACGTTTTCTCCTACTTCTGGTTCAGTTTTTATTACATAATCTTTCTTTGTAAAAAGATCAAATTTCTTCTTTATCTCAGTTATTTCTAAATTCTTTTCTTTTAATATTTTTTCTGCGTCTTCTATTGCTTCTCCAACTACATCTGGCATTACTAACTTTACATTTGTCTCTTTTTTTCTCATCTTTTACACACACCTATCATCTATATAAAATTATACTATTTTGTCAATATATAAATCAATACTTGACATTAACTTTTTTTTAGAAAAATCATCAAACTTAGTCGAAAAATAAATAGTTTTCAACATAAAAAAACTTAATAGAGTTTTACACCTATTAAGTTTTATTCTTTTTCTAATGAATTAACTAAATCTTCTACATTATTAAAACTTTTTCTTTTTCCATTTTTAATATCTTCTATTATTTTTTCACTTTCTTTTAAAGTTTCAATAAATTCTTTGTTAATAACTTTTTCTTCCATAAACCCTTATATTATTTATTACCACTTAATTTCTTCTACACCTTTACTCTTTAAGTAAGCATTAGTTTTAGAAAATGGTTTAGAACCAAAGAAACCATTTCTGGCACTAAAAGGTGATGGATGTGCACTTTCAATAATATAATTATTTTTTATTAAAGCCTTTTTACTTCTAGCATAATTACCCCAAAGGATAAACACAACATCATTTCTATTTTTATCTATTAAAGAAATAACATCATCAGTAAATTGTTGCCATCCAATATTGCTATGAGAATTGGGTGTATCTTTTACAACTGTTAAAGTTGAATTTAAAAGTAATACACCTTGCTTAGCCCAATGGGATAAATCTCCAGTTGTTCTTATCGGTACTCCTAAATCATCATATAATTCTTTATAAATATTTTTTAAACTTGGTGGTAGTTTTACTCCATCACGAACTGAAAAAGAAAGTCCATGAGCTTCTCCTTCTCCATGATAAGGATCTTGTCCAACTATTACAACTTTAATATCTTTAAAAGGTGTTAATTTTAATGCATTAAAAACCTCTTTTTTACCTGGATAAACTGTATGAATACTATATTCATGTTGAACACGTCTTAATAAATCCTCAAAATAATCTCCTTTATATATTGGAGCAAGCATTGTATCCCAGTCATTACCTATCATATCACTTCACTCCTTTATATTTAAATAATCTTGATGGTCTATGACCTCCACCAGTTTTCATTTCATCAGTTTCTTCTACTTTATTAGCAATTATTCTTCTAAAAGCTGGATCAAGTAATTTTTTATTTAAAATTACTTCATAAACTTTTTGAAGTTCACCTAAAGTAAAATATTTTGGCATCATATTAAATACAACATCAGTATATTCAATTTTATTTTTTAATCTTTCAATACCAGAAACTATAACTAAAGGATGATCAAAAGCAATAGAATCATTTTTATATATACTAAATTCATATCTATCGGTAGTTTTTTCTCTAAGTGTTTTTTTAACAACTGTTTTTAAAACTGTATCTTCATTTGTTAAAGTAACATTTATCAAATCATTTTCTTCTTCAATTGATACATTAAACCATTTAGCATCATTTTTAAGTTCCGTTGTAATTCTATTTTTATCAACTAAAGCCATATAAGAAGTTGAAACAACACGCATTCTAGGATCTCTTTTAACACTTCCAAATGTATATAATTGTTCTAAATAAATATCTTTTAAATTAGTTTCATTTTCTAGTATTCTTGCTGGGCATTTTTCTAAGTCTTCATCTATATTTAAAAAACCTCCAGGTAAGCACCATTTATCTTTAAACGGAAAATTATTTCTTTTTATCAATAAAATACTCATTACTTTTTCACTTGTTTTTCGATAGTTATTATTTTTTTCATCACTTATACTTATAACTAAAACATCAGTTGTTAATGAAAGTCTATCAAAATCTTCAGGATTGTAATGACTTAAAAATTCTTCTTCAGTCTTATACATTTTACACCTCACATATATAATATCACATTAATTTATCTATTGCTTCATTAATAATATACACATCCTAGTTGCTTAAAAATTTATCATTTATTTTTTTAACAAAATTATAATCTATATTTTGATAACACATGATAGTTTTGTCACTTAATATAGTATCAATTTTATCAACATTTTCATAGTATTTATTTTCTCCATCTACAGTAACAATTAAATTCTTGTTACTAACTGGAACTATTTCAATGTTTTTATTTTGAGGTAAAACAAGAGAATTAGTTAAAGTTCTATAAGTTTTATTATTTAAAGGAGCAACTGGACTTAATTCTAATGCATGAAAAGTATTATAAATAATTGAACCTCCAAAGCTTAAATTATATGCAGTTGATCCAAATGATGTTGAAACTAATATACCATCACCTGCAAAATGTTCAAGTAAAGCATCATCTATAAAAATATCAAGTTTTAATGTATTAAGATCCATATCTCGAATAACTATATCATTTAATGAATAAAATTTTGAATTCTCATTATTAGAATATAAATTAGTTTCTTGAACTCCAAATTCATTTACTTTATAATTTCCAGTTTTTAAGTTTTCTATTAATTCATCTAACTCATTTACATGTATTTCTTGAGCAAAACCTAATGTACCTGTATTAATACCTAAATATAAAACATCACTTTTAAAATTTGTTTCTTTTACCATTCTTAAAAATGATCCATCTCCACCAATCGCGATGGCAATATTATAATCATTTTCAACTATATTAAATCCATTTTTAATTAATTTATCTTTTGCTTCATTAAAAGTATTAATAGATTTATCATTATTGTTATAAAATATTTTTACATTATTTTTCATAATTCTTTAATATATTTAGAAGAGATTTACTAATATCATCTTTAATCATTACTTTATTATTAAATCTAGTATCATTTATAGCAGTTAAACTATAATCATAAAATTTATCATTTTCTTTATCATATATAGAATAAAATATTTTATTATCATCACCAAATAAATTATTTTCATCTTTTCTATTAATTTTTCCAGTTATACCAATACCATAATCACTTAGAGCAAAATCACTTATACTTTTAGCCATTTCTCTTGCAACATTCATACTATAAACTGAATATTCTTCAATTGTTGTTTCATTTACTCCAAGTTTAATTTTATATTCATTAGAGTAAGTTACAGCACTAAAGTTAAGTATACTACTAGATCCTTCTATATCAGTTATACTTGATGCAATAAAACCTCCAGTACAAGATTCCATAGTAGCTATTTTTTTATTTAATTTAATTAATAATTCAACAATCTCTTTCATAAATATTCCTTTCTTTAATATATTCTAATACATTTTTATCAAGTAAACTACTAATTAAATGTATATCTTTAATATTTTCTCTTATAAATGTAGAAGATATATTTAATGTATCAATATTAGCAAGTATAATATTTTCATTTTCTAAATTTAATTTTTCTTTATTTCTATTAATAACAAGTATTTTATAGTTATTTAATATATAATTATAATTTTTCCAAGTAGGTAAATCATTTACATTATCTATTCCACATATAAAATATATTTCATCATTTTTATATAAACTTTTAAAATAATTAAGAGTTTCATAAGTATACCTTCTTTTATTTCCAAGTTCATAATCACTTACTTCTAAATTATCATAATCTTTAATCATTAGATTAACCATATTAAATCTATCTAATTCATTATTTAAATCTTTCCTATCATATTTATTACCTGTAGGTACAAATATAACTTTATCAACATAATTATTTTTTATTAATATAAGTGCAATATTTAAATGCATTTTATGAGGAGGATTAAAAGTACCACCAAATATTCCTACTCGCATGTTTCTTGTTTATAATAAGGTAAATTAAATTTATGAGCCGCATTGTTATGAAGTTTTAATATTTTTCCTCTAACATATTCAGGTAACTCTTCTCCATTCATAAATTTTTCAATATCCTTATAAGTAACTCCTAATTTTTCTTCATCACTTTTATTTGATAATCCATCACTTGGGGTTTTATATAAAACTTTTTCTGGTACGTTTAAATATTCACCTATTTTAATTACTTCATCAACTGTAAAATCAGTTAATACTCCTATATCATGAACTGAATCTCCGCCTTTAGTAAAATATCCTACAAACAATTCACTTTTGTTACTAGTTCCAGCAACAATATAAGTTCTATGAGTTAAAGCTGTTTTAAGAGCTGCTAAGTAATATACAGCACTCATTCTAAGTCTTGGTTTTAAGTTAATATCACTGTTTAAAGTTTCTTCTTCAGTAAATTCACCTAATAAATCAACTTTATCTTTAATTGCTTCAAAAGCATCAGTTAAATCTAAATCAACAAGTTCAAAACCAAATGCTTCACTTACTAATAAAGCATCTGTTTTATCTTGATTTTTTGAATGACATGGAAGAGTTACTCCTAAGACGTTTTCAGCTCCAATAGCTTTACACATAATTGCTGCAACTACTGCTGAATCTTTTCCTCCACTTATTCCTAAAACACAACCACCTAAGTTGTTTTTTTGGTAATATTCTCTTATATAATTAATTATATTATTCGTGTTTTTTTCTACATTAAACATATTATCTATCTCCTTTTACAATTTCTTTTTTTAACTTTTTTATCATATCATTTTTAAATTCAACATATTCTAAAGTTCCATCAACATAATAAGTATGTGGATTCATTTCTCTTTTTACTTCAGGATATATTGTATTCATTTGTTCTTCACAATAATCACGTTTTTCTAAAATAGTTGGATCATCATAAACTAAATTACCATCTTTAAATATTTGTTTTTGTAATGGTACTAAATCATAGTTAGTTATTTCATTTTGTTTTAATATATTAATTGGATCAACTATTATTAATTTATCTCCATTAACACTTTCACCATGTCTAACCATAATATCTGCAAGTGCATATCCAGTGTCTTTATCATATGCACGATATAAATCTTTAAAGTCAGGATTTATGGTTTTAACAATATCATTACTAAGTTTTATTTTGGGAATTCTTTTTCCGTCTTTAATCAGCGCAACTTCTTTATAAACGCATCCCATACGACCTTCAGGTTTAGAAATGTTATCTCCAACACCTAAAGAGTTAAAACATGCTCCTTCTTCAATAAGTGATTTTATAGTTTTAGCAGTTAAACCATTACTCAAACATATTTGAGCATCAGGAAGCCCAGCTTCATCTAGCATCTTTCTTGCCATTTTTGAAAGATAAGCTAAGTCTCCTGAATCAATTCTAATTCCCTTTAATCTATAACCATTAGGTATTAAATATTCTTTAGCAACTCTTACTGCATTTTTTACTCCACTTTTTAAAGTATCTATTGTATCAACAAGTAATAAACAATTATTTGGATAAGCTTTAGCATAAGCAAGAAATGCTTCATATTCATCTTCAAAAGATTCAATATAACTATGTGCTTGAGTACCTAAAGCAGACTCTCCAATCATATCAGCAGCAAGTGCATTACTTGTTCCAGCACATCCAGCCATTATTCCATAAAGAGATGCATCAATTGCTGCTTCTAAACCATCAGCTCTTCTACTTCCAAATTCCATAATTGGTACATTTTTTGGTGTTGCTTCAACTATTCTTCTTGCTCCTGTTGCATGTTCCATTGCTCCGTTAACTATAGAAAGTAATGCTGTTTCAACTATTTGTGCTTCTATTATTGGAGCTTCAATAGTAACAATTGGTTCATTAGGAAATACTGGAGTACCATCAGGTATAGCATAAACATTACCAGTAAATTTAAAATTTTTTAAATACTCAATAAAGTCTTTGTCATAACCTCTTCTTTCCAAATAAGATATTTCTCTTTCTCCAAAATGTAAGTTTTTAATATACTCTATAACTTTATCTAGTCCAGCCATTATAGCATATCCACCAGCATTTGGTACTTTTCTAAAGAAAATATCAAATACAGCTTTTTCATTTTCTTTCTTGTTTTTAAAATATGTCTCTGACATTGTAAATTCATACTCATCAGTTAACAAAGTATAATTTCTTGGTAAACGATTTATTTCATTTTTCATTTTTTTCACCCTATCTTAATTTTAATTTCCTTTCTTCCTTTTTTAATTCTTCCATATCTTTGACGTATTGAATACCAGCACTTCCCATAACTTCTCTAGCAATACTTTTCCAATGCTCACGGTTATGATTTTCGGCATCAAATGTATCAACTGCATTTTCTAAAACAAACATCTTAACTGGTCTGTTAATTTCATCCATATATCTTGAGTAAGTTCTAGCAAAGTCCATTACGCATAAATCTTCACATACACCGGTAAAAATAACTTCTTTTAGATTTTTCATTCTTTTTAAATCTTCTAATAATTTTGGATTTAACATTCCATTAATTGAATTTTTTCTATAAACTAAAGTATTTACATATTCTAAGTACTCTTGAAAGTCACTTATAAAATCTGCTTCTTTAGTTCCTTCTATACAATGTTTTGGATAGTTCTTAAATTCTTGAGCATTTTCTTCATGAGCTTCTCCAATAAAAGTAATTAACTCACCATCTTCTCTTATGTCATCCATAATTTCTTTTTGAGCTGGTACAAGTAAGTTATAATCTTTATTGGACATTGCACCAATATTTACAAAACCTTCCACCATGTCAATGTTATAAACACATCTTTTAAAATCTTCTAAGTTTTTCTTTTCCATATTTCATTCCTCTTTCTAATAATTTGATAATAACAAATATTAAATAATATCAAGAGTATTTCGCTCTTGTTATTAACATTATATTAATAACAATTATATTTGTCAACATCTTTTTATCAATTTGTTAAAAAGAAAGTAAAAAAAGAGCATATCACTTATGATATGTCTCGTTATTTAGTATTTTAAATGATCTATATATTTGTTCTAAAAGTATAGCTCTAAACATTCCATGAGGAAAAGTATTTCTTCCAAATGACAATTTATAATTACTTAATGCTTTAACTCTTGAATCTATTCCATTTGATCCACCTATAATAAAAACTAAATTAGATGAATTTATAAACCATGAATTAATTTTCTCAGATAATTCAACACTTGTTAGATTATTACCTTCAATTTCACATGTAATTATAAAATCATTTCCTTTAATATTTTTTAATATTAAATTACCTTCTTCTTCAATATTTGAATCTTTTAATTCAACTATCTCTAACTTATGATATTTATTAACTCTTTTTAAATAATCATTAATCATATCTGTTAAATAGTTTTCTTTAATTTTTCCGACACATATAATCTTAATCATAACTTTATTAAATCCGTTCTTTCTTTTTGTTTAGCAATAACTATATTATTAAATTCTACATCATTTGATATAAGTTCATTCATTACTGTATCCATTGCTAACGCTTCAGAATTATTTTCTTTAGATAAATGGGCTAGAGCAATCTCTTTTGTTTTTGGACCAATTAATTTACTTAAGTAAAATCCACATTGATTATTAGATAAATGACCTTCATCTCCTCTTATACGTTTTTTTAACCATGGAGGATAAGAACCGTGCATAAGCATTTCTACATCATGATTACTTTCAAATACATATAAATCATGATTAGATAATTTATCAAATAGTTTATGGTTTATATAACCTGTATCAGTTACATAAACAAAACTTTTATCATCTTCCCTAAATATATATCCTCTACTTCCTGGAGCATCGTGGCTTGTTCTAAAAGGTTCAACAGTAAATGAACCAAATTCCATTACTCCTGAATCAAAACATAAATTAGGATAATTTTCTAGAAATGGAAGTTCTACCATCATTTTTTCATCAACAAAAACCATTGGTGTATTTTGCTTAAAAAATACTTTCATAGCGCCTGTATGATCACTGTGGGTATGTGTTATAAAAACATAGTCAATTTGAGATGGATGAACATTAAGTTCAGTTAGTTTAGATGTAATATATTTATTATTCATACCTAAATCAATTAATACATGTTTTCCACCTATATTTATATAAGTAGAATTACCTTCTGAACCACTTGCTAAAACCGAAACTAACATTTAAATATCGATGCACAAGGATCAAGTGCAACGCCTCCTTGATAAGGATACCCTTTAAATACACCTAAATGTAAGTGTGGGCCTGTAGAAAAACCAGTATTTCCAAGTAATCCTATCTTTTGTTCTCTTTTTACCGTTTGACCCTGTTTAACTAAAATCGCGTCTAAATGCATATATAGAGTAACATATCCATTACCATGATCAATGTAAATTGATAATCCCTCATTTAAACTTGCATTATAGTTGACTTTATAAACTGTTCCTTCTTTTACAGCATAAACTGGAGATCTTCTACCACACCCAGAAATATCTATTCCTTGATGTTGTTTTCCCCAACGCCATTTAAATTCAGAAGTAATAACAAATGGTGATATTGTTGGCCAACTCCACTCACTGTTACTTTGTGGAGAATGATAGAATTCATATCCACTACTTGCATATTTTTTAATACCTCTTGTTATAACTTGATTAACAGGTTCTTTAATTGTTTCCGTTTTACTAATATCAAGAGAATTTATTTCTCCATTAACATATTTTATTTCTTGAGTAATTCTTTTAACACCATTTTGTCCTTCAGTTGTTACTTCTTTATAATCAGTATATTTTGTTTTATCATCAACATAAGTTGTTTTATATTGAACATCTATATCTTTTACTTCAGTTTTTCTATAAACAACACTTACAAGCGGAGAAATAAGTCCAACATTTATCTTTTCTCCAGCTGCTAAAAGAACATTTGCTTTAGTATATTGAGGATTAGCTATCATAAGTTCTTCAATATTTAAACTATTAGCATCAGCTATTGCATCTAAGTTTTCTCCAGCTTTTGCAATATATGTTTTTTGTTCTTCAAGAGTTCCGTATAATAAATATTTAGATAATTCACTTGAATCTTTAAATATTTTATTATTTGTAGATATTAAATCTTTTCTAATAGTAATTGTTTCTTCAAAATAAACTGAATTTATAATTGATCCAGTATCAGTTATTTCTTCTTGAGTATTCTTATTATAATTGTCAAGTTCTTTTGCTCCAATAAATGCAGCAGCTGTTTTATATAAAGCATCTTTCATAATATCTTTATTCATCATACTTAATTCTACTGGTTTACCAGGTTCAATTATTTGATCGTCATTTAAAATTTTCTTTTCAGTATAAACAATTTTAGCAATATAACCTTCTATCATAAAAGGTTCTTTATCTTTAATACTATTGTAAACATCCTCTTCTTTTAATATATCATCATTATAAGTATATAGTTTTTTAATATCTAAACCATCTGGTGGATATACTTTATCAACACCATATTGATTTCTAAGAGCTTCTTGCTCAGTATCTATCATATTTAAAAATTTATCTTTAGATTTAATTAAACCAATTTTATCACCATTTAGATAAACTTGATAAACTTCTTTGGGATTACTTGCATATTCTTTTCCTATATTACAAAAGAAAAGTAAAGCACATACCAAAACAGTTAAAAACAACCCCAATATTTTTCCTTTCATAGCATCACCTATACTTCTTCAGCATTTTTTACATAATTTCTAAAATTACTGATATTCTTTTCAAATAAAAGTTCAATTGTTCCAGTTGCACCATTACGATGCTTACCAATAATTAGTTCTGAAATAGATACTCCATCTGGATTATCAACTTGTTTAGTATAGTAATCATCCCTATAAAGAAATGCAACTATATCAGCATCTTGTTCAATTGAACCAGATTCTCTTAAGTCAGACATTATTGGTCTTTTATTTTCTCTTCCTTCTACATTACGTGAAAGTTGAGCTAGAGCTATAACTGGAACACCAAGTTCCATTGCCATAGTTTTTAAGCTACGAGAAATATCAGATACTTCTTGTTGACGATTATTTCCATATCCAGGTCCACCGCTTATAAGTTGTAGGTAATCAATAACAATGAGTCCAAGATTTCCTGTACTTTGTAGTCTACGACATTTTGCTCTTATTTCACCAATCGTGATACCTGGAGTATCTTCAATGAATATTGGCGCATCTCCAAGTTCACTTGTAGCTTCATTAATCTTTTTCCAGTCTTCATGACTAAGTTTACCAGTTTTAAGTTTATTACCTTCAACCGAACTTGCTGCTGAAAGCATACGGAACATCAATTGTTCAGCACCCATCTCAAGATTGAATATGGCAACACTTTTATTACTAGATATAGCTGCATTAACTGCAAGATTAAGAGCAAAAGCAGTTTTACCCATGGCAGGACGAGCAGCAATAATGATAAGTTCATTCGGATGAAGACCACTTGTTAATTTATCAAAATCATAAAACCCAGTCGCAATTCCAGTTACATCTGAGTTATTTTTAGCTAGAGTTTCAAGTTGATTAATAGCTGTTTTTAAAACATCACGGCTTGTTCTAAATTCACCCGATTTACGAGCTTTAGTAACCGCAAACAATTCTTTTTCAGCACTTTCAACTAAGTCATTAGTTTCATTATCCTCAACTCTTGCATTCTTTTCAATATTTTCACATACATCAATAAGTTTTCTTCTTAATGACTTTTCTCTAACAATTTTTATATAAGAGTCAACATTTGATGCGGAAACTACCGAATCAATTACATCAGTTAAATATTCAACTCCTCCTATTGAATTAATAGGTGTAATTTTTTCAATTTCATTTTTTAGAATTGTCGAATCAACTGGTTCATTTCTTCTTTTTAATTCACTTAAAGCTGTGTATATAGTTGCATTTCTTTTATCATAAAACATATCAGTTGTAAGTTCATCACACATTTTTTCTAGTGATGATGCCGACATATACGCACATCCTAATACACACATTTCTGCTTCTAAATTATTAGGTTCAATTTTTGCATCCTTCATAAAGTCCTCCTAATTTACTTCTACTTTAACAGTTGCCTCCACTTTTTTATGTAAGGTTATCTTAACATTATGACATCCAAGAGAGTCAATTGGATATTCAATATTAATCATTTTCTTATCAATATCATATCCTAGTTTTTTTAATTCTTCGGCTATTTGCTTTGATGAAATAGAACCAAACATTCTACCATTATCACCGGTTTTAGCTTTAAACTTAATAGTTGTATTTTTAAGTTTATTTTTTATTTGTTCGCATTCTTTAATTTTATTTTCTTCCTCAATTTCTCTTTGTTCAAGAGTTTTATTTAATTTTTTCTTGTTTTCTTCATTAGCAGGTAATGCAAGACCAAGTTTTATTAAGTAGTTTTGAGCATATCCATCACTTACATTAATAATTTCATCTTTCTTTCCTTGCTTTTTAACATCTTTAAGTAATATAACTTTCATTTAATCACTTCCATATTCATTATTATATCAAATTATGCTTAATAGTTCTACTCATAAAAATCTTCAAGCTTCATTCTTAAAGTAAATTGAGTAGTATTTTTTTTAGAGTCATCTCCTCTATCTTGAAGTGCAACATAAACAAATGAATCACCATTAATACAATTTGTTCCATAAACTTTACTAGCATATTTTCTACTATCTTTTAGTTTATTTAAATGATAATAAGAACCTGATAAATATAAATATGCCTTACTTGTTTTACTAGCACCAGTTTTTAAATATTCATCTAATGTTTTAATACATAAACCATATTTTTCCATTTTATAAAACATTTTACCTTCATAATATTTAAATATCGGTAAACCAGTTAAATAAAATCCCATTTCACATAAATCATAAACATTAAAGTATTCTTCAAAAGTAAATGCTTCTCTTATAAGTTCTATATATTCATTAACTCTGTTTTTCATCTCATCATCTAATGAATCATACATATCAACTTCATGAATTGCACGATATAGTAATTTTTTTAAATCATTATTTTTAGAATCATAAAATATATCATCAAACAATTTAGTTACTTTATTACCATATCCATTTTGAATAAGAACATATAATGAATAAAAAAATTCATTTTTATGTGTAATTACACTTTTAGATAATTGTTCAATTAAATTATAAGCACTTTCATATGCACCCATTTCAATTAATTCAACAAGCTTTTTATATTTATCCATATTATTCCTCTTTTCTTATAGGTTATTATAGCACAAAAAAAAGAAACTTTCGTTTCTTATTTAACAAATGGTATTAAAGCCATAAATCTTGCTCTTTTAATTTGTTGAGCAATATGTCTTTGATGTTTAGCACAAGCTCCAGTCATACGTCTAGGCATAATTTTACCTTTTTCATTGATATATTTAGAAACAATTGCTACATCTTTATAATCAACGCTTTTACCAGCGCACATTTGACAAACTTTTTTCTTTTTTCTGAAAAATTCAGCCATTTTATTCATTCCTTTCTAAAATGGTAAATCGTCATCACTTAATACTACTTCTGAACCAAAGTCTTTAAAAGGATCTTCTTCTAAATTAGTAGGAGTACTTGATGATTCACCAGCATTATTCATATTATAATTTACAGAATTATCTGCACTATTACCTTTTGAACTTAAGAATCTAACATTATCAGCAACAACTTCTGTAACATATCTTTTTGTACCATCTTGAGCATCATAACTTCTTGTAGTAATTCTACCAATTATAGCTACCATACTTCCTTTAGTACAATATTTACATACATTTTCTGCTTGATTTCTCCATACAACTATATTAATAAAGTCTGTATGAGGTTCTCCATTTGCACTTGGTCTTCCATCAACAGCTAAACTAAAAGTAGATGTTGAAATACCAGTATTTGTTGTTCTAAGTTCAGGATCTCTAGTTAATCTTCCAACTAAACATACATTGTTCATGTTTCTTACTCCTCATCTAATCTGATAATCATATGTCTAAGAACGTTTTCATTAATTCTAGCCTTACGATCTAATTCAGAAACTATTTCATTATTAGCAGTAAAATCTACTACAAAGTAAAAACCAGTTACTTCTTTGTTTATTGGATAAGCAAGTTTTTTATTACCTAAATCTTTAGAATCAGTAATTTCACCTTTCATAGATGTAATTATTGATTTTAATTCTTCAGCAACTTTAACTGCCTCAGTTTCCTCAACAGTAGTTTTTACGATGAACATCATTTCATATTTGTTCATACTACACCTCCTTATGGTCTATTTGGCTTCAATTAAGAAGCAAGGAGCCTTCAAGCTCACGAGTATTATAGCAAAGTTAACTATATTTGTAAATAAGAACTTTACACATTAAATAATATGAAAAAAAATACTTTCTATTAATTTAGAAAGTACTTTAAACGTTAAATCTAAAGTAAATTATGTCTCCATCTTGAACTAAGTATTCTTTACCTTCAAGTCGAACTCGGCCAGCTTCTTTTACTTTAATTTCGCTTCCATAAGTTTTAAAATCATCAAAGCTCATAACTTCAGCTTTAATAAATCCTTTTTCAAAATCTGTATGAATTAAACCAGCACATTTTGGAGCCTTCATACCCTTTTTAAAAGTCCAAGCACGACATTCATCAGTTCCGCTTGTAAAGAATGTTGCAAGACCAAGTAAATCATAAGTTGCAAATATTAATTTATCTAGTCCACTTGACTTAATACCAATGTCTTCCATAAACATTTGTCTTTCTTCATCTTCTAGTAAAGCTAATTCTTCTTCAATTCTTGCACACATTACGATTACACCAGCGCCTTCATTACCAGCATATTCCATTACTTTTTCAGTATATTTATTTTTACCAACGGCCACATCTTCTTCATTTACATTGGCAACATATATAATAGGTTTATATGTTATAAATGAAAAATTTTTTAAAACTAACGTTTCTGCATCTTCAAATTCCACTCTTCTCAGTGGGATATTTTTTTCTAAGGCTTCAACACATTTTTTTAAGGTATTTATTTCTAAAAGTTCATTTTTATCTTTAGTCATACTAGCTTTTTTACCAATTTTATTAAGTCTATTATTAACAATTTCTAAATCTGCTAAAATTAATTCAACATTGATAATTTCAATATCTCTAATTGGATCAACATCACCTTCAACATGAGTGATATCCTTATTTTCAAAGCATCTTACAACTTCTACAATTGCATCTGTTTCTCTTATATGACTTAAGAACTTATTACCTAATCCTTCTCCACTTGATGCTCCCTTAACTAAACCAGCAATATCTATAAACTCATAAGATGTTGGAACAACACTTTTAGGATTGTAGTAATTAACTAAATAATCAAGTCTAGTATCTGGAACAATTACTACACCAACGTTTGGTTCAATAGTTGCAAATGGATAATTTGCAGCTAATGCTCCCGCTTTTGTTATCGCGTTAAATAATGTTGATTTTCCTACATTTGGCAAACCAACGATTCCTGCTTTTAAAGACATATTATACACTTCCGTTTTCATGTAGTATTATAGCAAGTTTCAACTATTTTTAGCAAGAAAAAAGAACTAACACTTGTTAATTCTTTAAAGTAACTTCAACAGTTTTTTCTTTATCACCTCTTATATATGTAATTTTTACTTTATCTCCAACTCTATATCTATATAAATAATATTTTAAATATTTATAATCTTTAATGTTATAATCATCTAATTTTGTAATTACATCGCCTTTTTTAAGTTTAGCATCATCTGCTGTACTTCCACTAGATACATCAGTTACTACAGCACCACTCGTAATTTTATCACTTATAGTAACACCATTATATTCTGCACCTTCTACAGAAGTCATAGTAACGCCTAATACTGGTCTTGTAACTTTTCCATTACTTTCTAAATATTCAGCGACAGCTAAAGCATCTTCAATTGGAATAGCAAATCCTATATTTTCAATAGAAGTTCCACTCATAGTAGAAGAAGACAATTTACTATTTGTGATACCAATAACTTGTCCATTTGAATTAGCTAAAGGTCCACCTGAATTTCCTGAGTTAATAGATGCATCAATTTGTAATAAATTCATATACCAAGAATCTCCTGAAGTTTGGAAGATAGAACTACCTTTTGAAGATGAAGTCATTTCAACCATACGATTTTTTCCACTTAATATCCCACGTGTAACTGTAAATGAATATTCAAGACTTACAGGAGTACCAATTGCAAATATTGTATCTCCAACTAAAACATCTTTGCTTTTACCAATTTCAGCTACAGAAATAACTTTATCAGCTGGGATCTTAACAACAGCAACATCTGCATATTCATCGCTTCCAACAAGTTCTCCTTCAACTTCACTTTCATCTGCTAAAACAATTTTAATGTATTTAGCGCCTTCAACAACATGGTGGTTAGTAAAAATATATCCATATTTACTATCCTTTTTATATACAAATCCACTACCCCATCCACTTAATTTATCTTTTGTGGAACCTACTTCAACTATAACTGATGCATTGTATAATTTAGATACCGCATCCCTTATTCCAGTATCTGTAACCGTTACTTCTTTTTCTGTAACATATTTTACATTTTTACTAAATATTTCTTTTAATGGTACATAGTTAACAACTATATCACCAATAGCAACTAAAAGTAGAACAATAATTCCTACAATAATTGCAACACTTAATCCTTTTTTGTTATCTTTTTCTTTCATACTTATTCTCCTATTCCATATCTAAAAGTTCTTTATAGTTAATTGGAAATCCCATTTTAGCAAGCACTTTATCTATTTTTACAACTTTTAATTTTCCTGAAAGTGCATCAATTTCATATGATAGTTCATTCATAAGAAGTCTAAAATCATCTTTAGATAATAAATGTTTAAATATTAAAACTACTGAAAACAAGTCACCTTTACCATATATATATTCATCATTAATCTTTGGAATATTAAGTTCATCATGATAAATATTATCTGGTATTACTTTTTGAGTTCGATGTTCAAATAAAATGTCTTCATGAGCACATAAGTTACGATAGTTAGAAAGTATTGGTAAAAATTGAAGCAAATGACTTGGTTCAACTTTATAATAAGCTGCAATTTCTCTTTGATCACTTGGCTTCATAATTGTATAAAGCTCACTTGTAATACCAAATGATAATACTTTTACAACTACCCATAGAGGAATATAACCATAGTTGTTAATATAATGTTTAGTCGCTTCGTGTTGGTTACCATTAACTCTAATTTGTCTTTTCATTTTTTTAAGTAAATCATTTACTTGTCTAGTTTTATCTGGAGATTGATTATAATTGATATTTCTTAAATAGTCACTTTCTTTATAACCATATTTTTGAGATAAAACATATGAAAATATACTCTTAGTGTTATTCTCAATAATTAAAATATTTTTAAACATAATATTTCTTAATTGTCTGTCAAAATAAAATAGTGAATACAATTCTCTAAAACTAGTTCCATCAAGAAACTTTTTTCGATTATCATCTTTTAAAAACAAATGTCGATAGCCCATAAGGAAAAAGTAATTTTCTCTTAAGATAATATTTTTAGTATATTCAATATCATCTATAACTAAGCCTTTGCCCTTAAGAATCTCAATCTGTTCATCCAGAGTTTTGAATGTCTTTGTTTCCATAGCATCACCTATTATATTTTAACACATCCAACAAATAAAATATATTACTAATTTATGAATATATTATGAAAAAAAAGATGTTATGCAGCATCTTTTCTACTATTTAAATCTAAAGTTAAAACTTTTTCATCTGATTTTATATTTTGTCTAACTTGTTCTTGTTCAAGAGCAGCAATATTTTGATTAATTGCAGCTATTAAGTATTCTTTATAATTTGATAATTTCACTGCATATCCTCTTAAACGTTTTAATGTATCAATTACTTCTCTTCTTTCTTGACTTGTTGTTATTTCATTAGATGAAGCAATTATTCTATTTAATAAAGCATTGCATTTTAAGCAAAGTTTATCATATACACTTGAATTTTGTTTTGTTACAAGTTTTTCTAAAACCAAGTTAATTGCATCCAATTCTTGATTAAAACTAATGATTTTTTCTTCCATACAATCACCTAAGTATATTATACAGTCTTTTTAATCATACATAATATAGCAAATGTGTATTTTACATTAATATTTACATTAATAGCCAAGTTCATTTATCAATTTATTTACATTTGTTTCATCACTTTTTTTTGCTTTAATTATTATGTAAGAATCATCTATCCAAGAAATGTAATATAACTTTTCATCTGTAGTAAGTCTTAAACTAGTCCAGTTTTTACCACTACCTAATTTCTTTTGATAGTTATCTCCTACTTCAGTAAATAAATTTTGAGATTCAGAAATAAATATTCCTTCAACATCATATTTCTTTTTACCTTTTAAAAAGAATACACTTATATCTCCTTTATAAGCATTATAAGCAGATAATGCATAATCATAGGATGATATTGAGTCTTTTACCAAATACTCATGCTTTGTTAAAGTTTGATAAAATTCATCACCTGTTAAGCTTTTTCTAGTTGAAGAACAACCAGTGAGTAAAACGATTGAAAAAACCAATAATAAAAATTTATATACTTTCATACTATATACCCTTTCTATTTAATAAATCATACGTATCTACTATCGCGATAAAAGCATTTTTATCAATAAGTTTAATTCCTTCTTTCAATTTATAATAATCTCTAGAAGATATGACTGATAATAATATATGATTTTTTCTTTTAGTAAATCCACCTTTTACATCCAAAGTTGTAAGTTCATATTTTAAATCATTTAAGATATAATCTTTAACTTCTTTTTCATGATCAGTTATAATATAAAACATTTTATAATCATTTATTCCAAATTCAGCTTTAGTTATTAAATATCTTATTATTAAAATCATTACAAGTGAATAAAGCCCAAGATTTAAATTCATAAATATTGCAACTAAAATAACAACTATTATATCTATTACAATTGTATAACTTTTAGAAACAATACCAGTTAATGAAGTAAAAACATCTTCAATTAAAAATATTGCTCCTGCTTTAAATCCTTGTTTATAAATAATGCTATATCCTATACCTAAAAGGAATGAAGCAACTATAATATTAAGCATCATCTCTGGTAATACAATTGGATACAAATTAACTAGAAATTTAGTTAAATATGAAACCAGAGGTATAAATATTGATGGTAATATATAAGGGTATATCGTTTCTTTTTTTACAAATAATATTGAAAACAAAATAAGTATTAAATTTAAAAGAAACATATTTATATAAACATTTGCTCCTGATAAATATGATATGAAACAAGATAAACCATCAAATCCGAAAGAAACCAAATTATTTGGAATAATAAAATAGTTTAAACCAATTGCAATAATAAATGTACCAAATAGAAAATAAATAAATCTTAAAATATTATTCATGTTTACTCTCCTTTAAAACCGACTCAAGTAAATCAGATATATCTCCATCAAGTATTTTAGCTGGATTACTTGATTCATATCCACTTCTTAAGTCTTTAACTAAACTATATGGTTCTAAAACATAATTTCTTATTTGACTTCCAAAATCAATTGAACTATTTCCCTTTATAGAATTAATTTTACTATTTTGTTCATCTATTTTCATTTTATATAACTTACTTTTTAAAATATTAAATGCAATTTCTTTATTTCTAAGTTGACTACGTTCATTTTGAACAGTTACAACAATTCCAGTTTTTAAATGAGTTAATCTTACAGCTGAATCAGTTGTATTTACTCCTTGTCCACCATTTCCACTTGAGCGATACACATCAACTCTTACGTCTTCATCCTTAATATCAATATCAATGTTATCTTTTATTTCTGGAGTAACATTAACAGCAGCAAATGATGTATGTCTTCTATGATTTGAATCAAATGGACTTATACGAACTAATCTATGTACTCCGATTTCTCCTTTTAAGTATCCATAGGAATACATTTTCTTAACATAAATAGTAACACTTTTTATACCTGCATCTGTTGCATCTTGTTTATCTATTATTTCATAAGGTATATCATTTTTAGAAAAATATAATGTATACATTCTAAGAAGCATATTAGCCCAGTCTTGGGATTCAGTTCCACCTGCTCCAGGGTGTATTTCTAAATAACAATTACATTTATCAAACTCTCCATTTAAAAGAGTATTAATTTCAAGATCACTTATTTCTTTATTAATTATTTCTTTTAAATTGTTTATTTCAGTAGTTAATTCTTTTTCTAATTCTTCATTATCTTCGCTTTCAAGTAACTCAATTAGTTCTAAACCACTTGTAATGTTTTTTTCAAGTTGAATATAATCTTCAGTTTGTTTTTTTAAACTACTAAGTTCAGTAATTATTTCATTATATCTATCTTTATCTGACCAAATATTTTCATCATTTATTTTACTTTCTAAAACTTGGATTTGATTTTTTAAATTATCAATGTCAAAGTGACCTCCCAATTTCAGCTAGTTTACTTTTAAATTCTAAAAATTCATTTTTATCCATGTCTTCCTCCTCCTGATGAGTGTCCTCCTCCACTTGAACCAATAGAAGAGCCTCCTCCAGAACTACTCGATACTTTATAAGAACTTGTGTGACTTCTTATAAATCTATCTTCTTTTACTTTATAGTTAATTGAATCTTTATCTAAATAATCAGTTGCATATTTAGATTTTTTAACCATTTTATTTTTACCAATTTCAACTGGAACTATTATAGCAGTTCCAATTATAGCAACAATTATACTCCAAAAAACAGGAACTTTATAAGGCAAAACAATTTTTCCCATATCATCTAATGTTGCATTCTCATATTCTTCTGATATTCCTGAATTATAGTAATCAGTTAAATCATCTATAAATATATTTATTCCATTATAATATGAAACATCATTTTTAAAATATGGATATATTCTATCTAAAATATTTTCAAGACGATTATATGAAAAATATAATTGAGCACTTCCAAATGTATAAATATTAAAATAAGGATCTTCTGAATAAGTATTTCTTAATAACAGAACTCCTGAATAATGATCATATTTAAGTCCGAAATCATTATAGTCATAAAAATCAGCTGCATAATCTTCATTTTTTGAATCTGATGAATAATAAAAATCTGTTGAAACAAATACAATATCCATATTTGTTAAAAGTTCAAATTCTTGCATTTTTTGCTTTAAAGACTTTTTCTCTTCATCACTCAATAAATTACTAAAATCGTATATTTTTTCACTTGCATCTACACAAGGAGTTGAGTTAGCATGATTTATTCTATTAGAGGTCATATTCCATTTTTTATTAACACCATAATTATTAGTTGCATCTCTTACACAAGTATCAGCATTAACAATGCTTGTAAAAGAAAATAAACAAATACTTAGAAAAATTAAATATAATTTTTTCATTAATGTCTACCTCCTATCAAATAAATAATATAGGATAGAATTAACACTATAAGCATAAGTGAAACAAATGAAATAACTCCTAGTAAAAAGGCTTTTTTCTTATCTAAGGGAATATTTCCAACAAATTCACCAGTATCTCCATTCATTGCAAATAAATAATATTTATCTTTATATTTTACATTAACCATATACACCGGCAACATTACATATTCATGGTTAACTTCTTTAGAAGTAATTGTATCATTTACAATTACTTTTGAGGAATAAAGACTTGCACTTCCTAACATAGTTTCCCTAGTAGACCTATTTGATCTTTCTAATGCATCATTAATAGCAACTTCACTTTCTACATCATATTTTTCTGCTAAAAAGCCTGATAAATAAGCGTGGTTATAATCAACCAATTTAGTATAATCAAATGGTTCAATTGAATTCATAATATCATTATCAAAACGTGTCGAACCATCTACCGGAATTCTTAAAAAAGACATACTTCCATCTCTTAAAACTTTGTAATAATCTGTTTTTGTGTAATGTATATCCCCTTTCGTCCAAGAATTAACTCGAGTTGCATCTATATCAAGAGCTCCTGAAGAAGATATATCATATAACCAAAATGGAATATATACACCAGTTATTTTTTCAATGTTTTTTTCATTAATAAATTCTTTAGGTATCAAAAGTCTACCTTTTTTTAAACTTTTAAATGCAGTTATTGCATCGTCTTTAGTTTTACTAAAAGGAATTACTTTACTTGGAGCAAATTTACCAGATAATCTACTTTTTATGATCGAAGAGTTTCCACAATAAACACAGAAAGTTGCTGCAGTATTTTCATCAGTAATAATTTCTGCTCCACAGTCAGGACAGTTATAGTGTACGTATTCAACTTCCTCTTCTTTATTAGAATTTTTTTCATCTTCCATGTTTTTTAATTCTTCAGCATTAAACACTCCACCACAATATTCGCATTTAAATGCACCGACTTCTGGATTAAAAACGATAGGTGCTTTACAATTTGGACATTTATTATCTATTACTTTAGTTTTTACTTTTGCCATACGGATTCACCTTACCTTTATTATAACAGAGACCATTTTATAAATCTATAAAAAAACCAATGAATCACTTCATGGTTTTAATTATTTGTTGTTTTTCAATAAACGTTTATTAAAATATAATAATTAATTGATACGTTGCTTCTTTTTAGTTACAATCAAATTAAGTATTATAAATAAAATTATGAAAGCAATTAAGACTATTTCATTTGTTATTACTGGTTTTAAATTCTCAAAATTAATTACTTCCATTTCTGCTAAAATGTCATTTGTATTTACATACCAATATGGTGGTAAAACATGAGCAATAGTTAAAACACTTTTTGGTAGCCACCTTGCTGGTACAAATACGCCACACAAAAATGAAGAACCAACAGCAATAACATTAACAAGTCCACTTAAAGCTGCCTTATTATTAACAAGATTACTTAAAAATACTGATAAAGTTAAAGAAACAATAGTAAATATAAATGAATTTATAATATAGAATATGAACATTTCATTTAATATATCACTTTTAAATAAGATAATTGATATTACTACATAAAATATCCATAATAGTATTGCATATATGCTACTAGAAAAAAGTAAATATTTATTTTGTTTTATATAACTTGTACTACTTACAATTGATCTTTTTTTAATATTTTTTTGATTAAAACTTGATAATATATTTCCAAGTACAAGAAGAATTCCCGCTACTATGGCATAACTAGCAAAATTATAATAATTAGTAATTCTAGAAGAAGATACTTCATCTTTTTTAGTTAAAACTTCTGTTTTAATTTCTTTATCTAAAGTATTATTAACTTTTTCTATTATACTTGCTTCATCATCAAAAAGTAAAACATATGCATCTTGAACACTTAAATATCTATTAAGTATCATACTTGCTAAACTAGATTCATAATCACCAGTTGTATTAATATCAATGTTAACTTTTTCCTTATTTTTTATATTACGACTATAGTTTTCTGGTATATAAATAATTGAATTAACTTGTCTATAAAATAAAGCATCATCTAAATTTTTTTCATCTAAATCTTTTACATTTGTAAATTTTTCAAGATAGTTAACTAAATTTATAGATAACTTACCAGATTTATCTTTATTAACTATTAAAATATCTGGTTTATCAGCAACATAATTAATATTAGATTCATTAGTTTTAACATTTAATCCACCAAAGCCAAGTAAAAGAACAGTATATAAAATAATTATTCCTATCTGACTTTTTAACACTTTAAAAAATGTACTAAATACTGTCATACTTAACCCTCCTCATTGTATTTATAGAAAGAAGAATCATTACTAAAGAGAATAAAAACATTAAAAATATATCAGTAAAATATCTCATTCCTCCACCGTAATAATATAAACAGTAAAACGAATCAGTAAGCATTGCAGCTGGATTAATATAACTAGAAACAGGTACATAAGTATCCATTATATATTTCATAGTTATTCCCATCATTCCTGAAAAAAAGCAACATATCATAGAAATAGCTATCATTATTCCAGTTTTAACTCCATCTTTAACCTTTAAACAACCTACGAATAAACCTAAAGATAAACCAGATAAAGACCCAACAACAGTTGATAATATTAAATATGGGATTGTTGATCCATAATCAACTTTAAGAACAAATATTGTATAAAGTAATAATAAAGATACTCCAATAAGTTCAGTTACAAAACTTGCACATAAACTGGCAAACACCAATTTACTTTTTTTAACTGGAGAAACGTTATTTCTTTTACCAACATTATCTATATTTGCTTGTTCTTTATTAATAGCAGCTACTGATAAAAGTCCACCATATAAACAAGCAAGCGCTATAACGGTATAATACTCAATCATTGTGTAACTCATTTTTTTACCACTTATGTCATTTACACTTGCATCGGTATTCATAATTTCATTTACTTTTTCTTTTATTTCATTAATATCAATACTTTGATATTTTTTTAAAGACTCATTAACGTAAGTATTTACAAGTGATGTATTTACTTCAATTTCTTCAACAACACTTGTTAAAATAGTTTGATATATTCCATTAGATTTTATTACAACTTGTGGTTCATTTCCATCTAAAATCAAATACCCAATAATACCTCCAGAATTAAGTAAATTTAAAGCTTCATTTTCATTTGTATATTTAATATCAAAGAGTTTATCATTATTATCACGACTTAATGAAGAAAAAGTTTCTTTATAAATTTCATTATTATTAAAATCATCATTATTTACAATAGCGATATTAGAAACATTTAAAGTTTCTTCTTTTTCAATATTAGAAAAAGCCATTTTAAAGAATGTTGCTAATACAATTGGAAAGGCAAAAGTCCAAAATATTAACGCTTTATTACGAAGTAAATATAATAATGAGTATTTAAACTTATGAAAGAACATCAGTCTCTCAAATCCTTTCCTGTAAGTTCTAGAAAAACATCATTAAGCGTTGGTTTATAAGATGAAATACTTGTATAAGATACTTTATTTTTATTTAATATCTCCATTAATTCACCAACATTATTTTTGCCTTTTTTATAAGTAATAGTTAGAACTCCATTATTATAATTAACTTCATCTACCGTTTTCTTATTCTTAATTTCATTTAAAACCTTATCATTTATATTTGTAGATTCAATAATTATTTTTTCTTCAATATTTGATATTTCCTTTAATTCTTCACTTGTTCCTTGAGCTAATATACAACCTTTATCAAGAATAATAATTCTATCACATAGTATTTCAGCTTCTTCCATATAATGAGTTGTATATATAATTGTTGCTCCATTATCTCTCAAAATTTTAATATTGTCTAAAATATTATTTCTACTTTGTGGATCAACTGCAACCGTTGGTTCATCAAAAAAAATCAATTTAGGTTTATGAGCAATTCCACAAGCAATATTTAGTCTTCTTAAAAGACCACCACTTAATTGTTTTGGATAAAATTTAGTAAATTTTTCAAGACCAACCAATTTAATTGCATCTTCAACATATTTTTTACATGTATTTCTATCTTTTATATAAAGTCCACAAAAGTAATCTATATTTTGACTTACAGTTAGTTCATCAAATACAGCTACTTCTTGAAATACAACTCCAATATCTTTCTTTATATCATAACTAGTAGGTGTCATTAATTTTCCAAAAATAGTTATTGTACCTTTTTGATAATTAAGTAATGATAATATAGAGTTGATTGTTGTTGATTTACCACTTCCGTTTGGTCCAAGTAAACCAAGTATTTCGCCTTCATAAACATCAAAAGACAAATTATCTACTGCTTTTAAATTCTTATACTCTTTTGTTAAATGCTTTACTTCTATTACTTTTTTCATTCTTACTCTCCATTACTAGTTTTATATTAGATTAACTAAATTAATTTGTCAATTGTTAAACATATTTATTTTTTGTATTCATAAATTATATTAGGTGATTATTATAAAAAATTCTAAATATTTATTAATAAACAGAAAATCTTATATCATATTCAGTAAATGTAAGTACAAAAATTCCACTTATTTATATTTAATAAATTCAACAAGACCATTTGACAAATTAATAATAAAAATTAAAGATAATAAAACAAAGATTATTACCAACAAAAAACTTCTTATTAAATTAACAGATTTATTAATTGAAAATTATAAATTGAAATATGACATATTAACTTAATTATTTTTTTGCTAAAAAGCATTCATTTTCATGAGAATAAATAATACCAACTGCTTGAAGATAGGAATATATTGTAACACTTCCAACAAATTTCATGCCTCGCTTTTTTAAATCATTAGAAATGAAATCAGAAAGAAAAGATCTTACTAAATCATTCTCATAATATATTTTATCTCCAGAATAAAACTTCAAATAATTATAAAATGAGCCAAATTCATTTATTATTTTCTTATATATTATTGAATTTGTTATACTTGCTTTTATCTTAAGCTCATTTCTAATTATATTCTCATTATTTAATAATTCATTTATTTTTTGATTATCATATCTAGTAACTTTATTAATATCAAAATTATCATATGCTTTTATAAAAGCTTCTTCCTTATTTAAAATACACTCCCAAGATAAACCTGCTTGAAAAGTTTCTAATATAAACATTTTATATAAATATTTTTCATTAGTATTTAAAACTCCCCATTCGGTATCATGATATTTTATATACTTTTCATTTTTTAAATTACACCAACTACATCTTTTCATTTAAACCTCATTCTATACAGTTTTTAATTTTTCTAATCTATACATTTAAATACATCCTGAATATATATCCAGAATAAGTTTATTAATTTATTCTTTTCTGTCTAAAAAACACATTGTTAAACCAGTGATTTATATATTTTGTAATATTTCTTATTTAGTCACTTTTCCTAACCATTATTATATCATCTTCTCTTAAATTACCAATTATTTCGAATCTGATTCACTAAATTCATGATACATTAATATATTATAATTTTTTCTCACATCTTTATAATCATCAATAAAAGATATAATTATAGTTTTTATACATTTATCTAGTAAATCACATAATTTACCAAAAGCTTGTATATGATATTTTAAATTTTATTTACCACTTAAAAATATTGGATCATATCTAACTATAACATTTTCTTTATCAAGAATTGTACTTAATTTTTTTACTACATCAATAATTAAATGTTTATCAATTACATTTAGTTCTATATTACTATAAAAAAGAACCTACGTAACGTAGAGTTCTATAATTTAGTTTAAAATATAAATTGATACATTTAAATATAAAGCAAACAATAACCAAATAAAGTAAGGGATTTGTAAATAAGCAGATAACTTATTTTCTTGTTTCATTTCTTCAATCATTATTGCAACAAATATAATTAAAATTAATAATTCTATTGTTGAAAACAAGTAAGTTTTAAACATAAAGAACAACGGACTCCATAAAGAATTTAAAATAAGTTGTATTCCATAAACTTTATATAAGTTTTTATTATACTTACTTGATAAGTATAAGGATATACTCATAAGAAAATACAATATTGTCCACACAATTGGAAATAAAATCTTTGGTGGAAAAAGTAATGGTTTTACTAAAGAATCTGTATCAAAGTTTATAAATATCGTAGGTAATAAAGCAATTCCAAATGTAATTAATAATATGATAATAAATTTTTTCATGTTATCACCATAATTATTATATTTATTTTTTTATAAATTATTACTATTTATTTAAAATTGCATCAATTGGTTTCTTTTTAGATATCTTTATAATTGGTAAAATACTTGAAGCATATGTAACAACAAATACAACAAGGAATATTACAAAAAATTGTCTTACACCAACAATGAATGGAGATGTTAATATACCAGTTGAATTCAATAGCAACCTATTCATTTTATTTGAAACTATAACCAAAAGAATAGATGCAACTGTACCAGAAATAATACATAAAATAAATGCTTCCCATAAGAATATATTCATGATATCTAATCCGCTTGATCCTAAAGCTCTTAATATTCCTATTTCTTTTTTACGATAATTAACGCTTAAAACCATAAAGTTAGAAATTAAGAATACTGTAAATACTAAGAAAATTATACCAGCATATAAAGTTATTTTTTTAATTGATTTAATCATAGAAATTTCTGTATATATACTACCACTATAAGTTGATTTAATAGCTAATTTAGAATCAATTGGAAACATTTTATTAATCTTAGCTAATTGGTTTTTTGATTTAATTGGATATAATATACTATTTAGTTCAAGTTCTGATTTAGTGTATTCACCTAATAAATCTTTTGAAAAATAAATGTATGATTGAGAAGAATTTTCTTCAGATGAATCACGATAATAAACACCAACAACTTTAATATCTTTTATATTCTTAAATGCATTCCCATCTTCATTATCTAAGTATCTTAATTCTAAATCTGCATTACTACCGATTATTTTTATCTTTTGAATATAGTTTGTAATAAATTTCTTTTCAGCTAATTCATAATTATCAAATGGTTTCATCATATAATTATTTAAATTATCATAATATTTAGAATCTTTATTAGTAATCGTATCAAGTGGTAATATAACTTCATTTTCTTTTAAAGAATTAGTTTTAACCCATGACTTACCATCAAAATATTCTATTTCATGATCAAGTACAGCAACATTATAATCAAAGCTATCGTTCTCTTCATCTGAAAATTTTAACATAGGTGCAATATAAGATTTCAAGTTCGAGTATTTAATATCTTTTCTTGCATTAATAAATTCTTTATTAACAAATATTTTAAATAAAACATTTGATATATAATTAGCATTAATATTACTTAAATCATAATTAATAACACCAACTATCTTTACTTTATCTTCACCTAAATAGAAAGTATAGTTACTATTAATTATGTCTTCATATGAATCAGGTTTATAATAATGTTCAGATTCAAATTCATCTTTAGCAACTTTTTCATATACTTCAACGCCATTTTTTATAAGCATATCAGCTATATAATTAGAAATTACTACATCATTTGTTCCTTCTGGATTTTTACCAGTAAGGCTTTCTTTTAAGACATCTGATATATTATCTGCTACAACTAAACTAATATTTCCATCATTACCAACACTATTAAGATTTTCATAATCCTCTTTAATGTGCATAATGTTATAAACACCTTGATTCCATCTATTTTCCATATTAAAATTATATACTTCAAAACCATTAGAATTCATTTTGTTTCTAACTTCTTTAGCATCTTCTTGTTTTAACTCAGTAGAAACAAATCTTAAATTTTTATCCACCTCATAAACATCTTGAGAACTGATTTCGATAAACTCTTCATTTTTTTCTGTTAAATATTTAGTATGAGCTTTGTTAAAATTAAGACTTGAAAGAGTGTCTGTACAACTAAAGAATCCAAGAGTAATAATTACTAAAAATATAGTTATCGTTAATCTCAATTTCTTGTGGTTTAAGCTTCCAGCACCTAATTTAAAGCTATCTTTAAAAGGAAGTTTAGAAACAACAGTTTCATAATTACTTTCTAGAGTTTCTATTTTCTTCCTATTTGTGTCATTTATAATTTTTCCATCTTTAACTTCAATTATTCTATCTGCATATTTTTTAGCATAATCTTCATCATGTGAAACCATAATAACAAGTTTTTCTTTTGAAATACTTTTCAATAAATCCATTACTTGATTTCCAGTATCACTGTCAAGATTTCCTGTTGGCTCATCTGCTAAAATAATTTTTGGATTTTTAATCAAGGCTCTAGCTATAGCAACTCTTTGTTTTTGTCCACCTGATAATTCATTAATCTTTCTGTTTTTTAAATTAGTTAATTCAAGTTTATCTAATAAGTCGTCTATTTCTTTTTCATTAATTTCTTTTTGTTGTAATTGTAATGCAAGAATTATATTTTGATAAACATCATATTCTTCTAATAAGTTAAATTCTTGAAATATGAATCCAACATATGTATTTCGATATGAATCAAAATCTTTTTGACTAAAATCTTTACTACTCTTCCCTAATATAATCATGTCTCCCGAATCATAAGAATCAAGACCGCCTAAAATATTAAGCATGGTAGATTTACCTGATCCACTCTTTCCTAATATAAAGGTCATTCCTTTATTATCAAAAGTTACAGACACATTATCTAGTGCTGTTGTATTAGTACCTTTTTTTGCTTTATAAGTTTTACAGACATTTTTTAGTTCTATCATATATACTCCTCCATTGATATACGTTATCAATTTAATTATATCAATTGAATATTATAAAGTAAAATATAAAATAAACAACAAGAGACTTCATAAATTATTTAAAAATCATTATATTCATCTTTTAATGTTTAGGTAATAATGATTGTGAATCAGAAATTTTATTATTGATTTCTGGTCCATACATTAAAGATAAAAATTCATCATTAGAATTATTTATTACATAAGAATATAAGTTAATATCATTAGTGCTAATAAAATCAATTATTTTTTTCATAAAATCTAATAATTCTTCTTTTTCAATTTCTAATATTAACTCTTCACAGTCATTCAATGTTAAATACTCCTTTTTCCTTAATAAATGATATAAAGTTGTCATTTTTTGTGAAAAATATTCAAATTTATTATTAGTGATTTTATTAAATTTTCTTTCAAATGAATCTGTTGTATTTAAGTATTGATCTGCTAAATTCTCTATACCACAAATTAATCCATTTACTCTCATGATATTAGCTAAAAACCATAAATAACTGTCATTACTAGATTGCATTCTACAACACATTTCCTCAGCAAACATTTCTGTTACACCTTCATCAATACCGCGACAATTTTCATCATGGCCAAAAAAATTTTTATCTTCTTCCTCAATGTCACTTGCAAAGTGTAATAATTCGTGATTTATACATATGTCATCACTTAATGGATATTTACTGTAATCAATAAATAATTCTAAACCTTCATCCGTTACAACACTTAACATTGACCCTCCATATTTTTTTAAAGGTCCTAAATAAAAATCTATTTCTTTATCAAAGTTGAATTCCAAATTACTTATTGAAATACCTAAAGCTTTAAAATAACTTTTAATAAACTTCTTCTTATTTATCATGCTTACTATATTAATTTGTTTAAAATCATTCATATCTATTTCAAATCCCATATGTTACCCCCATCAAAATAAATCTGCTTCAATTTTATCTTTTACACTACTGTAAATTATATTTTTAATTTATTTAAAGTATATATCCTTCATTAATTTTGCTCCGACATCTTGAGAATTATGAGCTTCACAAACTGTAACAGGAGTTAAATTTAGTTCTTTAATCGCACCAATATAATCCTCAGCTTTGGGCATATACTCATCATCATTTACAAAAAGGCTTAATTGACTATCTTCTTTTTTATCTCCAAAGGCTTTATGAACTTTCTCCCCTTTATCAGTAAAATCAACTGGATATACATGAAAATGTGTTTCTTCCAAAATTTCCCTTCCTAATTCACTTTCAATCTTTTTTAGAACTTCAACAATTTTTTCTTTAGAATTCAAACTTCCTAATTCTCTAGCATGAAGATGAGCCAAATCAAGGCATGGCCTTGTAAATTTAACCTTTTTACAGATTTCAATTACTTCATCTAAATTTCCTAATTGATTTATTTTACCTCCTATTTCCGGATATAATTTAATATTTTTAGTATCTAATTCATCCTCAATTGAATTCAATGCATTTATTAATCTATCTAAGCCTACTTTTCGATCTTCCTCAGTTTTACCATAACCTGCTCCAGGATGAAAGATTATTCGTTTAACTCCAAGAATATCAGCTAATTCAAACGCTTTTTTAATCTCCAATTTGGACCTTTCAACAACTTCTGGTTTTATAGATGCTAGAGATATATAATAAGGTGCATGTATTGTTATAATTAAATTATTTTTTTCAGCTAATTCTCTATACAATAGAGCTTGTTCCTTTTTCATTTTAATGCCATAAGTGCATTGTAATTCTATTCCATCTAGTCCTATTTCATTTATCCACTTAAATATATTTTCTCTTTTCTTACCATATGGACTATTAAAAAAATTTAAAGGAAAACCAGCTACACAAAATTTGATTTCATTTTTCAAAGCAAAACCTCCTACTAAAAAAAGTGTTAAAATTATTTAAACACTTTAATTTTACCACATTTTGTAATTAAATTATAAAATTCTAATTAACTTTTATATTCTAAAATTTGATACTATTTTTTCTTAGTAAGACATAACGCCTTCTCATTTTTGCTAATCATTTGTAACAAATCATTTAAAGTATGTTCTTTATCAACAATATAGCAGTCTATTCCAGCATTCTCTGCTCCTGCTTTATCACTTTTAAGACTATCTCCTATCATTATACAGTCTTCTTTGCTTGTATCACCAATAGCAAGTTCAAAAGATTCTAAATCAGGTTTCATTGCATCTTCGCCGGCAACTATTTTGTCTATATATGCATATAAGCCTGTTCTTTTAAGTCTTGGTATTTGAGTTCCGCTAAACCAACTTGTAAGTATTACAAGTTCCTTACCCTCAGTTTTTAAATATCTAACATATATCGTGTAAGTTTTCTTTGCATTGGAACTTTCCCAAAACTGTTATCTAAACTAGCTAGATTAAATACAATTTTTCTTACAGTTGATAAATTTGCAATTGATTCTTAAATAATGGAGCCCCTGTTACTATGGTTTTTAAATATCTTGGACATTCTAATTCAAGTGAAACTTTAAATACTTATTCTCACTTATTTAATACAACATCTTCTGAAGTAATTAATACGATTAATCGAGCTAGAAATACTGTTGAAAACCAACTCTTTTTTAATATAGCTCCACTAGAGGCTCCAGAACATAAAATCATTGTTTTTAATAAAATGAAAAGACTTAGTTTTTCCTTATTTTACTAAGCCTTTTTAATTTCTTATTATATTTTTGCCCACACTCAACTTGGCATTTATTACTATAATTTAAACTTATTGTTATAATTAATGATATCAATATTGCTAAATGAATCTAATTTGTAATTGCTTTTCTTCTTAAGATAATAAGTATTATTAATATAAGAATATTTATTATCAATTTCACTTCTTAGTAATGTTAGTAGTTTAGATATACTTTCGTTGCCTATAGTTATTTTTCCCCCAAATACTTCTTTTATTTGTACAAAAAAGCCAATGACTTTATTAGGTGTAATACCTATTGAATTAAATATTCCGGCTATTTCAAATGCTTTCTTTGTTTCTTTTTCCTGTTGTCCATCAATAGCACCAGAATCCAATTTATCATAATTTTGAACCATATAACATAAATATGATACATAAATTATTTCTTTTTCGTCCATTAGTCTAACCATATTATAAAAATCTAAAGGTGATACATTCTTTGGTGGTATAGCATATTTATTAGAAAACAATAATATTATTTTATTTTTTATTTCCTCGTTATTCGCTATCAATTTAATTAAATCCTCAGATAATAAATATGAATGAAACGAAGCCATTTGTTGGATTTCCTTAGGCAGTTGAGATAATTCCTCATCTGTGACCGTAAACTTTTGATTATTTTTAGGATCCATCCTATATTGAACTACTGCTTTTATTTGAGTTGCTAAATGATATAAGAATTCAACATTTACGTCATATTTTTTTTGACCAGAATATCTAGCTTCTTCAAATGTTCTTTTATGTTGTTCAATCCAACCAACATACTGTTCAGATGAAATTTGATTATTTTGTGATAATACACCTTTTTTTAGTAATATATCCAATATGGATACAGAATTATTCATTTCCGTTGTTTCCATTGGAATAGTTAACATTCTTGTCTCCAGTAACAATCTTGATTCTTGCGATAGCAGTTCTATCAATCTATCCAATTGATGCCCATTTCTTTTTATTTTAGATCCCCTGCTGTTTTCAGTATAAACATTATTATTTTTATCAAAATAAATTAGTTTCCCATTACTGTCTTTAATAGGATTTCCATTATCATCATACTTTACAAATGTTATTTCTCCTGCTGGTGTTACATAAATCAAATTTCCTCTTTCATCTGTTTTAAATTCTGAATTTTTTAATTTTTCCCATAACTCATCTACTTGATTACCTGGAATATTATGTTCATATATAAATAATGCTTTCAAATACATCTCACAGCATTTTGCCAAATCTGATGCTATTGCATGACATTCATCATATATATCTTTCTCAGAAGAAAGATCACCTGTCATTATTCTTCTTTCAATGTCCTTTAAATATAATTCTTCTTTTCTATAAAAAGAATTTGCTTCACCATATGTTCTTTCTGCTGATTCTTGTATTTCTTGTAAATTAGGATTATATGTATTTCTTGAATCAAGTTCTTTTGGACCAAACATTATAATCACCATCCTATATTTGATTATATCATAAAAAGTTCCACTTTTTTAAATATAGTCAAATACTTAAATCAAAATAGCTTCAAAGTGGCTCCAGCCCCTATTTTGGGATATTTTTTGCTAAAAAGAAAAACTCGCGTTTTCCCTTATTTTATCGAGGTTTGCGAGCTTATTTACCACAACATTGTTTATATTTTTTCCCTGAGCCACATGTTCATCCTTTTCTAGTACTATTTGTACTATGTAAAACTATCTGTATTATATGTTTTCAAAGGGATGAATGGTTCTGGTAAGGTTATATATAAATAGTATTATTTGTACTATTTTTACTATGTGTTTTCTTCTCAATGAACACAAAATGCACACAATGTATCCATTCGTTCTCAAGATTAATTAATTTGAGTATATAAATAATATATACTGCTGACTATTTTTTATAGTATAATATTAGTGGTGAGCTTTTATGTTAAACTTTTCAAAGAAATATATTGTTGTTATCATATTGAGTATAATTATTTTTCTTACATTATATTTTTGTTGGATATTTTTGTTAAAAAAAGAATATAACTACAAAAATGGAGAAATTGGAATTTATCAATATAATGATAAAATAAAAGTATCTGAGTTGGATTCTTTCTTTTTGGATTCTTTAATTGTAAATAATAATTATTTATCTTTTTATGATGATGCAATTATTCAAATAAATAAAAATGATTTTCGCAAGCGAGTTATTGGAGAAGTATCAGTATTTGCTAAATATGATACTATAGAAAATTTAGTTCAATTTTTAAAGGAAAATGGAGTAGAAATTCAATCTAATCTAATATTAGAAAATCGAAGGATAATTATATATAGTAATGAGAAAACAGTGTGTATTTTATTTTTTGAATCTGAAAATAAGGTTAGATTAAATTTTAGAACAGAATTACCTTATGAAATATCTAATATGTACACTAGTGATGATGAATTTGAAAACTATTATTTAAAAATAAATGAAAAAACTCACTCATCAATAAAAGAACAATTAAAATATAATTTTATAAAGATAGCCATTGTAATAGTTTGCTTTAATTTGATTTGTTTGATATTTCTTACATTAAAAAAATTAATAATAATAAAGTGTAAAAAAAGCTCAGTTACAAAACTAAATTCCACTTCTACTTAAATTAGGGTGGAATTTAGTTTTACAGCGCAGCAGTTATTTAAAAAATTTCACTTTGTCCGTTGACTGTCCTAAAAAAATGTCCTAACATAGTATTATAGATAAATTGTAGAGAGAAATAAATAGACATAATCTCGTGTCTATTTTTTGTGCTTTTTTCTCTGTTTTTTTGTTTATAAAGAAAGGGGATGAGAGCCAATTTTAAAATATTTTTAAGTATTACCAATTTATGACATGTATTAAGAGAAAATTTTTTACCTGTATTCATATATTCATTAAATGCTTTCATCCCAGCAACATAAGCATACTGTTTTGTCTTGAAACCTGATTTGTTAATAAATTTTCTAACTCCCCTTTGTGGAGCTATTTCAAATCTACATTGATATAGATTCCCTCCTTTTGTTACATTCACTTTTCCCATAACTTCCTCCTTTAAATTTCTTTAGAGAACGAAAAAATCAGCACGAATGCTGATTATTGTGAATTTGTGTTCATTGAAAAATTCCTTGTTTTATAAGGTTTAAATCAATTGTGTGCATTAATTTTTTATTTTACGCACACAAATTGCACACAAGTGTGCATTTTGAGCTTTATTTTGTCTATTTTTTTTGACTTTTTTTACTGATGCACTACTGCACAAGCCCTTATAAATCAACTTACTTACCACAACAGTTCTTATACTTCTTACCACTTCTACATGTAGTGAATGTTCCCATATTATCAGTATTATTTATACTTATAGTATTATGCGTATTTCTTTATTTATCAAACTAGGTAATATCTATATTATTTGTATTTATGATATTATCTGTACTCTGAGTATTTCTCCAACGTGGACATATTGTGGACATTGTCCACATCCGTTCACTAATATAAGTATGTCATATTTTCTTATCTTATAAAATGTGCGATTCTACACTTCTACTAAATTTTTTCTGAAATTGCTTCATATATTTTTAATTTTATTTCTTCAGAATCATAATTTCCATCAAGAAAGCTCTCAAGTATTTCATGTAGCAAACTTTTATTTATATTATTTGCCGCAACATGATAACTTATATTTTCCATTTCCTCGATAAATTTTCCACATATTAGACCATACCCATTTAAAATTAAAAATTGTGCAGATAAGGTTATGGCTAACCTTTTATTTCCATCAACAAAAGCATGAAATTTACAAACGCAGAAGAAAAGATGCGTAATTTTATCTACAAAGTTAGGATAGTAATCATCATTTTGTATATGTGCCAATACAGATTTTAGTCTTCCTATATCTATAATTCCTTTGTCACCGCCTCCACTAACATCAATTGTATTAGAATGGATTTGTTCAATTAATTCATCTGGTATATATATAATTCTTTTATTCACGATCTTTCAACCTCTTAAAAACTTCTTCTGTTTCTTTCATTCGTTCAAGTAATTCCTGACTCTTCAATCCTAGAAATCTTTCAAATTCTGATTTATCTAATGGACTAATATATTCAGTTAATCTTAAGTGTAACGCATCACGAAATGCCAAATCTCTACTTGCCATTTTATTTCGTGCTTTATTTTTTAAAGGCTCATATAATTTTTGTTCTGAAAAATCATCAAACAATTTATCTACTTCATAGTATTCTAATCTTGCATTTTTTTTCAAATACTCACTTTTTAATATTTCTGAAAACCCACCCTCATATGATGAAATTAAATCTAATACTTCTGTATAAAAAGTATCTCTAACTTTATCCTTTGCATTTAAATTAAGTATTTCCTTGTATTCTTTTGTATTTTCCTTAAAAATACTTTCATAAATTTTATCAGTATATCTGGCATACTTATATTTTCCTTCTACCACGTAATCACGTAATGCATCGGTAAATAATTTTCTATAATTTTCTTCACAATACCACGATTCTAGATAATCTTCATCCCTTTGATTGATATACTTTGTTCCACCACCAGTTTTTTTATTAATTAAGTCTATAACTATATCCAGAATTAATTTTCTAACTTCTTTAGCTCTCTCACTTTCAGATAACAACATACCTATATTTAAAAATGCTCTAAAATCAAAAACTGATAATCTTGTAATTTTTTCCTTGGTAAGGACATTAATGTCCTTACCAGAATTTTCTATTTTATTTAAAAAGTCTTTTAATTTTTGACCAGTTAGTACTTCATATCCATTTTCGTTAAATTCTTTACTATTATTTTCAATATATCGTCTAATAGTTCTAGGATCAACTTCATAAAATGAGGCCACATATTCAACAGTGAAATATATTTTATCATCTATCATAATTCCTGGTACAGAAATATTCTTTTTAATTTCTTCTATTGCCATATCGTTATTTAATATGTTTTGTCTATCAATAACTGAATTAGTTAAATCCTTTGCCATTTTTTACCTCCTTAAGTTAAATAATTATGTTTATTATACCATTGTTTACTTATTTCAACAATGAATCACTTGAAATACCAACATAATTTCTATCAAAATTAATAATAACCTTTATTTTATCTTGGGAAGTACTAGAAATATAATATTTTTCAGTAATGTCTATTCTTTTATGTCCTAATATCTCAGCAATGTCTTTTATTTCGCCTCCACTTCTTAAACTAATAGTAGCAAAACCACCTCTCAAATCGAAAAATCTGCATACGACATATTTTCTCTTAACTGCGTCTTTTGACCATTGTAGTAAAAATCATTATAGGCTTTTGCGCCTTCTTTAAAAGCCTCTGCTTTTGTTGGATACCCTGACTTTGTTATCCATTTTCTTGTTCCCTCAACTGTTGCAATTTCAAATCGGTATTCATATACCTTTCCACGTTTTCTTACGCTTACCATAGTTATCTCTCCTTCATTATAAAACTTAATGAAACGGAAAAATGCCAGCATTTCGAATGCTGACATTTTATATAACTATGTCCACAATAATTGTCCACGTAGATTTTTTATTGATTTTTATGGGGTTTCCTCGATTCTGTCCACATTATTTATGCTATGTGGACAAATCGTGGACAAATTGTCATCTGTGGACAAATTTATCATTTTTTCTATTTTTAACAATTCCTTATTTTATAAGGGTTTGCGAGGTTATTTGCCACAACAGTTCTTGTATTTCTTACCAGACCCACATGGGCACAAGTCATTTCTACCTACTTTAGGTCCTTCATTAACTATTGGAGCTTTTACTTTTTTCTTTTCTTCTTGTGCAAGTTCAGGATTGATCATTCCATCAATATCTTCTCTTCCTTCACCTGTAATTTTAACTGTGCTTCTTCTTTCATATCCTTCACGTTTCTTTACGCACATTAAAATTTTAGCTACTTCTAATTTGATGCTATTGATCATTTCTTCAAACATGTCTGAACCTTCAATCTGATATTGAATAACAGGATCTTTTTGTCCATAAGCACGAAGTCCAATACCATTTTTTAATTCATCCATTGCATCAATATGATCCATCCATTTTGAATCAACAACTTTTAATAAAACAATTCTTTGAAGCTCTTTGAATGGTTCTTCTCCGATTTCTTCTTTCTTTGCTTCATATATTGCTAATGCTTTTTCTTGCATTTCAGCTAGTACTTCATCAGCATCAACTTTATCTTTCTTTAATGAATCTAATTCTTTTATATTTAATCCGTTTTGTACTTCAATTAAGAAAGCAGCTGTATCAGGATTTTTCTCTGAAAGCTCAGCTCTATAAGTATCAACTATTAAAGCACAAGCTTCTCTTATCATATTTTTAATTGATTCTGTAACATCTTCTCCATCAAGAACTTCTCTTCTTTGTTTATAAATAATCTCTCTTTGAGTATTCATAACATCATCATAGCTTA
>OLGM01000147.1_pt1 | contig 51909 bp, 51 predicted proteins | sample 1606001 | NCBI WGS metagenome assembly OLGM01 (sample SAMN03283294) | human gut metagenome | biome: human-associated habitat; material: feces | host: Homo sapiens | place: Peru | collected 2012
CGCAAAAGCGGATTTACGCCAAACTTACGCCACTTACGCCAAAAATCAAAGCGCATGATAGGGTAACAAAATCGGCACTCGCTGTAAAGTGAGTGCCGATTTTTTGTGTCCGGGCATTTTGGAAAATGATAAATTTGTTGACAGGTTTTGTGTAATGCCGACGATCAGAAAGTTTTTGTAAAACAGCGGTTTATCATAAAAATATTGACAAAAAAGAGAAGATGATGTAGTCTTTTATTAGAATTTGGTCGTTTGGAGGCGATAATATGGATTATGAACGCAGACACAAAGAAAAGCATCCCGTGGTGGCAATTTGTTATGATTTTGATAAGACATTATCGCCTGACGATATGCAGGCGCAGGGGTATATCCAGTCGGTTGGATATAATGTCAAGGATTTCTGGGACAAATCCAATGCGCTGGCCAGAGCGAACGACATGGATACGAATTTGGCCTATATGTACACGATGATGGTCGAAGCACAGGGCAATTTGTTGTTCACGAAAAAGAACCTGGAGGAATATGGCTCCAAGGTGAAACTTTTCAAGGGGGTCGATGGGTGGTTTGACCGTATCCGGGATTATGGAAAGACAAAGGGCGTGATCGTGGAGCACTACATCATCTCCTCTGGATTGAAAGAGATGATCGAAGGGACCTCGATCGCGAAAAAGGGCGTGTTCGAAAAGATCTACGCAAGTTCCTTTTATTATAATGAGCGCAACGTTGCCGTGTGGCCGGCACAGGTCATCAATTACACGAGCAAGACGCAGTTTCTGTTCCGCATCGAAAAGGGAACGCTGGACATCAATGACCCGGCAGTGAACGACTATTTTCCGCCGGACCAGATGCGCGTTCCGTTCCGCAACATCGTCTACATTGGCGACAGCGACACGGATATTCCCTGCATGAAACTGGTGAATTCTTCCGGCGGCCACTCCATCGGCGTTTATAATCCGGATACGAACGATAAGACAAAAGTTCTGAAGATGATTCGGGACAACCGCATCCGGCATTTTGCCCCGGCGGATTACACCGAAAATGGAGAACTAGACCGGCTGGTAAAAGAGATCATCGATAAGACGGCGACCTATGAGGTGTTGGAATCTCACTACTTTGAGAATCTTGCGGAAGCGAAAAAAGACTGAGATACAGCAAAAATCATGCGAGCCGTTTGTGGAAAGGCTGAAGTGGAAGGCGGAGTTTCCCGTTTGGGAGGCTCCGCCTTCTTTTGGTTGCGCCCCTCGAAATTTGTGTTATAATAGAACCAATCGCAAAAAAGAGGGGGATCATCTATGGATCAAGCGGCATTTACAGATTACCGCAAAAAGGTCGTTTCCAACTGCGCCAAGGTCATCGTCGGCAAAGAGGACGTTATCGAAAAGGTGCTCGTCTGCTTTCTATGTTCCGGCCATGTGCTGCTGGAAGATAAACCCGGCACGGGTAAGACCATGCTTCTGCGAGCTTTTGCTCGGACGGTGGGCGGCGATTTCAAGCGGGTGCAGTTCACGCCCGACCTGCTGCCGTCGGACCTGACCGGCATCAATTTCTACAATCAGAAGTCCGGAGACTTCGAGTTCCGGCCCGGTCCGCTGTTTACGAACTTTGTCCTCGCGGACGAGATCAACCGCGCAACGCCCCGCACCCAGTCGGCGCTGCTGGAAGCGATGGAGGAAAAGCAGATCACGGTGGACGGCGTGACCCATCGTCTGGCCGAGCCGTTCATGGTGCTGGCGACCCAGAATCCGCTGGAATCTTTCGGGACCTTCCCGCTGCCGGACGCGCAGATGGACCGCTTTTTCATGCGGCTGTCGCTGGGGTACATGAACCGGGCGCAGGAGCTGGAAGTGCTGTCGCGGCCCTCGTCGCAGCAGGTGCTGGACCAGCTGCAAACGGTCGTCACGCCGGAAGAAACGGCCTATGTCCGCACGGCTTACCGGGAAGTGGCCGTCTCTGACGACGTGAAGAACTACCTGATGGACATCGTGGAAGCCACTCGGACGCAGGGCGGTTTCGTCATGGGCGTATCCACGCGCGGTGCGCTGGCACTGTATCGGGCCGCACAGGCATTCGCCGCGCTGCAGGGGCGGAATTATGTCATCCCGGAGGACATCAAGGGGCTGGCCCCGGCGGTGCTCAGCCACCGCGTCGTTCTGGGCAGCGGCATGAACGCCGATGCCGCCGCCCAGCGGCTGCGCAAGCTGCTGTCGGAGATCACGGTCCCGCTGGAGAACGCCGAATGACGGCGGTGGTCGGCGGGCTGCTTCTGACGGCCCTGCTCTTCTGGCTGGAGCGGTGGTCCTGCGCCCACAGTCTGGACGATGTGCAGGGGCTTCTGGAAACCGAAGACTTCCTGACCGAAGCAGGGGAGCCGGTGCAGCTGACACTCACCGTCCGGAACAATGGCCCGCATGGAAAGTCCTTTCTGGCTCTGCGGTTCCATCTCGGCCGGGAAATTCTTCCCTGCGAGACGGCTCACCTGACCAAAGACCGGGTCGGTCCGGGTTACACGGCGCGCTGTACCACATGGCTCCGCCCGCATCAGGAAGCGTCGTTCAGTATCCCGGTCAAGATCGAGCGGCGGGGCCGGTATGTGCTGGAACCGCTTCAGGTCATCGGGGGAGATTTTCTGGGCCTGAAGGAGCAGTCCCGCACCGAGCACGGGTTTCATGAACTCATCGTTCCGCCCAAAGAATGCGGCCTTTCGGAATTGGGAACGATGGTGGGCGGCTTTCTGGGCAGCGTGTCGGTGAACCGTTATCTATACGAGGACCCCATCCTGACGGCGGGCTATCGGGAATACACCACCGGCGACCCTATGCGCTCGATCTCGTGGAAGCAGAGCGCCCGGGGCCGCGGCCTGATGGTGAAAAAGTTCGATTACACGACCGAACCGCGCGTCGTGGTGCTGGTCCATGCCGACACCGAACGCTACACTCAGCCGCAGCGGGTGGAGCTGTGCTATTCCATGGCCCGGACGGTCTGCCGGATGCTGGAAGAAAAGGCGGTATCTTATCGGTTCGCGCTGAATGCTACCTTTGACCTTCTGCTGAATGCGACCGTCACGGCGGGCGACGAGTGGAAAAAGCCGCTGGAAGTGCCGCAGGGGTTTGGCCCAGAGCACTTCCGCCGTGTGCTGGAAATGCTGGGCCGTGCGACGGGACAGGCCGCATTGCCGTGCGATGCCTTCTGTGCGCAGTATTACCACCCACAGGAGCAGACGAGCTGCATCCTGCTGACCACAGAGTCAGAAGAAGCGGCCCGCCGCTGTCTGGACCCGCTTCCGGGGGTCAGTGTGCTGGTCCTCACGCCGGAGATGGCCGCAGAAGCAGAAACGGAGGGACACCGCGCATGATGCTGTTACAAGGGCTTCGCCTTTTCAGTCTGCTTGCATTTTATGACGCTTTCGCGGGATTTTTTGCGTCCTGCTTTGGAGGGGGCGGCTCCGTCTGGGTCCTGCTCTGGCCCGCTGTCTGCTTTGCGGCGGCGTCCCATTTTTCCCAAAACAAACTGTTTCGCATCGGGGCAGCGCTGGCTGGTTTTGCGGCATTGCCGTTTCTGCCCGCTCTTGCGGATCAGCTGGTGTATCTTCCGGCGGCGGTCTATGGGGTGATCCTTGCCGCAAAAGGGGATTTCAGCCTGTCTCCTGCGCCGCAGGAGGAGTGCTTTCGGTGGTTGTACCGGGTCTGGCCGTTTTTCGGGGCGGCGATGCTTCTCTGGAACGCAGATGCCGTTCTGGCAGCGCTTCCCACGGCATTGGCGGCGGCGGCTCTGCTGGTCTGGTACGCCCGGACCGCCCGACAGGACCCGGAAGTGTGCACACAGCCCGTCTCGCTGTTCGTTTCGGGCGGGGCGCTGGCGGCGGTGTGCGGGATGTCGTTCCTGCTCAGCCGGACGCTCGTGGTCGAAGGAGCCAAAACGGTCCTCTCCGCGCTGTATTTTAGGCTGATCGTTCCGGTGCTTCAGCTGGTTTTGAACAATGTGGTGGCCAAGGGCATCGTCGGGATGTTCCAGAGCGTATGGCTTTTTGTGGCGTGGGTCCTGTCGCTCTTCGCAAGGCAAAGTGTGGCGCGCGGCGACCTCTATGAGTCCAGCGCCGACAGTCTCCGGAACGCTATGGAGGACAGTGCGGCCCCGCTGGTGAACGGTCCGCAGGTTTTGGCGGTACTCGTCGGGATTTTGGCGGCAGCGGTGCTGGTGTTTGTGCTGTGCCGTCTCATCCGCCGAAAAAAGGAAGCGCCCGTTCAGACCCAAGCGGCGATGGTCCGACACTCGGTCCCACCGCGCGCCCGCCGCTGGACGGGGATTTTCCTCAGCCCAAGCGCCCGCATCCGGAGGGAGTACCGCGCCTATCTCGCGTATTGTGAGACACACGGCGTGACGATCCTGCGTGGCGATACCAGCTTGGACCTGACCGGCCGTGCCCACGGGATGGACCATGCCGCAGAAGCAGAGCTTCGTGAAATTTATCTCCGCGCCCGCTATGCCGGAACGGCCACCGCCGAGGATGCCGCCCGTGCGGAAGAACTGATCCGAAAAATTTACGGCTGAACGTATGATGTGCCCTCTTCCGGCCCATTCTAGGGTGGAAGGGGGCGTTTTCATGTCTGGACGGCGGGTCTTGGCGCTGTATGTGCTGTTGGTGGGGTGCTTTGCGGCAGTGGTCTGCCGGTTGTATTGGCTCTGCTCGAACTCGGTCTATGCGGCGCGGGCGGCGGCACAAAGTGTCGTGACGCTCCACCTGCCCGCACGGCGGGGGAATTTCTACGATTGCAAAGGGCGTCTGCTGACCGGTCTTGGAACGAATTGGACTGCGCTCTGCGTACCCGGAGAAGGAAACTACACCCGCCTGTTTCCCTGCACCGATGCGGATGGACAGGCGCTTCTTTACCAGAAACGAAATGCATCGATGCCGTTTCTGGTCACGGTGGATCGGGATGTTTCCGCGCTGGGAGTTTCCTGTTGGCCGACCGCCAAACGCTATGTCTCCGCACCGCTTGCACCGCAGCTCATCGGCGCAGTAGATGGTGAGGGACACGGCATTTCGGGGCTGGAAGCGGCCTTGGATGCAGAACTCTCCGGGACCGGCGAAGCCGACAGTCTGACCTGCTTCGTCAACGCACAGGGAAAGCTTCGCGGCGAACCGGAACTTACCGCCGCCGACAGCGGCGCGGTGGGGGTCCAGCTGACCCTCTCCCGGCCCATCCAGCGGGGCGTGGAAGCCATCGCCAGCCAGAAGATGACGACCGGCTGTGTTTTGGTGCTGGATGCCGCTCAGGCCAAGGTCCGCGCGTGCGTCAGCGTGCCCGGATACGACCCGGAGCATCTGGCCGACAGCCTGAACGCGCCGGACAGTCCGCTGGTGGAGCGGGCTTTTCAGAGCTATGCGGTGGGGTCGGTGTTCAAGCCGGTCCTTGCGGCGGCCGCACTGGAAGCAGGGGAGACAGACCTTATTTACACCTGTCCCGGCTGGTGCGAAGTGGATGGTCAGGTGTTCCGGTGCGCGGGAGGCGTTCCTCACGGCGAGGTGGACCTCGCTGCGGCACTGGAAAAAAGCTGCAACGGCTACTTTATCCAGCTGGGGCAGAAACTCGGTGCAGAGCGGGTCCGCGCCATGGCGGCGTCGCTGGGGGTTGGACAGAAAACCGTGCTGACCGAGTCGCTCCATACGGCGGCGGGGGTCCTGCCCGCATTGGAATCGCTTGCGTCCAGCGGGGCGTATGCGAATTTCTGCTTCGGGCAGGGGGAGCTTCTGGCGACGCCGGTGCAGGTGGCAGGAATGATGAATGCGCTGGTGACCGGGACGTTTCGGACGCCGCTCTTTCTGGAAACGACCCTCGACGAGACCACCGGTGAGCCGCTGACGCCCCTTGCACACTGTACCGCAAAGCGGGTGGTGTCGGACGAGACGGCGTCTGCCCTGCGTTCGCTCCTCGCGGGGGTGGTGGAGAACGGGACCGGCCATGACGCCGCCCTGCCGGAGACAACAACGGCGGGCAAGACCGGCACGGCCCAGACCGGCCAGTTCCGAGACGGCGTCGAGCTGAAAAACAGCTGGTTCGCGGGCTGTGTCCCGGCGCAGGAGCCGCGCTGGACCATCGTGGTCCTGCAGGATGCCCAGACCGAGCCGCTCTGCTCCAGCGCCTCGATTTTTGCCGCCGTGGCCGAAATGCTGGAAAATACAGCTCCTTAAATGCGGTTTTTTCTTGCTTTTTGAAGCGTTGTATGATATTATATCCTTGTATTTGTATGTTGACTCATTTTGAATCTATGATAAAAGGAGCGTTCCATCCATGTCTGCTATTGAAATCGTCGGCGGCGCTGTCCTGCTTGCTGCCTCGGTCGTCATCATCGTTCTTACCCTGATGCAGCACACCCACGGTCAGGGCCTGTCCGGTGCGATCAACGGCGGTGCATACGGTGCAAACAATGCACGCCTGACCCCTGCGGACCAGATGCTGGCAAAGGTGACCCGCATTGCTGGCATCGTGTTCTTCGTGGTGGCCATTCTGGCATGTGTGTTTGCCAGCCGTCTGGCCTGAGCACTCGCGCACAGCCCCGTGTAAGGCGGGGCTGTTTTTCTGTCTAAGAGGGAAGAGCCGCTGCCCGCTGGAGGTGGCCGGCTGTGGAAGTTAAGGAGTAAAAAACTATGTCATTACGCGATAAGATCGAGCATGCCATCCAGAACCAGCCCTGCACTGTGAAGGATCTGAAGTCCAAGTTCGGCGGGGACCGCGGTGCAGACCGCAAGGTGATGGAAGCGCTGGATTCTCTGGTGCACGACGCTGTGATCTGCCAGCGCTCAGGCGTGTTCTTCACCGTGCGCTCCGGCCGTGCCGAAAAGGCGCTGCTGTGCAAGGTGGTCAAGCTTGGCAAAAACTTTGCCTTCGTTATGCTCGAGGACGAGACGAGCGATATCTTCATCCCGGGCCGGTTCACCCGCGGCGCAATGCCCGGTGACGAGGTGCTGGTCGAAAAATTTGAGCATCCCCGCGTGGAGGGCAGCGATGAGGGCGCGATCCTCGCCATCCTCACCGAAAAGAACGACCTCGTGGGCACGGTCCGCCGCATTGAGGGCCGCCTGAAGTTCGTGCCGGATGACTGCCCCGCCATCTCCATGCAGCTCATGCGCGACTGTGAAGGCGGCGCAAAGGACGGCGATAAGGTCGCGGTCGAGATCATGATGCGCGGCAACCGTCAGGAGGACCACCGTGTGGGCGTTGCCATGCGGTTCGGCAGCTCGGACGAGGCCAAGCGCTGCGCCAAGGCGCTGCTCTATGCACGCGATATCCACACCCGCTTCCCGGACAAGGTCCGCGAGGAAGCCAAAAAGTTCGAGGGCATGACCGTTTCGGAAGCGGACTGCGAGGGTCGCATGGACCTGCGCGCGCTGCCCATTTTCACCATCGACAGCGCCGAGACGAAGGACATCGACGACGCGATCAGCCTGACCCGCACTCCCGAGGGCGGCTATGAGCTGGGCGTCCACATCGCGGACGTTTCCAACTACGTCAAGCCGGGTTCGGAACTGAACGAGGAAGCCTTCAACCGTGCAACCTCCGTGTACTATGCCGATCAGGTCGTTCCCATGCTGCCCAAGAGCCTGTCCAACGGCATCTGCTCGCTGAACGAAAAGGAACTGCGTCTGGCATTCTCCTGCCTGATGCGTCTGGATCAGGACGGCAATCTGACGGATTACCGTTTTGTCAAGTCCATCATCTGCAGCCGCGTCAAGGGTGTTTACTCTGAGATCAACGCCCTGCTGGCCGGTACGGCAGATGCAGAAATTCAGGCAAAGTATGCAGAGGTCCTCGACCAGCTGCCCGCTATGAAGGAGCTGTACGGCCATCGTGCCCGTCTGCGTACCGAGCGCGGCTGCATCGACTTCGAGAGCGGGGAAGTGAAGCTCATCCTCGACGAGGACGGCCACTGTATCGATGTCAAGAAGCGCACCTCCGGCGAGAGCGAATCCATGATCGAGGAGTTCATGCTGCTGGCCAACCAGTGCGCGGCCCACTTTGCCCGCGTCAAGCAGATCCCGTTCGTCTATCGTGTCCACGAGGAGCCGAACGGCGAAAAGCTGGAGCGTCTGCACACCCTGCTGCAGGCATGCGGCATCAACGACCACTTTGCAAAAGAGGTCCCCACCCCCAAGGAGTTGAGCGCCATCCTCGAGGGCGTGCGCGGCACGTCCTATGAGGAGATCATCAACACCGGAATGCTCCGCTGCATGTCCAAGGCGTGCTACGAGGAGAAGCCCAAGGGCCACTATGGTCTGGTGCTGAAGGATTACGCCCACTTCACCAGTCCCATCCGCCGCTATCCGGACCTCGCCATCCACCGCATCATGACCGACATGCTCAGCGGGACCGATAAGGAAACCATGGCCATCCGCTACACCGATTTTGCCGCACAGGCTGCCAAGCAGTCCAGCGAGCGGGAGATCATCGCCATGCAGATCGAGCGCAAGGCCGAGGACTGCTACAAGGCAGAGTATGCCCGCCGCCATCTGGGCGAGTGCTATGAGGGCACGATCTCCGGTGTGACCCAGCGCGGTCTGTTCATCGAACTGGAGAACGGCGTGGAGGGCTTTGTGCCCGCATCCAGCCTGACCCCCACCGGCACGACCCTGACCGAGGGCATCCGTCTGTCGGACCCCGTTTCCGGCAAGAATTGGAGCCTCGGCGACAGCATGATGATCACCATCGTCCGCGCCGACGTCAACCTCGGCAAAGTCGATTTTGAGGTCGCCCCCGAAACGAAGTAAGCTGTAAAAAACGATTTGGCGTCTGCTTTCTGCTTTGGAAAGCGGGCGCTTTTTTGTTTTGCGGGATGACTGGCTGTTAGATATTAGAGGTCCGGGAGTTTATACTTTTGTCACATTTCCGACAAAAGTTGCTTTTTGCATAAAATTTATACACTGTTCAGGGTTTGTATGTTGTTCTGTAATAGGGAATGGGATATACTAAACACAACGAAGGGGCGAGCGGAACCGCCGCCCGAAACATCTAAATTTCAGGAGGTCTGCGTTATGTATTATTCCAGTGGCAACTACGAAGCATTTGCACATCCCCGTAAACCCGAGGGTGTCGATGATAAATCCGCTTATATCATTGGCTCTGGTCTGGCAGCTCTGACCGCTGCATGCTATCTGGTCCGTGACGGCCAGATGGCGGGCGAGCGCATCCATGTGTTCGAGAAGGACCCGCTTCCCGGCGGCGCATGCGACGGCTATAAGTACGATATCGGCTACGTCATGCGCGGTGGCCGCGAGATGGACAACCACTTCGAGGTCATGTGGGATCTGCTGCGCTCCATCCCGTCTCTGGAAAACGAAGGGGCCAGCGTCCTTGACGAGTATTACTGGCTGAACAAAGAGGACCCCAACAAGTCCCTCTGCCGTGCGACCGAAAAGCGCGGTCAGGATGCCCACACCGACGGCAAGTTCGCCATCTCCGATAAGGGCGCGATGGAGATCATGAAGCTCTTCTTCACCCCGGACGAGCAGCTGCAGGATAAGAAGATCACCGACATTTTTGACGATGAGGTGTTCTCTTCGAACTTCTGGCTCTACTGGCGTACCATGTTCGCGTTCGAGAACTGGCACAGCGCACTGGAAATGAAGCTCTACCTCAAGCGCTATATCCACCACATCGGCGGTCTGCCCGACTTCACGGCGCTGCGCTTCACCCGCTACAACCAGTATGAATCCATCATCCTGCCCATGGTGACCTATCTGAAGGACCACGGCGTGCAGTTCCACTATGAAACGAAGGTCACCGATGTCCGCTTCCAGATCGAGGGCGGCAAGAAACAGGCCAGCTCCATCACCGTGGACCACAAGGGCGAGGAAAAGGTCCTTCCGCTGACCGAGAACGATTTGCTCTTCATCACCAACGGCGGCTGTGTCGAGAGCTGCACCATCGGTTCGCAGGATAAGGCAGCCGGCTTCGATCCCACCATCAAGGCGGGCAACGGCTGGGATCTGTGGAAGAAGATCGCGGCGCAGGACCCCTCGTTCGGCCATCCCGAAAAGTTCTGCTCGCAGCCGGAACTGTCCAACTGGGAGAGCGCGACTATTACCACGCTGGACGACAAGATCCCGCAGTATATCAAGAAGATCTGCAAGCGCGATCCCTTCACCGGCCACACCGTCACCGGCGGCATCGTGACCGTCAAGGATTCCAGCTGGCTGCTCAGCTGGACCCTGAACCGTCAGCAGCAGTTCCGCGACCAGCCCAAGAACCAGCTCTGCGTCTGGGTCTACGGTCTGTTCAGCGACAAGCCGGGTGACTATGTGAAGAAGCCCATGCGCGACTGCACCGGCCGTGAGATCTGCATGGAGTGGCTGTACCATCTGGGTGTTCCCACCGAGGACATCGCCGAGCTGGCTGAGCACAGCGCCAACACCGTGCCTGTCATGATGCCGTATATCGACGCCTTCTTCATGCCGCGTGCCTTTGGCGACCGCCCCGACATTGTGCCGCATGGTGCTGTCAACTTCGCCTTCCTCGGCCAGTTCGCCGAGACGGGCCGCGACACCATCTTCACCACTGAGTATTCGATGCGCACCGGCATGGAAGCTGTCTACACCCTGCTGGACATCGACCGCGGCGTGCCCGAGGTCTGGGGCAGCACCTACGATGTCCGCAGCCTGATCGACGCAACGGTCAAGCTCCGCGACGGCAAGAAGCTCACCGATATGGACCTGCCCTTCATCCAGAAGGTGGCCCTCAAGGAAGTGCTCAAGAAGATCGAGGGCACGGACCTTGAAAAGTTCCTCAAGGAGTATCACGCCATCTGATCGGCGTGCCTCAACGTTTTCTCCGATCCATTTTTGGACCTCCCCCTGAATGCGGCCAGCCCCTGCACCCTGAGACAGGATGCGGGGGCTGGCCCTTTTTTGCGCAAATTTACAGAGTTTTACCAAAATAGTACGATTTTTGTGAACTTGTTTGCCATAAAATTTACACATTTCTCTTGCTCTGATAGAGATTCTGTGATATCCTAAAATCAATCAGGACCCTCTCCATCATGGTGGCCATGCGTACACGCACGCACAAGCTGTGACGGGGAGGGTTGAGAGCGTATAGAGTATGAAGAGCGCAAAATAAAAGGAGGTCATTTCCTGTGAAACAGTTCATTTCCCGCCGCAGCTTTTTGAAGGCTGCTGGAGCTGCTGCTGCATTGACCGCAGTTTCTCTCGGAGCACCCGCCGCATCGGCCGAAGAGACCAACTGCTTCCTTGGTGACAAATCTGCCGTTACGATCCTTTACACCAACGATGTGCACACCTACATCGACAACAAATCCCCCAAGCTGACCTATCAGGGCATCGCGGCGCTGAAAAAGAGCTACGAGGATGCCGGCCAGAACGTTCTGCTGGTGGACGCCGGTGACCACATTCAGGGCACGGCCTATGGTTCGATGGACGATGGCGCGACCATCATCAAGCTGATGAACGAGGCTGGCTACGATCTGGCGACCCCCGGCAACCATGAGTTCGATTACGGCATGGACCGCGCAAAGGCTGTCATGAAGGAAGCCGACTTCCCGTATATTTCCTGCAACTGGATGGACCTGCATGTGGGTCTGCCGGTCCCGGTGCTGTCGGACATCAAGATGTTCACCATCGGCGGCGCACGCATTGCTTTTGTCGGTGTGACCACCCCGGAATCCATCACCAAGTCCACCCCGGCTTACTTTATGGATAAGAAGCAGAGCCGTTACGTCTACGACATTCTGGGCGGCGAGGACGGCCAGAAGCTTTATAAGGCGGTCCAGAAGTCCATCGATAAGGCAAAACTGCTTGGTGCAACGTACATCATCGGTTTGGGCCATCTGGGCGTGGACCCGTCCTCTTCGCCGTGGACCAGTGAAGAGGTCATCGCACACACCACCGGTTTCGATGCCTTCATCGACGGCCACTCCCATACCGTGATGGAGAACAAGCAGGTCGTGGATGCATCCGGCAAGGCTGTCACCTTGACCCAGACCGGTTCTTATCTGAAGAACGTCGGCAAGATGACCATTGGGGCCGATGGCAGCATCACCACCGAGTTGCTGCCCACCTATGACGGCATCGACGCTTCGGTCGCTGCAACGGCTTCCGAGTGGATCAGCGCTGTGGATGATATGCTCGGTGAAGAGATCGCGGTGGGCGATTTCAACTTCTATGTCACCGACCCGGCGACCGGAAAGCGTCTCATCCGCTCCGGCGAGACGAACCTCGGCGACTTCGTGGCTGACGGCATCTATACTTATTTCAATGAGATCGAGGACCTGCACTGTGATATCGCCATCATGAACGGCGGCGGTATTCGTGCCGATGTGGACGCTGGCCCGTGGAGCTTCAAGACCTGCAAGACGGTCAGCCCGTTCGGCAACGTTGCATGTCTGATGTCCGTGACCGGCCAGCAGATCCAGGACGCTCTGGAATTTGGTGCTCGTTTTGCGGGTGCAGAGGGCAAGGAGAACGGCGGCTTCCTGCATGTGGCCGGTGCAAAGTATGAGATCCATGCGATGATGCCCAACACCGTCCAGACCGACGACAAGAACGTTTGGACTGGCAGCGCCACCACGCCGCGCGTTTCCAACGTGGAAATCTACGACAAGTCCACCGGGACCTACAAGCCGCTGGATGTCAACGCTACCTATGCGCTGGCTGGCATGAACTACACCCTGCGCAACCTCGGCGACGGCTTTGCCATGTTCGACGGCGCGACCCTCATCAAGGACTATGTGTCGGAGGATTACCTTGTCATGTCCAGCTATGCGGCGATGTTCGGCGGCGTGGACGAAAACGGTCTGCCGCACCTGACCAGCGCCAACAGCCCGCTGGCCGATTATCCCGGCTATCTGCTCGACTATGAGAATCCCTACGGCGCGGGCCGTATCCAGATGATCTGGTAATTTCCCGGAAAATCAAAGTCGGATAAAAATCAAACCATCCGCAGCGGAAGCTCGAGCCTGAAATGGTTCAGAGCTTTTGCTGCGGATTTTTCGACTCTGTATTTTGTGAAAAGGACCTCACGAAGCCGTGACGGAGCGGGGGCTGAACCCTCTTTTTGGACAAAACCGGAAAGTTGACAAGTTTGCATCGGGAAACTGCATAAGATTTTTTCGGTGGTCTTGTGACCTCCGCCGAAATTTATGAATGTTTTATGGTTCGCTTGCGAACGATTTGAAACGGGCGTATAATAAAAATCGTCAAGTAATATATCAGCTGTGCGCCCTCGCGGCGCACCAGAAGGAGAACCAACATGCAAACGCGCTATACCAACGCCGCCCAGTGGGCCGACACCAAAAACGGCGTCATTCCGGCCCCGTATGCTCTGGAAGCAGGGGAAAACATCACCGATCGCTACTTGGAGCCGGTCATTTTCCACAATGAGAACGGCCCGGACATCGGCGTGACCACCTGCGGCGTCATCGTCAAGGACGGCCTGTATTTCAAGGATATGGACAACAGCGGCGAGCTGTCGCCCTATAAGGATTGGCGTCTGACCCCCGAAGAGCGTGCCAAGGATATGGTGGCGCATCTGCGTCTGGATCAGCAGGCGGGCCTTGTGCTGAACGCGCTGTTCAATACTCCTGTGGTCCCCACCCGCGCACAGGCAGCGGACGCCGACGGCAAGCTGGAAATGAGCAAAATTTACAAGCATCATGACCCGGCAGAGAAGCCGAAGCCCGGTCCGCTCCCCGGCATGACCATCAGCATCGACGACGCCGACGTGGTGGAAAAGCACATCCCGGCGGGCGTTTACCGCGGCGACATGCGCTGTGAGGCGGGCATGGTGGCGCTGTACCACAATGCCGGCACGCAGATGCTGGAATACGAAGCATGCAAGGGCGGCGTTGCCATCCCGTTCTCGCTCCACACCAACCCCATCAACATCGGCTACCCGGATTCTCTGGGCATCGGCGCGGCAGTCCTTGGCGACGGCAATGCGGATTTCGTCTATGAGATGGCCGATACTGACCGCAAGATGATGAAGGCAGAGGGTCTGCACATCATGTACGGCCCGCAGGTGGACGTTGCATCTGACCCGCGCTGGCCCCGCATCAGCGGCACTTACGGCGAGCGCACCGATGTGACCAGCGACATCACCGAAGCGCTGGTCAAGGGTTACCAGAACGGCGACGACGGCCTGAACGAAGGCTCGGTCGTCCTGACCGTCAAGCATTTCCCGGGAGATGCCCCCTCGGAGAATGGCTTTGAGCCGCATGTTCCCATCGGTCAGTGGCGCATTTACCGCACCCCCGGCTCGATGGAAAAGTACCATCTGCCCCCGTTCCAGCGCGCTTTTGACCACAAAGCATCTTCCATCATGCCGGATTACTCCCGTGTAGCCACCGACGGCCGCAGCGTGCCGCAGGAATATCAGGGCAAGCTGACCAGCGACGAATCTGTTCCGTCGGCCTACAGCAAGCAGCTGCTGACCGATCTTGCCCGCAACCAGATGGGCTTTGATGGCTATGTCAACTCGGATTCCGGCATCACGTCGGTGCAGATCTACGGCGTCGAAAACCTGACCGTGCCCCAGCGCTATGCCAAGGCCATTTCGGCGGGCACGGACGTCATCGGCGGCAATACCGACCCGGAGAACATTGTCAAAGCCGTGGAAGAGGGCGACCTGCCCGAGGCGGACCTCGACCGCGCAAGTTATAACCGCTTGCTGAGCCTGTTCCGGACCCAGCGCGTGGACAACCCCTATCTGGACCCCGACAAGGCCGATCAGGCCCGCAAGGACAACTTCGAGGGAGCCAAAAAACAGGCTTACGCTGCCAACCAGAAGGCTGTCGTTCTGGTCAAGAACCACGACAAGGTCCTTCCGCTGGCAAAGGAGAAAAAAGTCTGCATCGTGACCTTCAAGGGCGTGGATTCCGGCTTTGCCATGATGGCACAGGCCATGGGCGCAGGTCTGGGCAGTGCCGACGAGGACGACGCACTCCGCAAGACGCTGAAGGAAGCCTTTGAGAAGAAGGGCTACACCGTGGTCGAGACGCCCGAGGAAGCCGACGTGCTGTATCTGCATGTGTGGCCCATCAGCAACGGTCTGGTGTTCAACCAGTATGCGATGCCCGTCATCGAGATGGGTGAGATCGTGGCTGACGAGCGCGAGCGGAACATGAGCCAGAAAAAGACCGGCAAGCAGGTCACCATCGTCACCCTCAAGGACGTGGAGAAGATCAAGGAGCTGGCCGATGCCATCCATGCCCGCGGCGGAAAGGTCGTCGGGACCTGCGTGGTGAACAACCCGTGGCTGCTGGACAAGCTGGAACCCTACTGCGATGCACTGACCATCCAGTACACGGTCAGCACCGTGGCGCTGAACAACGCGCTGAACGCACAGGTGGACGTCATCAGCGGCGATTATGCCCCCACCGGCAAGCTCAGCCTGACCATGGTATCTGACCCGGCGGTCATCGCCATCACCGAGCAGGAGATCGACGGCGTGGTGCGCGAGATCTGTGCTTCGCCTAACGATGTTCCCGGCTATGACAAGGATCCGTATATCGACCCTGCCATCCTCGCCAAGGTGCGCGGCGGAAGCTATGCATACTGTGACGCCGACGGCAACTATTACCGCAGCGGTTTCGGTCTGCACTACGAATAAAAAGCACGAAAGGCCGTGCGGCTTTGCTCCAAAACGAGCGGGCCGCACGGCCTTTTTATGCGTTGAAATGCTTATTTCAGAACGGTCCCATCCGCCAGCGTGATGGTGTAGCCGTTAAAGTTGATCGTGCCGTTGTTGGTCAGGCTGGTCAGTGTGCAGTTGCCGGTCAGAGTCCAAGTGGAGCCTTCCTCAATGGTCACAACTGCGTTGTCGTCCACAGCTGTGCCGCCGTCGGCGTTGTCCACGATGTTGATCGTGCCGGTAAAGCTGGAGCCGTTCTTCAGGGTGAAGTCCAGCGTCGAGATGCTGTCCACCGTGATCGCGCCGCTCAGCGTCTGGGCGTCAGCGGTCAGCTCGACCTGTGCGCCATTGCTGCCCGCCGTGCCCCAGCCATGGGAAGCGGAGTTGCCCGCAATGGTCATCAGGTTGGCGGAGGTGTCCTCATTGCTCAGGGTCACGCCCGAAAGCGTGATGACCGAATGGGTGTTCGTGATATAGAACAGGTCACCGCTTTTGCCGGTCAGTGAGCCGCCCGTCATCGAGAAGGTGGACGTGCCCACATCGGCGTCGCCGGACATGGACTGATAGATCATCACGTTGTGAACGTTTTCGTCTGCGCTCGTGCCGTTCTCGCTCATGCTGCCGGTGACATCACAGTTTTCCAGCGTGATGGAGTTTTCACCCTCAATGACCAGTGCTTCGGAGTTGTTGGCGGTCAGCGTCGCGTTTTTGACAGTGATATCTGCGGTGGAATAGACCGCAGGGGAGTTCTCACCATTGGAGGTGTAAGTGCCGCCGTCCACGTTGACCGTTCCGCCGCCGCGGTCCGAACGGATGGCCGCTGCCGAGTTGCCGGACGTCTCAACGGTCAGGTTCGACGCGTTGGTGGTCCCGCCGCCGGTGGTCTGGATGCCGCCGGAGTTGTCCGCGCTGGTCGTGATGATCGAATCCGAGATGTTCACGGTGGTCCCTTCGCCGTAGCTGAACACGCCGTTGCCGTTCTGAGCGCTGGACGTGATGGTGGAGTTTTCAATGGTCACTGTTGCGCCGTTGGTGGCCAGCAGGGCCGCGTTCTGGCCGTAGAAGTCGCCGTCCTCGGTGTTGGAAGATTTGCCGGCGCTCTTGCTGACCGTGACGCCGCTCAGGGTGACCGTCGCACCGTCCACCCGCAGGGCGTTCTCGTCGTCGCCGTTGGATTCATAGCTTTCGGAGTACACAGTGGTGTCCGTGTCGATGGTGTTGGCGCTCGTGCCCTGCGTCACCGTGCCGGAACCGCCAAAGCCACCTCCGGGTCCGCCCTGACCACCGGGGCCGCCGCCTTCACCGTCCGGTTTGTCCGGCGGTGTGCCTTCGCCCGGGGCGCTCATCGAAGTGCCCTCTGCGGTGCTCTCGGAAGAGCTGGCAGTAGTGGAAGAACATGCGGCCAGCGAGATCATCAGTGCTGCCGCGCAGGTCAGGGAAGCGATGCGTTTCGTTGCGAGTCTCATAAACAATCTCCTTCCGATCCAGAGAAAATCGATCTGATTCCGGGAAGCGTTCCGGATCACTTCCACGACCTTAGTTTAGTATCGGAAAATGGCAAGAATGAGACAAGATCGTGATAAAATTGCGAAAAAGTGAGGGCTCATGCCGCTTTTTGAAGCTTTTGTGAACGAAATCCGGTCGTAAGATGAACAAACAAAAACCGCCCGGTCCAAAGGCCGAGCGGAGAGGCCGTTACTTTTTCGACTGCCGTGTTTTTCCGTGCGGTTTGCGCCGCGGGAAGTGGATCAGACTGCCGAACCGGCCCAAAAGCCAGTCCCAGAATTTGGGGACCCAGAACGGGTAGGCGGCAAGCACAAAAAAGAACAGGAGCAGCAGGTAATTGACCGGCGGCGGAGAATCCTTGCATGCATTATACCAGAATTTCAGGAGCACGCCGGAAACGATGAGGTGCAGGAGCCAGAACATCTTATGGCGCAGGGGAGAGGCCGCGAAGCCGGTGCTCTGGACCGTGATCTGCGGCACGAGAATGACGCCGTTCGATTTGGCAAGCCGCTCGGCCGCTGCGGTAAAGCGGCTGTTTGTAACGACCATGGCCGCCGTGCAGTGATAGACGGCCTTTCCGGAAACGACCTCCTGCACCGCCCCGACGCCGACAGGCTTGGTGTAGTATTTGCACTGGACGGCGTATTTCTGCAGCCCTTTCCGTGCGACGACGTCCACGCCGTAGTCGCCGCTGGCCTTGGTCACTTTTACATCATAGAAGCCGTTTTGCCGCAGATACGCCGCCACGACATATTCGTATTCATATCCGTTCATAAAAACCTCGTGTTGCTGAAAATGGAAAGATCCCTGAACCTGCGTACACCATGCAAAGGCTCAGGGATCTTTCGGCTCGCTTGCTGGGACAAAAAATAAGACGGACACGAAACCAACCATCTCGCTGGAACCGCATCCGCCTTACACATTCTGGTTGACGGCCTTAGAGTTTTGGCGAACAGATTACCATAATCAGCCTTACTTGAAATATTTGAATTATCGTTATTTTCGTCGGAGCCTAAAGTCAAATCAACAGTATTGCTATCCCCGAAGCAGTTAAAAACCAGCTTCAGCCGGTTGCCATCATCGTAAACATAGGCTGCGACCAAGAAAGTGTTGAAGAGGTCTTCTTGATACTTTCGGTCGTAAATATCGCCGTTTCTGAACAGCAGAAGACCCGCTATCAAATCTTTACGGTCAACTTGAACGAGGTCGTCTTTTGCCATGGTCAGCTTTGCGCTCAAATCCGACTGCTGCGCTTCCAACTCAATGAGCCGGTCACGGGTCGAGCTTGTAACGACACCCTGCTCAATGGCTTTCATCACGTTGGAGATGGAGGAATTGACATCAGCAAGCTCGTTTTCCAAAGAGGCAATTTGAAGCTTTCGGTCTTCGTCTTCCCAGTATTCGATAGTCTTATCTGCAATCCATTCAATGACATCATCGGTCAGACAATATTGCTTGATGGCCTTAGCAACTGCTGGCTCGATGATATCCCGGCGAATATTCTTTTTGTCACAAGTGCGTCCTACGCGCCGGTTCTGACAGGCATAGTAGTGATGGACGATCCCGCTCCCGGAGGTGCCGGACATCCCGATCATGTAGCCCCCGCAATGCCCGCACCGTAATTTCCCGGTCAGAAGGTAATCTTCTTCGCCAGGACGATGATGACCGGTCTTCCGTTGGTTCCTCATCTTGTTTGCCTCCTGAGCCTTATACCATAGAGCATCGTCTACGATACGAGGGATGCCGCCCTCAACGCGGATGTCACCGTAGATATAAATTCCACGATACCTTTCATTGCTACACAACGCGTGAAAACTGCACTTGTTCCATTTTCCATTGCCACCGGTTTTGATGCCCCGGTGGTTTAGATCGCGGGCGATGCTTGCATTGGTTTCACCAGAGGCGACGCGCGTGAATACTTCCCGGACGACAGCAGCGGCGGGTTCGTCCAAGACGACTTTTCCGTCTGAGCCGCGCTTGTAGCCAAAGGGCTGTTTCCCGTTTGCCATGCACTTGCTGGCGTTGTCCATCAGACCGCGGCGAACATCCTCTGCCAGATTGTCCGAGTAGAACTGGTTGACGTTCATCATCGACCGCAGAGCAAACCGACCAGCCGCGCTGTCGTCAAAATCTTCCTCGGCATAGTAGACTTTGACACCGCAGTCAACCAGACGAGCTTCGTTCACCATCGCCTGCATCATGTTTCTGCCCATGCGATTGGACTTCCATGCAAGCACATAGCAAAACTTCCCATCCTCAGCATCGCGCATCATGCGCTGAAATGCCGGACGGTTGTCGGTGCGGCCGCTGATCGCCCGGTCTTCGTAGGTCATGGTGATTTTCAGACCCAGCGAGGCGGCGTATTTCCGGCAAGCCTCAAGCTGCTGCTCGATGGAAACATCTCTCTGGTTGTGGGACGAGTAGCGGGCATAGATGACGGCATCGCCGCTCGCCGGTTTCTTTTTTCTTGCCATTGTAATTTCCTCCAAGGTAAACTTTGACAAGCCTACCCGGAGGTGGTACAATAACATCTGTGAGGTCTGTTATTGCCCTCTGGGTAAGCTGATCTGGAACGTCTGCGGTGCTGGTAACACCGTAGGCGTTTTTTGTTTTTTCACTGAGGCGCTTTGATAAGGAAGTGCCCAGCACGTTTGAGCTCGCTACCAAAAACGGGGTCGCGTTCCCAATTGGCGGCTTTTTCTCTTAATGCGATGGCATGTTCTTTATAACCGGCGTCTTCATAAAACTGTGCGCATAAACGAAAATAGTCGTTAAAATGATACGACTGACTATTTACATAGAAAGCAGAAGTTTCTAAAGGAAACCGCTTGATATCATCTAAGTCATCAAGATTGTAAGAGCGAGAGCTACGAAGCTTTCCGTCTATGGTGGTACATAATGTGAATTTACAGGGGAGTGTTGTGATTGGAGAGATATCAAGGTCTTTCTTGTGCTTTTTAGTTTGCTTATAATAAAACCCTATGCGACGTCTATCGACAATATAAAATTTGCGTGGTTGTCCAGAAAAAAACAATTTGCTTGTTTTGTCGATGTGAAATGCATATCGGGCTTTAAAATATCGGAAGAAAATGTTACCACTGAGATTCTGCGAATCAGCACAGGCATATTCATGGTCAGATGCAGTCATACTCTCAGTGTCAGAAAGATTAAAGTTAGTTGTAGAAAGTTGTTGATGTTCGGAATCTTTAGATTTAAGACTACTTTCAGAAACGTGAGGAACAAGAATTACACCGGTGACATTGGCAAGATTCTCCGCGGCGTTAGTAAAACGATTATTTGTCACGACCATAGCAGCGGTGCAACCATACATCATTTTTCCGGCAGTAACCTCTTGAACAGCGGATACACCAATCGGCTTGGAATAATATTTGCATTGAATGGCGTATTTTTCAGAGCCTTTCTGTGCGATAATATCAACACCATAGTCACCACTGGCTTTTGTGACTTCTACATCGTGAAAACCGTTTCGCAACAGGTATGCGGCAACGGCGTGTTCGTAATCATATCCGGTCATAAAACCTCATTTTACATATCAAAAACGGAAAAATCCACCAAAACGCTGACAACGTTGCAGCATCCTTGTTATATTTGAGCCACTTCCGGGAGCAAATACGGCAGAAAAGAGGTGGACTATGTGGAAAACAAGAAATTTGAAGATGAGCTGAAAGAACAGCTTCGGAAGATTTCTGTCAAGCAGCGGATAATGCTGCTTAGGCTTATTCGTTCTGAGCGAGAAACTGAATGTAGCTCAGAGCCTGCTGCTTTTTCTCAGAACTGAGATTTGAAACCGCTTTCATAATTTCCGCATCCAGCTCGTCCTCAACAGAGAGGGCGAGTTTTTTATTTTCGGGGTCATCAAACATTAAATCCACGGGCATATCATCAACATTTACCAGCAAGTCTGTAAGGGTCATGCCCATTCCAGACGCAAGCTGCTTTAACTTTGGAAGGGTGGGAGTGACAGGCAAACCAGTGTTTGGATTGATGCCCTTTTCCAACATAGAAATATAGCCATTGGACAATCCGCATTGATTGGCAAACTGCCGCTGGGAGAGCCCGTGATCTTTCCTATATGCGGAGATTAAGTCGCGAAGTGTCATGTTGTTTCCCTCCAAATTGTTTAATCTATTATACATTCAAAGTGATGGAATTGTCAATGGACTTTGTGTAATTTTTTGAACAAAAATTGTTCAATCGGGTTGACAAATCGTCGCGAAAGGTGTACTATGGGTGTGCAATCGGTTAAACAAAACCGGTGCATGAAGCAGGAACGGAGGTGAAATTGATGGGTTTTAAGATTAAAGAGGTTCGGAAGTCGCTGAAAATGAGTCAGGAGGAACTCGCAGAAAAAAGCGGCGTGAGCCGCGGAACCATCGTTGCGTTGGAAAGCGGCACAGAGCGCGTCACCACAACAAAAACATTGGTTGCACTGGCGATTGCAATGGGTGTCAGCGTGGACCAAATTTTTTTTGCTGATGATGTTTAATCGAATGAACACACGACACAAGGAGGCATGATATGAAATCTATCGCTTTGGCATTGTCCTGTGCAAGCATCCTTATCAACATCTGGACGATGATTCATCGCCGGAATCACTGAGAGGGAGGGCGCTGCATGGAAAACAACAAAAAGCCCAGCGAACCGATGGAGCCGGAACGCTGGGCAAAGATGGAGAACGAGCTTCAGAAGCTCAAGCGGAGTAACTTACTCCTCAGTATCGGGTATCTTCTGCTGGTCGTCTTGTACGGCCTCATGATTTTGGAACTCATCCAGAGAATCAGCCGGATCGATGATACCTTGGCTTTGATCGTCCAATTCGATGGATTGGTTAGCGATCACCTCCAAAGCCTTGGCGATTCGCTCATCAAAGTTCTCGACAACTTTGAAATGCTCCTCAACGCTTTGTTGGAAGCTCTCTGAGCGTTCTGCTTCTTGCTTTTGGTAATCAAGCATTTCCTGCTGGTATTCTTCCATGGCAGACCAATGGGCTTCTTCTTTTCGGTCATGTTCGTTAGAGGATTGAAGCCCCTCGGATTCTTCCCGACCAGCTTCACCTCGGTGTACCCGCCTTTCAGAAAATCCACAACTGTGGCCTCGCAGACACAGTATTCACGCAACGGGGCCGCGTGCTCTGGAACGTAGTAGAGGTGTTCACATACATGGAACATCGTGTCGCCGATTTCCGGCTTTCTCCCTACACGCATTTTGTACCCCTCCCTTACTTCATGTTCTGGCGTTCCCACATCAGCCAGCGGTTCACTTCCTCGCCGGGCATGGACTTCGGCTTGCTGGTTTCGATGTACTCCTGCTCTCCGAAGATCTCCAGCTGGTCGATATCGTCAGGCGACTGGGTGATAATCTTTGCCGGCCAATCGCACCCGCTGGGAATCTTAATGCGCCACAGGTACAGGCTGTCGTCAAAGTAGAAATCGTTCGGGATGTACCGCTCTTCTGCATCGGTGCCCTCGATATCCCAGATGTATTTTGCAAGGGCACCGACAACCTCCAGCCGGGTGGGCGCCTTGTCGCGGTCATTCATATCGTACAGTTTGATGTCACAAGCAGTGCTGTTGCGGAAGGAAACCTCGGAAATGGTACCAGTGTATTTGTAGAGTTTCATACCTTAGGCCTCCTTAACTTCCACGGCCTTGAGGCTGCCCTCGATGTAGCCACGACCACGCAGATGTTCGCAGCTCCAGCAGAAACCGATTGCTCGCTCTCGGATGAAGTAGGCGGCATGGTTCGCACGACCCTCATTGAATGCGGCGTGGATTTCTTTTGCTCGATCGTCTTCCATCAGAATGGAAGCACAGGCCTCGCCGATTTCGCCGTTCTGACCGTGCTTCATGTCCTTGGAATCGTAAGTAAAGATCACCTTTTTCATTGTTTTGCCCTCCTTAGTGCAGCTGTGCGCTGTGCTGGCGGTAGCTGACGGTGTACTTGCCGCAGCTCTTGGTGACCTTGATGTCGCCCATCATGACCCGGCGGACACCGAACTTCTCACGGATGTACTCCTTGACCAGCGGTGCAGCCTTTTCGGTAATGTCTTTGGAATGAATGCGGTGCAGAGCACGACGAGCGTGACGCTTCTCCTGAGCGGCGATAAATTCATTCTCGCAGCCATAGAACGAAGAACCGTTGATGCCACTCAAATCGTAGAAACATTCAGCGGAAAGCACTTCGAGTCGGTCGTTCCATACCGTCTGGAAGGTGGTAGGAAGATTGGGCTGAATTTTGGCTTCGACACGCCCTACAATCAGCTCGAGACCGTTGGCAGCAGAGCTCGTTCCGTTAAAGCGGCGGAGAAGCACCCGGATGATCTCGCTGTCGTTGGTCAGGTCCACAGCACTGATTTCACCCTGACTTCCGTTCATCGTGGCGGTGTTAAAGTGGTAGCCGTTGGCAAGGTAGCTGCTGACGGTGTCGGTGAACTTGCGGTTGATATCGATGTACTTCATTTTTAAGAACCTCCTGCGATTTTACGCTTGACAAATCGTTACTAAAAAAATAAAATGGAGGTGCAAGGGGCTTCTTGACGGATTGCTTACTTGTGCTTTAGCGGTTCAGTGTTCCAGCACTGGCCGCTTTTTTGTATGCCTCAAACCGTGCCAACTGCTCAGCTCTGGTGAGCTTTGCGAATTCCTTGCTTGTCACGGAGCATCACCTCCCGGTGTTTGCTCCCTTGCACCTCTAACCTCCTCTCTATGTCTATATTATACAACGAAATTCGTTGTATGTCAATACAAAAACAACATTTTACGTAAATAATTTCACGAAAAGCGTTGCAAAATGCGAACGAATGTGATATAGTAAAGAAAAGGGAGGTGCCTACATGATTCGCATCAGATTAAAAGCTATGTTGGCCGAAAAAGGCATCAAGCAGAAAGATTTGGTTGCAATGACCGGTATTCGTCAGCCCACGTTGTCAGGAATGAATAACAACTCTGTTAAGCATATTCCGCTGGATGTTCTGGACAAAATCTGCACCGTTCTAGATTGCCAGCCGGGAGAGTTACTGGAATATGTACCGGACGAAAAAAGCCCGGACGAATAAACGTCCGGGCAGGGGAGAGGTGCTTACTTCTTGCGGTTCTTGCTCACCGTTTTCGGGATTCGCCGGACCTCTTTTACTCTGCGCACCTCATTCGGCTCATAAATAAGTAAGTCGCTGAGTGTGCAGTCCAGGGCTTCGCAGATAAGGTCGAGGTCATCCAGATTGACCCGATCTGAGAAGTCGTGGTACATTTCGTTGATGGTCTGGCTGCGGATTCCGGTGGCGCGAGCAAGTTCGCTCTGCGTCATCCGCCGTTCGCCAAGGCGGGTGGACAGCATAATCCTAATCATAGCCTGTATCTCCTTTGCCAAGAATTTTACCGATTTGAAACCGGCTTGTCAGGATTTTGGCAGAAAAGTACAGAATACGGCAAATTAGAACGAAATACGGAAAACTGAAACGAAAAAAGGCCCGGAACCCGCGTGTGTAACGCAAGGTTTCGGGCCTTTTTCAATGCCGATTAGTGAGCGTCGGTTTTCTGTCGACTGTTGGAAGAGGACAAAGCAAAACGAACACAGAACCCACCATACAGATGGAACTGTGTTCGCCTAGCTCTCTAATGGTTGGGGATGAGAGAATCGAACTCCCACAAGTAGAGTCAGAGTCTACCGCACTACCACTATGCAAATCCCCAAGATTTTGTTTTGTTGTTTGGCTCGTGAGCCGCTCAACGTGTGTTATTATACGGGAAAAAACCGGAATTGTCAAGCGTTTTTTGAAAGTTTTTTGGATTTTTTGAAAAGAGACGGTCTTTCGCTGAAACTGTCATCCTTTGCGCTCCGTTGGAATATACTGAAACTGAACCAACTTGTTTCAGCACACAAAAGAGGAGGAAGCAACAAGATGACGACCCAACAAAAACCGCAGACCCTGCTTTCCAACCGCATCCCGCGGGACACCGAACACGAACGCTACCACCCGGAACTGGAAGAGGAGCTGAAAGAGTGCCTGTTCTGTCTGCGCCGGAATGAGATGATGTTCGACTTGGAAGTGAACACGGACCTGATCGAGCAGCGCATCTATGAGCGTCAGGCGCTGCTGTGCCGCTACCGGTATCTGCTGGCCAAAGCGCGGGAGCTGGGGCTGCACACCATTTTGCAGAAATATCAGCCCATGGGGGAATGAAACGGCGCGTTCCAAAGGGAGTTTCTGCGACAAAAATCTTGACATCTCGCCCTGCGCGTGTTATCATACATAAAGATAATATCGTGCGCGGGTGGTTCTGCGCATCAAACATCTTTGAGCTAGAGAGGTTATATATTATGGAACGTATCAAGACGATCGCTACTCGTGACCTGACCAAGAGCGCTGTGACCGGTGGCTGCGGCGAGTGCCAGACTTCCTGCCAGTCTGCCTGCAAGACTTCCTGCGGCGTGGCAAACCAGAAGTGCGAGAACAGCAACAAGTAATTTTCTGCAGATCGGATGCCGCCTTTGTCGGGCGGCATTTTTTTATGGAATCAATGGATTGGAGAATAAAATGGTACATCAGTATCAATTAAACGGCTATAACATTGTACTGGACACCTGCAGCGGCTCGGTGCATGTGGTGGACGATGTGGCGTACGACGTCATCGCCCTGTACAAGGAGCACTCTGCGGACGAGATCGTGGCCGCGATGCTCAAAAAGTACGGCGACCGCCCCGATGTGACCGAAGCGGACCTGCGCCAGTGCCTCGAGGACGTGGCATCGCTGGAACAGGCCGGCAAGCTGTGGAGTCCGGATGTTTATGCCGATATGGCGTTCGATTTCAAGAATCGCAACACCGTGGTCAAGGCGCTGTGTCTGCATGTGGCCCATACCTGCAACCTCAACTGCTCTTACTGCTTCGCTTCGCAGGGCCGCTATCAGGGCGACCGCGCGCTGATGAGCTTTGAAGTGGGCAAGCGCGCCATGGATTTCCTCATCGAGAACTCCGGCACGCGCCGCAACCTCGAGGTCGATTTCTTTGGCGGCGAGCCGCTGATGAATTTTGACATGGTGAAGAAGCTGGTGGCCTACTGCCGCGAGCAGGAGAAGATCCACAACAAGAACTTCCGCTTCACGATGACCACCAACGGCATGCTGATCGACGATGATGTGATCGATTTCTGCAACAAGGAGTGCCACAACGTCGTTCTGAGTCTGGACGGCCGCAAGGAGGTCCACGACCGCTTCCGCAAGGACTATGCGGGCCACGGCAGCTATGACGCCATCGTTCCGAAGTTTCAGGAGTTCGTCAAGAAGCGCGGGGACAAGGGCTATTACATGCGCGGGACCTACACCCACTTCAACACCGACTTCACCAACGACATCTTCCACATGGCGGACCTCGGCTTTACCGAGCTGAGCATGGAGCCGGTCGTCTGCAAGCCGGACGATCCCAGCGCTCTGACCGCCGAGGACCTGCCCATCCTGAAGGAGCAGTATGAGATCCTCGCCAAGGAGATGATCAAGCGTGACCGCGAGGGCCGCGGCTTCACCTTCTATCACTACATGATCGACCTGACCGGCGGCCCCTGCATCTACAAGCGCATTTCGGGCTGCGGTTCCGGAACCGAGTATATGGCCGTCACGCCTTGGGGCGACCTGTACCCCTGCCACCAGTTCGTCGGCGACCCGAAGTATCTGATGGGCGACATCTGGAAGGGCGTCACCAACACGGCGGTGCGCGATGAGTTTAAGCATTGCAACGCCTACGCTCGCCCCGAGTGCAAGGACTGCTGGGCCAAGCTCTACTGCTCCGGCGGCTGTGCGGCCAACGCATACCACGCAACGGGCAGCATCACCGGCGTTTATGAGTATGGCTGCGAGCTGTTCCGCAAGCGGATGGAGTGCGCCATCATGATCCAGGTCGCAAAGAATCAGGAGCTGGCCGCACAGGGCATCGAAGTGCCCATCGAGCTGGGCAGCACCTGCAACGCCTGTGCAGACGGCGACGCCTGCGCGGAATGAGCATGACCACGCCGATCGTAGATTTTGTGCGGAACTACGCGCGTTCTGGAACCACCCGGCTCCATATGCCCGGGCATAAGGGGCAGGATCTGCTGGGGTTCGAATCCTACGATATCACGGAGATCAAAGGTGCGGACGAGCTGTACGAGGCCGAAGGCATCATCGCCGAGAGCGAAGCCAATGCGACTCGCCTGTTTGGGACGGCGCATACTTATTATAGTACGGAGGGGTCGTCTCAGTGCATCCGGGCCATGCTGTGTCTGGCGATGCAAGCGGCCCCCAAAGGTCAGCGCCCGCTCCTTCTGGCCGCGCGCAATGCGCACAAGGCGCTGTTGTATGCGGCGGCGCTGCTCGATTTTGACATCGAGTGGCTCTGGCCCGCGCCGGAAGCTGCCGGTGCGCTGTGCAGCTGCCCCGTGACGACGGTCCAGCTCGCCGCGGCGCTGGACCGTCTGGCAGAGCAGGGGAAAGCTCCCTTTGGCGTCTACGTCACCAGCCCGGATTACCTCGGCGGGATGCAGGACATCGAGGCACTTTCCGGTGTCTGCGACGCTCACAGCGTTCCGCTTTTGGTGGACAACGCCCATGGAGCATATCTGAACTTTCTGGTCGGGGGAAGCCGGCATCCCATCGCGCTGGGCGCGGCGATGTGCTGCGATTCCGGACACAAAACGCTGCCGGTCCTCACGGGCGGAGCCTATCTGCATCTTGGCCCGAAAGCGCCGGTGCAGGAAGAAGCGGCGGTCCGCAACGCGCTGGCTCTGTTTGGCTCGACCAGCCCGTCCTATCTGATCTTGCAGTCGCTCGACCGGTGTAATCAGTATCTTTCGGAGGGGTATCCGCTTCGGCTCTATTCCTGCTGTGGGCAGCTGATGCTTCTGCGCCGGGAGCTGAATGAAATGGTCGAAGCGGCTGGCGGCACAATGCCGCTGGCGGTCGATGGGCTGGACCGCGAACCCCTCAAACTGACGTTGGATGCGGCGGCACTGGGGATGACCGGGACTGCCCTCGCAGAAGTTTTGCGGAAGCACAGCATCGAGTGCGAATACGCCGATCCGCGCTATGTAGTTTTGATGTTCACGCCGGAAAATCCTGCGCGGGATTACGACCGCTTGGAAGCCGCTGCGAAGGAGCTTTGCGCTTCGCTTCCGGAACTTTCAGAGGGAAAGGAAGCTCCGGATGCCGAAAACTTCACGGCGCTGGAAGCGGAAGCGGCGTCTGTCTGCACGGTCCGTCAGGCAGTTTTTGCTCCGCAGGAAGAAATTCCGGCGTCGGAAGCGCTGGGCCGCGTCTGCGCGATGCCAACGGTGTCCTGCCCGCCCGCGATTCCGATCGTGGTCAGCGGGGAACGCATCGGTCCGGCGGCACGAAAGTTGTTTAAACGCTACCACGTTAAAAAAGTTGCGGTTCTGAAATGATGAAGGTAAGGAATTTATTTGTAAAGTAAAACTGCTTTACAGATAAATTCCTTTTATTTTCCCGGAAATAGCCGCTTGGCTTGACAGAAAAATCAAAACGTGAGATGATTTGAAGAGAAAAACAGACTGTGCCGACAAGAGGAGGACTTTCGATGCTCCAGATCAAACAGCTGACCAAGCACTATGGGACCAAGACTGCCGTGGATGGCTTGACCCTGACCATCCAGCCGGGAGAGATCTATGGGTTTCTCGGCCCGAATGGTGCGGGCAAAACCACGACGCTGAAATGCTGCTGCGGCATCCTGCAGCCGGACAGCGGTGAGGTTTTTGTGGATGGAGTTTCGATGCAAAAGGAACCGCTTCAGGCAAAGCGGAAACTGGCCTATCTGCCGGATGACCCAAAGCTCTATGAGTACATGACCGGCATCCAATACCTTGATTTTATCGCGAATGTCTATGGGGTCAGCGATGCCGCGCGGGCGGAGCGCACCCGCATTTACAGCGAGCGGTTCGACCTAAACGATGCACTCAGCCAGCCCATCGGCGCATACTCCCACGGCATGAAGCAGAAGCTAGCCATCATCTCGGCCCTGCTCCATGCGCCGAAATTGATCTTGATGGATGAGCCGTTCGTGGGGCTGGACCCGCTGGCGTCCCATCAGCTCAAGCAGACCATGCGGGCATTCTGCGACGCGGGCGGGGCGATTTTTTTCTCGACCCATGTGCTGGAAGTTGCGGAAAAGCTCTGCGACCGGGTGGCCATCATCAAAAACGGAACGCTGGTTCGTTCGGGTCCCATCGAAGAGGTCCGGGGCGATGCCTCACTGGAAACGGTTTTTCTGGAATTGGAGGGCGGACAGGATGCAGAATGAATCAGCCCGCCTGTTCCGTGCACTTCTGCAAAAACAGCTTCGGGAGCAGGGGGCGTTCCTGCGCCGAAGCGCACGCACCGAAAAACAGCGAAGCATGGTTGGAAAAATCCTGTTTGGCGAACTGTATGCGGTGGTCGTTCTGACGCTGATGGGCAGTTTTGGCGCGATGGCATGGCCGCTGGGGGAACTGCTTCTCCCGCGTGGGTTGGATGCCGTGTATTTTTTGCCGATGGAGCTGCTGGCGCTTCTTGTGGGGGTGCTGGCCGGGGGACTTTCGAGCTATTCCAGCCTGTTTCAGGCAAAAGACAACGACCTGCTTCTGGCCATGCCCATTCCGCCGTGGATGATCTTCGTGGTGCGGCTGCTTGGATTGTACAGCACAGCGCTGTTTTATACGATGATCGCATGGGTCCCGACCGAGATCGTCTACGGACTGTATGCACAAAAACCGGCGGCAGGGCTGTGGTGTGCGCTTCCCATGGCGCTGCTGATCGCGGGCGCAGCGGCGGTGCTGTCCGCACTGATCGGCTGGGGTGTAGCGTTTGCAACCGCAAAAACCGGGCGGAAAACGCTGGTCACCGTCCTTGTTTCCGTGGGCGGGATGCTCTTGTGCTCGATCGGCTATCAAAAGGCCCAACAGGCGCTGGGGGTACTGCTCCAAACGGCGCTTCGAGCGGAAAATTTATCTGCACCTGTCCGTTTTTGGCTGGCATTTGGGCGCGCGGCCAGCGGCAACGGCTGGATGCTGCTGGTTGTATCGTCGGCGTTTCTCCTGCTGGCGGCACTGTTTGTAAAAGCACTTTCGCGCCCCTATCTGACCCTGATGACTACCCGCAACGGGACTGAGACAAAGAAGAAATCCTTCAGAACATCGAAAAAAGTTTCGCTTCGGCGGACGCTGCTCCGGCGGGAACTGCTTCATCTGGGAAACAGCGCGGCCTATCTGCTGAACTGCAGCATGGGGACCGTAGGGCTGTTGGTTCTTGGCGGTGCGGCGCTGTGGAAGGCGGAACCGCTTCGGGCGCTGGCCGCGCGGCTCCCGTCGCCGGAATACGGCCCGATGTTCGCAGCGTTTTTCATTGCGCTGGCGGCAGGGACGAACTTCCTGACCGCTCCTTCCGTCTCGCTGGAAGGGGAGAGCCTGTGGCTTTTGCAAAGTCTGCCGGTGACTGGGTGGCAGGTCCTCCGCGCAAAGCTGGAACTTCATCTGTTGCTGACGCTCCCGCCCGCATTGTTCTGTGAAATCTGTGTGCTGGCAGTTTTGGGTGCTGGGCCACTGGATGCATTTCTCTCGGTTTTGCTCGTTGTTCTGTATGTTTTTGACTCAGCATCGGTCGGCCTGATATTAGGCGTTCTGCATCCAAGCTTCCACTGGACCAGCGAAACGGTGGTCATCAAGCAAAGTCCGTTCTGTTTTCTGGCGCTGTTTGGAAGCTGGGCAGGGGCGTCTTTGCTCTGCGTGGTGGTGATGCTGCTGTCGTTGAAGCTGCCTGTTGCGGGAGCCATGGCGCTGGTGGTCGGTGTGCTTGCATTGCTCGATGCCGCCGCCCTGCGCTGGCTGAAAACGGCTGGCGCACAAAAATTCAGCGAATGATAACAAAAAAGGCCCTCTCCGGACCCTGCTCTGCCGCGTTCCAGCGGACAGAGACAAGGCGGAGAGGGCCTTTTTGTTGGCGTTGTTATTCGATGCCGGTCACTTTGTAATCCTGATCCTCAACGGCCTTTTTCAGGGCATTGTTGGAGACATCAGCGTTCAGCGTGACGATGGCCGTGCCAGCTTCGTGGCTGACCACAGCCTCGCTGACCTCGGGCAGAGCCTCGAGAGCCTTCTTCACGCGGGCCTCACAGTGGCCGCACATCATACCTTCAACATGCAGAGTTTTTTTCATGGTGTTATCCTCCTTGACATTGGATCTATCTTCAACGGCTGCGGGCTGTGCGGAGACAGCGGGCAGGGCAGAAGTCTTGGATTTGGAAAGCGGGTGGTCGTGCTTGGTGCTGTGCAGATCAAACAGGTTCAGCCGCAGAGCATTGCTGACAACGCAGAAGCTCGACAGGCTCATGGCGGCCGCGCCGAACATCGGGTTCAGCGTCAGACCGAACGGGATAAACACACCGGCGGCCAGAGGGATGCCGATGATATTATAAATGAATGCCCAGAACAGGTTTTCGTGGATGTTGCGCAGGGTTGCGCGGCTCAGGCGGATGGCGGCGGGCACATCGGAGAGCTTGGAGTTCATCAGCACGACGTCAGCCGCATCGATAGCGACATCCGTGCCCGCACCAATGGCGATGCCGGTGTCGGCGCGGGTCAGTGCGGGTGCATCGTTGATGCCGTCGCCGACCATGGCGACCTTGCCCGCTTCCTGAAGCTTGCGGATGACGGCTTCCTTGCCGTCCGGCAGAACGCCCGCGATGACCTCATCGACGCCCGCCTGCCGGCCGATGGCGTCTGCGGTGCGCTGGTTGTCGCCAGTCAGCATCACGACCCGGATGCCCATATTCTGCAGTTCGCGGATGGCGCGGGGACTGTCCTCTTTGATGGTATCGGCCACAGCGACCACACCCAGCAGACGGCCCGCACCGCCGAAGTAAAGCGGCGTCTTGCCCTCGTTGGCAAGCGCAGAAGCCTGTTCTTTCAATGCGGCGGAAACGGGGACTTTCGTTTCAATAAAGGACGCATTGCCGCCGTAAATCTCCATGCCGTCCAGCTTTGCGGCCAGACCGTTTCCGGGCAGAGCCGCGAAATCGGAGACTTCAGGCGCGTTGATGTGTGCCGTCTCAGTGTAGGCGAGAACGGCCTTGGCCAGCGGGTGCTCGCTCTTGCGTTCGAGCGCGGCGGCCAGCGTCAGAAGCTCGTTTTCGCTGACGCCCTCTGCGGGCAGGATGTCGGTCACCTTGGGTTCGCCGCTGGTGATGGTTCCGGTCTTATCCAGCGCAACGATCTGCGTGCGGCCCGCCGCTTCCAGCGAAGCTGCCGTCTTGAACAGGATGCCATTTTTTGCACCAAGGCCGTTGCCGACCATGATGGCGACCGGCGTCGCCAGACCCAGCGCGCAGGGGCAGCTGATGACCAGCACCGAAATGCCGCGGGCCAGTGCATAGCCGAACTCGCGGCCCAGCAGCAGCCAGACGATGGTTGTCAGCACAGCGATGGAAATGACCGCCGGAACAAAGAAACCAGACACCGTATCGGCGATTTTTGCGATGGGTGCTTTGGTGGCAGCGGCATCGCTGACCATCTTGATGATCTGGGCCAGCGTGGTGTCCTCGCCGACGCGGGTGGCTTCGCAGCGCAGGAAGCCGGACTGGTTGGTGGTCGCCGCCGAGACCTTGTCGCCCTCGGCCTTGTCCACCGGGATGCTCTCGCCGGTCAGGGCGCTTTCGTTCACGGCGCTGGAACCTTCCAGCACGATGCCGTCCACGGGGATGTTCTCGCCGGGGCGGACCACAAAAACGTCGCCTTTGCGTACTTCTGCGATGGGCACGCTGACCTCTTCACCGTCCCGAAGTAGGGTGGCCGTTTTGGGGGCGAGCTTCATCAGACTTTTCAGGGCGTCCGTGGTCTTGCCCTTGGAGCGGGCTTCCAGCATCTTGCCCACGGTGATGAGGGTCAGGATCATGGCGGCCGACTCGAAGTAGAACTCCATCATATAGTGCATGACCATCTCGTCATTGCCGTGGAGCTGGGCGTCCGTCATGGCGAACAGGGCGTAGGTGCTCCAGATGAAGCTGGCCGAAGAACCCAGCGCCACCAGCGTATCCATGTTGGGCGCACGGTGGATGAGGCCTTTGAAGCCGTTGATGAAGAACTTCTGGTTGATGACCATGACGATGCCCGCCAGCAGAAGCTGAACAAGGCCCATCGCGATGTGGTTGCCGTCGAACCAGTGGGGGAGCGGCCAGCCCCACATCATGTGGCCCATCGAAAAGTACATCAGAACGGCCAAAAAGATCAGCGATGCGATCAGCCGCTTTTTCAGTTTGGGTGTCTCGTGATCCGCAAGGGCGTCCAGATCGGCGCTGGGGTCCGGGGCGGATGTCGCGCTGTTGGATTTCGGGCTGGCCCCGTAGCCAGCGTCCTGCACGGCTTTGATGATGGCGGAAGCGCTGGCTGTGCCTTCCACGCCCATCGAGTTGGTCAGCAAGCTGACCGAGCAGCTCGTGACGCCGGGGACGTTCTTCACGGCCTTTTCCACCCGGGCAGAGCAGGCCGCGCAGCTCATGCCGGTAACGTTGTATTGTTCCATAGTTTCACTCCTGAGGATGCTTAGGGTATCCGAAAAGGGTCATTTCATGAGTTTTGGCAGCAATTTCAGCAGCTCATCGAGCTTTTCATCGCTGCCTTCCCGCAGGTCGTCTGCCACGCAGGTGCGGACATGCTGGCTGAGAAGCTCTTTGGTAAAGCTGTTCAGGGCCGAATTTGCCGCCGCGACCTGCACCAGAATGTCAGCGCAGTAAACGTCTTTTTCCACCATGCCGCGGATGCCGCGAATTTGCCCTTCGATGCGGTTCAGCCGGTGGATGAGGCTTTTGTATTCTTCCGCTGTCCGCTTTTTGTGGCGGCAGCAGCAGGAAGAGATCGTCTCTGCCGGTCCGCTCTCCGGTCGTTCGGTGTCCGCTGTGGTGTTGGCACAGCAGGGAGAAATGGTTCCTTCGCCGTGGCAGCAGGAAGGGATTTTGGTCGCTTCGCTCATGGAAACAACTCCTTTCAATTACCCCATGGGGGTATCTATCGTGCGATGTTATTGTAGCACAGTTTGTCCTACGGAACAAGTAGGAGATGCAATTTCAAATGTTAATATTTTGTGAACACACGGAACAGCAAAAAAGCCCGATGCAGGGCAGAAAGCGCCAGCACCGGGCCAAGAATCAAAAATTATTCGCAGAATTTCCGCATGAATGCAATGTCGCTGGCCGCTTTTGCGGGAACCGCTTCCTCGCGCAGAACGGGAAGGACCCTCTGCGGCATCTGCTTGAGCATCGCAAAGCCGCCCGCGTAATCCACGCAGGAATCCTCCAGCGAGGTGGAATACAGCGTTCCATCCGGCTGGAAGTTCTGCCCCTTGAAGTGAACGGCGGTGATCTTGTCACCATACCAGCTGCCGACCTTGTCCCAGATGCGGCGCTGGGCGTCCACGGAAGCGTTTTCCGGGCCGACGTAGTTTGCAAGGTCGCAGATGATGCGCAGGTTGGGGCTGGCGATGGTATCCAACACCATCTTGACCGCCTCGGGGGTATTCATGGCGTGGTAATAGACGCATTCCACAGCGAACAAAACGCCCTGCTCTTCACAGGCGGGCAGAATTTCGCCCAGACTCCGCAGCAGCGCTTCCTGTGCTTCCTTGCGGGTCACACCGGGCTGCTTGGCCATGTTGGTCGTCTCGCTGCCCATGCAGCCAGCGCCCAGCGCCTTGGCGACCGAAATCTGGCTCAGTGCCTTGGCAACTTCGGCGCGGCGCTTGTCCTCGTCAGCGTAGCCCAGCTCCACATAAGTGCCGTCCACGGCGATGGAAACGCCGGAAGCGGCCACAGCGGCTTTCGTGGCTTCGACCAGTTCCGGCGTCACGTCCGCATAGCTCTTGACGCCCTCGATGGCCTTGGTGTAGGCCAGCTGGGTGCAGGAAAAACCAGCCTTGCCGATGGAAGAAAACAGCTCTTCGGGGGTATGACGGCCAAAGTCATGGCCGCGTGCACCGATGATAAATTCAGACATAAAGGTTCTCCTTTTCTCAGCCAAACACGCGCTGGGCGAACAGGTTCAGTTCCTTGCCCCACCAATACCAGTCGTGGGAGACGTCACTGCCCCAGATCTCGCAATGAGCGGGCAGACCGGCAGCTTCCAGCGCGGCCGAAAGCGCGCGGGTGTCGGCCAGCGCGTCGTTTTCGTAGCCGCCCTGACCGGCGCAGAGGATCAGGCTGTTCTCCTCGGCCTTGGCGAGAAGTTTTTTGTCAAGGATGCCGTCCTCGGCCAGAGCGGCGAGGGGAGCGTTCCGCAGAACAAGGTCGTCGGTGGTGTCGCCCAGAAAACGGGTGACGTTGTACAGGCCGGACAGGCCGATGGCTCCCGCGAACACCTCCGGGCGGCGCAGACGGCAGTTGACGGCCTGAACTGCACCGGTATCGACACCGACACACCAGATCGCGGCCTTTTTGTCACCGTTCAGTTCGCGGATGCGGGCGGCCAGCTCACTGGAAAGGTAGTTGAAATACTTTTCCTGCATCTCGGCACGGCGGCGGAGCGAGACGTCCCCGGCCAACAGGCTCTCAGCATCGATGCCGTCGGCTGTGAACAGCTGAATTTTGCCGGCATTCAGCAACGAAGCCACCGCATCCGGCATCCCGTTGTTCTCCCAGTCGTAAAAACGGCCACCCCGTGCGGGCAGGGCCAGCACCGGAACGCCCGCTGTTCCGTAGACCTTGAATTCCATCTCACGGCCGAGCATCCGGCTCCATTCCTTATAATAAGTACCTTGCATCATGGGAAGCATCCTCCTCAATTTATACGAATTGATTTCGCGCCGAGTCGTACTCGTACCCGGCGGCAGAGAGCTTTGCGCACAGGGCGGCCTTGTCCTCGTCCAGATCGTCGCACAGGGCATCGAGACTGGGGTAGAAGTCGCGCAGTTTCAGGTTCACCATGCTCAAAAGCATGATGGGGTCATTCGGCAGAGCCATGGTCTAAACCTCCTCGGATAACAAAAAAGCCGGCCACTCGACAAAGTGACCGGCAACATGCAGCAGATTAGACAGCGCGGGTGACTTTGCCAGCGCGCAGGCAACGGGAGCATGCGTAGATATACTTGGGAGAACCCTCCACGACCGCCTTGACACGACGGACATTCGGCTTCCAGGTACGGTTGGAACGGCGATGGGAGTGAGAGACCTTAATACCGAAGGTAACGCCCTTGCCGCAGCATTCACACTTAGCCATGATACTTGCACCTCCTAGCAGTGAAGTAAGGAATTCAAAATAATCAGCTTGACTATTGTATCAGAGAATCGAGAAAAATGCAAGGGCTTTTTGAAAATTTTTGCAGCATTTTTTCATCTGCGGCCCAAACCCTTGTCTGAAAACGAAAAAAATAGTACAATAGGAACAAAATAATCTACGGTTAGGAGAAAAACATGACCGCACGCGGACTTTATTATCTGATCCGGACGCTGGTGGCGCTGGTCGCCATCCCGTTCCATGAGGCGGGCCATGCCTTGGCAGCGTGGCTTCTGGGCGACCCCACCGCCAAGCGCGAGGGGCGGCTGTCGCTGAACCCGTTCAAGCATTTCGACCTTCTGGGCACGCTGTGCATGGTGTTTGCCGGGGTGGGCTGGGCAAAGCCGGTCTCGACCGACCCGCGCAATTTCAAAAATCCGAAGCTCGGCATGGCACTCACGGCCCTGGCCGGCCCGGTGGCGAATCTGCTGTTGGCCTATTTCGCCATGGTGGTCTGGAAGCTGCTCTATTACTGGGCGCCGGTCACGGAAGTGACGGTTTTCGCAGCCCGGTTCCTCCAATACTTAGTGATGATGGACGTCAGCCTTGCGGTGTTCAACCTCATCCCGGTCCCGCCACTGGATGGCAGCCGGGTGCTGCTGGCGGTCCTGCCGGAACGAATCTATTTTGGGATGATGAAGTACGAACGGGTCATTATGGTCATCCTGCTGGCGGCAGTCTGGGGCGGATTTCTGGACGGCCCGCTGACGGTCCTGAACGGGGTCGTGTGGGACCTGCTGGACCTCGGCACGGGCTACATCGACCAGATCGCGTTCTCGGCCTACTATGCCTCCATTGGGGCGGTGATCTGAGTGGCAGAGGAACTGACCTTTCATCTGGAAGATTTCGAAGGCCCGCTGGAACTGCTGCTGACACTGGTGCAGAAGCACAAGATGGACCTGCACAACATCCCGATCTTGGAGCTGATCGACCAGTACACCCATGCGGTGGGATCGGCAGGGGAGACAGACCCCGAGATCGCCAGCGCCTTTATCGAGATGGCGGCGCATCTGGTCGAGATGAAGAGCTATCTGCTCCTGCCCCGCAGCGAAAAGGGCGAGCGGATGAAGCAGGAGCTGACCGGTCAGCTGATCGAATACGACCAGTGCCGCCGGATGGCCGCCCAGCTGCGGGAGTGCGCCGACCAAGCGCCGGTGTTCGTCCGCGCGCCCTTACAGATGGAATGGGACACGACCTATGATCTGTTCCATTCGCCGCAGGTACTGGCCGACTGCTGGAAAGCGCTTTCGGGCCGAACGGCAGTCCTGCGCCGCCAGCCCACCCAGAAACAGTTCGAACCGCTGGTCGCGGCCCCGCAGGTGTCGGTGAGCAGCCGCGTGGTGTATATCCTGCGCCGGCTCATCACAGGCGGCGTCGGGACGATGAAGCAGCTGTTTTCCCGCCGCCAGAGCCGGGGAGCCAACGTGGCAACGTTTCTGGCTCTGCTGGAACTGGTGCGCGGCGGGCGGGTCACGCTTGGCCCGGAAGGCCAGCTGACGATGCACCGCGGGCATCTGGAACGCACAAAGGAGAAGCCATGAATCAGAAAAAGATCAGAGCCGCTGTGGAAGCGATGCTCTTTGCCTATGCGGAGCCGATCAGCGCGGAAAAGCTGGCACAGGCGCTGCAGGTCCCGCTGGCCAGCGTGGAACCGGCGCTCGAGGACCTGCGGGTGCGCTATGCCCGAGAGGACAGCGGTTTGTGTCTGCTCCACCTGAACACTCACTGGCAGCTGGCGACCAAGGCCGACTTCGCCGAGTGTGTCCGCCGCGTGATGGACACCCGCCGCTCCGCGCCGCTGGGTCCTGCGGCCATGGAAACGCTGACGGTCATTGCCTATAACCAGCCCGTTTCCCGTGCGTTCATCGAGAAGGTGCGCGGCGTGGATTCCTCGTCCAGCGTGTCGAGCTTGTTGGAAAAGGGCCTGATCGAAGAAGCCGGACGGCTCGACCTGCCCGGACGCCCGGTCGCGTTCCGGACGACGGATGTGTTCCTGCGCTGCTTTGGCCTGTCCAGCTTGGACGACCTGCCGCCCATCCACTCAGAAACAGAAAGTGGGGGAGCTGTATGACCATCATCGGGAGCATTCTGGGAGTGCTGGGAGCGGTGCTCCTCTTCCTATTAAAATGCATCGGTATTTTGCTGCTCATCTTTTTGGTGCTGGCGGTGCTGTTGCTGCTCTGCCCCTTCTGCGTGGATGTCGCGTGGGAGCAGAGCACGCTGACCGTCAAGGCCGGAGCGCTGGGAATCACGTTCCCGGTGTTTCAGTATCCGAAGCCGGAACCGCCCGCCGAACCGGAGGAACCCAAAGGCATTTTTGGAAAACTGAAGGCCCGGTTCCGTGCATGGCGGGCAGACCGCAAAGCGAAAAAAGCGGCAAATAAGCCCGCCGAGCCGAAACCCAAACAGCCCGCGACGCCCCGCAAAAAGGCAAAGCTGACCTTGAATGTTCTCTGCTCTATCCTGCGGGGGGCGGGCACGCTGACAAAAGCGATCATCGGGGCGCTGCGCATCACGAAGATCAATGTCTGCCTTGGCGTCCGCGGCGACGGCGACCCCGCCGAGGCCGCCCGCAGTTACGGAAAGCTGAACGTCTGGCTGTACAGCGCACTGGGCTTCCTCGACCGTTTTGTTTATCTGGATTTTGAACAGCTGCGTCTGCTCCCGGATTTCGGTTCCGCAGAGCCGACTGTGGAGGACTACGTTTCGTTCCGTGTTTCGGCACAGGCGTATTCCATCGCTTTCACCGCTCTGCGCGTTCTTTACGAGCTTTGGCGCGAAAAAGTACTCGACGTGTTCCTCTGATTCTGCTATAATATATCTGTATGGTGTGTCCGCTTTTCCGTCCAAGATGGGGAAGTGTTCCGGGGAGGAAACTCCCAGTATTGAAATAAGGAGGCCGAATTTATGGCTGAGCATCCGATTCAAGGTTTAATGAACGTCACGATGGACAAGATCCGTCAGATGGTGGATTCTAACACCATCATCGGCAAGCCGATCACCACCGAGGACGGCACGACCATCCTGCCGGTTTCCAAGCTGAGCTTTGGCTTTGCTTCCGCCGGCACGGACTTCGACGGCAAGAATGCTGCAAACAAGGATCTGTTCGGCGGCGGCTCTGGCGCCGGTGTCAACATCCAGCCCGTGGCATTTCTGGTGGTCAAGGACGGCTGCGTCCGCACCATCCAGCTGGCCGACAGCTCCAACACTGTGGACCGCGCCCTGACGATGATTCCCGAACTGGTGGAGAAGGTCAGCGCCCTCCTGAAAAAGGACGAAAAGGCAGCGCCCGCCGCAGTTTCCGAAGAATCTGCAAAAGAGCAGTAAACACCAAACCCATCGCCGTAACTGCGGGCTTCCGACCCGCAGTTTTGATAGAGCACGTTCCAACGTGCGTTTTGAGCGCCGGGAGGCGCACAAGGAGTAATTCACTATGGCAGAAGAACGTATTCAGAAAATCATGAGCGAGCAGGGGCTTTGCTCCCGCCGCGCAGCAGAGCAGATCATTGCGGAGGGCCGCGTCAAGGTCAACGGCCATCCGGTCAAGGTCGGCGACAAGATGGACCCCAACCGGGACGTCCTGCATGTGGATGACGAGCGCATCTACATCCAGAAGAACCAGCAGCTCTATTATCTGGCCCTGTACAAGCCCCGCGGCTATGTCACCACCGCCAGCGACGAGCTGGGCCGCAAGACCGTCATGGACCTTGTGAGCGACATCCCCGCCCGCCTGTATCCGGTGGGCCGTCTGGATAAGGACAGCGAGGGTCTGCTGCTGATGACCAACGACGGCGCATTCGCACAGGCCGTTACCCATCCGTCCGGCGGCATCTCTAAGCTGTACCGCGTCACGGTCCAGCCCCGTGCAGAGGAAGCGCAGATCCTGAAGATGAGCTCCGGCGTCGTGCTGGACGATGGGACCAAGACGATGCCCTGCGCCATCAATGTCGTCACCGACGAGCCGGGCCGCACCGTCATGGAGATGACCCTGAAAGAGGGCAAGAACCGCGAGATCCGCCGGATGTGCGAGGCAGTCGGTCTGGAAGTCGTCCGCCTGAAGCGCAACGCGGAGGGTGTTGTCAAGCTGGGCATGCTCAAGCCGGGGACTTACCGTGAGCTGACCAAGGCGGAGGTCAACGGTCTGCGTGCCGCTGCTGCCAAGGGCCGCGCACAGACCCGCTCGGCTGCTCTGCAGTCCCGCGCCGCCGAGCGCCGCCCCCGCGGCCCGGTCGGGAAGGGCAGCACTGGCGCAAAGCGGAGAAAGTAACGCTTTTCGACCGCCTTCGTCGGGCAGAACAATGCCGCAGACCCCGAAACGGAAAAGATTGTGAAATTTTTCTTCAAAAACAGGGCGGGCGGCACTTGAGAATTCTGGAAAATTATTGTATAATAAGACTAATTTTGAAAGCTCAAAATAGACAAAGCAGGAGGTCTTACCATGGCTTCAAAGATCAACAAAGGAGAAATCCTCGCCAAGTTTTTCGATGACGGGGAATATACCGCACTGTTTGCGGACGGCGCGGTGAGCGCTGCCTGTGGCTATGCGGCTGGTCAGCAGGCCTATGCCGTCTACCAGAACGGCGAGGCTGTTACCGTTAAGGACGTTGAGAAGAACATCAAGGTCCTCGAGATGGCTGCTCAGACGGGCTGCCCGGTGGTCACGTTCTACAACTCTGTCGGCGCAAAGCTGGCCGAGGGTCTGGACGTTCTGACTGCCAGTGCCAAGCTGACCGCTGCCATCGCAAAGGTGTCCGGCGTTGTCCCGCAGGTGGCTGTCGTCACCGGCGTGTGCGGCGGGACCAGCGCTCTGAATGCTGCCAGCGCAGATGTCTGCGTGATGGCAAAGGACGCTGAGCTATTCTTCACCGCTCCGTTCACCTCTGCTGCCAAGGGCGACAAGGTCCCCGGCGCAGGTTCTGCTGAGGCTGCTGCCAAGGCTGGTGTTGCTGCCATCGTGGCTGCATCCGCTGAAGAAGCTGCTGAGAAGGCTGCCCACATCGTGGGTCTGCTGCCCGCAAACAATCTGACTGGCCCCGCCATCTTCGAGTTCGAGCAGCCCACCGCTGTTCTGACTGCTGGCGCTGCCCCTGAGAAGGCTGCTGCTGCCCTGATCGATAAGGACAGCGCTGTGGAGCTGTTTGCTGGCTTCGGCAAGAGCGTCTACACCGCATTCGCTACCATCGGCGGCAATGCTGTGGGCGTCGTGGCGACCGGCGAGCAGCTGTGCCACAACTGCGTGTCCAAGGCTTCCCGTTTTGTCCGCCTGTGCGACGCTTTCAGCGTCCCTGTGCTGACCATCGTGGATACCAAGGGCTTCGTTCCCAGCTCTACCGATGACATCGCCGGCGGCATCCGCGAGGCTGCCCGTCTGGCTGCTACCTATGCAGATGCGACCACCGCAAAGGTCGCTGTGCTGGCTGGCAAGGCTGTCGGCCCCGTCTACACTGCTCTGGCAAATGCAGACCTGAAGATCGCTGTCAACGGCTGCACCGTCAGCGCTCTGGAGCCGAACGCCGCTGTCTCCGTCCTGTACAAGGCTGAGATCGACGCTTCCGATAACATCATTGCTGCGACCAACGCCAAGGCTGCTGCTTACACCGCTGAGGTGTGTAGCGCTGCCAACGCTGTGGCATGCGGTGCTGCTGACATGACCTGCGACGCTGCCAATGCACGCGCCAGCGTTGTGGCTGCTTTTGAGCTGCTGAGCACCAAGCGTGCTGCACGTCTGCCCAAGAAGCACGGCAACATGGCCCTGTAAGCGTTTCGAACGTAAAACGTACATAGAATAAAACGAATCGATTTTGTTCAGGAGGATTCTTCCATGAAGTACTACAATATTACCGTCAATGGCGTTGCTTACAGCGTCTCCGTTGAAGAGACCGCCGCAGGTGCTGCTCCGGTTGCTGCTGCTCCCGCTGCTCCCAAGGCTCCGGCTGCTCCTGCCGCCGCTCCCAAGGCTGCTGCTCCCGCAGGTGCTGCCGGCGCTGTCAGCGTTAAGGCTCCCATGCCTGGTAACATTCTGGATGTCAAGGTCGCAGCCGGCGCTTCTGTCAAGGCTGGCGACGTGCTGGTCATCCTCGAGGCTATGAAGATGGAGAATGAGATCGTCGCTCCTCAGGACGGCACGGTCGCTTCCATCAACGTCAACAAGGGCGACACCGTCAACTCCGGTGACGTTCTGGTCTCCATGAACTAAGAACGAAGGGAGAGGTGACAACCATGGCCAAAAAGCCGATCAAGATTACGGAAGTCGTCCTGCGTGATGCTCACCAGTCTCTGCTGGCTACCCGTATGACGATGGATGAGATGCGTCCTATCCTGCCCGAAATGGATAAGATCCCCTATTTCTCGGTTGAGTGCTGGGGCGGTGCAACATTCGACAGCTGCATCCGCTTCCTCGACGAGGATCCGTGGGAGCGTCTGCGCATCCTGCGCAAGGAGCTGCCCCATCAGAAGCTGCAGATGCTGTTCCGCGGCCAGAACATGCTGGGCTATCGTCCCTACGCAGATGACGCCGTCGAGTACTTCGTTCAGAAGTCCGTTGCAAACGGCATCGACGTCATCCGTATTTTCGACGCACTGAACGATCCCCGCAACCTGCAGACCGCCATCAAGTCTGCCAACAAGGAAGGCGCACACGTTCAGGGCTGCATCAGCTACACCCTCAGCCCGGTCCACAACAACGAGTACTATGTCAAGTACGCCAAGACCCTCGAGGAGATGGGTGCAAACTCCATCTGCATCAAGGATATGGCCGGTCTGCTGACTCCGTACACCTGCTACGATCTGGTCAAGGAGCTGAAGAGCACTCTGTCCATCCCTGTGGATATCCACAGCCACTATACCGCTGGTCTGGCTTCCATGTCCCTGCTGAAGGGCATCGAGGCTGGTGCAGATATCGTTGATACCGCCATGAGCCCTCTGGCTTGCGGCACGAGCCACATGGCCACCGAGAGTCTGGTCGCTGCCCTGCAGGGCACGGACTACGACACCGGTCTGGACCTGAAGCAGCTGAATGTCGTCCGTGCATACTTCGCAAAGCTGCGTGAGAAGTACATTGCCAACGGCCAGATCAGCCCGAAGTCTCTGGGCGTCGATGCCAACACCCTGCTGTATCAGGTCCCGGGCGGCATGTTCTCCAACATGCTGAAGCAGCTGAAGGACGCTGGCAAGGAGGACAAGCTGGACGACGTGCTGGCTGAGATCCCCCGCGTTCGTGAGGACGCCGGCTATCCTCCGCTGGTCACCCCCACCAGCCAGATCGTTGGCACGCAGGCCGTGTTCAACGTCATCCTCGGCGAGCGTTACAAGATGGTCACCAAGGAGTTCAAGGGTCTGGTCCACGGCGACTACGGCAAGACTCCCGCTCCCATCAGCCCCGAGTTCACCAAGAAGATCCTGGGCGACGAGAAGCCCATCACCTGCCGCTTTGCTGACACCCTCGCTCCTGAGATGGACAAGCTGAAGGCAGAAGCTGCCAAGTGGGCAACGCAGGAAGAGGACGTTCTGACCTACGCAATGTTCCCGCAGGTCGCACCCAAGTTCTTCGAGAAGCGCAACGCTAAGAAGCAGGGCGTTGATGCCGATCACGCAGACTACACCAATCAGTCTCATCCTGTCTAATTAGATCCCGAAGCCCCTCGCGTTTTGCGGGGGGCTTTTTGTATTCTGTAGGCATCTGTGTCGTTTGTGTGACTTTTTCGGGGCAAAATCTGATTTTTTCGCCGCATTGCTTGCAAAAACGGGGCTATCAGAGTAAAATGATAGCATATGTATCGTAACATGGGCGGGTGTGCCCAAACGCGGATACATATACTGAAAATTGTCCGCAAAAAACCTTTGTCAGAAGAGGAAATAAGACCATGATTTTAAGTATGACCGGTTTTGGCCGCGGTACGGCAGTACGCAACGGCCGAGAGATCACGGTGGAACTGCGCAGCGTCAATTCCCGCTACTTTGAGTATTCGTCCCGGATGCCCCGCACCTGCAGCTACATGGACAGCCGCCTGAAAAAGCAGCTGAACGAGCGGGTGACCCGCGGCAAGGTGGAACTGAGCCTGACCGTTCAGAACGTCGAGGCGGCGGATACGGTGGTCACCGTCAACAAGGAGCTGGCCCACAGCTATCAGCAGGCGCTCCGCGACCTGTCCGAGGACCTTTGCATCAAGAATGACACGACTGCAAGTCTGATCGCCCGCTTCCCGGATGTCCTCGCAACCCGCCACGCGGATGTCGATGAGGAGCAGCTGTGGGAGGACGTCTCCGCTGTCACCGCACAGGCGCTGGACCGCTTTGTGGAGATGCGCGCCGCAGAGGGTGCAAAGATGAAGGCGGACGTCGAGTCCCGCCTGTGCTTCCTCGAAGAGTGTGTCGGCAAGGTGGAGACGCTGAGCGCCGGCCGGGTGGAAGCCTACACCAACCGCCTGTATGAGAAACTGAAAGTCATCCTCGAGGACCGCAACATCGACGATGCCCGTGTCCTGACCGAAGCAGCCATCTTCGGCGACAAGACCGCCGTGGACGAAGAGACCGTCCGTCTGCGCAGCCATATCGCGCAGTACCGTTCGATTCTGGAACTGGACGAGCCGGTGGGCCGCAAGCTGGACTTCCTGACGCAGGAACTGAACCGTGAGACAAACACCATCGGTTCCAAGTGTCAGGACCTTGATATCACCCGCGTGGTCGTGGATATGAAAGCGGAGATCGAGAAGATCCGCGAGCAGATCCAAAATCTCGAGTAAGCCTTTGAAACATTCGGATCGGAGGAACGTATGAAGCTCATCAACATCGGCTTTGGCAATCTGGTCAATGCAGGGCGTGTGGTCGCGGTCGTCAGCCCGGACTCGGCGCCGGTCAAGCGTCTGGTCAAGGAAGCGCGGGAGCGCGGGATGCTGATCGATGCTTCGTATGGGCGCAGCACCCGTGCGGTGCTGGTCATGGACTCCGACCATGTCGTACTATCCGCCCTTCAGCCCGAAACGGTGGCCAGCCGCGCCGCCGGTCAGGCCGAAGGCAAAGTGACAGAAGAGGAGCAGTCATAACATGGAAAACGAAAAGTATCTGTTTGTTGTCTCCGGCGCAGCCGGAACGGGAAAAGACAGCGTGGTCGGCGCGCTGCGGGCCGCACATCCGGAGATCGAAAAGACCGTTTCTGCCACCACCCGTGCACCCCGCCCCGGCGAGCAGGAAGGCGTCGATTACTACTACCGCACGCAGGAGCAGTTCAAACAGCTCATCGAGCAGGATCAGGTGGTCGAGTACAACTTCTATAACGGCAATTACTACGGGACCCTCCGCGAGGAGATCAACAAGCGTCTGAACGCCGGAAAGCTGGTCGTTCTGGTCATTGATGTCCACGGTGCGGCCAACATCCGCCGGATGTTCCCGGGCGCAACGACTGTGTTTCTGCTTCCGCCGTCTGTGGAAGAGCTGGAGCGCCGTCTGCGCGGCCGCGGCACGGAGACCGAAGAGAGCATTCGCGGGCGTCTGGCCACCGCGCAGAACGAACTGGCCCAGCAGGATCAGTTCACGCTGAAACTGGTCAATAATGAGGTGGAGACCTGCGCACAGGAACTGTATCAGGTCATCTGCCAGCGTGCCGGACTGGCACACTGAGTCCAACCCGAAGGAGCATCTTGAATGCCAAAAACGGTAGGGGTCGCCGTCAGCAACGCGACCTTCCACTTTGATAAACTGTATACCTACGCCGTCATGCCGGATCAGCAGGACGCGGTCCGCTTGGGCAGCATGGTGCTGGTCCCGTTTGGGCGGGGCAGCCGCGCCCGGATGGGCGTGGTGCTGGCCTGTGACGCTGAACCGGAAAATTCCAAGCTGAAATTCCTGTTCGACGTCGCCCCGGCCTCGGCCTGTCTGACGCCGGAGCTTCTGCGGCTGGTCCACTTTTTGAAAGAGCGTACCTTCTGCACCTATTATGAAGCCGTCAAGGCGGTCATTCCGTATGGGGCGCAGTACAAACCGGCCGTGGCCGCCGATGGCGTGACGCCGGTGCTCCAAAAACAGCTGGTCCGCCACACTGAAAACGCATATCAGCTGGTCGGGACGCTCCCGGCGAAGCCCAAGCCGACGGCCAAGCAGCTGGCGGCGGTGGCGCTTCTGAGCGGGGGAGAGCGCACCCAGACCGAGCTGGAAGAAAAGGGCATCAGCCGTGCGGTGCTGGACAACCTCTGCACCAAAGGGGTGCTCCAATGCAGCAAGGTGAACAAATCCATCGATCTGTATTCGAGCATTCCGCTGAAAAATGAACCCATTCTCTTAACAGCAGAACAGCAAGCGGCCTATGAGGCACTGCTGCCGCATCTGGAAGATACCGCCCCGCATTCGGCGCTGCTCTACGGCGTGACGGGCAGCGGAAAAACGCTGGTGTTCCTCAAGCTCATCGAGCGCTGCTTGCAGCTGGGGCGGCGGGCGCTGGTGCTCGTGCCGGAGATCAGCCTGACGCCGCAGATGATCCTGCGGCTGAAGAGCCAGTTCGGCAAACGGGTAGCGGTGCAGCATTCGGCGCTGAACCACACCGAGCGGCTGCTCCAATGGCAGATGATCCAAGACGGCGGCGCGGATATCGTGGTCGGGACCCGAAGCGCCATCTTTTCGCCGCTGGAAAACATCGGCCTTGTCATTATCGACGAGGAGCAGGAGCACACCTACCGTTCCGAATCTGCACCCCGCTATTCCGCCCACGAGGTGGCCCGCCAGCGTGCGGCAGAGAACGGCGCGCTTCTGCTTTTGGCCAGCGCGACCCCCAGCACCGAGAGCTATTATGCGGCCCAGCATGGCCGGACCCAGCTGGTGCGGCTGACCCAGCGCTACGGCGGGAATCCGCTGCCCAAGGTCGAGATCGTCGATATGCGGGCAGAACTGGCTTCCGGAAACCCGCGCGAGATCAGCCTTGCGCTTGAGGACGCCATCCGCCGCAATCTCGATGCGAAAAAACAGACCATCCTTCTGCTCAACCGCAGGGGATATCAGACCATCGCCCAATGCGAGGACTGCCGCGAGGTGCTCAAGTGCCAGAAGTGCAGCGTCCCGATGGTCTACCATAAATCAGCACACAAACTGCTCTGCCATTACTGCGGCAGTCAGCTGGACCCGCCGCCGCAAAAATGTCCTACCTGCGACGGAAAGCTGCAATACCGCGGCTTCGGGACCCAAAAGGCCGAAGAGGAACTGATGAAGCTATTCCCCACGGCGCGGGTGCTGCGGATGGATCAGGATTCCACCGCCGCCAAGGACGCTCACGAAAAGCTTCTCGCAAAATTTGCCCGCCACGAGTATGATATCATGGTGGGAACGCAGATGGTCGCTAAGGGCCTCGATTTCGAGGACGTCACCCTTGTGGGTGTTCTTGGCATCGATTCGCTGCTGTTCGCACAGGGATTCCGCTCCTATGAGACGGTGTTCAGCCTTGTCACGCAGGTGGTGGGCCGAAGCGGACGCGCCAAAGACCCCGGCTATGCGATCATCCAGACCACAGACCCGAACAACCCCGTTTTGAACCTTGCCGCCGCGCAGGATTACGACGCCTTTTTCGAGCAGGAGATCGCCTATCGGAAACTGGGGCTGTACCCGCCGTTCTGCGGACTGTGCGTGGTCGGGTTCTCCGGCGCAAAGGAGATCGAAGTGGCCCGCGCCGCCGCCCGCTTTTCTGCGCTTCTGGGCCAACAGGCTGCCAAGCAGCCGGACCTTCCGCTTCGGGTCCTTGGGCCGACGCCCGGAAATATTGAGAAGATCAACGAAAATTATCGCTATAAACTCACCGTCAAGTGCCGCAACGACCGCCGCTTCCGCGATCTGATGCGGGAGACGCTCAGCCTTTACGAGCAGGAAAAGCTGCCCGCAAGGGCAACGGTCGTGGTCGATCTGCACGCAGACGGTGATATCTGAACCATCGATTTTTGGAGGTATAACATGGCTATCCGTAACATTGTAAAAGAAGGCGACCCCATCCTGAACAAGGTGTGCCGCCCGGTCACCACCTTTGATGACCGTCTGGCCACCCTGCTGGACGACATGCGCGAGACGATGATCGCCGCAGACGGCGTGGGTCTGGCCGGCCCGCAGGTGGGCATGCTCCGCCGCCTGTTCGTCGTGTGGGACACCACCGATGCTCCGGAGGAGATCCCCGAGGATTACGAGTATAAGTTCATCGATTTCGTTAACCCCGAGATCCTCGCCGTCTCGGAGGAAGAGGAGACGGCCTATGAGGGCTGCCTGTCCTTCCCGGGCCACAACGGTGCTGTGACCCGTCCTGAGGCCGTCAAGGTCCGCGCACAGGACCGCAACGGCAACTGGTTCGAACTGGAGGCCGAAGGTCTGCTGGCCCGCTGCATCCAGCACGAGAACGACCATCTGGATGGCATCACCATCATGCAGTCCAGCGAGTATTTCTATGAGGATACCGAAGAGGGCCGCGCCGCTGCCCGCAAAGCGAAAGGAAACCAGTAATGCGCATTTTGTTCATGGGAACGCCGGATATCGCCGCCGAGTGCCTGAAGGCGCTTTACGCGGCCGGACATGAGATCTGCGGCGTTTACACCCGCCGGGATAAGCCAGTGGGCCGCAAGCAGGTGCTCACGGCCCCGCCGGTCAAAGAAGTTGCGCTCGAGCACGGCACGCCGGTGTTCCAGCCCCGCACCCTGCGGGACGGCGGCGAGGATGCCAACATCCGCGCCCTTGCGCCGGAACTGATCGTGGTGGTGGCCTATGGCTGTCTGCTGCCCGCCAGCGTACTGAGCATCGCGAAATATGGCTGCATCAACCTGCATGTCTCGCTGCTGCCCAAATACCGCGGCAGCGCGCCGGTACAGTGGGCCGTCCTGAATGGCGACACCGAAACGGGCGTGACCATCATGCAGCTGGACGAAGGGCTGGATACCGGTGATGTTCTGGTCTGCGAAAAGATCGCCATTGACCCGGAAGAGACGAGCGGAGAGCTGTTCGACCGCGTGACTGCGGTGGGTGCGCGCGTTTTGTGCGAGACGATCCCGCAGATCGCAGCCGGGACCCTGACCCCGCAACCGCAGGATCACGAGAAGGCCACGCTGGCCCCCATGCTTGACAAAGAGCTGGCAGAGTTCAAGCTGACCGACACCGCAGAGCATATCCATAACTGGGTGCGCGGCATGAATCCGTGGCCAATGGCATGGTTCATGACTTCCGGCGGCAAAAAGGTCAAGGTGACCGAGTGCCGTGCGGTTTCTTCGAACGGAGAAGCTCCCGGCACAGTGCTGGCCACGAAGCCGCTGACGGTGGCTTGTGCTGACGGGGCGGTTCAGCTGCTACATGTCGTTCCGGAGGGCAAAAAGCCGATGGACGGCACGTCGTATGCGGCCGGTCTGCGCCTGAAAGCGGGGGATACCCTGTGAGCGGCGCAAATCCCCGCGCGGCGGCAGTCGCGGCGCTGGTCCGGCAGGAGCAGGATGGCTTTTCCAATCTGGTCCTCGACGCCGAGCTGAAGCGCCAGAAGCTGGAAGGCCGCGATAAAGCATTCGCCAGCGCGATTTTTTACACGGTCCTTGAGCATCAGGGTACGCTGGACTATATCCTTTCGCAGTTTCTGCCCAAGGGGCTGGCCAAGCTGGACGCTCCCGTCCGTGAAATTTTGCGTTCGGCGCTGGCACAGGCCCGCTATATGCAGGTTCCTATTTCGGCGGCGGTCAACGAAGCTGTCAAATTGACCCGAACCTTCAAAAAATCCAGCGCGTCGGGGCTGGTCAATGCCGTTCTGCGCCGCGCGTGCAGTTACGATTTGAAAGCGGCGAAGTTCAAAAATGAGACAGAGCGCCTGATGGTGCTCGGCTCTGCGGGAAAGGACGTCGCGGGATTTCTCCGGAAGCACTACCCGGAAGAAGCGCTGGGCATCCTGACCTATGCCGCTGACGGAGGAAAGACCAGCCTTCGGGCGAATCCACTCAAGGCAGATGCCAAAACGCTCTGTGAGCAGCTTTCTGCGCTGGGTGCGGAAGCCGAACCGGGCAGCGTTCCGGGCAGCGTGCTGGCCAAATTCGAGGGAAGCCCTGCGGATAACGACTTGTTCCGCGCGGGATCTTACCATGTCGAGGGTCAGGCCAGCCAGCTTGCCGCGCTCTGCGTGGAAGCGAAGCCGGGGGATACGGTCCTTGATCTGTGCGCAGCTCCGGGCGGCAAGACGCTTTTGCTGGCCGAAGAGATGCAGGGGACCGGGCGGCTCGTCAGCTGTGACGCCGCCGAGAACCGGGTCCGGCTCATTCGGGCGGCGGTGGAGCGGATGGGCTTTTCCAACGTGGAAACGCTCTGCAACGATGCCACCAAGCCGAATCCGAAGCTTCCGCTGGCCGACCGCATTCTGGTGGATGCCCCGTGCAGCGGCCTTGGCATTCTGGCTAAAAAGCCGGATATCCGCTACAAAACGCTGGACAAGGCCCGCCACGATGAATTATTAGCGACGCAGTCGGCCATTCTGGACACAGCGGCTTCGCTGCTGAAAACCGGAGGACGGCTGGTCTATTCGACCTGCACCATCGACCCTTCGGAAAATGAACAGCAGGTCGCAGTATTCTTGGCGCGTCACCCGGAATTTTCCGTCGTGACGCCCAACGTCCCGTTCCCCGCCGGGATGACTGTAACGGAACACGGGGCGCTCTCCGTGCCCACCCGCACGGGGATGGACGGCTTCTTCCTCTGCGCGATGCAGAAAGCGCAGGGCTGAGCGCCGCCCGATTCGTAGGAACGATAGGAGACAACCATGGAACAAAAACGCTGTATTTCCTCCCTGACGCTGGAACAGCTGTCGGCGGAGCTGAAAGCGCTGGGCCAGCCCGGGTTCCGGGCCAAGCAGATCTTCCACTGGGTCCATCAGAAGCTGGTCACGGAGTTTTCGGCCATGACCGACCAGCCTAAGACCCTGCTGGCAAAGCTGGAAGAGACTTTCTACATCGCCGCGCCGCAGATCGAGCGCCGTCAGGAAGCCAAAGACGGCACGGTGAAGTATCTGCTGCGGATGGCCGACGGCAACTGCATCGAAACAGTCGTCATGCGCTATCATTATGGCAACACGGTCTGCGTGTCCACGCAGGTCGGCTGCCGGATGGGCTGCCGCTTCTGCGCCTCCACACAGGCGGGCCGCGTGCGCAATCTGGAAGCGGGCGAGATCTGCTCGGAAATTTATACCGCCCAAAAGGACATCGGCGAGCGCATCTCGCACATCGTGCTGATGGGCATTGGCGAGCCGCTGGATAATTTTGATGAAGTGATGCGCTTTCTCGAGAATATCACCTCGCCGGAGGGCGTCAACATCGGAATGCGGAACATCAGCCTTTCCACCTGCGGCCTTGTGCCGAAGATCGACCTTCTGGCCGAGAAAAAGCTGCAGCTGACCCTTTCCGTTTCGCTCCACGCCCCCAACAACGAGATCCGCAGCGGGATGATGCCCGTCAACGATGCCTACCCGGTGGAGCAGCTGATCCAGACCGTGCGCCGG
>OLGM01000150.1_pt1 | contig 51113 bp, 55 predicted proteins | sample 1606001 | NCBI WGS metagenome assembly OLGM01 (sample SAMN03283294) | human gut metagenome | biome: human-associated habitat; material: feces | host: Homo sapiens | place: Peru | collected 2012
TTCTCCTTTCAATGCAATAGCTCCGGCCAAAACCGTCCTTGCCCTGGAGCCATACAGGAATTCTATCCAAAAATGGAAGTTTTCACCCTTCGTTATAGGGCTATTATAACACAGGGGACGGATATTGCAAGAATTATTCACAGAATCTTTCGTTTGAAATCCACATTTTTCAACATTTTGACCATCGTATTTCAAATTTCACCCTTGCGCAGGCAGTTTGACTGTGGTAGGATAGCGATGTACGGTCAGCCGGAACGATTGTTCAACAATTGTGGAGGTAAGAAAATGGCGCTGAATATAAGAGCATTCTGGGACGCCGTCCTGCGGCAGGACGCGGCGGCCATCCGGGAATTCTTCCATCCCAATGCCTGGGTGAACTGGAACAACACCAATGAGCATTTCACCCTGGAGGGATTCATCCGGGCAAACTGCGAGTATCCCGGCCAGTGGGATGGCGAGGTGGAGCAGGTGATCACCACCGATACCCACGTGGTCACCGCCACCCATGTATACAATAAGGACGGGAGCATGTCCTGCCATGTGGCCTCCTTCATCCGCGTTGTGGATGGGAAAATCGCATCCATGGACGAATACTGGGGTGACGACGGCCCGGCTCCGCAGTGGCGGCAGGAAAAGCACATCGGAAGCAACATTAGAGAATAAGCGAACGCAGAGACTGACAGGTCCAGCACGGAAAAATCTTTGGTGTGAATTACATGGCAGACAAAATACAAAGCGCTTACGAATCATCCAAAAACATCTATGACGACGTTCTCACCCAGGGCAATTCTTTCAGCAGAATGTATATCAAGATATTTTGGAGCGGGACGGACGACAATGAGATCGCGCGAAGGGTCTTATCCTATATTCCTGATGGGTTTTCGGGAAAGCTGCTTGATGTCCCGGTCGGAACGGCTGTGTTCACGGAGCGCAAATGGGCAGCCCTAAAAAATGCGCACATCACCTGCCTTGATTACAGCATGGACATGCTTGAGCAGGCCGAGAAAAGGCTGAGTGGCTATCTGCATATCAAATGCGTTCAGGGTGATGTGGGGAACCTGCAAATAGGGGACGAATCCTTTGATATCGTCGTCAGCATGAATGGGTTCCACGCATTTCCCGACAAGCAAAAGGTGTTCAGAGAGACCTGGCGCGTTTTAAAACCGGGTGGTGATTTTATCGCCTGCTTCTATATCAAGGGAAAATCCAGACGAGCAGACTGGCTTGTGAAAAACATTCTTGCAAAGAGGGGCTGGTTCTCTCCCCCATTCCAGACGGAGGAAGAGCTGAGAGGTATTTTGCAGAAAATGTATAAAGAAGTCAACATCTATGTGGACGGGTCAATGATATACTTCCACTGTGTGAAATAACCTTGACCGATCTCATACCAGTACGAAAACGACCGCAGCCGGTTTTGGCTGCGGTCATTTTTTCGCGGTTATTTGGATTTCTTGCCCAGGAAGTCCGGCAGCTCCTTGCCCTGCTTCCGCCACTGATAGAACTCTGCGGTAGCCGCGAACTCTACATCACCGGCAGAGTTCAGGGCGGTCTCCACGGAATCCTGCACCACGCCGATGATGAAGCCGACACCGACCATCTGCATTGCGACATCGTTCGAGATGCCGAACAGGGAACAGGCCATCGGGATCAGAAGCAGCGAACCGCCCGCAACGCCCGAAGCGCCGCATGCGCCCAGTGCCGACATGGCCGACAGCAGAATGGCTGCGGGCAGGGACACCTGAATGCCCAGCGTGTTGGCCGCGGCCAGCGTCATGATGGTAATGGTGATGGCTGCGCCGTCCATGTTGATGGTCGCGCCCAGCGGGATGGAGACGGAATACATATCCTTATCCAGACCCAGCTTTTCGCACAGAGTCATGTTGACGGGGATGTTCGCCGCAGAGCTGCGGGTGAAGAACGCCGTCAGGCCGGACTCCCGCAGGCAGCGGAACACCAGCGGATACGGATTACAGTGCAGATAAATGAAGATGATGAACGGGGAGACGACCAGCGCCATGAACAGCATCGTTCCGACAAGGAGTGCCAGCAGCTTGCCGTACTGGGTGAAGATGGACAGGCCGTTGCTTGCCACATTGGTATACACCAGACCCATGATGCCGAACGGAGCCAGATTGATGATCCAGCGGACGATCTGCGAGATGGCATCCGCCGTGTTGGCCAGAAAGACCTTGGTGCTCTCTGCGCCGTACTTCTTCATGGCCAGACCGAACAGGCACGCCCAGAACAGGATGCCGATGTAGTTGCCATTGAGCAGCGCGCTCACGGGGTTGGCCACAAAGTTGGTCAGCAGGGTGCTCATCACTTCGCCCAGACCCTGCGGGATGACCTCAGATTCTGCCGCTTCGGCAAGAACGACGGTCTGCGGGAACATGAAGCTCGTGATGGCCGCAATGGCCGCCGCCAGAAAGGTGGTCAGCATGTACAGCCAGATGACCGTGCCGAACCGGCGGTCCAGCTTGGACGTGCCCTGTGCCAGCGCACTGGCCACGATGACGAACACCAGAACCGGCGCGATGCCCTTCAGTGCACCGACGAACAGATTGCCGAACTCTTCGACCCATCCTGCGCCCGGGACCAGCAGCGCCAGCACGGCACCAACGATCAGGCCTACCAAGATCCGCAGGATCAGGCTTGTGGCATTGTATTTTGCCACGATCGCCTTCAGCGTTTTCATATTCAAACACTCCTCTACCCATTGTGCGCCTATCGCGCACATATTTTCCTATTTCTCTATGGGGAACAGGAACAATTATAGCCCTTAACTTTCAAAAAGTCAAATATTTCGCCCACTTTTTTGGCTTTTTCATCTCAGGAGTGTCAGACACGAAGTTTTTTCGCTGTCCGCATATTGCGTACAGTTCATAATTTATCCACAAAAACAGACCGCAGTATGTTTTCTTTTGCCGAAAAAGCCCTGCCGAGCCATCGGGCGGTGCGCGCTTTGGCGCAGACACATTCCCCATGGTTCGGCAGGGCCGAGTTTCAAATTTTAAGCCAGATAGTGGACCTTGCCGTCCACGAAGCCGCGGATGCCCATGCCGGGTTCATCCGAAACGGTGATGTTCTTTTCGTTGAACACTGCACCGCCGAGGATGTGGTCCTCGCTGCACAGCACCGGGCCGTCGAGGTCGATCTTGGTGATGATCTTCTTCGCACAGGCCAGCTCCACCGCCGCATTGACCGAAATTTTCGCTTCCAGCATACAGCCGATCATGCACTCGACGCCGTACACCTCTGCCGCCGCCGCGATGCGCAGGGCGTTGGTGATGCCGCCGCACTTCATCAGCTTGATGTTCACAAGGTCGGCCGCGCCGGTCTGCATGATCTTCAGGGCATCCGCAGGGCTGAACACGCTCTCGTCCGCCAGCACCGGGACGTCCGCATGGCGGGTGACATCCTGCATTCCCTCAAGGTCCGCCGCCGGGACGGGCTGTTCCACGAACTCGATGTCCAGCCCCTTGTCCTGCATCTGGTTCAGGATACGGACCGCCTGTTTGGCGTTCCATGCCTGATTGGCGTCAATGCGGATGCAGACATCTTTACCCACCGCCTCGCGGACGGCGGCCAGACGGGCCACATCCAGTTCCGGGTCGATGCCGACTTTGACCTTCAGGCAGTCGTAGCCGCGTGCGATGGCGTTCCGGGCGTCCCGGGCCATCTCTTCCGGCGGATTCACGCTGATGGTGATATCGGTGACGATGTTCTTCCGCGCACCGCCGAGCATCCGGTAGACGGGGGCGTTGTACTTCTGTCCCAGCAGGTCCCACAGGGCCATATCCACCGCCGCCTTGGCGCTGGTGTTGTGGACGAGCGCTTTCTGCACGGCGGCGGTCAGGTCCTCAAATTCATCGAGGTCCCGGCCCACGATCGCCGGGGCGATATGGTCCTGAATGGCCCCGATGATCGCGCCCACCGTGTCGCCGGTGATCACGCCGGTCGGGGGCGCTTCGCCGTAGCCCACCGCACCGGTATCGGTGTGCAGTTCCACGATGACATCTTCCACGCTGTTGACCGTGCGGAGCGCCGTTTTGAACGGGACCCGCAGCGGCGTTGAAATGCGGCCCAGCCGCACCTGTGTGATCTTCATACGCCCATCCTCCTTATTTCAGCGGCAGATTCGCCAGCTTGACCACGGCCTGTGCAATGATCTGCGCGTTCTGCACCAGACGGTCCAAGTCCATAAATTCATCCGGCTGATGTTCGGTGACGGGGTCGCCGTCGAACATCGGGCCAAAGGCCACCACATTGGGCAGCATCTTGGCGTAAGTACCGCCGCCGATGCACTTTGGAGCCGCCGTGTCACCGGTGGCTTCGCGGTACGTTTCCAACAAAGCTTGGACCAGCGGGGCCGTGTCCGGATAGTACAGCTTCATCTTATGCACCGACTGGTCCAACGCCCAGCCGGCGGCTTCGAACGCCGCCTTGACGGCCGGTTCGCAGTCGTCCACGGTCTTGGTGACCGGATAGCGGTAGTTCAGCTTGACCCACAGGCGGCTTTCGTCACCCTCGATCAGGCCAAGGTTGCAGCTCATGGGGCCGGAAAGTGCATCTTCCAGCCGATGGCCCAGCAGCTGTTCACCGAAGGGGTCCATCCCGAACTTTTCCGCGAGGAAGCGGACGGCCTTCTTTGCGTCGCCTTCCAGCGGCAGACGGTCCAGATAGAGCGCCAGCCGTCCGATGGCGTTCTCACCCTTTTCGGGGTGGCTGCCGTGAGCCGAAACGCCCACAACCTCCACCTTCCAGCCGCCGGGGACGGCAGTGCAGGTGACATGCTCTGCTTCGGGCCAAACGGCATCCGCGGGGGCTTCCAGCTCGGCATAGGCGTAATCCGGGACCACATTTCCGGCCACACCGCCCTTGACCGCTTTCAGCTTCCATGCGCCGGTCTGATGCAGAGTGACTGCATAGCTCTCGTTCAGGATGCCCTTTTCGCCGTTGATGAGCGGGTATTCTCCGTCCGGCGTAAAGCCCAGCACCGGGATCTCGCCGCCGTGCTCCCGATAATAGAACACATCGCGGTCGTTCGTCTCTTCGTTCAGGCCAAAGAGCAGCCGCACCCGGCGGTCCAGCGGGATGCCGAGGTCTCGGATGGCTTTCAGCGCAAACAAACTGGCCACCACCGGGCCTTTGTCGTCGATGGAGCCGCGGCCATACAGCTTGTTGTCCACGATCTCCGCGCCATACGGCGGATGATGCCAGCCCTCGCCCTCGGGCACGACGTCCAGATGGCCCAGCACGGCCACCATCTCGTCGCCGGAACCGATCTCGCACCAGCCGATGTAGCGGTCAAGGTCGGTCGTCTCAAAGCCCAGCTCCTGGCAGAGGGTCAAAGCCTCGGTATAACAGGCATCCACGGCTTCGCCAAAGGGCTTTCCGGGCAGTTCGGGCGCTTCCACGCTCTGCTTGCGGACCAGCCGCTGCAGGGCAGCCACCATCTCCGGCCGCAGGGCCGCAACGGCTTCGTTCAGTTGCTCGTTCATCGTGCCATTCCCTCCCGCGAAAGTCTCTGGTAGGCGACGCGGGGCGTCCCATCGGCCACATGGATGATGCCGCACTTCGTGAAGCCGTTCTCTTCCAGAATGTGCTGCATGATCTTGTTGTCGGCGTGGGTATCCGCCCGCAGACTCTCACAGTGTTCCAGACACCAGTTGATGACGTCCGTCGCCACGCCGGGGCGCTTTCCGGCAGATGCCAGCCGATGGATGGTCCCATAGGGCAGGGTATCGTTCAGCCATTTGCCGTCCTCGATCTTGGCATAGGTCGGGTCCGGCCCCAGAATAAAGGCGAACACGCCCTCCAGCTCGCCGTTGTGCAGATAGACGAACAGGCGGTTGGTGTCGATGTCCTCTTCGAGCAGTTCCTGCGGCGGGAAGTTCGCTCCCCACTGGGTCGGGTTGCCGTTTTCGGCCATGAGCTGCCGTGCGCGGTCATAAATCTTCAGGATAGCGTCCAGATCGGAGCGCCGTGCTCCACGAAACATAGTGATCCACCCTCTCTTGGATGCGCCCAAACCGACACATCCGGTATATTAGTCTCATTTTATCACAATCTGACAGGAAATTCCAGCTTTTGCACAAACGCAGTACGGCCCCCTCTGCACAAAGCAGAGAGGGCCGTTTTTTTCAAGCGTTTCAGGCGCTGGTACGGGTGCGCTGGCGGGTGTTGCGGTACTCCCGCGGGCTCTGCCCATAGCGCTCGTGGAACAGGCGGTAGAAGTAGCTGGTGTTCTCGTAGCCCACCTGTGAGATGATCTGCTGGATGTTCAGGTCGCTGCGGCGCAGCAGCCGCGCCGCCGTCTCCATCCGGTGCTTCTGAAGCAGCTCCTTGTAGGTCCGGCCGGTCTGGGCGCGGACGCACTCGCTGACATAGGCCAGCGAAACGCCGTAAGTGCGCGCGACGTTCGACAGGCTCGCTTCGCGGTAGTTCTGGGTGATCTCCTGTAAGGCCGCTTGGACCAGCGCGTCCCGGCTGACGGTATCGCCGCGCGTTTCCAGCGGAAAATTCTGCATCTGTTTCATAAGAATCCGATCCTCCGTTGCGGCGCAGCGAGCGGGGACAGGGGGAAGTCGGACGCTCGCCGCAGCCAGTTCAGCAGGCTTTCTTGAGAAGCCTTTCTGCTCATAATACGGTCGTGCAGGGCAAAACATTGCAAGGAAACCTAAAAATTTTGAGCGGAGACAAAATTTCACAATTTCGGCGGGCCTTCCAACAAAAAAGCTGCCGCCCGGACGGACAGCAGCTTTTCCGGAAAAGTGAGGAAAACACGAAACCTTCCGGGAGAAACTCAGAACATATTTTCGTTGTGGTAGCGTCCGGTGCGGACGAACTCCACCCACTCGGCCAGATTGACCGCATGGTCGCCGATGCGCTCCAGATATTTGATGACCATCAGCAGATCGAGGGCCGCATCCACTTTGGACGGGTCCGCCGCGATCTCCTCGGCGAGGGTGTGCTTGATGGCGTTGAAATCGTAGTCCACGGCGTCGTCGGCCGCAATGACCCGGCGGGCAGCCGGTTCATCCTCGCCGGTCAGGGCTGCGAGGGCGTCCAAGATCATCTGATGGGCTTTCTGGCCCATCTTGATGGCGGCGCTGACCGCCGGGTCGCCTTCCTTGCGGACGGTGACGAGGTGGGGGATGATCTCCGCGATGTCGGCGGCGTGGTCGCCGATGCGCTCGATGTCCGTGACCACCTTCATGGCGGTGGAGATGCGGCGCAGGTCGCCCGCCACCGGCTGCTGACGCAGCAGCAGGGTCATGCAGCGGTGCTCGATGTCGCGCTCCATGTTGTTGATGCGGCCATCGCCCTTGACGATGGCCGCCGCGCCGTCAGCATCGGCGGTGCAGAGAGCTTCCAAGGCCGCTTCCACCGCATCGGCGGAGTTCTGGCCCATCTCCGCCAGCGCCGCTTTCAGGGCTGCAAGGTCGGATTCATATTGTGTGCGGACAGTCATGCTCATTCCTCCCTCATCAGCCGAACCGGCCGGAGATGTAATCTTCGGTCCGCTTGTCCTGCGGCGTGCTGAAGATCTGCGCCGTGGGGCCGACCTCCACCAGCTCTCCCAGCAGGAAGAATGCGGTGCGGTCGCTGATACGGGCCGCCTGCTGCATGTTGTGGGTGACGATGACCACGGTGTAGTCCTTTTTCAGCTCGCTCATCAGCTCTTCGACCTTCATCGTCGAGCCGGGGTCGAGGGCGCTGGTGGGTTCATCCATCAGCAGGACTTCCGGCTTGACCGCCAGAGCGCGTGCGATGCACAGGCGCTGCTGCTGGCCGCCGGACAGGCCCAGCGCGCTCTTTTTCAGACGGTCCTTGACCTCGTTCCAGAGCGCAGCTCCCCTCAGGGAGCTTTCCACCAGCTCGTCCAGCTCCGCCTTGTTGCGGACGCCGTGGAGCTTGGGGCCGTAGGTGATGTTATCGTAGATGCTCATGGGGAAGGGATTGGCCTTCTGGAACACCATGCCGACCCGGCGGCGCAGTTCGGTAGGCTGCATCTCCCGGGCAAAGATATCCTGTCCGCGCAGACGGACGTCGCCTTCGATGCGGACCCCCGGGACCAGATCATTCATCCGGTTCAGGGTCTTTAAGAAGGTGGATTTGCCGCAGCCGGACGGGCCGATGAGCGCGGTGATCTCGCGCTCGCCCACGTCCAGCGAGATATTCTTCAAAGCCTTAAAATCTCCGTACCAGAGATTCAGGTCTTTGGCTGTGATAATGGGAGCAGTCTCTGTCATAGACAAATTCCTCATTTACTGTTTTTGTTTCAGCTTTTCTTTTGCCAGCCGTGCGGCCAGATTGATGACCAGCACCAGCACCAGCAGGACCGCACCAATGGCCCATGCAGAGTTGAAGTCGCCGTCCTCAAAGGCCCGCAGATAGAGCAGGACCGAGAGGGTCGCGCCGTTGGAGGTATACGCCTTGACGACGCCCTTCGCGATGACTTCTGCCGCGCCGGCCGTAAAGAGCAGCGCCGCGCTTTCGCCCACGATGCGGCCCACGGCCAGAATGCAGCCGGTCACGATGCCGTCGATGCTGCAGGGCAGCACGATGGTGCGGATGATGTGCCATTTGCCCGCGCCCAGACCCAGTGCACCCTCACGGTAGCCCTGCGGGACCGTTTTCAGGGATTCCTGCGTCGTGCGGATGATGGTGGGCAGGTTCATGATGACCAGCGTTAAGCTGCCCGAGAGCAGACAGGTCTGGAAGCCCAGCGTCTGGGCAAAGACCAGCATGCCCACCAGACCATAGATGATGCTGGGGATGCCCGCCAGCGTCTCGTTGGTGAACTCGATCACCTCAATGAGGCGGCGGTTGGTGGCATATTCGGTCAGATACACGGCTGCGCCCACGCCCAGCGGCAGAACGATGAGCAGGGTCAGCACGATCACATACAGGGTGTTCAGGATGGCGGGCAGGATGCCGTCGGTCCCTTTCAGGACGCTGGCGGTCGTGGTCAGGAACTTCCAGCTGAGATGCGGGATGCCCCGCACCAGCACCATGCCGATGATGCCCGCGACCAATGCGATGACCAGAATGGCCGACGCCCAGACCGCTGCCGTGAAGAAGCGGTTCCATGCCTTGCGGGCCGGAGAGAAATCAGCGTTCATCGCGGTTGCCTCCCTTCAGCACCACATTCAGGACCACATTGATGAGCATGATGAAGAGGAACAGGACCAGCGCGATGCTGAACAGCGCCTGTTTCTGCAGACCGCTGGCGTAACTCATCTCCTTGGCGATGGCCGTGGTCAGGAAGGTCACGCTCCGGAACAGGCTGTCCGGCATGTTGGGGCTGTTGCCCGCGACCATCATGACGGCCATAGCCTCGCCAATGGCGCGGCCGATGCCCAGCACGATGCCGGCGGCAATGCCGCTCTTGGCGGCGGGAACGCTGATCTTGAACCACGTCTCGGTGTCGGTCGCGCCCAGCGCCAGACTGCCCTGCTCATATTCCGGCGGGACCGCGTTCAGCGCAGTCACCGACACCGAAACGATGCTGGGCAGGATCATGATGGCCAGCACGACGATGGCCGACAGCAGACAGGCGCCCGATGCCTTGCCGAAGGTCTTTGCCACGGCAGGGACCAGCACCTGCATGCCCAGCAAGCCGAACACGACGCTCGGGATGCCGCTCAGCAGCTCAATGGCCGTCACCACAACGGTGCGCACCCGCGGACCGGCGGCCTTCGAGAGGAACACCGCCGTCAGCAGACCCACCGGGATGCCGATGAGGGTCGCACCCAGCGTACCGTACACGCTGGACAGGATGAAGGGCAGGATGCCGAATTTCGGGTCTGCCGCCGTGGACGCCCACTGTGTGCCAAACAGGAAGCGGAACAAGCCAATCTTCTGGATGGCCGGGACGCCCGAAAGGACCATGTACACCGAGATGAGCACCACGCAGCCCACGGCAAGGATGCCGCAGAGGAAGAAGATGAAGTTCATCACCGCTTCCAGCCATTCGGCGGGGGTGCGGGGCAGCTCGATCTTTCGCAGAAGCGAATTCGTTTGTTTCATACGCGATTACTCATTCACAGGGACAGCACCGGCGGTGCGGATCAGGTCGGCTGCATCGGTGCTGGTGGCGAAGTCGAAGAAGGCCTGTGCCTGTTCGGACAGGGTGACGGACTTGTTGGTGACGAACACGAACGGACGCTGGACCTCATAGCTGCCGTCCTTGACGGTCTCCTCGCTGCACTCCACGCCGCCGACGGTGACCATCTTCACGGTGTCGCCGACTGCGGACAGGGAAGCGTAGCCGATGGCCAGCGGGTTGGCCTCGACAGCGCTGATGACAGCGCCGGTCGCGGTCAGCTCCTGTGCATACTGGCAGGAATCCTTGACGTCCACGATGCTCTCAAAGCCATCGCGCGTGCCGGAACCAGCCTCGCGGCCGATCAGAACGATCTCGCCGTCGTCGCCGCCGACCTCAGACCAGTTGGTGATCTCGCCGGTGAACATCTGCTTGAGCTGATCCACGGTCAGGTCCTCGACCTTGCTGTCCTTGTTGACGATGATGGCGATGCCGTCCAGTGCGATGACCGTGCCATCGACATCGTTCTTCTCGTCGTCCTTCAGGGCGCGGGAGGACAGGCCGATGTCCAGCGTCTTATCGGTCGCACCGGTGATGCCGGCGCCGGAACCGGTCGGGTCATAGCTGACGGTGACACCCGGCTCGACTTCTGCAAAGCCCTCGGTCAGAGCGGCGATGACGTTCTTCATCGAGGTAGAACCGCCGGTCGCGACATTGCCGGACAGGCTGCCGGAAGCGGTGGAAGCGGCTGCGGAAGAAGCAGCGGAAGATGCCGTAGAAGAAGCAGCAGCAGACGATGCGGAACCACCGCAGGCGGTCAGGGCAGCGGCAGCAGCAACTGCACCACAAACAGTCAGGAACGAACGACGCGTGATCTTTTTCATAATGTTTTCCTCCAAATACAGTCCGGGATGTTATTTCCCGGTTTCCTTTTCCTCATTGTGTTTTCCCTTGGAACGCCTTTATTGTACCGCCGCCCCTGTTTTGCCGCGACCACACCCGGGAAAAATCGAAGTAAATTGTTTGCACTGTGTTCGTCCGCTTTGTAAAGTTTCGGGGTCCCTGCTGTGAAAATCACCGCGCTGGATTTTACATTTCCGGGCCAACTGCCCAAAATGCGCGTTTCGGCTTGTGCAGACTGACCAACCGCAAAAACAAAAAAGGGCTGCTGCAAAACCCTTTAACCTCTCCGTCACGGCTGTGCCGTGCCACCTCTCCTGATAGGAGAGGCCTTGGCATGGCAGAAAGCCAAATCTCTTCGCCAGAGGCTCTCCTACTAGGAGAGCTGTCGAGCGAATGCGAGACTGAGAGGTTCGTTTTGCAACAACCCTTTGATTCTTTGAACGATTACTGCTTTTCGACCGAGGTCACCTTGCCGTCGCGGCCAATGTTGAACACCGCCGTCTGGCCCGACAGGGACACATACAGCCGGATGGACTCGCCGTTGTCATAGGCATCGTACTGCGACCGCTCCTTGGTGCTGAACTTCGGCGAATAGGTGCGGGACGAATTGGCGAACGGGAAATCTGCGCCCGCGACCGTGCCGGAATTGCCCAGCGTCAGGTCGGAATCGCCGATCTTCATGGAAAAGACGCTCTTGAAGGAAGCGCCCGCAAAGCCGCTGCCCGCGTAGGTGATGAGCACTTCCGGGGTGATATCCAGATAGACATCATCCGTGGAGACGACTTCGCGGCGGGTGATCTCAGCAGACGCCATCTTGACCTTGAATTCGCCCAGACCGACCTCGTAATACTTCGGGCCTTCATCTCCATTGCAGCCGGTCAGAACACCGGACATCGAAACTGCCAGCGCCGCCACCGCTGCACCTTTCAGAAAATCACGGCGGGAAACTGTATTTTTCATCGTTTTTTCTACTCCTTGTATCGTAAAACTTCCTCATTCAGGAGGACATGCTGTCGTTGCCATCGGCATCGTAGGTAAGGGTCATGCTCCTTGCTTCGCCGTTCCGGTGGATGGTCAGCTCCACTTTCAGGGATTTGAATTCCCACGGGATGTCCCGACCCTCCACAGGCTTGAGCTTGAAGGCCAGCCAGCCATGCGGAACACCCAGACCGGTCGGATTCAGCGGAATGTTCCGGATGCCGTCGGCGTCCAGCAGAAGGTCGTCCGCCGTGAACCATGCGCCGAAAACGTCCGCATACTTTGCAAAGGAATCACCGTACAGCACTTCCGATTCCTGTCCGTTGATCGTGAAGGTGAAATCACTGTGGTTCAGCGTCACGCTGCCGCCCGCCAGATTGGCCACCGACAGTTTGACCGCATACAAAAAATAGGATTCTCCTTTGGTCCCGTCCATGTCGTTGGGATCACAGTGCCCTCTGCCACAGTTATTGACCCACGCAAAGCCGACGCCGCTCATCATGATGGCGTTGTCGCCCAACACGCTGCTGACCGCATCATCCACCGGGCCGCAGCCGCCCAGCAAGCTGGCCGTTCCAACGGCCAGAGCCGTTGTGCCCGCACACTTCAGGAATGCGCGGCGGGAAATCTTGTTTTCCATAAAATCTTCCTCCTTTTTGAGCGTCTGCATTTCAGTCCGTAGAAATCTCTTCCACGTCAAGCATACCATAGGAATCCGTTCTGTCAAGCGTCTTTTTTTCAGTGCAAAAACCGCCCAGTCCTGCGGTCTGCACGACTGGGCGGCATCAAAGGTCCTTTCGGCGTCAGAACGGCTGTTCTGCGCCGTCCGGGCGGTAAAATCTGACGTGTTTCCACCACTGTTCCTCGCCCATAGCGCGGCGGTAGCAGTCCGCCAGCTGCTGAACTGCCGTTTCGGCGTCCGGCGTCTGACGGCTGCAGGGCAGCACCAGCACCCGGAACCATGCATCGAACAGATGCTCGGTCCAGCCGGTGTCCTTGGCCCCGCAGCGGACATAGAAGCCCAAGCGACGGACCGCCATGGCTTCGTCCTCTGCCTTTTCGGGGCACTCGGCTTCAATCAAGATGGAGCTTGCGCCGTTCTCATGGTTGGGCAGAGCCGCCAGCAGCGACGCGCCCAGCCCTGCTTCCCGGTACGGGGGCAGGACCGCAAAATAATCCAGCTGGCTGGCGGCACAGCCCACCGGCCGCACCATCAGCAGATATGCCAGCAGGGCGTCGCCATCGAACACGCCCCAAGTGTGGGCCGTTCCGGCGGCTTCGCTGTTCAGGATCATGCTCAGCGGCTTCAGCTCGCTCTGGGGGAAATCGCGGCGCATCTCGTTCAGATACACCTTGGTCAGTTCGTCTGCGGTCAGCAGCCGCCACGTCAGGTTCTCGGGATTCATACGATGCGGGTTCCTTTCTGGATGACAGCCTGAATGTTCAGCGCTTCGTCGGCCAGAATGACGTTGCCATACCGTCCGGCGCTCAGGCTGCCGTAGTCGTTATCGATGCCAATGCTCTTGGCGGGGTTCTCGCTGGCGGCGCGGACGGCGCTTTCCAGCGGGACGCCCATTTCCAGCACCGCACGTCTCATGCAGTCGTACAGGCAGGTCGCGCTGCCGGCGATGGTCCCCGGCTGCTCGGTCAGAGTCGCACGCGGACCCTTGACCGTAACGGCCTGTCCGCCCAGCGAATACTGGCCGTCGGGCAGACCACAGGCCATCATGCTGTCGGCAATGAGGATCACATGGTCATCGCCGAAGGTGTTGAAGGTAAAGCGCACCATGGCCGGATGGATATGGACGTTATCGGTGATCAGCTCCACCTCTGCGCCGCGCTCCAGCGCCGCGATGATGGGGCCGGGTTCCCGGTGGGTGATCCCCGGCATCGCATTATACAGGTGGGTCATGTGGGTCGCACCGGCATCAAAGGCCGCACAGGCGGTGTCGTAGCTGGTGCAGGTGTGCGCGATGGAGATGCGCACTTCTTCGTGGCATTCGCGGATGAATTCCAGCGCACCCGGCTCTTCAGGAGCCACATCCACCAGTTTGATCAGGCCGTGCGAACGCTCCTGCAGACGGCGGAACATGCCGACATCTGCGGCGTGGAGATACTCCGGGTTCTGTGCGCCGACCTTCTTCGGGCTGATGAAGGGGCCTTCCATGTTGATGCCCACGAGGTCTGCGCCCTTGCCGTTCTTGTGCGCGGCGGCAGCATCCATGACGCCGTTCAGAATCTCTTCCGAAAAGGTCATGGTCGCGGGGCAGATGGCCAGAACGCCCTTGCTGGCTTCGAAATCGGCCAGCGTCTGGATGGCTCCTTCATTGCCGTCACAGAAGTCCTTGCCCATCGCGCCGTGGAAGTGGATGTCCACCAGACCCGGCAGGGCATAGGCCCCGTTGGCGTCCACGACCTCTTCGCCCTCTTCGGGCTGGGCAAACGGAACGATGCGGCCATCCCGGATGAAGAGGTCGCCCTCCTCAAACGTGTGGCGCGGCGTATAGATTTTTGCGTTTTTGATGATCATATTGCAAGTACCCTCAACCTCTCCGTCATCGCTGACGCGATGCCACCTCCCCTAACGAGGGGAGGCCTTGGCAGTTTTTGCAAAGTTTTTGGTTTCGCCAGAGGCTCTCCTACTAGGAGAGCTGTCGAGCGACAGCGAGACTGAGAGGTTCTTTCTCTTTACAGCAAGCTCAGTGCCTCTTCATCGGCCACCAGAATGCAGTCCGGATGCATCTGCAGGATGGAACCCGGGCACTCGGGGCTGACCGGGCCGGAAACAACGGCCTTGACTGCCTTTGCCTTGGCCAGACCGTTGGCCACGACCAGCACCTTGCGGGCCTGCATAATGGTCTTGATGCCCATGGTGTAGGCCTGTTTGGGAACGAGGTCCTCGTTGCCGTCAAAGAAGCGCTTGTTGGCCTCGATGGTGGCGGGGGTCAGGTCCACACAGTGGGTCTCCAGCTCGAATGCTTCACCCGGCTCGTTGAAGCCGATGTGGCCGTTGGGTCCCAGACCCAGCAGCTGCAGATCGATGCCGCCCACGCTGTGGATGATGGCGTTATACTGCGCACAGGCATCTGCGGCATCGGGGTTCGTGCCGTCGGGCAGATGGATGGCTTCGGGGCGGATGTTCACATGGTCGAACAGATTCTTGTGCATGAAGCTCCAGTAGCTTTCCGGGTGCTCCTTGGGCAGACCGCGGTACTCGTCCAGATTGACGGTGGTGACCTCAGAGAAGTCCAGATCACCCTTGTTGTACCACTCCACCAGCTGGGCGTATGCGCCCACGGGAGTGCCGCCGGTGGCCAAGCCCAGCACGCAGTTGGGCTTCATGATGACCTGCGCAGAAATGATGTTGGCTGCCTTGCGGGACATATCCTGATAATCTTTTGCACGAATGATCTTCATAATGAGAACCTCCTGATCTTTTCCTTGTAATGCTTAGTATAGCACGCTTTTTTCCTTGAGAAAACGCTTTTGTGTGAACAAAAAGGGGCCGCCGAAGATGGGCGTGAACGCCCGCCCTCAGCGGCCCTTCGGGAACGGATGCGGGATCAACCAGTCTCCCGCACGAAATTACAATTCAGATGTGCTTACAGCATCTTCTTCAGCTCGTCGTACACGAACTGGACCTTGGTGCCAATGATGACCTGGCAGGTGTTCTTATCCGGGCGGATGACACCAGCAGCACCAGCAGCCTTGACAGCCTTTTCATCGACCTGCGTGTAGTCCTTGATGGTGAAGCGCAGACGGGTAGCGCAGTAGTCCACGCTGGAGACGTTTGCCTTGCCGCCGATGGCCTTCAGCACACCAGAAGCAACTTCGGTGTAGTTGTTGTTGGCCAGCGTGATCTTCTTCTCGGCCTCTTCGGCGTCCTCGTCCTCACGGCCGGGGGTCTTCAGGTCGAACTTGGTGATGGCAAAGTAGAACACAGCGTAGAACACGACGAATGCAGCGATGCCCAGAGGAATGATCATCCAAGTCTTAGCAGCTGCGGGCAGGGAAGCAGAGAACACGAGGTCGGTCGCACCGGCAGAGAAGCAGAAGCCAGCGCGGAAACCGGAGTAGTAAGTGATGATGGTGAAGATGCCGTACAGAGCAGAGTAGACAACGTACAGCGGGAAGCACAGGAACATGAAGCCGAACTCGAACGGCTCGGTGACGCCGCAGACGAATGCGCAGATCGCAGCGGACAGAACCAGACCGATGGCAGCCTTCTTGTTCTTAGCGGTGCGGACCATGGCCAGTGCAGCACCGGCGATACCGAACATCATGCAGGGGAAGAAGCCGGACATGTACATGCCGAGGCTCCAGCTGACGTCAGCGGAGGTCTCGCCAGCCCAGAAGTGGGACAGGTCGCCCAGACCGATGGTGTCGAACCAGAACACGTTGTTCAGAGCGTGATGCAGACCGGTGGGGATCAGCAGACGGTTCAGGAACGCATAGATACCAGCGCCGATGCCGCCCATGCTTGCGATGCCCTTGCCCAGAGCGACCAGTGCACCGAAGATCAGAGGCCAGACGAACAGCAGGACAACGGAGACCAGAATGGAGATGACGCCCGTTGCGATGGCGACGAAGCGCTTGCCAGCGAAGAATGCCAGCCAGTCAGGCAGCTGGGTATTTTTGAACTTGTTGTAGCAGGTCGCGCCCACCACAGCGGCCAGAATGCCGATGAACGAGTTGCCAGCGACCTTCTGGAAAGCGATGTAGGTAGCGGTGCCCTCTTCGAGGGTGCGGACTGCACCGACGACAGCGGGGTTCAGCAGCTGCTGCATCATCAGGAAGCTGACGAGGCCAGCCAGACCAGCGGTACCGTCGTGGTCATCCGCCAGACCGACTGCTGCACCGATTGCAAACAGCCATGCCATGTTGTCGATCAGAGCGCCGCCTGCCTTGACCAGCAGGAAGCCAACGGTATAAGCCGCGCCGGAAGTTGCTGCACCGGGCACACCCATGACGCCCGGAGCAAAGGCATAGCCAAGACCCATCAGGATGCCGCAGATCGGCAGGACCGCGACGGGAAGCATCAGTGCCTTGCCCAGTTTCTGGAGATACTTCATCATAAGACACATTCCTCCTTAAAGAATGTCATTGTTATGGAAGCCGCTGGTTGCCAGCCGTCCATAATTGCGTAACAATATCTTAACACATGTTAAGAAAAAAAGAAAGGGCCTTTTCTGATTTTTCGACTATTTTGATACAAAAATCCTTAATTCGGCATTTTTCAGTCAAAAGAATTTGGATTTTTTGCTGGTATCCAACCATCTATCCTGAAAATCTTTTTCTTTTTTGTGAACAATTTTTGTCAGGCGCGTTTTTCTTGCGTCCTACCGGCGTCTATGCTACTATATAAGTATCATATTGTGCACCAGACCCGAAGGAGGTTTTTTACGAATGGAATGGACTGATATCCGCCTGACCGTCGCCAAGGCCGACGCCGACAATGCCGAAGCCGTTGCCACGATGATCGCCGAGGGCGGCATCTATATCGAGGACTACAGCGACATCGAGCAGCAGGTGGCCGAGATCGCGCACGTTGATCTGATCGAGCAGGAGCTTCTGGACAAGCCCCGCGATCAGGTCATCATCCACATGTATCTGGAACCGGGTGCTTCGCCCGTGGAAACGCTGGCGCTGATCTCGGCCCGGATGGAAGCCGCCGGCATCGCCTACACCGTCGAGACGGAGGGCGTCGAGCAGGAGGACTGGCAGAACGGCTGGCGGAAGTATTACCACCCGATGGAGATCGGCCAGCGCTTGGCCGTCGTGCCCTCGTGGCAGGAATACGACACCGACCGCGTGAAGCTCATCCTCGATCCGGGTCTTGCGTTCGGCACGGGCGGCCATGAGACGACCAGCCTCTGCTTGGAGGCGCTGGACGAGCGGGTCAAGGGCGGCGAGCGGGTGCTGGACATCGGCACGGGCAGTGGCATCCTTGCCATCGCGGCGCTCAAGCTGGGCGCTGCCAAGGCCGAGGGCGTAGACATTGACCCCGTGGCCGTCCGCACCGCCGGAGAGAACGCCGCGCTGAACGGCGTTGCCGACAAGCTCACCGTCCTTGTGGGCGACCTGTCCGACAAGGCCAGCGGAACCTATGACATCATCACAGCCAACATCGTGGCAAACGCCATCATGTCGCTGGCCCCGGCCGTTCCCGGCCTGATGGCGGAGAACGCCACCTTCATCGCCAGCGGCATCATCGACAGCCGCAAGGACGAGGTCCTCGCCGCGCTGGAAGCCGCCGGTCTGGCCGTGCAGGAAGTCAAGGAAAAGCGCGGCTGGGAGTGCATCATCTGCAAAAAAGCCTGACCGCTGTTTTGCGCCGCCCCTCTCAGCCGCCTTCGGTGACAGCTCCCCAACGCGGGAGCTTCAAGTTGAAAAGGATCAAAATATGCCTCATCGTTATTTTACCACCGAGATCTCGGACGGGACCGCCGTTCTGCGGGGAGCCGACGCCCATCATCTGTCCCGCGTGATGCGGGGCAAGCTGGGCGACACCGTCATCCTCTGCGACGGGAACGCCGTCGAATACACCGCCACCATCACCGGCTTCGGGCCGGAAACGGTGGAATTTTCGGTCGAGCCGGGATATCCCAGCGCCGCCGAACCCAGCGTGGAAGTGACCCTCTTCGTGGGCTATCCCAAGCAGGACAAGCTCGAGCAGGTCATCCGCCACGGCGTCGAACTGGGCTGTGCCCACTTCGTACCCTTTTTCAGCCGCTACTGCGTGGCCGCGCCCAAAAAGGAAGAGCAGAAGAACGAGCGCTACAACCGCATCGCCTTTGAAGCCGCCAAACAGTGCGGCCGGGGCGTTCTGCCGGATGTGGCGCTGCCGCTGCCGAACTTCGGTACGCTCTGCCGCAGTCTGGACGGCTACGATCTCGTCCTCTTCTGCTACGAATGCGGCGGCGCGCCCCTGCGGGAACTGCTGGCCAACGCCCAGCCCTCCGACGGCCAGAAGCTGAAGATCGCCGTCATCACCGGCGCAGAGGGCGGCTTCGCCGCCGAAGAAGCCGAGATGGCCGCCAAGGCCGGCGCAAAAACGGTCGGTCTCGGCCCCCGCATCCTCCGGTGTGAGACCGCCCCGCTGGCGGTCCTTTCCGCCGTGATGACCCTGACCGGAAATCTGGAATAAGCTTTTTCAAACACAAAAACGGACGGTCGATGACCGTCCGTTTTTGTTATTCTGTTTCCTCTTCCAGCAGCGCACGCTTGACATTGATGAGATTCTGCGGGCTCATCGAAAAGCTGCGCAGACCCAGCTTCAGATACTGCACGGTATTGGCCGGGTTGCCGACCGCCAGACCGCAGATGGTCACCGGGATATTCCCGGCATTCGCGGCTTCCATGACCATCTTGATGAGCTTTTTCATCGCATGGCTGGCGGGCCGGTAATACCGCTCTGCAATGGACAGGTCCCGGTCCACCGCGTGGGTATATTGAATCAGGTCGTTCGTCTCGATGACGAAGAAATCACAGCCGTGGTCCACAAATTCTTCCGCCGTCAGGCACGCCGACGGCACGCTCAGCATCACGCCGAAAGGCATATTCTCGTTGAAGCGCTCGCCGCGCTCCCGCAGCATTTGACGGCAATGCTCCACCAGATGCATGGCTTCGTCCCAGTCCTCGAGATTGGTCACCATCGGGAACATCACCCGCAGCGGGCCGTCCGCCGCCGCGCGGAGCAGGGCGCAAATTTGCGTCTCGAACTGGTGCGGACGCCGCAGACTGCTTCGGATGCCGCGCAAGCCCAGCTTCGAGGACTGCGGCCCCTGATGGGCGTCGGCCACGGTGCGGTCCGCGCCGAAATCGAAGGTCCGCACGGTCACGACGCCGCCTTTGGCCGCAGCAAGGCAGGAGTGATAGAACACATACTGTTCCTGTTCGTCCACCGGACGGCCCGGAAGCATCATGTAACCGCTGCGCAGAAGTCCCACGCCGCTTGCACCCGATTGGAGCGCCGTTTCAATGTCCTCCTGCCCGAAGCAGTTGGCCAGAAGCTCAAAGCTCTCGCCGTCCTTCGTGCGGTTGGGCAGGGCGCAGATGCGGTTCATCTCCTCGTTTTCCCACTGTTTTTCGCAGATGCGGGAGACGGCCTGCTGGCGGGTGACGGCGTCCGGATCCAGAATGCATTCGCCGTTGTCGGCATCGAGGATGACGGTCCGTCCGTCGCAGTCACCGAGAAATTCCGGGCCGACCTGCACGATGCCCGGAATGTGCATCGCCCGCGCGATGATGGCCGCATGGCTCTGGTTGTTTCCCTCTGCCGTGATGATGCCGAGGATCATCCCCGCCGGGACGCTGAACAGGTCGCTGGGCATCAGCATCTCAGCGGCCAGGATCACCGGATGGTCCAGCGCCAGCCAGACGCGGGGCCGGTTGGTCAGGATATTCACCACCCGGCGGGCCGCATCGAGGATATCCACGCTGCGCAGCTGCATGTAGGCGTTGTCTTCCATATGGGCCAGCTGGTCGGCATACCGATGGCCGACCCGGTCCATGGCTTCGGCCGCGCCGACGCCCGCTTTGATCTGGAACTGGACTTCCTTCATGAAGCCCTCATCCTCCAGCATCATGCTCTGGAACAGGAAGATGGCCTGTTCGGTGGGGCCGCTCCGCTCTGCCATCGAGTCCAGCTCTTTCTGCGCCGTTTTCACGGCAGCATCCAGCCGTTTCTGCTCTCGTTCCGGGTTGAACGGCCCGCTGCTGAAGCTCTCGATCCGGCGTTCCAGACGGCTGACCTGCCCCAGCACAAGGCCGGAAGAAGCCGCATGTCCCTGATACACTTTCATGTTTCATCCACCTCCGTCGGGAGCGGCGCGGTCAGGGTCCAGTAGACCAGCGCCTGTAAGAAGGTATTGGGCAGCAGCGCCGCCCACGCGGCCTGTGCCGCGTTCCCGCTGCCTTCCAGCAGCGGCGCAAAGCTTTCGATGCGCTCCCGGTCGCATCGTTCCAAGAAAGCATTTCCCAGCCCTTCCAGCGAGTAGAAATGGGTCGGGTCCACGCCGACGTCCTCTGCCGCCGCTTCCAGCGGGGCCAGCTCGGCGTCCTGCATATTCGCCAGACGCAGGGCAAGGTCTGCGGTCAGAGTCACCGGATACTTCGCCTTGACCGCCTGTTGGATGGCGTCAAAGCGCTTCCGGAATGCGGCGGCGTCCTGCGCGCTCTGTTCGGTCTTTTCGACTGCGTAGGCACAGCCGCGCAGACGCCCGAACGCCCGCAGGGTATCGTAATAGCCAAGTTCGATGTTCCGCTTGGCCGTCTCGGGGGCAAAGTGGAGGATGTCGCCCAGCTCCCAGTAACTGCGCACCATCGTGGTGGGCAGACCGGTACGGTTGGGCAGGGTGATGCCGACGCCTTCAAGGTCCACGCAGACCAGCTCTTCTGCGCCCATTTTCTTGGCCAGCGCCGTGGGCATATTATCCCGGTAGCCGCCGTCCAGAAACTGCACACCGTCGATCTGCTTGGCGCGCAGAGCCGGGAAGCACGCCGCCGAGGCCAGCAAGTAGTCTTTCACCCGGCCTTCCGGGATCTCTTCCAGCGGCAGTTCGCGGGGCTTCAGGCCGCGCTTTTCCACGGTGACCAGTCCGAACCGGATCGGCGACGCCCGCAGGGCGTCCTCGTCCAGCACCCGCTCCACGATCTCTTCCAGCGGGGTGACGTCCATGCCGCCCTCCCGCACGATGTCGCGCAGGAATTGATGCAGTTCCGTCAGATTTTTCGTTTCCTCGGGCAGTTCCATCACATCCTGACTGCGGATGCTCGTCCACATGTCCCGTGCCGTTTCATATAAGTCCAGCGCGAACATCGCGCCATTCAAACTTCCTACGCTGGTCCCGGTGATGATCTGAGGCCGCCAGCCCAGCTCGGTCAGCGCCCGCCAGACGCCCACCTGATAGCTTCCGCGTGCCCCGCCGCCGGCCAGCACCAGTGCCTTTTTGGGGGTATCGTTCTGCGCCATCCAAAACGCCTCCTTTTGGTCGGAATCGATTTACAAAATTATACCATATTTCCGGGAAAATTTCTCCCTGTTTTTGGAACAAAAAGCGTGGTATAATTTAGTAAATTATGACTGTGAGGATCGCAACATGAACTGTAAGCAATGGATCTTTGATATGGACGGCACACTGACCGACAGCATGACCGCCGTGTGGGAAAACGCCCCGCTGGCCCTGCTGCGCCGGTACGGCCGCACCCCGAAAGCCGACCTGCGCACCACGCTGCTGAGCATGGGGATGCAGGATGGGGCGCTCTACCTCATCCGGGAATACGGGCTTCCGCTCAAGCCGGAAGAATATTACGGCGTGATGCGCTCGGTCATCGCGGAACTGTATGAAACGGTCGAGCTGAAACCCGGCGTCCGCGAGATGCTAGCCCGTCTCAAGGCCGAGGGCGCACGCATGTGCATCTGCTCAAACACTTGGAGCGACCAGTGCAAGACCGTCCTGACCCGGCTGGGCCTTGACGATTACTTTGAATTTTACGTCGAAGCGCAGGGCGTTCTGCACAAGAGCCATCCTGCCGTCTTTTTCGAGACGCTGGAACATCTGGGCGGCAGCGACCCGAGCCGCTGTGCTGTCTGCGAGGATTCGCTCTATGCGGCCCGCACGGCCCACGATGCCGGTTTCTATGTCGTCGGCATCCAAGACGCCGCCAGCGCCGCCGATGAACCTGAACTGCGCCGCATCAGCGACCAGTTCCTCAAGGATTGGACCGAGCTGGAGTGGGGGAAAGTCTGACCCACACCGTTCAAAACGCACAAAAGCCCGGAGCCTTTTCGGACGAAAAAGGCTCCGGGCTTCCTCTTTACCGCTCCAAAAACTTCCGGAACGCCGCGCGGACTGCGGCTTCCCGGCCGCGCGGGATGGGCACGCGCGCGCCGCTCCGCATCCACAATTCACCCACGGACAGCTGAGATGCCGCCGCCAGATTGACCACATAGGAACGGTGGGGCTGCAGAAAGCGTTCATCCTTCAACAGGGGCTTCGCCACCTCCGAGAATGGCACGCGCAGGGACAGCGATGCCACATCCTCGCCGCTGGCGAGGTGGAAATGGACCACATGGTGGGTGCATTCCAGATACTCGATGTCCGCAAAGGGGAGCGCCCGCAGTCCGGACGCCGTCGTGACCAGGATGACCGGCCCATATTCCGGCTCGGTGGCGCGGTCCAGCAGGGCCGTCAGCTGTTCGGACCGGAAGGGGATCTGCAAATACTGCATCGCATCCACCCGGAACGCCTCATAGGCGTAGGCAGGGGTGTGGGCCAGAAAGGCCAGCGGGGCGCGGATGCCCCGGCTCCGCAGCTGAGCTGCCGCCTGAAGGCCGGCCGTCGGGTTGGCCGTGGGCAGCTCGATAAGATACAGCTCAAAGCGGTTCCCTTCGGTCTCCTGCCGCAGCAGGTCCGCCGCACTGGAAAACTGCTCCACGATACAGGCGTCCGCTCTGCGGGCATAATATTCCAGACAATGCCGCTGCACCCGGCCCCGCAGGATCGCATCCGGGCTGCATACCGCAATATGAAAGATCATGTTGTCCCATTCCTCCTTTGCCCGCCGGTCCCATGCTTGCTTTTTGCGCGGCGGGAGAGTATCATTACACCAAGAACAAGAAAAGGAGACGCCGTTATGAATCAGCCTCTTGTCAGCATCATTCTACCCGTTTACAACGCCCAGAACCATCTGGCCCGCTGTGTGGGAAGCATCTGCGCCCAGACCTACCGAAACCTTGAGATCATCATTCTGAACGATGGCTCCAAGGATCAAAGTCTGCCCGTCTGCGAGGAGTTCCGCGCCAAAGATTCCCGCATCCTGCTGGTGGACAAGGAGAACTCCGGCGTTTCGGACACCCGCAACCTCGGCCTGAAGCTTGCCAGCGGCAAGTATGTGCAGTTCGTGGACAGCGACGACTATCTGGACCCGGACTTCACCGAACATCTGGTCACCGCCGCCGAGGAGAACGAAGCCGACCTCGTCATCGCGCCCTACAAAATGGTCATCCCGGCGGGCGCATCCAAGCCGGAACAGGTCCTCGGAAAGATTCAGGACGAGCTGGGCGTCATGAGCGTTGCCCGTCCGCCCGAGGTGCGGGAATACGGGTTCCTGCCCGCCGGGGTCTACGACAAGGACACCTTTGCCCTCCGCCTGATGGACAAGCCCGCGTCGTATTTCTACAGCGTGCTGTGGAACAAGCTCTACCGCCGGGACATCCTGACCGGGAACGACATCCAGTTCGTCAGCGAGATGCGCTGGGCCGAGGACCTCGTGTTCAACCTGCGGTATATCCAGTATGCCGAGCGGTTCGTATCCATCGCACAGGCGGGCTATTCCTACGTCCAGAACCCCCAGAGCATCTGCCACACGCAGGTCAACGCCGCCACCGTGGTGCAGAACAAACTGCAAGTGTTCCGCTACTATAAGGACCTCTACACCCGGCTCGGGATGTACGAAGAGGTGCGCCCGCAGCTGTACAAATTCCTTGTGGACATCGCCGAGAGCACCTATCCTTCCGGCCCGTTCAAAAAGGCCATCGACGAGGCAAAAGCCTACTGGAAAGAGCACCAGTCCGACGCCTTTGCACTCAAGACGCTGGACGACAGCGACAAGTAACATAAACGGGGTTGTTGCACAACAACCCCGTTTTTATTGTTTCAGAAAAACCTTATGCGCCGATGGCTGCGCACTTCTTGGCCAGCCAGTCGCGCTCTTCCTCGGTCAGGCGGGGAGCCAGCTTTTCGAACACTTCGCGATGGTAAGCGTTCAGCCATGCGATCTCGTCCTTGTTCAGGACGCCCGGCACGACCGGCGACGTTGCGATGGGCACGAAGGTGATGGGACGGAACGCAAGGAACGTGCCGTACTGGTTATCGGCCTTGTGGTAACACTCCAGCTCGTTCTCGATGCGGATGCCGACCTGGCCGCCCTCGTAGACACCCGGTTCGTCGGTGACGATCATGCCGGGTTTGAACACGGTGGTGTTGCGGCCGTTCAGGGCATGGGGGCCTTCGTGGACGTTGCCCACGAAGCTGACGCTGTGGCCCGTGCCGCAGCGGTAGTTGATGAGGTGCTGCCACAGCGGCTCGCGGGCGATGGTATCCAGCATATGGCCGTCGCAGTAGTTCAGCCAGACCGCCTTTGCAATGTCGATATGGCACTGGAGCGTCCAAGTGTAGAACAGCTTCTCGTCCTCGGTCAGCTCACCCAGCGGATAGGTGCGGGTGATGTCGGTCGTGCCGTCCATATAAGTGCCGCCGCAGTCCACCAGCAGGAAGCCCTTCTTTTCCAGCTTGGCGTGGTCGGCCTCGGTGGCATGATAGTGCATCATGGCGGCATTTGCGCCGTAAGCTGCGATCGTGCCGAAGCTCTCCACGATGAACTTATCCTGTGCCGAGCGGTACTTGTGCAGGATCTCGTCCACGGTCAGCTCGGTCAGCTCTTCGCCGGCAGCCAGACGCTCTTCCAGTTCCTTCTGGAAGCGGACCATCGCCACAGCATCCCGCAGATGGGCTTCGCGGTCATGGGCCAGCTCGACGTCGTTCTTGACGCCCTTCATGGGCAGCAGAGGGTCGGCCTCGTCCTTGACGGTCAGGGCGGCGTTCTCGTTCAGCGTCTCGTACACGGCATAATTCACCGATGCAGGGTCAGCCAGAACGGTCTGCGGCTCCTGTTCAGCGGCAAGGAACTTCAGCACATCGTCATATTCCGCGATCTCGACGCCGTTCTCCTTCAGCTCTGCGGCGGCTTCTGCGCCCAGACGCTTGGTGTTGATGAAGAGCACCGCGCGGCCCGGCGTGACATAGCAGTACGCCATGGCGTAGGGGGTGCACTTGATGTCCATCGCACGCAGGTTCAGCAGCCATGCCAGATTGTCCAGCTTGCCCACCAGCTGTGCGGTGCAGCCCAGTTCCTTGAGCTTTGCGCGGAGCTGGCCCAGCTTTTCGGCGGGAGAGAAGCCCGCATATTCCTTGCTCAGGACCCACGCCGGCGTCTCGGGCAGGGCCGGACGGCCCTCGGTCCACAGCTCATCTTCCAGATTCAGGGTCTTGATGAAGCCTTTCTTGGCGTCCAGTGCCTTTTTCAGGCTGCGCACCAGACCGCAGGAAGCGGTCAGGCCGCACAGGCCCAGCACGCCGCCCTCGGGCAGGGCATCGGCGCAGTACTGCTCCACCGTGGGAACGCCCGGTTCGCCCATCTTTTCCAGTTCGATCTCGGTCCCGGCGATCTCCTTTTCGGCCTGTACGAAGTAACGGCCATCGGCCCACAGGGCGCTCTTGTCCTTCGTGACCACGAAGTTAGAGTTTTCGCCGTGGAAGCCGGAGAAATAGGTCAGGGAAGTGTAGTGGTCCGGCAGATACTCGCTGGAATGCGGGTCGCCCACCGGGATCAGGTAAAGGTCCACGCCGTTGGCGTCCATGGCGGCGCGCAGAGCGGCCAGACGCTCGGGAACGGTATTCATGCTCATTTGAAAAGCCTTCTTTCTTACACGCATCTGCCGGAAAAACGTCCGGCGGCAGTGGTTTGCTGGCTCTTATTGTATCATTCCGGCGCACAGAATGCAATTACCGTTCCGGTTTTCTTCAGCTGTTGCTGGCAGCGGGCAGTTCCGGCGGGGTCCCGTCTGCGTTCTGCGGGGGCTGACCGCCCGAAGGCATCTGCCCATCCGGCGGCGTCATCCCCTCAGGAGAAGTCTGGCCGTCCTGCGGCATCTGACCGCCGCCGGGGCCGCCGTTCCCGCCGCCGAACTGGGGCTGCGATTCGCCGGTCTGTGCCGTTGCCGACACCTGCGAGGACAGGGAATAGCTGCTGTCGGCGGTCAGGTCCGCGCTCGAGAAGAGCACGAACGCCGCATCGCAGACCGCCGTGGCATCCAGCACACTCTTGCCGTCGGCATCCGTGATGGAGAAATCACGGCCCGCTTCCAGCGAGATGCTCTGATCCCGTCCGCCGCCAAAGGTGACGCAGGGCTGGTCCGCCTGTAACGAACAGCCCATGCCCGCGCTGCCGCCCGCGGCCAGAACCGTGCCGCCGGAAATCGTAATGAGTCCGTCCGCGTCCAGCGGCTGGTTGTCGGCGGTGTTGGCCGTCCACACCGCGATGTCGCCGCCCGTAATGGTCAGCGTGCCGTTGGAATCAAAGCCGTCGCCCTCGGTGGAGCAGGCTCTGATGCTGCCGCCGGAAATGTTCATCTCAAAGGCATAGTCGCCAAGGTCCGAGTTCGCCGCATTCAGGCAGTCGTCGGTGGCGGTGATGTCGATGTTCCCCGAGAACACATTCAGAATCGCACCTTCTAAGCCCTCGCAGCAGGTAGCCACCGTGATAACAGGGCCTTCCGTTCCCTCTGCGCCGATGTTCAGCGTCATATCACAGTGAACGGCATCGTCCCCGGCGGAGATGTTCAGCGTGCCGCTCTCCACATTCAAAAGCTGTTCGGCATTGATGGCATCATTGACCAGCGCTTCGATGTTCAGCGTCAGCTCCCGGATGGTCAGCGAGGCGTCCCGGTCGTCCAGCGCCGTGCCGGATTTGATGCCGTTCTTGCCCAGCGCGTTCACATGTAAGGTCCCGCCGCCGCAGAGCACGACCTGCGAACCGTCCTTGCACTTGACGACGGCCTTTTCGGCGTTCTCGTTGTCAGGCACATTGTCGGTGTTGTTGGCTTCGCTGTCGGTCAGAGTGTTTTCGGTCCCGTCCACCACGGCCAGCGTCACGCCGGTGGATTTTCCGCAGACGATGGGAGCCGTGTCGGCGCTGGTCAGCGTCAGCCCGTTCAAAAGCACGACCACATCTTCCGTCTCTTTTTCCACCTTCACCGAGCCGTCTGCGCAGCTGCCGGACATCAGATACACGCCCGCGCTGTTCAGGGTCAGGGCCGTGCCGTCCGCTTCCCATCCGGCGGCATCCTCCGGGCTGACGGTCACGCCGCTGTCCGAAAATTCCACCGTCACGACCTCGTCCAGCGTGTAGGACAAACTGCCCGCCGAAATTCCATTCGGCTTGCTCTCTGCGGTGCTCCCACAGGCGGACAGCCCGCCCGAAAGGGCCAGCGCCCCCATCGCCAGCAGAAACGACCTGCGCGTGATCTTATATTCCTTCAAACCCGACTTTTTCATTTTATCTTGAACCTCCATCGTGTGCAACGTGATTTAAGTGCGCTCAGTGTACGCCGCAATCATGGAAACTTCGCGGGAAAGATGTGAAAGAATTTGAAAACTTTGCATTTTGTACTATACTTATTTTGGAATGGTTTTGACTGCCCTGCGATGGGATCGGGCATCGAAACGTTTTGAGGATGAACAGGCGGACCAGCTCGCGCAGGAGCTGAATTTCACCTACAGCCACGACACCCTCACCGGCGTCTACAACCGCAGTCAATACGAAAAGGACCTGCACAGTCTGTCGCATTCGAACTACCGCTGCATCACCTGTCTGTATCTGGACACGCTTGGTTCGATGCACTATCATACCGCCATCGGCGTCCAGACGGCTGACCACCCCAGCGGCCTTGCTGCCGCCATCCACGACGCCGAACTGGCGATGCGAAAAGCAAAAGAATAAATTACAAGAAAAGGGGCTGTCGCATGTGCAACAGCCCCTTTTTCGTTATTCTTCCACGTCGGATTTACCCTTCATATCCAGCTCCGGCATCAGTTCATCGCTGATGACCGTCAGCATCTGCTCCAGCTTTTCCACGTCCTCTTTGGGGAAGCGCTCCCGCACCCGCTCGACCACGGTGTGCAGGTAGGAATAGCTGATGTTGTAGTAATCGAAGTATTTCTTGGTGGGCCGCAGATGATACTCGCGGCGGTCGGTGGTGGACTGGATCTTCTCCACATAGCCCTTCCGCACCAGACTGCCGATCTTATACGCCGCATTGGGCGTCGAGATCTGCATCATCCGCGAAAACTCCGCGATGGTCGGCTCCCCCATCGCCATGATGCCCTCCATACAGAAGGACTCCACGGTGGTCAGGGTCGCTTCCCGGGTCGCAAAGCGCTGAAACACGTTCTGATAGAAGTGCAGCTTGAATTTTGTATAGACGTCGTTGAATGCTTTTTCCAGCATGGTCCGGCTCCTTCCGATAGCTCAATTTTTTTTAGTATACCATGTTTTGCGCCGAACAGAAAGAGAAAAATGCACCCGGCGTCTCGATTTTTTCTCAGGCGCTCTTCTTGCTGCCCGCAAAGCGGACCCGGATGACGCTCAGCACCACGAGTTCCAGAACGATGGCAACAGCCAGCAGGATCAGCGAGGTGAGCAGGCTGGCATGCGCCCCAAGGAACAGCTGGGCCAGGCCGGTCACGACGTAGCAGACCGCCGACACCGCAGCCGCCGTGATGGCATAGGGCAGCTGGGTGGAAACGTGGTTGACGTGGCTGCAATGCGCACCCGCCGACGCCATGATGGAGGTATCCGAGATGGGGGAGCAATGGTCGCCGCAGACCGCGCCGGACAGGCACGCTGCGATCGAGATGACCAGCATCTCGCCCTGCGGGAAGGCATGGCAGACGATGGGGATGAGGATGGAGAAGGTTCCCCACGAAGTGCCGGTCGCAAAAGCGAGGAACACCGCCACGAGGAAGATGATGGCGGGCAGGAGATACTGCAGCGCAGCCGCCGAGCCATTCAGCAGGTTGGCGACATAATACTTTGCACCCAGCAGGTTGGTCATGCCGGACAGGGTCCACGCCAGCGTCAGGATGAGCATGGGGCTGACCATCGCCTTGAAGCCCTCGGGGATGCAGGCCGCGAAATCCTGAAAGGTCATCACGCCGCGCACCCGGTAGAACACGAAGGTGAACAGCAGCGCGATGCTGCTGCCCATCACCAGACCCGCCGATGCATTGCAGTTGGAGAAGGCCGTGATGAAGTCCACGCCCTCGAAGAATCCGCCGGTGTAGATCAGGCCGAAGATACAGGCCGCGATCAGGACCAGGACCGGCAGGATCAGGTCCACCACATGGCCGCTCGTGTCGGTCCCGTCGTCCACATCGTCGCCGTAGGGGCGGTCTGCGGTCGTGAAGAGGTCGCCGTTCATGGCGTTCTCCTCGTTGAGCTTCATCGGGCCGTAATCAGTCCCGGTAAAGATGAGGAACAGGATCATCACCAGCGTCAGCAGGGCGTAGTAATTATAAGGAATGGTCCGCAGGAACATCGTAAAGCCGTTGATGCCGGAGCCTTCCGGGACCGAAGAGGTCACGGCGGCGGCCCAGCTGGACACCGGCGCGATGATGCAGACCGGCGCAGCGGTGGCGTCGATCAGATAGGCCAGCTTTGCCCGGGAAATCTTCTGGCGGTCGGTAACGGGGCGCATGACCGAACCGACGGTCAGGCAGTTGAAGTAATCGTCCACGAAGATGAGCACACCCAAGATCAGGGTCGCGAACTGCGCCCCGGCGCGGGTATGGATGTGGGTGGACGCCCAGCGGCCAAAGGCGGCGCTTCCGCCCGCCTTGTTCATCAGAGCCACCAGAATGCCCAGCATCACCAGAAAGACCAGGATGCCCACATTGCTGTCATCGGCCAGCTTGTAGACCATGCCGCCCTCTTCGTTGAAGAACAGGGTGTTCAGGGCCAGTTCCAGATTGCCGTTGGCATAGAGCAGAGCACCCGTGGCGATGCCCACCAGCAGCGAGGTGTAGACTTCTTTGGTGTTCAGTGCCAGCACGATGGCGACCACCGGCGGCAGCAGGGACAGCGCCGTGCTGAACACGGCACAGGTATAGGTGGAAGGGTCTTCGATCTTGCCGGGAGTCGCCGCCGTGCACCACAGCAGCAGCGCGAACACCAGCAAGGCGGCCGCCCACGAGAGATTGACTTTTTTCATAAGAATGGTTCCTCTTCTGATTTTTTGCCCCGGCGCGGGGCAGACTAGCGTTATAAAAAGGGAAGGGGGTGTCTGCCGCGCCGGACTATAAAGCGCTGTACTTTGAACTGTTCCGCGCCAGCGAACAGGCCGCGCGGCTGCTGCACGAGGCTCAGCAGCGCGCAGAAGAACAGGTGATGAAATCGGATGCTCCGCCGCTCAGGCTTCCGGAGCCGCCCGTTTCTCCTCGCTCTGCAACAGCTGTTCCAGAAGGCGAAGCGCCCTCAGCTCTCCGCCCGCAAGAACGCTCTTAGTTCTTTTTGCTCTCCGCCTTGGCCGCAAACTTTGCGTCATTGACGATGAAGCGCTCGTGCACGCCGCCGCCCACCGGGCCTTTTTCGTCGTGCAGAGAGACTTTGAACACCAGCTTCCGGCCTTCCACAGCGGTCAGTTCGCTTTCGCAGGTTACGGTCATCCCCACAGGGGTGGGAGCGGTGTGCTCCAGCTCCAGCTTCGTGCCCACCGAGCCGCAGCCCTCGTCCAGCTCGGGTGCAACGCTCATCCAGCAGGTCTTTTCGGCCAGCGCCACCAGCGCGGGCGTCGCAAACACGTCCAGCGTGCCGCTGCCCATAGTCTTGGCGGTATTTTCGTTCGTCACGAGCTGGCTCTGCTCGCCGTGGATCCCAACAGTCAACATGATAAAACTTCCTTTCTCAAATTGCCTCACCGGCAAAGATTCTATAGTACGTTGATAGGATACCACATTTCCCGCGCCTGTGCACCTGTTTTCGGCGATTTTCTCAAATTTCCTCTTCCGTTTCGGCTCAAAACGCGCTATCATAGGGCCGAAAAGGCGGTGAGTCTATGAACGACTTCTGGAAATCCTACGACATCACGGCGCTGGAATACGGCGAGGGCTATGAGTGCTATCCTTTGTACGGGACAGTCCATCTCATCGAGCTGGCCCTTTCGGCGCTGTTTATTTTGGGAATGGCGCTCTGGTATCGGCACAGCGGGGCAAAGCAGCGGCGGCGCATCCTTGTGGGCGTCACGGTCCTGCTTTTGCTGGACGAAGCCGCGCTCCTGCTGGGCATGGCGCTGACCGGCCAATGGAATTGGAGCTATCTGCCCCTGCACCTGTGCAGCATCAACGTGTTCGTCTGCCTGTACAACACGCTCTTTGACCAGAACTGGTGCAAAGAAGAGCTGTACGCGCTCTGCATCCCGGGGGCCGCGCTGGCGCTGCTCTGTCCCAGCTGGCGGGATGTTCCCTCGTGGTGGACCCTCATCAATCTGCACTCCGTCTCCATCCACGCACTTTTGGTGCTGTATCCCATTCTGCTGGTCGTGGGCGGCTACCGCCCCAGCGTCCGCCGAGTCCCGCAGGTGCTGGCGTTCCTGTTCGGCTCGGCCCTGCCCATCTATTTTCTCAACAAGCCCCTGTGCACGAACTTCTATTTTCTGAACAACCCCTACGGCAATGTCATCACGACGGCGTTCACCAACCTGCTTGGAGAACAATATTATATCCTCGGCTTCCTGCCCGCCATCGCGGCGGCGCTGGTTTTGATGTATCTGCCGTGGGGGATCCAAAAAAACATCGAAAATCCGAAAAAACATTGACAAATCCTTTGCATCCCGGATATTATAAGAATCAGCCTTGCGGATTCGCGAAATTTTCAGGTCCTATTGTAGAACGCGCGAAAGGCGAAATTCTGGAATAAAAACATGGAGGAGCACATAATGGACGAATCAACAAAATCGAAGCTTGGCGGAAAGAAAATTCTCGTTGCTGCAATTCTTATTATTGCAGTCGTTATCGCAGGACTTTTTTATAGCCAATCCACCCAAAAGACGCCTGAAGCACAAGTTGATATTACCATTACACTGGAAAAAATCGTAAAAACCAGCGATTTATCAACTTCTGTATTTAAGTACAACGGAATCGTAGAAGTTCCAAATCCCAAAAAATCATCGGATATCGATTACTATATCTATTACAGCGCATCTGTTTATGCAGGAATCGATTTTTCCAAAATTCAGTTCAAGGAAGATAAGGAGAACAAAAAGATTACCGCAATTCTTCCGGAGGTTCAAATCAACGATACTGTTGTTGACCCCAACTCCCTTGACTTCATGTTTATGAACAAAAAAGCTGATGACATTTCTGTAACCACAACAGCTTTGACCGCCTGTGAAGCAGACATTCAACAGGAGTGCACCAGCGAAAGCGCTCTGCTGGAAGTTGCACGTTTGAATACCGAAAACGTTGTGCGCGCACTGGCTGAACCGATCATAGAACAGACATACAAAGATTATACGTTTGTGATTGAATAAGGGGGACATAAGACGATGAAGTTCAAAAAATATAGTGTACTCCTGTTATCTGCGCTTTTGCTTCTTCTCTGCGTTGGCTGTACATCCAAAACAACCGAACCCACTGAGATCATTGAGCCAGAGGAAGGCCGTCTCAAGTCCATCTGTCAGCTTTCCGTCCTAGAAGGGTATTTCCATAACGTTGTAAAGTATCGAAAGTCTAATCCGAACAGGCTGTTTCTGAAGAGCAACGATACCCACTTCTGGGTCGAATATACTGGCGTCGCAACATACGGAGTAGATGCTTCTAAAGTAACAATGGAGATATCCGATGCCGAAATCACTATCACCATCCCAAAAGCTCACATGCTATACTGCAAGGTAGACTCGACGTCTTTGGATGAAAATTCCTACATCGTTGCAAAAGACTCGTTTAAGGTCACTTCCGACGACAGCAAAGCTGCCTTGGTGCAAGCTCAAGATGAACTGCAAGAAGAAGCTTCCAATTATGAGGAACTTCTTACATTGGCTCAACAGCGCGTACAGCAACTCATGGAAGATTATGTCAAAAATATCATGAGTGTGTCCGGAAAAGACGAAAGCAGTTATAAGATCAACTGGGTCTATCTGGACGAAGAATAAGTCCTACATAGCGCCGCATCTCCTTTGTGAGGTGCGGCGCTTTTCTTTCCCAAAACGCACCCTTTTTGCAGATTGAATTTGCCAGTTTTTTGCGTATTCAGGCAATTTTCATTCTTTTTGATTTTGTTCCAAAAATCTTTGCAAAAGCCCTTGACAGAACCCCATCCCCGTGATACTATGAACACATGAGCAGACGTTCATATGATAACACAGCGAAGGGAGATGTCCAGATGCCGGATGCAAAAGAGCCGAAGCCGAATCCTCAGCCGGGGCCGATCGAGCTGCCGGACGACGAAGTCCTGTACGAGCTGGCCGATCTGTTCCGGGTGTTTGGTGACTCCACCCGCATCAAGATCCTGTATGCGCTCCACGACAACGAACTGTGCGTGCAGGACATCGCGAATGCGGTGCAGCTGAGCCAGTCTGCGGTGAGCCACCAGCTCCGGGTGCTGAAAGACACCAAGCTCGTGCGGTTCCGCCGGGACGGAAAGACCGTTTACTACGCACTGGATGATGACCATGTGCGCAGCATCCTCTCCATGGGGATGGATCATATCGAGGAATAACAGAAAGGTTGGTACTACTTATGAAGAAGAGCTACAAGATCGAAGTGGACTGCGCAAACTGCGCTCAGAAGATGGAAGATGCCGCCAACACCGTCGCCGGTGTCGAGAAGGCAACGGTCAGCTTCATGACCCAGAAGATGAAGGTCGAGTTTGCCGATGGCGCAGACCCCCACGAGACGATGCAGAACGTCCTGACCGCCTGCAAGAAGGTCGAGGACGACTGCGAGATCTTTGACATCTGAGCATTTTTCTCGTTCGAAGGGGCTGTTGCAAAACGAACCTCCCGCTTCCGCTGTGACGGAGAGGCCGAGCACGTTTTGCGGCGGTCCCTTCCGCTTCCGCTGTGGAAAAATCGAGAGGTTTTCCACAGTTTCCACCGAGTTTTCAACAGGCTTTGCGAAAAAGTCCAAAAACAGACGCGAAAAAGCAAGATTTCTTTGGAAAAACTTCGTGGAAAACCCGGGGGAAAGCGTGGAAAAGTTCCCCCGCTGCGGAAAACCTGTTGAAAGCTTCCCCACCCAAGAAAGACAAAAGGAGAATCCCCTATGACCAAAAAGCAGAAAAAGGTGCTGTATCAGATCATCGCGGCGGTCATCCTCATCGTGATCCTGAAGCTCCTGCCCACTTTCCCCACGCCGGTGGAGATGGTGCTTTACCTCATTCCGTACCTTGTGGTCGGCTGGGATGTCTTGCGCAAGGCGCTCAAGGGCATCAAGAACCGCCAGCCGTTCGATGAATGCTTCCTGATGGCCGTTGCCACCGTCGGCGCCTTTGCGCTGGGCGATTATGTAGAGGGCTGCGCCGTTATCATCTTCTACCAGATCGGCGAGCTGTTCCAGAGCGTGGCCGTCGGCAAGAGCCGCCAGAGCATTTCCAGCCTGATGGACATCCGCCCCGACTATGCCAACATCGAGGACGAGGACGGCAAGCTGGAGCAGGTGGACCCGGACGATGTTGAGATCGGGACCATCATCGTGGTCCAGCCGGGTGAGCGCGTGCCCATCGACGGCGTGATCGTAGAGGGCACTTCGGCCCTGAATACCGCCGCCCTGACCGGCGAGAGTCTGCCCCGCGACGTCCAGAGCGGCGATGAGGTCATCAGCGGCTGTGTCAACATGACCGGTCTGCTGAAAGTCCGCACCACCAAGGAGTTCGGCGAATCCACCGTCTCGAAAATTCTCGACCTCGTGGAAAATTCCAGCATGAAGAAGGCCCGCGCCGAAAACTTCATCACCCGCTTTGCCCGCGTGTACACCCCCGCCGTCTGCTATGGCGCACTGGCGCTGGCGTTCATCCCGCCCATCGTGCTCCTGCTGATGGGCCAGCCCGCCCGCTTTGGCGACTGGATCTACCGCGCTCTAACCTTCCTCGTCATCTCCTGCCCCTGCGCACTGGTCATCAGCATCCCCCTGAGCTTCTTCGGCGGCATCGGCGGTGCAAGCGCATGCGGCATCCTCGTCAAAGGCTCGACCTATCTGGAAGAGCTGGCCCATACCGGCATCGTTGTCTTTGACAAGACCGGCACGCTGACGCAGGGCACGTTCAAGGTGGTGGGCATCCACCCCGAAAACGGCGTGACCGAAAGCGAACTGGTGGAATCCGCCGCGCTGGCCGAGAGCTGGTCCAAGCACCCCATCTCCCTGAGCATCAAGAACGCCTACGGCAAAGAGATCGACTCCAACCGCGTCACCGACGTGGAGGAGCTGGGCGGCCACGGCATCACGGCCAAGGTGGACGGCAAGACCGTCGCCGCCGGCAATGCCCGCCTGATGGCAAAGCTCAACCTTTCTGTCCCTGAAGTCACCGAACCCGGCACGATCGTGCATGTCGCCATTGAGGGCAAGTATGCCGGTTATCTGCTGATCTCCGACGTCGTGAAGCCCCACAGCGCACAGGCCATCAAGGGCCTGAAGGCCGCTGGCGTCCGCAAGACGGTCATGCTGACCGGCGACGCCGAGCCGGTGGCAAAGGCTGTCGCCAGCCAGCTGGGTCTGGATGAATACCACGCCGGTCTGCTCCCGGGCGACAAGGTAGACCAGATCGAAAAGCTCATCGCTTCCAAGCAGCCGAAAGAGAACCTCGCCTTTGTGGGCGACGGCATCAACGACGCGCCGGTCCTGTCCCGTGCCGATATCGGCATCGCGATGGGCGCTCTGGGTTCTGATGCCGCCATCGAAGCCGCCGACATCGTCCTGATGGACGACGACCCAGCCAAAATTGCACTGGCCATGAGCATCGCCCGCCGCACCATCCGCATCGTCTATCAGAACATCGTGTTCGCGCTGGCCATCAAGTTCGCGTGCCTGATCTTGGGCGCGCTGGGCCTTGCCTCCATGTGGACCGCCATCTTCGCCGATGTCGGTGTCATGGTCCTCGCTGTCCTGAATGCGACCCGCGCTCTCTACACCAAAGACCTCGCAAAGAAGAACGAGCAGTAAACCAGAATGCAGCAAGCCCCTGCCGAAAGGTGGGGCTTCCTAAAACGGTATAACAAGAAAACCAGAACTGTACAGCTGAATCGGCGATACCGTTCTGGTTTTTTGTTCTTTGTAAGAGCAAAAAGCTGCCCCAAACCCTGTGAGGGATGTGCACAGCAAACTGGAACTTGTCTTACTTCTTGTCATTGAAGTAGATGATAAAAGCACCCATTACTGCAATAGCAATGAGCAATCCAAACTCAACCCAATTACCTAAAAGTTCAAGTCCTACGACCATACCTAAATAACCAACAATCAATGTAACGATTGCTGCCAAAATCGCTTTACCCATATAATCACACTCCTTTGTCAAATTACGATTTGTTGAGCCAAGTATACCATATTCCACCATGAAAGAACACCCCGCGAACGGCAAGAGCTTGTTTTTACGCCAAAAGCCCACCGCACGGAAAGGGAGTTTCCATGCGATGGGCTTGAGGGGAGAGAATGTCTTATGCTTCGGTCTTATCGACGACCTGAATTTTCCCCTTCTTCCACAGGATATAGGACGTCAGGATGCCGATGGGCAGCATCACGATGATAAAGATGCCGACCAGACCGCCCAGAACTGCTCCGTAACCCGCCAGACGCGCGGCCAGCGAGAGGACCGTCATAATGATCAGCACCGGCAGAACGCCCTTCAGGCCGCCCTTGACGACCTTATCGCCGCTGGACGAACTGGCGAACAGGCCCAGCGCCATCGAGCCGAACAGCGCGGGCAGCAGGTAGCCAGAAGCCGTTTTGACGGCGGGCAGTTCGAACACCGGGCTGATAAAGGAAGCGCAGACCGCCGCCAGCGTCAGGATGATGACCGTCATGATGGACGACACCGCCACGGCCACCGAAGCCACGGCTTCACCCTCCGGAGTGTTGGGCTGCTTTTTCGTCAGGTTCATGGCATTGGCCGCCACCGGGAGCTTGAGGTTCATGATGTTGCCGGTGATGAAGGCCAGATAGGCCGAGCAGCCCAGAATCGGGGTATAGCTCAGCGCCTCCGAAAAGCCCACCGGGATATAGATCAGCAGGATGCTGAAGGTGCTGACGTTGAACACCTCCGAAAGGCTTGGGATGCTGTCATAAGCGCCCAGCACGATGAAGGGCAGAGCGGCCATGTAGATCAGAGCGATCAGCGTTCCCACACGGCCCCAGCGGTGCGCCCAGCTCTGGAACGAATCCATTTTGACTTCTGTGTTCGGTTTCATTTGTATGCCCTCCTTACCCGAAAATGCGGACCCAGACGAGGGACGACAGCAAGCCGCCCAGCATCGAAAAGGCCATCACGAAGTTGTTCAGCCATGCAAGACCCGGCTTCTTGGCCAGAACGCCCACAGCCACCGCAATGACCAGACCCGTGATCATGACCGCCGCCTGAACATTATCCGTGAACAGCAGGATGGGGATATACACCGAGAACATCACCAGCATAAATACGCCGGAGAGGACATTTTTCCAAGTGCTGCCGCCCTTTTCGGCAGCGCTGCGGTCCACGCTCTTGCAGAGCTTTTTGCCAAAGGGCAGCAGGACGAGGAAGCCGCTCAGCATGCCGACGCTCATCAGGATCATCACGACACCGAACTGACGGCCTGTTGCCGATTGGAGCATCTCTGCCGAGGATGCATAGCCCAAGACCTGCGCGATGGAGCTGGAGATCATCGTCTCATAGGACAGCGAGCCGATGACCGAGAGCCGCCACCATGCCCACACACTGCCCAGCACTGCGATCAGGACGAACAGGCCCACCACGATGGACAGGCTGGGCACGATGGAAAAGATGAGACTCGACTTGATGACGTTCGAAAGCTCTTCTTTCGTGATGCCCAGTTCCAGACAGTGATCGTATGCCTTTTTCAGGTAGACCAGCGAGAATCCCGCAATGTAGACCAGTCCTCCGATGACCAGCGCCAGCAAAAGCGGACTTGAGATGATGTCTTTCATGGTTGCCATAATACCATTCCCTCCCACAACTTGAAAAGCCAAAAAAGGCGCCGGTATCCGTGCCGGCGTCTTTGCTTTTTGGATAAAGTAAAGGAATTTTTCCATCCTGTCAAATGTGTATGACTATTTTCGGCGTGGGAAAGCGATAGAAAACGATTTTCATTCCAAAGCGCATGGCTTTATCACAGTAAAATGTGAAAGTGACTTTTGTTTCAAATATTTTTTATGAAAAACTTGAAACCTCTTTCATTTCTGCTATACTACCATTAAACTAGGGGGTTAGTGAAAAATGAATGAAACCACAACATCGCATTCTTCCGGCACGGTCCTGCGGGCGCTGAAAGCCGCCGCGCCGCAGACTGTGCCGGTCTTTGCCGGCTATCTCGTGCTGGGCATGGGATACGGCATCTATGTTCAATCGCTGGGGCTGCCGGTCTGGATGCCCATGCTCATGGGCACGGTCGTCTACGGCGGCTCGCTGGAATTCGTGCTGGCATCGCTGCTGCTGGGGGCCTTTTCGCCGCTGTCGGCCTTCCTGATGGCGCTGATGATCCAAGCGCGGCATCTGTTCTATGGGCTGGCCATGCTGGAACGCTACAAAGGCTACGGTCTGCGCAGCTTTTACATGATCTTCGCCATGAGCGACGAGACGTTCTCCATCACCTGCTCGGCCGAGCCGCCCGAGGGCGTGGACCGGGGCTGGTTCATGTTCTTCATCACCCTGCTGGACCAGTTTTACTGGGTCGCCAGCGCAGGGCTGGGCGCTGTGGTGGGGTCGGTCCTTCCGTTCAGCACCGAGGGCGTTGACTTCGTTATGACCGCGATGTTCACAGTCATCTTCCTCAACCAGTGGGAAAAAGAAAAACAGCACGTCAGCGCCCTTATCGGCATCCTTGTGCCGCTGGTGTGCCTTGTGCTGTTCGGGTCCGGCAGCTTCCTGCTGCCCGCGATGGCCTGTATTTTAGTGCTGCTGATCGTCCTGCGCAAGCCGTTGGAAGCGCTGGAAGCCAAGCACGGTGAAACGGAGGTGCAGTCATGACCGCTCTGCAAATGGCTCTGACCATCGCGGTCTGCACGGCCGCGACCATGCTCACCCGCTTTCTTCCGTTTTTGATCTTCTCTTCCAAAGACCAGCAGCCGCCGGAGGTCGTACGGTATCTGGGGCGGGTGCTGCCCGCCGCCATCTTCGGGATGCTCATCGTCTACTGCCTCAAGAGCGTCACGCCCTTCGCGGGCAGCCACGGCATCCCGGAAGCCATCGCCCTCGCGGTGACCGTCGCGCTCCACAAGTGGAAGCATCAGACCCTTGTTTCCATCGCGGGCGGAACGGTCTGCTATGTGCTGCTGGTGCAGCTGGTGTTTTGAACAAGCAAACCAAAGAGGTTTCCCTTTTTACAGGGGAAACCTCTTATTTTTATAGATCAAACCTTATCTGCTCATTTTCTGGTTTTCTCTGCGTCATTCCTGTCGCAATTTCAATTTGGCTTGCCGGGATCTCAAGTCCCCAGTTATCCCAGCCAACATAATTTTTCCGAGCAAACAATTCGATTTTTTCTTGTTTCGGAAACATTTTTGTGATTCCATCAATCACTTCTTCCGGCTTTACGCTATGTGCGCCCCTATGAACCGTAACCATCTGCCGAATATTTCTTGCCCCGCGCGGCTGAGGAAATTTTCCTTTCTTAAATGCCAACACAAATTCCGTCTGGCTGAGCGTATACCGGCCCGGATTATGAACCATTTTATCCCACACAAATGCAACTGTTTTATACTCAAATCCCCATGCTTCTCCAAGCTCAATGGAATTTGCCATCTGCGGGCCAGTAGTCCACATAAACAAAATGCAATCCTCATCTGCAATCGAAGCGACATCGAGTTTTTTTAAGTCCTTGAGCTTTACGGTTGGATATTTGAACTCCGCTGAACTCAAGAAAATCTTTTTGCCAAAATCCTCATTTTCGCCTTTTATGACAGTCTTATCATACTGCATCTTTCCGCCGTAATCCCACGGTGGATCAGCATAAATAACCTGATATTTTTTATTTGGCAACCGTGGATAAATCTCTTCTAGGGGGTTGACCTTTATCCGCTCTTTCCGCTGAACACTATAAAGTGAATATGCAGTTATTTCTTTTTTTTGATTTTCACCCATATGATTCTCCGTTTCTCTGGATGCTCTCTTCTACTTTTAATTATAGTTTGTCCGCGATGAATAGTCAACGGATTTGTTGCTTATAGTCCGTTGTCCCAAATACATCATCCAGATACACTCTACTTTAGAAGAAGAGGTGTTTCCATGATTACAAAGCAATTTGGCGAACGCATCAAAGAACTTCGAAACGCAAAAGGGCTGAGTCAAGAGAAATTCGCATTATCGATTGATATGGACCGGACCTACTACGCTTCTGTCGAAAGTGGAAAACGAAATATCTCCCTTAACAATATTGACAAAATTGCCCGTGGTCTTGGCATATCGCTTGAAGAACTTTTCAAAGGACTATCATGATGGGGGACTACATATGGCAGGAAATGCATTAAGAAAAAGAGAGAATTGGCAGACTGAATCCGGCCCAAGGGGACGTTCCGGTTCTGCAGAGAAAAATCTGATCTCGGCCCTGCGAGCAAATCTTGATTTATCCATTTATGAGATCAATGATCATCCCACCGACTTAAAGCATCTGTACGAACACGTTGTATTGTCAGATAAAACCTGCTCTGAAATCTTTAATCCCAGCGAAGCCGCCATGAAAAACGCGCAAAAAAGAGGTTGGGGTGTTTCTCCGGATTTTTCGATCCGCAATAAGAAAACCGGAAAAATTCTCTTTGGTGAAATCAAACGCCAAGACGGCTGGGTGGAAGGAAAAGACCCCAGTGCCGGGCGCGGGAATGCCCATGAACGAATGTGCAAGCTGTTCACTCCCGGCCTTCTGAAGAAATACAGAGAATTAAGCGGCATTACAAGTGAGGATATCTTACCATTTTGGGTCGTGCTGGAAGGGGATATTACCCGTGACCCCAAACGTAACCGCGAAATCGCATTCTGGTTTGATCAATATGATAAAAACTACTTTATGTGGCGGCCCCAGATGACAGACAAAGACCTTGTTGAGCATTTCAATCAATATCTAAAACCCTATCTCGATTAAATCAGCGAACCTCGGTCTTTATGGACCGAGGTTCGCTGATTTTCAATGATAGAACGTATCAAAATTGATCTGCCGATAGAACCGCTGCTGGAGCTGGTCGAAGCTCTCGCAGTTCTGGGCCAGAAGCCACATGACCTTGGTGACGACAGCTTCGATGGTCATATCGTGGGCCTCGAGGAAGCGGAAGCGGTTCTTGACCCGCTTGCCCACCTCGTAGATGCCCACATCGCTGCCCTCGTAGGTGACCTGCGTGGTCAGGATCAGAATTTTGTGGGTCTTGTCGTAATCGCCCAGCCCTTCCGCAAAGGCATCCATGAGCCGCTGCGGAATGCCGCCGACGCCGAAGCTTTCCACAATGATGCAGTCGTATTGTTGAAAGATCGCCGGGATGAGTTCCGGGCCAAGTCCCGGCGTCAGCTTGAGCAGAAACACCTTGGGGTTGAGGGCGCGGCCAAACTCCACGGGGCCGGTGGGCCACGGCGAGGGGACATAGCGCACCAGCCGGTCGCCCTGCACCAGCGCCAGCGCCGGGAAATTGACCGACGCAAAGGCATCGTAACTGATGGTCTTGTTCTTTTTGGCGCGGGTCCCCGCGATGACGTGCCCGCCAAAGACCACCATCACGCCCCGGCTGCCCTGATCCAGCGCGCAGATGACGCTGTCACGCAGGTTTTTCTTAGCGTCGGTGATCTCATTGGAGATAGGCTGCTGGGCGCCGGTCAGGATGATGGGCTTGTCTGCATTCTGGATGAGATAGGACAGCGCCGCCGCCGAATAGGCCAGCGTATCCGTGCCGTGGCAGATGATGAAGCCGTCGTAGAGCGCATAATTCTCCTGCACGGCCTTGGCCATCATCAGCCAGTGCTCCGGCCCGAGGTCGGTGCTGTCGATGCTGCACAGGGCCAGCGTTTCGGGACAGCAGAGGTCGTTCAGTTCCGGCAGATGGGCCAGCAGTTCTTCGCTGGTCAGGACCGGCTTCAGCCCCTGCGCCGTGCGCACGCTGGCGATGGTCCCGCCGGTGGTGATAAAAAGAAGCCGCTGTTTGGTCATATTATTTCGTTCCTCCGCGTCATTTCAAATCGATTCAGTATAACACATTCTGCAGAGAATGAAAAGTGCGCCGTTTTGGAACTTGGTCACAGATTTTTCGTCCAAAAGGTGTATACTAGAAGAAAAACCACAGGAGGTCCTCTATGCCTGATCTTGTCATCGTCGGTTCCGGCCCCGCCGGAGTTTCCGCCGCATTATATGCCGCCCGCGCCGGGGTCCGGACCACCGTTCTCACCAAAGGCCCCGGTGCGCTGGACCGCGCCGAGCTGATTCAAAACTACTACGGTTTCGCCGAACCCATTTCCGGCGCAGAGCTGGAACGCCGCGGCATCGAGGGCGCCAAGGCACTGGGGGTGAACTTCGTCACCACCGAGGCCGTCGGCCTGACTTACACCGACAGACTGACCGTGGAAACGCTGGCCGGGGAATTTCCCGCCGACGCCGTCATTTTAGCCACCGGCGCTTCCCGCGCCGCGCCGAAGATTCCCGGACTTGTGGGGCTGGAAGGCCATGGTGTCAGCTACTGCGCCACCTGCGATGCCTTTTTCTACCGAGGAAAAGATGTCGCGGTTCTCGGAAACGGCGAATACGCCCTGCACGAAGTCCAAGCGCTCCTGCCCGTCGTGAAGAGCGTGACGCTGCTCACCAATGGTTCTCCGCTGACGGCGCAGTTCCCGCCGGAAGTTGCCGTTCATCCGGAAAAGATCGACGCCATTCTGGGCGAAGAGCGGGTCACCGGCGTCCAGCTGAACGGCGGCGGCATCGTAGAGCTGTCCGGCGTATTCGTCGCGCTGGGCGTGGCGGGCAGCACCGCGCTGGCCCGCAAGCTGGGCGCTGAAGTGGACGGGAACCGCATCGTCGTGGACCCCCGCACCATGCAGACCACCCTGCCCGGGCTTTATGCCGCCGGGGACTGCACCGGTGGTCTTCTGCAGGTCGCCAAGGCCGTTTATGAGGGTGCACTGGCGGGCACGGAAGCCGCCAAGGCCCTGCGGAAAGGATAACATCATGTCAGAGGTGCAAACAAGCAAGGTCAACCGGGACTGTCTGGCCTGTGCGTTCCCATTCTGGGATCAGCTGACCCCCGACGAGCAGGAACTTCTCTGCCGAAACACCCGGCCCGTCAAGTACCGAAAAGGGGAGCGGGTCCACAGCCCGGTGGAAAACTGCGTCGGCATCCTGCTGCTGCGCTCCGGCCAGCTGCGGGCCTATCTGCTCTCGGAGGACGGGCGCGACATCACGCTGTACCGTCTGTTTCAAGGTGAAATTTGTATTCTGTCCGCTTCCTGCGTTATGGATTCGGTCAACTTCGACCTCTACATCGACGCCGAAGAGGACACCGAGGCCTACTGCATTGGCGCGGGGATGTTCCGCCGCCTGATGCAGCAGAATGTCTATGTCCGCTGCTACGCCTACCAGATGACTGCCGAGCGCTTTTCCGACACCATGTGGACCATGCAGCAGATCTTATTCATGAGCGCAGACCGGCGGCTGGCCATCTTCCTCACCGATGAGCTGGCCAAGACTGGCGGAAATGAGCTTCGCATGACCCATGACCAAATTGCCCGCTACATGGGTTCCGCCCGCGAGGTGGTCAGCCGTCTGCTGAAGTACTTCGCGGGGGAAGGTATCGTTCAGCTCCACCGGGGCGGCGTGACCGTCGTAGACAAAAAGCGCTTGCAGAAAATTGCAAACGGGGAGTAACAAGAAAGGGACGCCGCATCGTATGATGCAGCGTCCCTGTTGTTTTACGCTTTTCTTCTCAGCTCTTGCAGCCGGATTCCTCTTCCAAGCCGGAGAAATCGCTGGCTTCAGCGATCTTGGTCACGTCGAACTTGCCGTTCTCGTCCTTGGGAGCGACAGCGGGGCCGGCCTCGACCGGGTTCACCGTCTCGTCCGCTTCCACGGGCTTCTCCTCGCTCAGCTCGGGCTGGACAGCTGGTTCAGCAGAAGCTTCTTCCGCGGGCTGTGCTTCCACAGCGGGGGCTGCTTCCGGAGCTTCCGGCTCCGGCGGCTGCTTCTCGAAGGCAGGGGGCCAAGCTGCACCCGGCTCTGCGGGGGTGTGCTCTGCCTTTGCCTCGCCCTCAGCGTAGGCTTCGGCGGTCTTGGCGGCCTCTGCGGCGTCCTTTTCTGCCTCTTCGGGGAACTCCACCTCTTCGACGTGGAGCGGGTCCTTGTCGTTCAGGACTTTATCCAGCACGACAATGGCAGCACCGGTGACCGCGACAGCCGCCGCAGCACCCAGAACACGGAACAATGTTTTCATGGTGGAATCCTCCTTAGATTCGTTTGTTTTTAAGAGAATGTGACGACATCATTCAACGGCTTTTCGGCCGGCTCCACCGAGATGGCGGTGAGCACCGGGCCTTTGCCGCGATAGATGTTATGGAACTTGTAATTGACCTTTGCGGTCACGGTGACCCAAGCGCGCTGTTCCAGCGCCTTGTAGCCATCGTAGGAGCAGGGGAATCCAACGAACTGGATATCCTGCACGCAGCAGGTCATGGCGAAGCGGCCGGGAACGAAGCTGTTCTTGCCCGCGCGGTTGGTCTGGCAGACCTGTGCGAGGAACTTGACGGTCTTGCCCGCATACTTCTGCGGCTCGTCCTGACAATCCATATACCAGATGCCGAAATCGTCATCGCCGATCTCCACGACCGGGGCGTTCAGATCAAAGGGCAGGGGGTCCGGGATATCGTCGTAGGCCACGCTGCCGTCGGCGAACTCGTAGGCGATATCGCACTTGCGGGATGCCTGACGCACCAGCTTGTGCAGCTCCTGACGGGCCGCGTCGTTGTTGACGGCCTCGGCGCGGTTGAACACGATCAGCTCGCTGCGGGCGATCTTGTCCAGCATGAGGGCACGCATGGAGTTGTCGCGGGCGTAGGTGAGGGCCGTCGTGCCGTCGGCGGTGGCGATGCACTGGTAGACGATCCAGTTCTCGGGCAGATTGTTTGCCAGATCCTGCAGCATCCACATGCCGTTGTACTCGATGACCACACGACCGGCATCGGCTTCCTTGGCCAGCTTGGCGAGGTTCTGCGGGTTCAGCTCGGCCTTGTCCTCGAGGTTGTAGAGGGTCACGCCGGGGAATGCGAACTTCTTCTCGTTGTATTCCTCTTCACCCTCTTCGCAGACCAGCAGCAGGGTCTTGTCGCCGGAATCGAAATTGGGGTCTTCAAACGTCTCCTGAATGAACTTGGTCTTTCCGCTTTCCAGAAAGCCCACAAACAGGTAAACTGGGATCTCATTTGCCATAAACGGTACTTCCTCCTCTTGTCAAGGCTCAGCAGCCGAACAGACCAGCGATGGCCTTTTCATCCAGCTTGGAGCCGATGACGACCAGCTTGCCGCCGACATCTGCGCCGCGGGAACGGACTTCCCACTCGCCGGGAACATAGTCGAACTCCAGCCAGCCGTCTGCGCCGCCGTCCACGATGCCCTTGGAGCGCAGGATCATGCCGTACTTGCCGGTATCCAGCTCGGTCAGAGCGTGCTCGATGTCTGCCTTTGCGATCTTCTTGGCCGTCTCGACGCCCCAGCTGGTGAACACCTCGTCAGCGTCGTGGCCGTCGTGATGATGATGGTGGTGATGATGACCGCAGCAGCAATGGCCGTCCTCATCGTGATGGTGATGATGCTCGTGTTCATCCTCATCGTCATCATCGTCGTGGTGGTGATGCTCATGCTCGTCATGGTCATCATCGTCGTCATCATGATGGTGGTGGCAGCAATGATGATCGTGGTCGCCATCATCCTCATCGTGATCGTGATGATGATGTTCGTGCTCGTCCTCGTCGTCATCATCATCGTCGTCGTGATCGTGGTGATGATGGCCGCAGCTGCACACGCCGTTCTCATCGTAATGATGATGGTGATGCTCTTCCTCTTCTTCCTCGTCCTCGTGGGCGTGCTCTTCGTTGGCCTTGGCAGCCATGGCGATCAGCTCTGCCTTGAAGTCGTCCTTGGTGGACATGGCGTTCAGGATCTGCTCGCCGGTCAGGGCGTCCCAAGCGGTGGTGACGATGGTCGCGGTCGGGTTCTTCTCGCGCAGCATAGCCACAGCGGCAGCGATCTTCTCCTCGCTGGCGGTCTGGGTGCGGCTGAGGATGATGCAGCTTGCATGGCTGATCTGGTCATCGTAGAACTCGCCGAAGTTCTTCATATACATCTTGACTTTGTTCACGTCGGCCACGGTGACGAAGCTGTTCAGCTGAACGTCCAGATGCTCGGCCACGCCTTCCACAGCGCGGGTCACATCGGACAGCTTGCCGACGCCCGACGGCTCGATCACGATGCGGTCCGGATGGTACTGATCCACGACCTGCTGCAGGGCGGCGCGGAAGTCGCCCACCAGAGAGCAGCAGATGCAGCCCGCGTTCAGCTCGTTGATCTGGATGCCGGATTCCTTCAGGAAGCCGCCGTCAATGCCGATCTCACCGAACTCGTTCTCGATCAGAACGACCTTCTGGCCCGCAAAGGACTCTTTGATGAGCTTCTTGATCAGAGTGGTCTTACCGGCGCCCAAAAAGCCGGAGAAAATATCGATCTTGGTCATAATGCTGTTTGCCTCTTTCTTTTTCCAAAGCCCGCAAAGGGGAACATTCAAGCAATCAGAGCCGCAGAGTGCTGGCTCAAAAATCCTTACATCCCTATTATAACAAGTCTGTCAATGGGAAACCGCCCTTTTTCATGAGAAAATTGTAACATTTTTTGCAATTTGGTTGCGTTTTGAAGTCCGTCGGCTCTTTTTGCCGCCTTGCAATGGCTTTTTTGCGCTGGTATACTGAGTTTTGCCCGCTTTTTCCGCCCGATCTCGGAGGTTCTTTTCATGAAAACGCTCCTTTTGCTGCGTCACTCCATCCCCGAACGCACCGGCTCCGACCCGTGCCTTTCTGCCGACGGCATCCAGCTGGCCGAGCAGGTCTTTCAGGCCGAGCCGTTCCGCCGTGTGTCTGCGGTGTGGTCATCTCCCGCGCAGCGGGCCGCACAGACTGCCGCCCTGCTGGGGCTTCCGGTCACGCTGGACGCCCGCCTTTCGGAGCGCCGGACCGGCGACACCACCGGGCAGGACCTCTCGTTCTGGCAGCGCCAATATGAGGACCCGGACTTCAAAAATCCGGACGGCGAATCTTTCCGCGAGGTCCGCACCCGGATGTCCGGCTGCCTTCAGGAGATCTTCTCCGCCCTGCCGGACGGCGGAACGGCCCTTGTCGTCTCCCACGCCGCCGCCATCTGCAGCGTTTTGCAGACCTTCTGCACCGTCGAAGTCACCGACGCCGCCCGCAAGCTGCGGCGCATCACGTTTCAGGGAAAAGTGCTTCTTGACGGAAAACTGGACCCTGCGTGCTGCTTTGTGGTGTGCAAAAGTCCTCCTTCTGTCGAATCCTGCTCCTTTTTTCGTGATTTTTACAAAAATGTATTGACAACCTTTTAACGTCATGATAAAATCACACACGATTTTGAGAGACGAACCAGATCCAGAGTCTTTTCAAAGCAATCTTCCATGGACCGCCCAGCGGGGCTAAGGCCATACGGACAGCCGGGTCCACTGCCGACCGGCGGCATCGCCGCCATTATTGATTGAGTTAGAAGCTCAAATTTTATAAGTTGGTTCCTTTACAACCATGAAATTGCACGGAACGCTGTGCAGACTTGTGAAACGGTCAATAAAGAGCAGTAAAAGCAGAATTGCTATATAGACTCTCATCATCCCGTCTTTTGAATCATGCGAAGCGGCCCTTTGTGCCCCGGTTTTGGTCCTGGGGGCTTTGTCGGCGTGTTCCAATAATGTTTCAAAGCGCAAGTCTGCACGTTTGGTGCGGTCTTGCGCTTTTTTGTTTGCACGGGGGATCAGGGACGGAGGAAAAAACATGAGTGAGAACCGAACACGGTTCCGGCTGGACCAGCGCCGCGCACCCATCTACGAGGCACTGGAGCAGTTCCGGCAGATGCGGGTGGTCCCGTTCGATGTTCCGGGCCACAAGCGGGGCCGGGGCAACCCGGAACTGACGGCCTTTCTGGGCCAACAGTGCGTCGGCGTAGACGTGAACAGCATGAAGCCGCTGGACAATCTCTGCCACCCGGTATCGGTCATCCGGGAAGCCGAGGAGCTGGCGGCAGACGCCTTTGGGGCCGCACACGCCTTTCTGATGGTGGGCGGCACGACCAGCTCGGTACAGAGCATGGTCCTGACAGCCTGCAAGCGGGGCGATGAGATCATCCTGCCCCGCAACGTGCACCGCAGCGTTCTGAACGCGCTGGTGCTCTGCGGCGCTGTGCCGGTCTATGTCAACCCGGAAGTAGACAAGCGCCTTGGCATCTCGCTGGGCATGAAGCGGGAGCAGGTGGAAAAGGCCATCCGGGAACACCCCAATGCGGTGGCCGTTCTGGTGAACAACCCCACCTATTACGGCATCTGCAGCGACCTGCGCGCCATCGTCAAGATGGCCCACGACGCCGGGATGCTCTGCCTTGCCGACGAGGCCCACGGCACGCACTTCTACTTCGGCGGCGGTCTGCCCGTTTCGGCCATGGCCGCGGGCGCTGACATGGCTTCTGTCTCGATGCACAAGAGCGGCGGCAGCCTGACCCAGTCCAGTCTGCTGCTCATCGGACCGAACGTCCACCCCGGCTATGTGCGGCAGATCATCAACCTCACCCAGACCACCTCCGGCAGCTATCTGCTCATGTCCAGTCTGGACATCTCCCGCCGCAATCTGGCCCAGCGCGGACGTCAGGTGTTCCATCAGGTGGCCGACATGGCCGAGTATGCCCGCGAAGAGATCAACGCCGTAGGCGGCTACTACGCCTTCGGCAAGGAGCTGTGCAACGGCAACTCGGTGTTCGATTTCGACACCACCAAGCTCAGCGTCCACACCCTCGACATCGGCCTTGCCGGCATCGAAGTCTACGACATCCTGCGCGATGAATACGACATCCAGATCGAGTTCGGCGACATCGGCAACATTCTGGCCTATCTTTCCATCGGCGACCGCCCGCAGGAAGTGGAGCGTCTGGTCAGCGCACTGGCCGAGATCAAGCGCCGCTTCCGCACCGACGGAGCCGGTCTGCTCAGTCAGGAATACATCGATCCTGTGGTCGCTGCCAGCCCGCAGGAAGCGTTCTATGCCCCCAAGAAGAGCCTGCCTCTGCAGGAGACAGAGGGCATGGTGTGCAGCGAATTTGTGATGTGCTATCCTCCGGGAATCCCCATTCTGGCCCCCGGCGAGCGGATCACCAAGGAGATCCTGAACTACATCGAGTACGCCAAGGCCAAGGGCTGCAGCATGACCGGTCCGGAAGACCCGGACATCTTACACCTGAACGTTCTGGCATAAGGGGGAACGAGAATGGAATTTTGGTTTTCGGAATTTCACACGCCGGATGTCAAACACAGCATCCGGGTGAACAAACAGCTCTACTCCAAGCAGAGCGATTATCAGCGCATCGACATCTTTGAGACGCCCGAGTTCGGCCGGGTGCTCACGCTGGACGGCAACGTGATGCTGACCGAGCGGGACGAGTTCATCTATGATGAGATGATCGTCCATGTGCCGATGGCCGTCCACCAAGAGGCCAAGGATATTCTGGTCATCGGCGCGGGCGACGGCGGCGTGGTGCGGGAGCTGACCCGCTATGACCGCGTGGAGCGGATCGACCTCGTGGAGATGGACCCGCAGGTCGTGGAAGCGTGCCGCGCCTATCTGCCCGGAAATGCATGCCGCATGGATGACCGCCGGGTGCACATCTACTTTGAGAACGCCCTCAAGTTCATCCGCCGGTGCGAAGAGGAATACGACCTCATCATCGTGGACTCCTCCGACCCGTTCGGCCCGTCCGAGGGCCTGTTCACCCGCGAGTTCTACGGCAGCTGCTTCAACGCCCTCAAAGAGGACGGCATCATGGTCAACCAGCAGGGAAGCCCCTTCTACGCCGAGGACGCCAGCGCCATGCAGCGCAGCCACAAGCGGATCGCGTCCACCTTCCCCATCAGCCGGGTATATCAGGCCCACATCCCGACCTTTGCCGCCGGGTACTGGCTGTTCGGTTTCGCCAGCAAGAAATACCACCCCATCGACGACTTGGACGCCGCCGCATGGAAAGCGCTGAATCTGCGCACCCGCTACTACACCACCCGGCTCCACGTCGGAGCCTTTTATCTGCCCGCCTTCCTTGAGGAAATGCTGCGGGAAGTGGAGGAACACTGATGCACCCCAACGTTGAGACCTTTATCGG
>OLGM01000152.1_pt1 | contig 51007 bp, 77 predicted proteins | sample 1606001 | NCBI WGS metagenome assembly OLGM01 (sample SAMN03283294) | human gut metagenome | biome: human-associated habitat; material: feces | host: Homo sapiens | place: Peru | collected 2012
ACGAATATTCCTAACTGCTGTCTCCCGTAGGAGTCTGGGCCGTGTCTCAGTCCCAATGTGTCCGATCAGCCTCTCAGCTCGGATATGCATCGTTGCCTTGGTAGGCCATTACCCCACCAACTAGCTAATACAACGCAAGCCCATCCTGAAGTGAAGCAAACGCTCCTTTTAGCATAACTAGTTATCTAATTATGAATTATCCGGTATTAGCTACCGTTTCCAGTAGTTATCCCAGTCTTCAGGGTAGGTTACCCACGTGTTACTCACCCGTCTGCCACTAAGTGGTAATCCAAATCCGAAATCGTGCAAGCACTCAATCTTCAAAGGGCCACTTCGTTCGACTTGCATGTCTTAGGCATGCCGCCAGCGTTCATCCTGAGCCAGGATCAAACTCTCCAAAAAAATATATTTATTTTTATTGAATTGATTTAAATTTCCTGACTAATTTTGAATTGACATTTTGCTCAGTTTTCAAAGATCATTCATGCTCTTTTTGCAAAAGCACTACTAATATATCAAATACTCTTTTGTAAGTCAATACTTTTTTTGAAAAAAATTAATTTTTTTATTTTTTTCATTTTTTTAAAAGCCTTTCTCTCAAAGAGCACTACTAATATATCAAATGAAGAAACACAAGTCAAGCACTTTTTTAAATTTTTTTTATTTTTTTTAAAATTTGTCAAAATTTGTCGTTTTCCTATAATCATTTTTAAAAAAAGGCAATTATTACATGGCCTTTTTTGTTTCTTCTCTATATTATATTCATTCTTTTTTTTTAAATTACTAATTAACTTCATATTCTTTTATATTATTATAAACTTTTTCATATTCGTAATTATTCTTTGCATTAAACATCGGAACCTTTTCAATATATTTTTTAATCAAATCATCCATAGCTCCATTTATAACAACATCTAGTTCATCAGAATACTCCATCAACTTCTTATGATATTTGTATTCCATTTTATCTAATACTTTATATTCCCCACTTGGAAAAATTCTTAAATCTAAATCATAATCTATATATTTAATAGTATTATCTTCAATTATAAAAGGACTTGCTATATTACAATAATAATAGATACCATCTTTTTTTAATTGAGCAATAATATTAAACCATTCATTTCGAAAGAAATACATTATTGCTGGTTCTTTAGTTTTCCAAACACTACCTTCCGATTCCGTCACCTTAGTTTTATTATTACCAAAAACCATATAATCTTTTTTTATATCCAAAAGAACTGCTTCATCCCATGCACGATGAATTTTACCATTATGCTTATAACATTGGATTTGCAATTTATCTCCTATACATAATTTCTTCACGTTTAATCACCCTTGGTTCAATTATAACCCAATTATTAAAAATGTCAAAGATTTTTTATTCATTACTAATAATTTTTATTGCTGTTTGTAATTGATTATCATTCTCGACGGTTGGGTTATTTGTATATGAATCGTCCATACTTATTTCAAAATCAACCGGTATTCCTATACCATCGATGCTTTCACCCTTAGGTGTTAACCATTTTCGCGTAGTAAATTTATATTGTGTTCCATCTGGTAAAGTGCGTAATTCTTGAGCCGAACCTTTTCCATATGTTTTTTTACCAACACTTTTGGCGCCATATTCATCTTTTAAGGCAGCCGTCAATATTTCAGAAGCAGAAGCACTAATTTCATTAGTCAACACTATTATAGGATAGTTTTTAGTAACAGTACCCGTTGAATAGTATTGTTTTACGCCTTCGGAATCTTCCATCTTATATATAATGTGGCTTGAGTCTAAAAATAAACTAAGAATATTTTCTACAGAAGTTAAATGACCCCCTGTATTATTTCTTACATCTATAATTAACGAATCAATTTTACTCTCTTCTAAAGACTCTAATTCTTTTTTCATTTGACTATATGTATTGTTAGCAAATATTGATATATTTAAATATCCTATTTTTTTATTATTGTTATTAAAAACTTGTGATTCTACCGAATTAATTGTCACATTGTTTTTTTCAACTGTTATTTCTTTTATTTCATCATTTCTTTGTACCGATATTTTAAATTTATTATTTTCTTTAACAATGTTAGCAAAATCAGTAGTTTTCATTTCTGATGTTGATTTATCATTAATACTCAAAATTATATCCCCTGCTTGTAATCCCGCTTTTGATGCTGGTGATGAAGTAAAAACTTTAGATATTACTATTTTAGAATTACTATTATATATCTCTATACCCAAACCTTCATAATTACCTTCTAATTGAATATTAAAATTATTAACACTATTTTCATCTATATAAGTAGTATAAGGATCATCAAGTTCTTGCAATACTCCTGCTAAAGCAGCATCCAATAATTTTTGTTCATCATATTCACCATAATAATTTTTTATAATATAGTTATAATTTTTTATAAAAGTATCTAAATTTTCATTGTCAGTAACAACTGTATCAGATTTTTTATCTTCAAGCAAACGACTCGTAATAGCAAAACCCGTTGCCAAACTTACCGCAGCTGTAATAACTATTAGAACAATTACTTCTTTTATGCTAAATTTATCTATACTGATCTTTTTCTTATCTTTCATATTATCACTCTATTCTATACAAGATTATATCATATAATTAACTATTATTGTAAATTAATAATTCAAAAATAAAATAAATCTCATAATTCTTAAAATTATGAGATTCGTATTCATTATTTTATTAATTCTTTCAAATAATTTTCAATTGCTTCTGTTCCTGTTATAAATTGCTCTAACTCACCATTGTTAATTTTCAATAGTGTAGCCTCACTAAATTTAAAATTGGAAATACCTAAATCAAGTATTGTTTCTTGACCTGCATAACTTTTATTAAACACATCATCTAAATCTACATTGTACACTTTTAAGGCATTTTCTTTACCACTATATATTGATAAGTATGATTGATATAAATTTGAATTAATATCATCACTATTTTTAACTAAAACATAATATTCAGTTTGTGGTCTATTTAAAATTTCACCAATCATTATCTTATCATATTGTATAATAGCAACAGTATCTCCATTATTATTAGTGTTAGTTTTTGTTTTTTTATTAACAAAGACTGTTATAAAATAAAATGCAAGAAGAACAACACAAACAATCACAATAATTTTAATCAAATTTGTTAATTCATTAGTAGAAACAATATTTTCATTTGTTTTTTTATTTTTTGCTTTTTTATTTGCCATTCATATCACCTGATTACTATTATAACACAATTATTATATTTTTAATACATTATTTTCCTACAGGCATAACACTCATAGATTTTGCAACATCAATAAGTTCTTTTTGTGTTAAAGCTGAAGATGAAACATAATACTCAATACCATTGCTAATCCAACTGACAGATTGATCAGATACATATCCAACAGAATCAGTAATAATTTCTAATTCACCAGTTGGAACAACAGTTACATTTTTATCACCTTTTGCCGTTTCCTGAACCATAGTAAATGGTTTATCACCTGCAAATGTTAATATTACTCTTTCACCATTATCTAGAAATACCTTATCTTGCTTAGATAGATATGTATTATCAGGTACATACATAGGGAAAATAACTTCATCAATATTGCTTACCGTTTCATCTACACCAGTTGATGTTTTCATACTATTTTCTAATTTAAAATAATTATCATCAAATGTAGCATTTAAATCAATATTATTATAATTCATTCTTATTTTTACATTTTCTTTGTCATCTAACACTTCTACTTTGCTTATATTAGCGTCACTATTAATATATATTTTTTGTTTCTTTAATTCCTCATTATTAGAATAATCAACCTTTGTTGTTATAACATATTCATTATTAATTTTTTCTACAGTTCTTTCAGCATCACTATTAATATCTTTTACTATAATCTGCAACAAATAACTTTGTGAACTATTATAAGGCCATTCACTTTGAAATTTGAAACTTTTATTTAATGAAGGTGTTAATACATACACGCCATCGCTATTTCTTAAAATAATTTGTTCGTGATTATTCGTTTTATTTTTTAATAAAACCTTAAATTGATTTTCTTCTTTATATGATACGGAAGTATCATATTTATAAGTATCCTCATTGTTTATTATTTCTAATTCACCCATAATATAATAACTCTTACTTTTGTTAACTTTATCATTCAATTTTTTTATTATATCTTGTTCTCCTTTTCCACATCCAGAAAGTAGAAAAACGCCTACCAACACAAAACACCATAATATCTTTTTTTTCATTCTTTCACCTCTTAATTTATTCATTTAATTATATGGGTTAAAATATTTTATTATGAGAATATTTTTACAATTTCAGTTCAAAATAATTAATGATTAAATTAGAAAGGAAGATTTAAATGGAAACATTACAAAAAACATGTCTTGTATTAACAATTACTGGAGCCATTATTTGGGGAATTATAGGAATTTTTAATGTTAATATTTTAGAAATGCTATTTGGCAACACGATTATTCCACGTATTATTTATACTTTAGTGGGAATTGCTGGTATAATTAATATAGGAATTCTGTTTAACCATATTGAGACAAAATAAAACTTCATTGCTGAAGTTTTATTTTTTTACAATTCTAATTTTTACTTTTTTAGTTTTAGATTGATATTGAACCTTAACATCATTTCCTTCTACATTTACATCTACTTCATGTTCACCTTCACCATATCCAGATAAATCCAAATAAGCAACTATATCGGAAGATTGAACACTATTAATAACTGAGGCAACACCTTTAACGTTAACTGTTACCATAACATCAGAAGCACTTAATCCTTGAACAGTATAACCACTTCCTAAATTACGATATTCGATAGCAACATTTTCAATATCTTTATCAGCCACACTATCTAAAGAAACATTAACAGTAATATTAGAAATAGACATCGTTTTAATTCCAACTGGATTTTCTAATTGGACTTTATATTCTCTATTTTCTTTTAATTCATTAACATCAATTTCAACAGGAATATAATTTAATGAATTAAGTACATCAGAATTTCCATATACAGTTACTTTAGTTTCACTTGTTTCTATTGAACTTATAGCTTTACCAAATGCAACTTCGCCTTTTGGAATTACCTTTATAGGAACTTCTTTACTTGGTGATGAAATAGTTACTTTTGCATCAATTGTTGCTGGTACGATTTCTACATCAACTACATTACCAGATTGATCATAAGCTTTTAAAGGAACATCTTTCATTGTTACTTCACCAATACTTTGTGATGGCAAATTATTAACATCAACTAAAGCTTTTACTGTTGCAACTTTTGCAAGTTGATGCTCAGCACCTTTTACAACAACATTGTCTGTAGAAACATCTACATTAGATATAGATAATTTAGAATCAAGAGTATCTTGATTTAATAAATCTACAGTAAGAGTTTTAGCTTGCGATATTTTTTGATATATCATAACTGTTGCAACTGAAGGATTAACTTTATAATCAATTGATGAATTAGCTTGATTATATTTAATATTTACTTTATGTTGACCAGGTTTTAATCCTGTTAAATCAACAACAACTTCATGAGATGTAGATTGCTTAGCTATATATAAATCTGCCTTACTACCAATTAAAGTAATATCAACAGTTTTAGGAAGTCCTTCTACTACATATGCTTCAGCATTATAAATAGCCGTTACATTTTGACTTTTTAAAACTTCAGCTGAACTTTCTGAATAAAATATTATTTTTTGATCAACCATTATGAAAAGTCCAATGGCAAAAATAAGCGATATAAATAACAAAGTATTTGTTTTTGAAAGCCAAGTTTCAAACTTCTTACTTGGTTTACCTATTTTATTTGAAATTAATGTAATTAATTTTGTAAAAGGAAGAATTATTTTTTTATCAACAAATTTTCCAATAGCTTTAAAGAATTTAGCTATTTTGAGACATATCTTCTTCATTTGTTTCATCCTCCTCATCTGAATAGTCAACAACTTTTTTAGGTCTTAACTCTTCTAATAATTTAAGTCTAAGCTCTTCTAGTGTTAAATTATAGAACAATTCACCACCTACGGCCATAGATAATCTTCCTGTTTCCTCTGAAACAACTAATGATATACAATCCATTTCCTCTGATATACCTAAAGCAGCTCTGTGTCTTGTACCCAAACGTTTACTTATTTTCACATTATCACTAGTTGGAAATACTGCTCCCGCACTTGTTATCTTATCTCCTTGGATAATAACTCCCCCATCGTGTAAAGGATTATTAGGGAAGAAAATAGAAATTAACAAATCACTAGATATTTCTGCATATATTTTTTTAGATTTTTCAATATAATCGTGCAAACTATTATCACGCTCAACAACAATTAAAGCACCAATTCTGTTTTTTCTAAGTTGTTCCATTGCACTTGTTATTTCATATACAACTCTTTCTCTTTCATCAACAGTAAGAACTTTGTGGCGACCTAATAATTGACTACGTCCAAGTTGTTCTAAAACATTTCTAATTTCTGGTTGGAAAATTATTATTAACGCTAATGGTCCCCACATAATTAAATAGTTTAATATATAACCAATTGTTGTAAGATCTAGTATATCACTTATTATTTTTAAAATAATGATAATGATTATACCTTTAAAAAGTAAAACCATCTTTACATTTTTTCTTAAATTTTTCAAAATATAATAAAATACAAACCAAACTAATAATACATCTATTAGGTTTTTTAAAAGTGTAACAATATTATCAAATGTCATAAACTCCTCCAATCTTCTAACAAGATAAATTATATCACATTATTATAAATAATGAAATTATTTAGGTTAAAAAAAACTTACTAAGTAAGTCTTTTAAAATTTCCAAACATCATCGTCTGCTTCATCTGATATTGCATTATCTTTTGTTTCTTCAACTTTAGGTGTATCAGGAATTTCTGGCACTTCACTAGTAGCAACAGGTTCTTCCTCTTTAACTTCCGCCGGTTTTACTTTTTGATCACCAAAAGGAACATTCAAATCTTCTTCTGGCATAGATACTTCAGGCATATCATTTTCAGCCAAAGGTTCTTTAATTTCTTCTGGAACTTCAGTAGTTTCTAAACTGTCTACTGCATCTAAAGGTTCTACTGGAGTAGTAATATCTGTTTCAGCATTAACTTGTTCAGCAGGTTCTTCCTTAACTTCTACATCTGAAGTTTCATTAGAAACATCTTGTTTTTCCTTTGTTTCTTTTAATGGTTTCTTACCAAAATTAGTTTTTTCAGCAAAATAACCAATAATTATCATTAATAAAACAACCGCTCCTATGGCAAACCATAAATAATTTTCAATCACAAAATCCATTTTTATCCTCCTAGTCTATGATAATAATATCATTTTTTTTATAATTTAGCAATAATTTTAATTCTATTCATTTAAATAATTTGCACCCTTAAATGAATCATAACTTAAAAGCTGTGGAAAACCTTGTTGTCTTAAAACTTCAAAGAGCATTATGCAAACTGAATTAGAAACATTAAGAGCTCTTATATTACTATTAATAGGAATTCTTAAACATCTATCTATATGTTTTGATAAAATCTCTTTAGGAATACCAGTACTCTCTTTTCCAAAAACTAAATAAATGTTTTTAGTTGTATCAGAATAATCAAAATCACTATAATTTTTTGTACCATATCTTGTCAAATAATAAAACTCGCCTTCATTTTTACTTAAAAAATCTTCATAATTTTCATAAACAGTATAATCACAATGATCTAAATAATTAACACCACATCTTTTAACTTTACTATCCGAAAGTGAAAAACCCAGTGGTTTTATTAAATGTAATTTAGTTCCAGTTCCAGCACAAGTACGCATAATGTTACCTGTATTTTGTGGTATTTCTGGTTCATATAACACTATATTAATCATTTTTTATAATCCCTTCATTAAACAAAAATTTTTTTACATCTTCTATATCTATTTTATGTTCAGCATAATACAACACTTTAATTATTTTTCCATTTTTAAACAAAAACATATTAGGTTGCTTTTCTAATTTTATATAATTATTATTTAAGTCATCTGAAAAAAAGTTATCTTTTAATTCATTTAAAAAGTTTTTGTTAGCTATTAAATTTAAATTAGCAAATACTAAATTAGATTTAATGTTTTGTTCCTTAACTAAATCTTTTAGTTGTTCTTCAAATTCATTTAAATTTTTAGATGAGTCATAACTAACATATAAAACAAACCCCGGATTATCAAGCGCATAGTTCCTTAAGTTAGTCATAATTTCTTTTTCACCTAGTTCTAATACATAACCGGATAAAATAGACGGTTCAACTTTAATAGCTTGATTTTTTTTACATATATAAGTTAAATAAGTAACAACAATTAAGGTTGCTAAACATATAACAACAACCAACAAATAATTTTTTCTAGGTATTACTTTCATTTTATCACCATCTTTTTATAAGAATATAATTTATAATTTACAAGATATCTTCAGGTCGTTGAACTTCTTCAAGCGTTACCACTGGTAATACAATACCTTGTTCATCACAAAATTTTTTAAACTTTTCTCTAAAAGCAGTAAGTTCTTTAACGATACTATCAGGATATATTCTCTTACTAGTTTTTATAGCATTATACACATCAACTATATCCACTTCTTTTTTGTTATCAAATAACGCAAGAGAAAATGCTTGACTTAATACCGAAAAAGCAATATCAGGATACATTGCTGATAAACCATATATTCTTTTAAATTCTGATGTTGCTGAAACAATAGATTCTAAAAGCATATTTTCAACATAATTATTATATTTAAAATTTATACCTGTTTGAGCTTCTATTCTAGGTAATGAACCCATCAATATTTTTACTGTAGTAGGTTCATCTGGCTCTAAAACATCAATTTTTTCAAATCTTCTTAAGAAAGCTCTATCACGAACAACATAAGTTTCATACTCAATAGTAGTAGTTGCTCCTATAGCTTTAATATCACCACGATCTAATCCAGGTTTTAAAATATTTGCTAAATCTAGTGGACCATCACTTCTACCACCTATTAATGTATGAACCTCATCAATAAATAGTATTGTTTTTGTTGTTTTCTTTAACTCATCTACTAAAACAGAGATAACCATTTCTTCTCTACCATTAATTTCCATTGTACCAGTTAACGATGTTGAATTTATTTTAATTATACGATACCCTTTTAATGCATCAGGAACATCATTATTTTGAATTTTATATGCTAGACCTTCAACAATAGCCGTTTTACCAATACCAGGTTTACCAACCAATAATGCTGATTTATCAGGAGTTAAAAGAACTACAATTAGTTTTTTTATTTCATCATCACGCGCAATGGCAGGATTAGTAACATATTTCTTTTTTGTTAAATCCTCTCCATAAAGTCCAATTATAGAATTAGGATCAACTTCATCATTAAAGTTAACATCAATTATTTCTATATTATCATTCATTTTATCACCTATTTAATATAATTTTTTTCTTTAAATTTACTTATTACTTCATCAATTGATACTGCTGAAGTCATTCTGTCATAAAATGAAGTTAATTTACCATCTTCATAAAAGACTGTTGTTGGCGTTCCATCAAAAGTTATTTCTGCTTTTAATTTACTATAATCTTCATCTGATAGTTTTGATAAATCAATGTAGAAAACTTCTACTTGATAATCACTAATAAATTGTTCCATAACAGGTTTATACATCGCACATGCACTACAAGTTGCTGAACCAATTACTAAAGGAAATGTTTTATTTTCTTCTTTTAATTTATTAAATTCACTATAAGATATTTCCATATATCCTATTAATTTTTTATTACATCCACTAAACAAGATAATAGAAGAAATCATTGCCATTAAAACTATTATTATTTTTTTCATATTACCACTTTCTTTCTTTATCATTATAACTTATAAGATACCAAAAAAAAAGAGTTTTTACAAATTTTCTCTTTTTTTGTATATTATAATTTGTTCTGGTAATAAATATATAGTTTCATTTTGTTTAATTATTTCTTCTTCACTCAAGCCTAATTTAGATGCTACATCTCTTAAAGTATCGTTCTCAGTTACATAAATATTAACACCTTCATTAGGAACTAATATCTCTTGACCTGGATAAATATAATCATTTTCGTTTAATCCATTTATCAAAAGTAGATTTTTAACGTTAGTATTATTTTTCATAGCTATCGCATATAAATTATCGCCTTTTTCCACAATATAAGTTTTATATAATCCATTTTCTACTTTAGGAATAACAATGTAACTACCTGGCATTAACATTGTATTTAAAGCCATCCCATTAATTCTTCTTATTTCATCTATTGTAGTATTAAATTTCGTTGCTATACTAGATAATGAATCATTAGGCGCAACCTGATATATTTGATACATATAATCACCTCAATTTATTATATGTGTTTATCATGTTTTTGCGCTTAATTTTAGGATAATAAAAAACTAGGATAAACCTAGTGAATTTCAAATGGCAGAGCAATAATCTTCACAGATGATCTCCCCATATTTTTTATAAGAGATTTTTCAACCTCTTTTTTCTACTCGTTTATATTATACACTATTACAACCTTGTTTGTATATAGATAAACTTTATTTATAAGTATATTAATAAGCAGCTTTCTATATTTAAAATCATTTATATTATCTTTTTTGGAGTTGTTTCAAAAAATATTAACATTGATAATGATAATGTTTTTAAATTAAAAAAAGAGGAAGTACTGCTACTTCCCAAAAATATGAAAGTTCTGTGTTAATTGAAAGCAGTGGATTATTAAGTAGCAAGAAAGAAATCAAAACTTATATTGATAGTCAAAATAGTTATAGTGTATTATTAGGACAAAAGTTAAGATTAAACTTGATAATTATAACTTTGTATCAATAGAAACAAAAGATAGCATCAGCCTAGTATGGACACCATTTTTCTATAAATAAACTAAAAATATACAAACGTACTTCACAGCGAAAAAAGCCCTTATTTATTAAAAATATTAAGATTTTTATATATTATTGTAATAATTTGTTAATCCAATATAAAATGCACAAAGATTTTGATAGATCATATCGACTATTATTTAATTTGTTCTTTTTGATATAGTTTTGTAGTAATATCAGGTAATGGGGTTTTGTATTCCTTTAAATCAGCAATTATATCTTCTAATTCAACAATACTTATGCCATTAAAATTTATTTTATCTTTTTCATCTAAATTAAATAAAATGCTTAATGTTTTATTGATTTCGTTTAATACATAATCTACTAACTTCCTCTGATAAATCATATTTTCTGCTTTCCTATAAATACAGTAGTAATCTGTATAATAATCAAAATAAGTAAAATTATTAATGTAAAATGGATTACACATTTTTCCTATTTTTAATACTGCATTTTTTTGCATTTCTCCTAAAAGCTTCAACTTATTTATATCCCCGCTATTTTTTGAAATCATTTTATTATAATTTAAATACTTTAATTTTTTTAAAATCTTTTTCCTCACTTTATTAGTCATAACTGTTTTTGGCATTGAAAAAGAAATTTTATCATAATTGGCAATATCTTTAATATAAAACTTAATCACACTTTTATTTTTAACTTGTTCAATAACATAATGAAGTTTGTATTTACCGTTTCTTATCAATGAATAACAAACGGTTTCTATTATTTCTGAAAACCTATATAAATTTAAATGTTTGGAAAGTTTAGACTTGTTTCCTTCATTAAACGAAAAATAATTATTATAATCCTTGCATAGTGATATTAGTATGTGGTTTCCAAAATTTTCATACAATTTTTGTAATTCAAAGTTATATTCCATTATTCATCATCTTCTTCCCATTTAAATTTAGAAATATATTTGTTATTCTTAAAATATTTATTAATACAATATACCATATAAACATCATAGAATTCCCATAAAAATCCATAATCTTTTTCAAGTTTGAAATTTTTTATTAACTTATCCTCATTATCTATAACTGTTTGGCCAAAATCTCCAACATACTTATATTTTATAATATCCGTACTTTTAACAAATTTTTCCATAGACATTTTCATATTTGTATTTAATATTGTAATTCCGACAGTACTATCATTTATAATTTCAGCACAAGTTTTGCAATTATTAATAAAATTCACATTATTTTCTTTTTGTTCCTCTTTTATGACATTTTCAGCATAATTTAAAACTAATTGCTCCCATTTATCATCATTGATTAAATGGGAATAGTAAATTGCAAAACCACTTATATTCATAAAATTTATAGTAGCCATAGTATATTTATTTAAAACATATGGAGCATTAGCATCGGGAGAAATAAGTTCTTTAATATAAAATGTACTTATAGAGCAAATACAAGCAAAATTAGAATATAATTTTTCAAATGATGAATAATCATTTTCGTATATTAAATCAAGCATTAAATAAGTTAAATGATAATACAATTCTCCAATAAAATCCAATTGTTCATCATTTATTTTATACTTTTCAAAATATAAGCCAACTACTACTTTTGTATATTGTTCCATACTTGAAATATAAATATTTTTAATCTCTTCCTTTTTTTTAGATATATCAATTGCTTTATATTTATAATTTTTCTTATCATAAGATATTATTATATTATATATTTTTTCCAATTTATTTAATTGAAATAATAATTTATTATTTAATTCTATTATTCTTGAGTTAATAAGTGCTGTTCCTTTCAAATTTTTTGTGCTTAATAACTTTTTGGATAAAATATTTAAATTTTCAAAACTAGATAGCATTATATCAAATACTATATCAAGATAATTAGATAGTTTCATATTTGAATATTCTAAAATAAAGTTTTTTGATGTAACTAATTTTCCCTCAATATATTTTTCATTATCTAATCTTTTAATAAAATCTACAAATTGTTCATTATTGAAAATTATCGTATTACTATTTAAAGATTTTTTATAATTAAATGTGTTCCAATCCATATTATTAACTAAACTGTGTATGTGTTGAGAATAATTCGAAAAATTTAGACATATATCAATATACAAAAGAGAAAATAAATCAAGTAATCCCATTACATAATTATTATCTTGCAAATCTTTAAAATTAATCTTTTCAATCATAAAATTTATAATATCTGCACTATTATCAAACCAAAATTTAATATCCCCACTATATGAAAAATCATTAAAATAATTATGGTATATATTAAAATAGTTATAAATAATTTCATACTTTTTATTAGCGAGTAACTTTTCTATAATACGCTGATTTATTTCTAAAAGTTGACTTTCAAAAAAATATGTATCCCTTACTACTTTAGGATATAAAGAAGTTCCTGTGTTAATTGCAATTGAAATTTCAGTCTCATTTTCTGTAAACCAAGACCTTTCTTTACCAATATTAGGAAACCATGATGAATTATAAGGGATTTTATTCTTTAATCTAGAGTATCTAGAAATTAAATTAAGATTTATTTCTAAAAGTATATTTAATCCTTCAAAATCATTATCTCTTATTAATGCAAATGATAAATCATCTAAAGTTTTCAAATATTCAGTTACAACTTGATTGTGATATTTCTGAAAAGAAGGATTGTCATATTTATATGCGCCAACTACAACTTTATCAAAAACATCTATAATTTTATTCATTGTATTTTTTCCAACAATTGTTGTATTAGAATATATAAAAATTCTATTCGATAATTCAATGAAAATTATAATTATTCTTATAGTTAATATAACAATAATAATAGCCATAATTATGTCAGTGTAAATACCAATTATATTGAGTATTAATACAAGTAAAACAATAATTATATAATTTTGAATAGATTTAATATATTCTCTATTTGTATATTCATTAAGTAATTCTTTTGATATTCTACTAGATAAAAAGGCATATCTAGAGTTAAATATTCCAGATAAATTTGCATAAAAAAGTGCTATTAAAAATCCAGCAATGCTTACACTAGAAATAAGAAAATTTATAAAAACCTCTCTATCATAATGAATAAAGTTTACTATATATTCTTTCCAACCAAACATAATAAATAATTTATCAATTATAAATGCAACCAACATAATAATTGCCAAATAAATAATGGACTTTAAAACTTTTCCTATAATCAACATTATTGTTGATAACTCTAATTTTATAAATTTTTTGCTATCCTCTTTTTTCATTGACAATTTATACACTTTATTTTGCAACCAAATATTACTTTTTTCTTTTTTTGTCCACTTGTTTAAATTATATATATCCTTTATTTTCAAGTATACCACCTCCTGAAGTTATAGTTCTATTATATCATATTTGGGATCGCAACGGCTTTATTTCAAGTGCTATCGGCAATATTACGATATAAAAAGCAAGAAATTTATTGAGTACACCCTATAATCTTTTTAAACTTTACTTAATCATCAAAAAAAGCGCAAATCTAAAGCGCTTTTTCTAAATTATATATTACAGCAAACACTCCTAAAAAGAAATAAAAGTTCGCTTGAGTATCATATGGCAGGGGTAGCAGGAGTTGAACCCACATCAGCGGTTTTGGAGACCGTTATTCTACCATTGAACTATACCCCTATGCCGTAGATTATAACATAATTTTTTTAAATAATCAACACTAATCTATTATTTTCATATATTAAAATAGGGGTGTTTTTATGGGAATTATTAAATATACAACAAAGGAAAGAGATTTGCTCGCTAGACTGATGCGTGCTGAAGCAGTAGGTGAAGGTAATCTTGGAATGTTGATGGTAGGGAATGTTGGTGTTAACAGAGTTCTTGCTGATTGTTTAACTTTTAAAGATATAACTACCATATCACAAATGATATATCAAAACCCTGGAGGATTTGCTGGTAAAGATAGTCCACTTTTCTTTAGTAATCCAACTACAGTAGAAAAGGGATTAGCAGATCGTGTTATTAAAGGAGAATACTATCATCCTGCTACTAATGCACTATGGTTTTATGCTCCTAAAACAGGAGAATCATGTAAAGCTCTATGGTGGGAACAAGAAAATACTGGCAGATATAAAAATCATTGCTTCTACCAACCATATGCTGGAGAATGTAAACAATTACACTAAAAAAAGACTTGATGTCTTTTTCTTTTTATATTACCAATATTTGACCAATACTTAAATTATTACTAGTTAAATTATTTTTTCTCTTTATTTCATCAACAGTCGTATTGTACCTGCGGGCTATAGAATACAAACTATCTCCACTCTTTACAGTATAAGTTATAGAACCACTTTGATTAGGTATCTTTAATGTCTGACCTACACTTAATAAATTACTGCTTAAATTATTTAAAGATTTAATCTCATTTACAGTTGTATTATATTTTTGTGCTATTGAATAAAGATTATCTCCACTTTTAACAACATAATCAATTCCACCACTAGGTTCTAAAACTTGTGGTATTTTAAGTTTTTGTCCTAAATTAAGAACTGATGTTGTTAAGTTATTTAACTTCATTATATCATCTATAGTAGTGTTATATTTTTGAGCAATTGAATATAACGTGTCCCCACTTTTTACTGTATATACACCTTCTTCAACAATAGTATCCTTTTTAGGTATCAACAATTGTTGATTTAATTTCAAATTAGTTGATGATAAATTATTATAACTAACTAGTTCATCAACAGTAAGGCCATATTTTCTGGCTATACTGTATAACGAATCACCTGATACAATTTTTATGTAACATTTTTAAATGTAAATATAATATCTATCGTTTTATCTTGATAGATATAGATTTTTTCAACTAAATTAATTATTAATTCTCTAGTTGGATTATCTATACTTAAAAATTCATTGATATATTTTTCTAATATTTTATTATCTATTTTATCCCTATTTAGTTGTTCATTTTTAAGATTACCAATACTTGACTTATTATTTTTTATCTCTTTTTTAATACTTTCACTCACCCTTATATATTGTTCTTTATCAATAATACCTTTTAACATATCCATATAAGTTTTATCTAAATTTGTTATTAATTTATTATTAGTAATTTCTAAACTTTCAATTTGTTTTTTTATCTTCAAAGTATTATCTTCAAACTCTAAATTTCCTATAGAATTTTTGATTTTATTTTTATCTAAATATTTTTTACAAACTTCTTTAATATTTTCTAAAATTACACTTTCTAATACTTCATAATTATTCGTATGAGTTGTACAAACATGATATTTTGAATATGTTCTATAATAATCACAAGTTGTATAACTTCTTCCAGTTTTATTTTGATATCTAATAGTTATACGATGTTTACAATCTCCACAATATAAAAGTCCATCTAATAAATAAAATCTTTTTTTCTCTGGTCTTTTAACATTTTTAGGAAGTAACAATTGTACATAATTAAAAGTTTCTCTATCAATTATTGCTTCATGTGTATTCTCAACTACAATATAATCATTTGGATTTTTTTTAACTGTCTTTTTAAGTTTATAATTAATCTTTCTAGTTTTACCTTGCACTGCATCACCTATATAAATTCTATTAGTTAAAATTGTTTTAATAGTTGTATCAACCCATACTCCATATTCTTGTGATATACAATTTGTATTTATACATTTAGTATTCCATACATAGTTATAATAAGATGCTGGAGTTTTAATTTTTCTTTTTGTTAATTCTTGTGCGATAAAATGATATGTATTTCCTTTAAGTGCTAAATCAAAAATCAATTTAACAACACTTGCTTGTTCTTCATTTATAATTAAATGATTTTTATTATTTGAATCTTTTTTATATCCAAAAGGACATCTACCAGATACATATAATCCATCTTTCATTCTTGAATGCAGACTACTTTTAATCTTTTTAGAAATATCTTTAGCATACATATCATTCATAATTGCTTTAAAAGGTGCGATATCATTATTTGTATTATCAATAAAAGTATCTATTCCATCATTAATTGCAATATATCTAATATTATTATTTGGAAAGTATTTTTCAATTAGCTCACCAGTACCAATATAATCTCTACCAAGTCTTGACATATCTTTAGTAATAATCATATTGATTTTTCCTAATTCAATATCTTTAATCATTCTTTTGAATGATGGTCTATCAAAATTAGTACCAGTATAACCATCATCTACATATTCTTCTATTAAATTATAATTGTTTTCTTTAACATATTGATTAAGTAAACTTCTTTGACTAACAATACTATCAGATTCTAAATTACCATCATCTCTTGATAATCTTATATATATTCCTACTTTAAAACTATTATTCCCTACCATTAATTACTACTCCCTTCCATTTGGGAATAATGAATATGATTACATGGTAGTTCTCTTTTTAATATATTGCAAGTCATGTTTATCTTCTTTTGTAGTTCAATTTTTAATACTTCAGTAATTATTTCATTTAAAGATTTTCCAGTATCTTTAAACTTTAAATTAACCTTGTATTTAACCATAGAGCTTAATACCTCCAATTAATTCTATGGTTATAATTTTTGTTTTAGTAATATCATTTAGTATGTTTACAACATAACTAATAATATTACTTACTATCATATTCCTCCATTAATTTATAAATTTTCATAATCATCACCTAACCCTCCCATATTTAATAAAATATTTTATTTTTTTTTCTAGTATTTAACATCTCTACATATCATATTTCTAATAATTCCACCATTATTTTAGTTATAGAGAAATTATAAAATTTTGAAAGTAATTTTATTCGTTCGAATAATTCTTCCGGTAAATTAAAATTAAATCTTCTCATATACATCATCTCCTTTGCACGATGAATAGTAGCTCCATTAATTAAAAGAATCAAGTCATAATTTTCACAAAAAAATGTAATCATCCTAGTTTCTATTATTTTATACCAATTCTACAAAAGCAGAATAAGATGTTTGCACAACAGCACCAATTAATCCCTTATTTCATAAGGAATTGGTATGTGCAAATCCTATTTTGCACTTGCAAAATTCATCCTACTTCGTAGGTTGATATAAAAAGAGTTTATATTGTTATTTCAATAATTTAAGAAACAAAAAAATCATCCTAAATTCTAATTTTTATTAAAATTTATAGGATGATTTTTTACTAATTATTAGTTTTTAATTTTAAAGTTTTTACAAATCTATTTATTAATACTGGTTTTGCAAATTGATCTTCCAATATTAAAACACTATTTTTATATCTGCTGTATGCTTTATCATAGTTTCCTTGTTCAATTTGCTCAACACAATAATCTACTATATTATCGTATATATAATCATAAATAATATCAGATTGTTCTTCTTTATTTATTGTTTCAACTATAATTGGTGCCACTTCATAATAATGTTCTATATCTTCTTTTGACACAAAATTATCTCTAAACCATCTTAATACTGTCAACTCGTAACAATTATCATCAAACTTTTCTTGAAAATATTTCATGCAAGCAGAAGTTAAATAACATTTTGTATCAGTCGTTTCTCTAGGTTCATCACCACTTTTTGTTGTAATTGTTCCACTCCCATCTTCTTTTATAGTTATATGAATAGATTCGTCGTGTGGTCCTTTTGGGTCTTGGTCGTAAATATCAATATGATCCTTCCCTCTTTTATCAGTATCAACTCTAATATATGTTCCACCTTCTGTTTTTTTTGCATCATTACCCATATAAATACCTCCTTATTTTTTATATTATTTTAATAATTTTGTAAGTTCTATAATTCCAAATTGAATGTCTTCTCCTAACTTTACAAAATCATTTTCTTTGTTTTCGATACATCTGTAAGAAAAATCAATTAAATCTGCTTCAGTATATTTAAATTTTAGTCCTTTAATGTCATTTGATTCAATAATCTTTTTATATTGATTTATTAAATCAATTAAATATTCGCAAGCTTCATTTTTTAAGTTTTTATCAGTCGTAGTTTTTTCTATACATGAAAGTGAAGTAATTGTTTTTCTCAATAAATTAATAATTTCTAAATTCATAACTACCCCTTTCTTACATTATATTATAAACTTTTTCTTAAATAAATCAATAATTTTACTCATTATTCCCAATAAAAATCGTATCTCCTGATTTAACCATATAAACTGTATAATTTCCTGTTTCTGGTTTTTCTTCTACTGAAATTTTTAATACTTGACCTACTCTAAGCAAGTTACTAGTTAAATTATTAGCTAATTTTAAATCCTCAACTGATACATTAAATTTCTTAGCAATGCTCCATAAACTATCACCATTTTGTACTGTATAGGTATTTTGACTAGGAGATAACCCTATATATTCAACAACAGCTTCAACGACTGCATCAACATATTTAGGCCAATTGTTTTTCAATTTTTCTGCATCTTTTGCATTATCTAAGAAACCATACTCAATCGTTAACGATTGTACATCTCCAGTATTTCTCTGCATAAAATAATAATCTTTTGATGTATTGCTAGGTAGTCTTCTTTGATATGCTTTTCTTATTATTTGTCCCTGATCTTCTAATTTGTCTAATATTAGATTAGGTAGAGTTGCTGTATTTCTTAAGGCGTAGATTACTTCAGCACCTTCGCCACCTCCCGCATTTATGTGATTAGATATAAGTATAACATCTTTACTATTTCCATAAGCATCTAATACCCTATTAACTCTCTCTGTAGGACTTATTGTTTCATCAATACTTCTAATTATCTTAACAGGAACGCCTAAGCTCTTAAACCTGTCATACATATAATTTGAAATTTCTAAATTCAAATCTTTCTCAATTATGTTGTTCCCACTAGAACCAGGATCATCGCCACCATGGCCCGCATCTATAACTATTTTATAATCCATAATAATCACCTAAAGTATTGTATGATAAATAACTAATTAAGTGATTATTCATGAATCTTTTTCATAAGTAAATTAACATCTGTTATAGTAACATTAGAATCATTCTCATCACCAAATACTCCAGCCATAACTTGTAAGTTAGTGATATTTTCAAATCTAAAAACTATTGATTGAGAAAAATGCATCTGCTTTCCATTTGAAGCAAGTAATTCAAAAGTTAAATCTTTAATAGCAGATCCTTCATTAGTCTGAAGATAAAATGTACCACCATGTATAGCATCTACACCTTTTATTAAACCAGAAAATGTAATTTCATATATTCCAGGTTGAACCTCAATATCATTATCTTCTAGCAAATTAAAATAACTAGATGGATTAGGTATAATCCATGGATCTTGAAGTGTCATTTTACCTGTTTTTGTTGTTTCTACAAAACCTGTAGACATTAAACCTTCATTTGTAGATGGTGTTGTTGGACCTTCTGGGCCTATATCACCTTTATCTCCCTTTTCTCCTTTTTCACCAGGTATTCCTTGAGGACCTATATCGCCTTTAGGACCTGTTGGTCCAACTGCCGTAAGACAAATACCTAAATTTAATAATTTATTTCTTAATTTTAATCTCTTTTCTAGTTCTTGATATTTTTGACAATCCATAAAATACCTCCTCACCATAATATATGGTGAAAAATGCTTGTTGACTAAACATATCACTAACAAAAAAAGAATAAAGTAATCAAACTTTATTCTCCTACTGCTTTATTTAGTTTAACACTAATTTCTTCTATTTTTTTATTTCTGTAAACAGTCATTTTTACAGTATCACCAACAGTATATTTATATAATATATATTTTAAATGAGCACCATCAGATATTTCATTATTTTCAATTTTTAAAATAACATCACCCTTTTGTAATCCAGCAGCAGATGCAGGCGTATCATTTTGAACATTAACTACTACAACACCTTTATCTATATCTTCATCAAGTAAAATGTTGTTACGATATAAAGCATAGGTATTATCAGCATCTAATGTTTCAACACCTAATATAGGTCTTACTATAGCTTCGCCTTTTTCTAATCTATCAACAGAAGTCATAACAAGCTCAATAGGTATAGCAAATCCCATACCTTCTATTGTATCTTTTACTAATTTTAAAGAGTTAACCCCAATTACTTCGCCATTAATATTACATATTGGTCCACCACTATTACCAGGGTTTATAGCTGCATCTGTTTGTAATACTTGCATTACATAAGCACTACCATTATCTAAGCTAACATCTACAGTTCTATCTTTTCCTGATAAAATTCCTTTTGTAACAGTTCCCATATACTCCGTACCTACAGGTGTTCCTACAGTAAATACAGTATCTCCAATACTTGCATTTTCACTACTGCCAATTTCTGCGACTGCTAAAACAGAACTAGCATCAATAGCAAGTACCGCAACATCTTCATATTCATCACTACCAAGTACTTTTGCTTCAACTGTCTCATTATTCATATTAACAACTTTTACTGTTGTCGCCCCACTAATAACATGATTATTAGTTATAATATAACCAGTTTTATCATCCTTTTTATAAACAAATCCCGTACCTGTTCCAGACAGTTTACTGCCTTTATAAGACTCAATAACAACTACAGCATTGTATACTTTAGATACACCCGACTTAATTGTATCACTCTCTGTAACATTTACTTCTGATATTGTTTTTTCAATAGTTTGACTATTCATAGGAAAGTAATGAAGTGTTACCAAAGTTCCTATTACACCTACAAAGAAAGCAACTATTACATATATTAATGATTTTAAATTCTCTTTTGAATATTTCATATAGTTCCTCCTATTCTATATTTGTTATTTCCCTCCAATTGTTAGGAAAACCTATTTTATTTAAAATTACATCAAGTGGCACCGAATCAATCTTTCCATCTAAAAGGTCGATTTCATAACCTAATTCATTTATCAATTCTTTAAATTTATCATCATCAAGCATATACTTAAAAATTATTATTAACGCAAATAAATCATTTTTACCATATTTATATTGGTCAACATCTTTTTCAATATTTAATCTACTATGAATTATATCATCTGGAATAACTCTTTGAGTTCTATGATCATATAAAATATCCTCATGAGCACATAAATTTCTAAAATTTGCTAGAATATTTAAATAAATAGATAAAGTTTCTGCTTCCATTCCATACTCATCCGCAATTTTAAATTGATCATCTGGTTTTAATATGTTAAATAATTCCGAAATAATACCAAAAGACAACACTTTTACTAATACCCAAAGCGGAATATAACCATAATTACTTATATAGTGAAGAGTTGCTGTATGTTGTTTTGTATTAACTCTAATCTGTCTTTTCATTTTATTTAAAACATCTTTTACTTGTCTAATCTTCATACTATCTTGAGTAAAATTTTTAGGATTCAAATAATCTTTTTCCTTAATACCATATTTTCTAGATAATTGATAACTAATAATAGATTTAATATTATTCTCAATAATCAATATATACTTAAACATAATATTTCTTATATTTCTATCGAATGTAAAAGCCGCATATAATTCTTCAAAAGTTGCTCCTTTAACAAATCTTCTATCTTTGTATCCTTCCATAAATAACCAACGATACCCATTTATAAAAAAGTAATTCTCTTTAAATAGTATTTCTTTAGTTTTTTCTTCATCGTTAATAATAAGTCCTTTATTACGCATGATTTCTATTTGTTCGTCTAAAGTCTTGAATATTTTACGCTCCATACCATCACCATTATAATTATAACACATTGCATATGAAAAAAATATGATTTTTTTGTGGTGGTTTTGTGTAAAATCATATTTCTTTAAAATATTTAATTATTCCTCTAGTAATTGAATTTACTACTTTTAGTTGATAATCATTTTTTAATAACAAATATCTATCATTTGGATTCGTAATAAATCCTGCTTCTATTAACACACCCGGACGTGTTACCCTTTTATGTAAATACATTTCATTTGTTAGTTTATATTTTCTTGTTGTTTTTAAATCTTCTTTTAAAACTCTTTGCATGATTTCAGCTAGTTTAACATTTTTCTCATTAACATCATCGTAAAAAACTTGCGCACCTCTCCAAGTCGTTGTTGAATCAGCATTTAAATGTATAGATAAGTATAAATCACACATCGATCTATTTATAATATTAGCCCTTCTTGATAAGTCGCTACGTTTCCTATTAACTGCATTATTAGCAGACAAATCATAATTACCATCACGGGTTAAATAAACTATCGCACCTTTACTTTCCAATACGGACATAAGCTTCTTACTTAATTCAAGATTTATATCTGCCTCGTATATATCTTTATATAAGGCACCAGGATCAACTCCACCATGACCTGGATCTAAATAAATAACTTTACCTAAAAGTTCTAAATCATTACCCTTAGCAAAAGTAAAAGAAAAAGTACATAAAAATAATATAAGGACAAATAACATTGATAACTTGTATTTAACCACTGTACTCACCCTTATAAATTTATGCACTTAAAATCTATTTATACTTTAAACATATTCCAAGGATATTCATCTGGAGTATTTATTTTAAAACTTAAAAGTTCTTTAGTAACAGGATGATAAAAGCTCAAACCCGTTGCATATAAAGCAATTTGTTCTCCAACCTTAGCATTTTTATTATATCTTTGATCACCCCAAAGAGGTAAATGACGACTAGAAAATTGTACTCTTATTTGATGACTTCTGCCAGTTTTTAAATTAATTTTAACTAAAGAAAGATTATCACAATATTTAATCAATTGATAATCAAGTTCTGCAAATTTACCATTCTTATTAACTTTAACCATATTAGTTTTTTCATCTTTAAGTAAATAATCTTGCAAATTATCCTTTTCTTTAGCTTTTCCACACAAAACAGCTTGATATTCTTTTTTCATTTGATGGGTCCTAACTTGTTCACTTAATCTACTAGCAGCTTTACTTGTTTTAGCAAATACCATCACACCGCCAACTGGCCTATCCAAACGATGAACAAGTCCTAGATATACATTCCCTGGCTTGTTATATTTTTCTTTTAAATATTTCTTTAAAATAGTCAATAAATCTAAATCATTAGTATTATCTGCCTGAACTAAAACATTTGGTTTCTTTTCAACTACCAATAAATGATTATCTTCATAGATTATATTAATCATTACATTCCCATCTTCCATAAATGCCACACGGTAAAACTAAATCATTTTCGGTAATAGGAAGTCCTATCTCTCCCGCTTCTACTTTTCCACCATATTTCTTTTCCATAGTTGTCTTTAAAATATTAAATAAAACTGTACTAGAAATCCCTGTAGTGTAAGCATTAATTAAAAAGAATAAAGGATTATCACTTAGTATTTCCATACAAGCACTAATTAAAACATCTAAATTTTGTTCAAACTTCCATACTTCCCCATTTGGACCTCTACCATAACTAGGAGGATCCATAATAATTACATCATATTTATTACCACGGCGAGCTTCTCTTTGAACAAATTTTAAACAATCATCTACAATAAATCTAATTTTATGGTCTCCAAGACCACATAGTTTCATGTTCTCCTTAGCCCACTCTGTCATTCCTTTAGAAGCATCAACTTGTACAACTTCTACAGCTCCAGCTTTTGATGCCGCCATTGTAGCAGCACCAGTATATGCGAATAAATTTAACACTTTTATTGGTCTATTAGCACTTTTTATTTTATTCATAGAAAAATCCCAATTAGCTGCTTGTTCTGGAAATAATCCGGTATGTTTAAAATTTGTTGGACTTACTTTAAAAGTTAAATCTTTATATTTTACTGTCCAAAACTCTGGTAGTTTACTCTTAAAATCCCAATAACCTCCGCCTTTGTTAGAACGATGATAAAATCCATCTACTTTATTCCATAAATCTGTCTTTTCTATTGGCCACATTGCCTGAGGTTCAGGACGTCTAAATATAACATTTCCCCAACGTTCTAATTTTTCTCCATTCCCAGCAGAAATACATTCATAATCTTTCCATTCATCACTAATATACTTCATATCATATCCTCATTTCATCGTTATTAAAATCTTTATCAATTAATATTTCATGAATTAACTCTTCTTTATTATCAAGTTTAATTTCTTCTATACGCTCAACCCTACATTTTTCTGCTTGTATAATTGCTTTAACTTTACTTACAGCATTTTCTATCTTATCATTAACAACAACATAATTATATTTATTATAACTATTTATTTCATTATAAGCTTCAGTAAAACGCGCTATTACTTTTTCTTTAGACTCTGTTTTTCTTGCTATCAATCTTTTCTTTAATGTTTCCATATCTGGTGGCATTATAAAGATGAAAAGTGCAGATGGAACTAATTTTTTAATATTTATAGCACCATTTATATCAAGCACTAAAATAACATCTATTCCTCTGTTTAAATAATCTTCCAACTTATCTTTAGGAGTTCCATAATAATTACCATTATAGTTAGTATATTCTAACAGTTTCCCATCTTTTATTTTCTGCTCAAACTCTTCTTTTGTAACAAAAAAATAATTTTTTCCTTCTTTTTCATTTCCTCTAGGATTCCTAGATGTCATAGAAACAGATAACCAAATATTATCAGAATCTTCAATAACTTTATTACAAATAGTATCTTTCCCAGCTCCACTTGGACCTGACACAACAATTAGTAATCCATTACCATCAACTTTTAACATAGCATCATTTCCTTTTTAATAGTATAACATATTAGAGATTTTTTTCACATAAAAAATAAAGTATTTCTTTACTTTATTTTTCTTTTGTCAATTTTTTAATCTTATCATTTCTTTTTGTAATATTCTCTTGCGCCAACGCATCATAATTTTCTAAAACTCGTAATTCTTTTGACGTTTCTTCTAAGAATTGTTTTAATTGTTCAAATTCATTTTGAGATAAATTAAAACAATTTTGATAATTATTTTGTAGCATTAACAAATGTGTCTTTTGCTTTTTCTTTTTACTTAATGATTGTTCTAGTTCTACCAAATCATATTTTTGTCTTACATTATAAAAACGCTTAGTCAACAATCTTGACCATCCATTCATCAAAATAAAACTACATATTCCTGATGAAATAGATAACAATACATTAAGTGCAACAGGTAATTTTAATCCTGTAAAAATAACAATTGCTGCTAACACAGAAATCATTATAGAATAAATGTTAGAAACATCTTTAATAATTTTAATCTTTTTAGGAGCTTCGTTATAATCTTTTAAAATAACATCCAAATTATCTATTTCAAATTGAACTAATTCAAGATCTTCTTTTATTAATTCTGTTTCTCTTTTTAAAGATTTTACCTTTTTTGACAACCTTCTAAATATTCCTTTAAAAAACTAATAGTTTTCTTCTTATCGTCTATCATTTTATCATAATAATCCATAATAACATACCACCCTTGTTAAATATAATAACATAAATTTGTAATAATCGCTACAATTATTCATCATCGTCAAGTCCATTTTCCTTCTTTAACTCTGTTCTATTAATTCCAAGTGATAAAACAGCTGAGTCAGAAGTAAGTTTAGAAAGTAATTTATCAACTAAATAATTAAAATTATTATCAGAAATAAGAGAAACTGAAATACTAATATTTTCCCCTTCTTCTTTACTATTTATATTAGTTAAGTTTATTTCTTCATGACTAACTAGTTTAATAATTAAGTTTCTTATATTTTGTTCATTTCCCTTTTTACATAAAATGTTAAAATCATAAATTTGTTTTTTTGAATTATTCTTTGATATTTTCATTGTTAAAAAACGTAAAACAACATTAGCAAATAATATCAACATTGTTCCTATACCAGCTTCTAATAAATGTCCACTCGCACATAAAACTCCAATAGCTGCAGCACACCATAATGTGGCAGCAGTATTAAGTCCTCTAATATTAGCACCATCTTTAATTATTACTCCAGCACCTAAAAAACCTATACCAGATACGACTTGCGCTGCTATTCTTCCCACATCTCCACTTGAAGTTAAAAATGAAAATGAAACAAATAAAAATGCGCCTATTGATACTAAAACATTAGTTCTAAGACCAATAGCTCTACCACGCAATTGACGTTCCAAACCTATAATTAAACTATAAACAAAACTCATTGTAATTCTTATTAAAAATACATCATAAGTCATAGTCTCAACCTCCTTATTGGCATAAAAAAAAGTTAATCTTATAATTAACTTCTTAAACGTGTACAACAAATTATACTACATAAAATAGATTTTATCAATAATTTTTAATAAAAAACCTTGAAATATAAATTCCAAGGTTTGTATTTGTAAAAATTAACGTTTTGAGAATTGTGGTGCACGACGTGCTGCTTTTAATCCTGGTTTCTTTCTTTCTTTAGCTCTTGAATCACGAGTAACTAATCCAGCAGCTTTTAAAATTTTTCTAAAGCTTGTATCACTTGTTGGATCAGTATCTTTATCATATTCTAATAAAGCTCTTGCAATACCTAAACGGATTGCTCCAGTTTGTCCAGAGAAACCTCCACCATTAACTTTAACATCAATATCAAAAGTATTTTCAGTATTTGTAGCAACTAAAGGTTGTTTTAAATCCATAACATTAGTTTCATAAGGCATAAATTCTCTAACATCTACACCATTAATAGTAATTTTACCTTTACCTGGAACCATAGTAACTTGCGCTACTGATGATTTTCTTCTACCAGTTCCAATAAATTTTCTTTCTGCCATTTAAAACCCTCCTATCTAGTCCATTCCACTGGTTTTTGAGCCATATGTGGATGTTCACTTTCTGCATATACAAATAATTTTTTATACATTTGACGTCCTAATCTTCCTTTTGGAAGCATTCCTTTAACTGCTCTTTCGATCATTTCAACAGGATATTTTTCCTTCATTTCACGAGCAGTTCTTTCTCTTAATCCACCTGTGTATCCACTGTGGTTGTAATAAATTTTATCATCTAATTTATTACCTGTTAAATTAACTTTTGAAGCATTAACAATAATTACAAAGTCTCCACAATCAATATGTGGTGTAAAAGTTGGTTTATGCTTTCCTCTTAATAATGTAGCAGCTTCTGTAGCAATACGTCCTAAATTTTTTCCTTCAGCATCGATTACATACCAATTACGTACTACATCTTCTTTTTTTTGCATATATGAATTTTTCATATTCTTTTCCTTCCTCCATTACATATAAGTGAATTGTCCCAAGATTCACTTTATGTGGGATATATAAAATGTACCAGTTAAAATTATATTAAAAAACTTTAAAAAAGTCAACATTTATTTAGCTTTTATAACAATTATTTTACATTTCCCATCTATACTTAGTATATTTTACGATTTTATTACTTTTATTTATACCATACATTATATAAATAAAGACCTTCAGGATGTGCGGTAATACCAGCTTTACATCTGTTTTTAGCCTCTAATATATCTTTTACGCATGAATAATCTTTTTTACCAGCTCCGATTTCTATTAAAAGCCCAACCATATTTCTAACCATATATCTTAAGAAACCACTTCCTACAAATGATATTATCACTATATCATTTTCACATTTGATATCAGTTTGATATATCGTTCTAACGTAATCCTCTTTTAAATCATTAGCTTTAGTAAAAGATTTAAAATCATGTGTTCCTTCTAAATATTTAATAGCTCGTTTCATATCATCTAAATTTAATTTCTTATTATATTGAAACACATAATCCTTCTCTAAAGGATTATACTCACCAACATTTATTTTATAAACATATTCTTTTTTCAAAACATTAAAACGTGCATGAAAATTATCATCTACTTCTTCTACCGATTTAATATATATGCTTTTATCAATCAAACTATTTAAAGCCTGTTTTAATTTATCAGGTGTTATTTTAATATCTAAATCAAAATGAGCTTTCTGATTTAAAGCATGAACCCCTGCATCTGTTCTGCCACTCGCACTTACATTAACCTGTTTATTATTAATCATAGTTAAAGCTCGCTCCAACTCTTCTTGTACAGTTTTTACCTTAGGTTGTTTTTGATAACCATAAAACTTTGAACCATCATAAGCTAATGCCATTAAATATCTCATACAAACACCTCTATTCCAATTATTATTACTAATAATAATATATGTCCTCCAATAACTAAATAATCATTTCTTTTCATCTTATTATTTGAATAATATGTTCTACTATTAAAATTAAAATTTCTAACCTCTAAAGCATCTGATAAGACATCTGCTCTTTTTATTGACAATATAAACATTGGTATAATCATTGTTTTTAATGATTCTATTTTACCCTTTATATTTGAATTATAGTAATCCATTCCTCTACTAGCTTGTGATCTCATTATTTTTATTGTTTGTTCATAAATAATAGGAATAAAACGAAGCGCAAAAGAAATAGAATAAGATACTTTAGAAACAGGAACATTTAAAGTTTTTAACGGTGATAACACATATTCTAAACCATAAGTTATATCTGTTGGTTTAGTAGTTAATGTAAATATCGATGAATAATTAATTAATAAAATAATTTCTATAATCATTACTAAAGAATTATATAGACTAACTTTAAAAATTAAATTTATGAATAAAAGTGAAATTAAAAAATAACTAATATTTTTAATATTAACCAAATATTCATACACGGTTACTTTTAAGGTATAAAATAGGTATAAACTAAAACCTAATAGAAAGAAGCTTAATAATAATTTATTGTTAATAAAAATTATTAAAACAAATAGTAATAGAGATATAACCTTTGTAACAGGATTTAAGTTATGAATAAAAGTTTTATTTTCTTTATATCTTCCTAAAACTAAATTATTTAACATATCTATATATATCCTTTATTAAATCATTTATTTCATCTCTATAACCAATTTTTATATTTTTTTTCTTTTTTACTAAGTTAGAAAACTCAATAATATCTGGAACTTTAATATTGTTTTTTTTCATAATCTTTTCATTACTAAAAACATCATATTTATTCCCTTTTAATACAACTCTACCATCTTCTAAAACAATAACTTCATCACTTATTTTAAGTAAAAAGTCAGTATCGTGACTTACAACAATAATTGTTTTACCATATCTATTTTTTAGCATTCTAATAATCTTTAGAAGGTTTTTTCTACTTACATAGTCTAATCCTATTGTTGGCTCATCTAAAACGATTACCTTAGGATTAAATACCAAAATAGAAGCTATTGCCACTAATCTTTTTTCACCATGACTTAAACTAAGTGGATCTCTTTTTAAGAAGGATTCATCAAGACCTACCATGATTAAAGCATCTTTAATTCTTTTTTCAATACCACTTTTCTTATAATTGAAGCAATTCAATGCAAACTCTATTTCACGTTCCACAGTGTTTGCAAAAAATTGTTCTTCTGGAAATTGAAAAACTAATCCGATTTTATTTCTTAAACTATTTATATCTTTTATTTTATTATTTTGTTCCAAACGATAAGAAGAAATATCTATATGACCACTAGTAGGTAATAATACTCCATTGATTAGTTGAATTAATGTCGTTTTTCCACTACCACATTTTCCAACAATAGCGTATACTTTACCACTTTCAAAATCTAAATTAATATCATCTAAAACACTATGTTCATTACTAGTTTTTTTATTATAAATATAACCAACATTACAATATTTTACTTCCATAAATGATTCACCATCTCATTCATATTTAACATAGTATCACTAACAAGACCATAATATCCAAGTTTATTAGATAAATCAACCATAAAAGGTAAATCTAATCCTAGTTTTTTTAATAATCTTTCTTCTTTATACACATTTAATTTAGAATCATTTAAAATTATTTTTCCTTTGCTTAAAACAATAATATCACTGCCATAAACAGTTTCTTCTATATCATGAGTGACATTAATAATTGTCATCTTTTTTTCATTGTTTAATCTTTTTAAAATATTTAAAATTTGTTTTTTAGTTACACCATCTATCATTGAAAGAGCTTCATCAAGAATTAATATTTTAGGTTCTTTAATTAACGCAGATGCCAGTGCTACTAATTGTTTTTCTCCACCACTTAAAGTATTTAAACTACGATTTAACAAATTTTCAACAGGAACATAAGTTAAAACTTTATTTAGTTTAGTTTTAATAGTGCTTTCTGCATAATGCATATTATCTAAACTAAATAGTATTTCATCTTTTACGGTATCACAAACAAAAGTATTATCAGGATTTTCAAAAACAACACCAACATTATCTCTAATATCTTTTAAATTATCATCACAAAGATTCATGTGATATATATTGATATAGCTATCTGTTTTTATTAAACCTAAAAGAATTTTTACTAGTGTACTTTTACCACTTCCAGAAGAACCAATAATATGAACAAAACTACCTTTTTTAATATCTAAATTGAAATTATCAAATATTTTTTTCTCATTATAACCAAAATTTAAATTTTTAATCATAATAATATTATTATCCATATTATCACCTCACTGTGTACCATATATTATAATATATTTATTATTTATTTACAAATAAAAACCCAAATAATTGGGTTATTTTTTTAAAGAAATTTTTCCATCATATATATATGTGGTATTACCATAAGATATTTCACCATTTACTACATTACCACTTTGTATATTAAGCTCTCCACTATTAGGATGACTAATGCTTATATCAATTCTATAATTTTTATTACCAATACTTATACTGCCATCTTCTTCAATCTTGTATATTCCATCAGAAGCATTATTATCATTAAGTAATTGTGTGGCCATAACCAAATTTACAGACCTAATATAGTTTTCAGCACTTGATTCATTGACAGCAACTTTTGGAGTATTTATTTTTTCTATAAGTAATGGCATTACTGAATAATTTAAAAGAAGCAAAATACCTATAATTATGAACAAAACAATAAAAGTAGGACTAGTACGACCGTTTTTTGCACATAATCTTTTTAATTCTTCCAAAGTATAATTAGTATGTTTATCAACAATTTTGTTAATTTTTTTATCGACAATTTTTAAATATAATGAATTAAACATAAAAAACATAATAATATTTAAAAATAAATTTATAAATAGCACAACATAAACACTAAAATTTAATAATAAAAGAACAATTATAAAAAGCCATACTATTCCAATTAAATAAAGTTTTCTATATAAAGCATATATAGGTCCAAATAAAAGTGACGAAAAAGATAATTTACTATCTTCAATTCCAACATAATTATTACCGATATAAATTTTTTCTAACGTGTCATAATCTTTTTGCGATAATCCTTGCGCTACTTCATTTACTGTAGACTCAAAAGATCCTTGATTACCACAATTTTTACATCTACCATTATTATCTAGTTCACTACCACATATAGAACAATAATTCATATTACCACTTACTCACTTTTCCCATTTTGAATTTTATAAGATATCTTTAACTTCAACGACATCGGAATTAGTTTAGAGAAAAACACGCCTAATTTCATTTTAACACCAGGTATAATAATTCTTTTCCTTTTAAACATTTTATCTATCGCATATTGTGATACTTGATAACTATCCATACCCTTAATACTAAATGAACACTTAGCCACTCTATTGAATTCAGTATCAACAGGACCAGGGCATAAACATCCAATATAAACATTTGAGTCACTTCTTCTTAATTCTTCACTAATAGCGCTCGTTAAATTTAAAACATATGCTTTAGTTGCATAATAACTAGCCATTAATGGTCCGGGTAAGAAAGCTGCACTACTAGCAACATTTAATATATAACCTTTATCTTTTTTCTTAAAATCATTTAAAAATAATTTAGTTAAAGTATGAACTGTTTTAATATTGATATCTATCATATCTAGTTCTTTATCAATACTAGTATTAACAAATTCTCCATATACTCCAAAACCAGCATTATTAATAAGTATATCAATATCTTCTTTTTTATACTTGTTATATAGTTTCATACAATTAAAAGTGCTAGAAATATCCATTATTTCTATCTCAACATTAGTTTTTATTTCTTTTTGTAATTTTTCTAATTTTGTTTTTCTTCTGGCAACTAATATTAAATCATATCCCATATTGCCTAAAATACGTGCCATATCTGCACCTAAGCCTGAACTTGCACCTGTTATTAAAGCTTTCATAGTATCACCTCTAAGTTGATTATACAATAAAAAAAATTCAAAGACAATAATCTTTAAATTTTTATTTTATAAATCTATTTTTACATCACTTTTCTTTACATCTTCAGCTTCAAAAAAAGCTTTTTTAGTTAAAGATTTAGAATTTGCAACTATACTTGTTGGGAATGTAACTATCATTTGATTAAACATTGATACATTTGAATTATACATTCTACGAGCTGCTTGTAAATGCTCTTCAACATCAACAATAGATTGTTGTAATGTTTTATAATTTTCACTAGATTTTAATTCAGGATATGCTTCTGCTAAAACATTTATTCTTTCTAAATTTTTAGTCATTTTACTATTTTCTTCGTTCTTTTCTTCTAAAGACATTCCTTTACGAAGATTAATAACCTCAAATAAAGTTTCTTTTTCATGTTTAGCATATGCTTTTACAGTATCCATCATTTTAGTTAAAACATCATATCTTTTAGTTAAAGCTACATCTATTCCAGAATCAGCTTCTTCAATTTTAACAATACATCTATTTAATTTATTAGATGTTGCAACATACCAAATAGCTACTATTACAACTAATAATAAAATTATTCCTACTAATGCCATATACTACACCTCCCTTCTAAATAAATCATTATCTAAGTCAAGTGTATCCACAAACTCAGTAATAATTTTCATCTCATTTATTGTTTTATTTTGTTCTTCTTCTAAATTTATTTTTTTAAAAATGTTAGCCTCGAATAAATCTTTATTATTATAAAGCCCTACATGAAGACGATTATCAATAAAACATAGTAGCAAACGTCCTTTAGTTTTATCTTTCAATTCTTTTATTTTTTCCATACAATTAGGAGTCAAAACATAAAATGCATCTAATTCATTTTGTGCATAAACTTTAAATTCTTTATTAAATTCCATATCTTCCATACTTACTTTATTATATTTTGTTTTTGAAAATAAACTGCCTCTTCTAGCATTATGGAAGTTTTTAGCGCACACTTGAATATTAGCTTTAAATTGCTTATTAAAATCAAATATAAACCATTGACCTCTAAATATTGTTACATATGTTGTATGTCCTTCGTCATCAGTATGTTCTTCTTCAATATGAACATCCGCAGATTCAAAATTAATATTTTTATATTTAGCTTTTATATAATCATTAGAATGATATCTATCACCCATATTCATCATTTGGGTTGAAGCAATAGTTTCATACGCTATACCATTTTCTGGTTTATAATCAATATCAGTAAACATTTTTTGAAAAGAACTTAAAACCACTATTCTTTTGTATATCTTATTAAACTCTGTACGATCTTTACTTGTTAATATTGCCGTTAAAATTGTTCCAATTATAAATGCTACCATAATAATGCCAAGCTGACCTTCTGTAATATAAATTAATAATATTCCAGCTAAAACAGCTATTATAATACCTATTACAGTCTTTTTAATAATCTTCTTTCTTAGTTCTTCTAATCTATCAAGGTCACTCACTTTATCACACCCTAATAAAATTTTATACAATTATATAAATATTGTCAACAAAAAAAGATGCTTATTTTGCATCTCCTTCTACTAATTCTAAAATTACCATTAACGCATCGTCTCCTCTACGTTCTGTTAATTTTAATATTCTTGTATAACCTCCGTTACGAGCAGCATAGCGTTTTGCTAAATCATCAAATACTTTTTTAACAGCATCATTATCATTGTGTAAGAACGCTAAGGCTTTTCTTCTTGATACTAATGATCCATCTTTTCCATATGTAATCATTTTATCAACAAATTTACGAACTTCTTTAGCACGAGTTTCAGTAGTTTCAATACGTTCGTTCATAATTAGGTCACGAGTTAAATTTGCAAGCATACTTCTTCTATGTTTGTTAGTACGCCCTAATTTTCTATAAGCCATTTCATTTCCTCCTAACTATTAGTCTTCATCACGGAATCTAAGTCCCATATCTTTAATTTTATCAATAACTTCTTTAAGAGATTTTTTACCTAAGTTACGAATCTTCATCATTTCAAGTTCTGATTTTTCTGTTAAATCACCTAAAGTATTAATTCCTGCCCTTTTTAAACAGTTATAAGCTCTTACTGAGAAATCTAAATCATCAATTGATGTTTCTAATTTCTTTAATTTGCTATCTTCTTGTTTAGCATTCATAATACCTGTTACATCAGCGATTTCACTTAAATTTGTAATGATATTTAAATGTTCAATTAATATTTTAGCACTTAAAGCCATAGCTTCTTCTGGTCTAATAGCACCATTAGTTTGAACATTCATAATTAATTTATCATAATTTGCATCTTGACCAACACGAGCATTATCAACTTCATAGTTAATTCTTTCGATTGGTGAATAAAGTGCATCTATTGGAATATAACCAATCTTATTATTTTCAGTATATTTTTTATTTTCTGTAGATGGAACATATCCACGACCATTGTCAACAATCATTTCCATATCAAGTTTTCCACCTTTTGCTAAAGTAGCAATTACTTGATCTTTGTTAACGATTTCTACATCACTATCTGTTTCAATATCAGCTGCTGTAACAACTCTTTCTTCAGATACAGAAAGACGAATTACTTTTTGCTCTTCAGTGTGGTTCTTAACAACAACATTTTTTAAATTTAAGATAATAGATGTTACATCTTCTACTACACCATCTAATGTTTGGAATTCATGCATTGCTCCTTCAATCTTAACAGCGACAATTGCACTACCAGGCATACTAGATAACATTACTCTTCTAAGCGCATTACCAATAGTAGTACCAAATCCTCTTTCTAATGGTTCTAATTCAAATTTACCGAAATTATTATTTTCAACATAATCTGTTATTTTATATATTGGTTTTTCAAAATTTAACATTTAAAGCACTCCTTTCTTTTATCCACGTGGACGTTTTGGTGGACGACATCCATTATGTGGTATAGGTGTTACATCAGAAATTGAAGTAACTTCAAGGCCAGCTGTTTGTAATGAACGAATTGCAGTTTCACGACCTGATCCTAATCCTTTTACAAATACTTGTACTTTTCTCATTCCCATATCAAATGCAGCTTTTCCTGCAGCTTCAGCTGACATACCAGCAGCAAATGGAGTGGATTTTTTACTTCCTTTAAATCCTAATGTTCCAGCAGATGCCCAACTAATAGCATTACCGTCTACATCAGAAATAGTAACTATTGTATTATTAAAAGTTGAATGAATGAATGCTTTACCTTCTGGCACATTCTTTTTAACTTTACGTTTTCTTGGTTTATAAGCCATTTAAATAACCTCCTTTTTAGTTTGCATTATTTTTTCTTATTTGCAACTACTTTACCTTTACCTTTACGAGTACGAGCATTTCTATTAGTTCTTTGTCCTCTTACAGGTAAACCTTTTTTATGACGAGTTCCTTGATATGAATTAATTTCCATTTTTGTTTTAATATTCATATTAACTTCACGACGTAAATCACCTTCAGTTAAATATTTATTTAACTCATCACGAATACGTCCTAATTCATCGTTATCTAACTCACCAGCTCTTTTATTAATATCGATTTTAGCATCAGCTAATACTTTGTTTGATAGGCTTCTACCAACACCATAAATATAAGTTAATGCGATTTCAATTCTCTTATTATTAGGTACATCTACACCTTTAATACGTGCCATCTAAACACCTCCTATTAACCTTGTCTTTGTTTGTGTTTTGGGTTTTCGCATATTACATATACTTTTCCCTTACGTCTAATGATTTTGCATTTATCACAAATTTTCTTTACTGATGGTCTAATTTTCATAATTAATTCCTCCCTACTATTTTCTATAGGTTATACGCCCACGTGTTAAATCGTATGGTGATAATTCAACAGTCACTGTATCACCTGGTAAAATGCGGATATAGTTCATACGGATTTTACCAGAAACGTGAGCAATTACAGTGTGCTTATTTTCAAGCTCTACTTTGAATATTCCTCCTGGCAATACTTCTAAAACTTTACCAGTCACTTCAATTGTATCATCTTTTGCCATTAAAATCACCTCTTCGTTAATATTTCATACCCATCTTCTGTTACCACTACAGTATGTTCGAAATGGGCAGAAGGCTTATCATCAGCAGTAATTACTGTCCAATCATCATCTAAAAGATAAATATCAGCTGTTCCCGCGTTAAGCATAGGTTCTACAGCAATTACCATTCCTTTTTTTAATATTGGTCCTGTTCCTTTCTTTCCATAATTTGGAACATCTGGATCTTCATGAAGTTCATTACCAATCCCATGACCTACTAATTCTTTAACTACACCTAAGTGATGCGCTAAAGCATAAGTTTCTATCGCATTACCAATATCTCCTATATGTGCGCCTTCTTTAACTTGTTTTAATCCTTCATACAAAGCCGCCTCTGTATGTTTCATTAAATGTTTTTTCTCATCTGATATATGTCCTATCGCATAAGTCCAAGCACTATCGCCGTGGTAACCTTTATAACAAGCACATATATCTAGAGTTACTATATCTCCCTCTCTTAACTTACGGTTAGAAGCAATACCATGTACAACTTCTTCGTTTATGGATATACAGATATTAGCTGGATATCCTTCGTAATGATAACAAGAAGGAAATGCTCCTCTTTTTATGATATATTCACGAGCTAGCGAATCAATTTTTTTAGTAGTAATTCCCGGTTTTAAATATGGGCTTAAATACTTGTGAGTATCACCAACTATTTCGCCAGCTACGCGCATCAATTCTATCTCTCTTGGAGTTTTTATTGAAATCATAATTATTCTCCTAAGATTTTTACAACTTGTTCATGTGTATATTCTGGAGTTACACTAGAATCAACATGATAAACATTACCTTTTTTCTCGTAATAACTAATTAGTGGTTCAGTTTTTTCAAGATATGATTTATATCTTTGTTCATAAACTTCGGCGTCATCATCATCTCTGTGAGTAAGTTTAGTATTACATACATCACATAAATCATCGTTTAGTGGCTTTGGTGCAGTATTTATATTATATACTCTCCCACAACTAGGACAACTATAACGTCCACTAATTCTTGATTTAGCTATTTCTTTATCAATATCTAAAACAATTACGTATCCTAAGTCTTTATTTATCTCTTTTAAAATTTCATCATAAGCTTCAGCTTGCGCTAAATCTCGTGGAAATCCATCTAGTATATATCCATTATCACAATCTGATTGCAATATTCTATTTTTTAAAACTTTTAATACTATTTCAAATGGAACAAATTCACCTTTATTCTGATATTCTTCAATGATTGAAGCATATTCAGTACCTTGCTTTACAGCATCTCTAAGTAAATCTCCAGTTGAAATGTGAGGTATGTGAAATTGTTCCTCTAATTTTACTGCTTCTGTTCCTTTACCAGCGGCAGGAGCAGCAATTAGAATCACACTTTTCATATTATCTTCTTCTTCCTCTAGTATAATTTCTACTTACTAATTGACTTTCAATTTGTTTATATGTTTCAAGTGCAACACCAACAACGATTAAAAGTCCAGTACCACCAATAGTAACACTTGTTGGTAAATTAGTAACCATACCAAATACTATTGGAAGTGCAGCAATAAATGTTAATCCTATAGCACCTACTACTGTTAATTTCTTTAAAACCTTTGTAATGTACTTATTTGTTTCTTCACCTGGTCTAATTCCTGGAATATATCCACCATTCTTATTCAAATTGTCAGCCATATCTTTTGGTTTAATTTGAATAAATGTATAAAAGTATGAAAAAGCAAAAATTAGTACAATATATAATATCAATCCTGTAGGTGAATTTGTTACTATCCATTTATTAATAAATAGTGTAAATCCATCTTTTTTAATAAATTGAGCTATAATACTTGGAATTGCTAATAACGCAGATGCAAAGATTACTGGAATAACCCCTGCTGAATTTAAACGGAAAGGTAAATAATTTTGTTTGCCACCAAAAGTAGCATTTGATTTATTTGCATATTGTACTGGTATTCTTCTTTCTGCATTTTCAACAAAAACGATACCTACAACAATAATTAAATAAATTAAAACATAAATTATAAATAACACAATTCCTAATAATGTTCCTTGTACACTTGAAGCATCAACAAATCCTCCCCATGCACTAGCAAACATATTTGGCATACTAGCAATAATACCTGCCATGATTATTAATGAAATACCATTTCCCACACCTTTAGCAGTAATTTGATCTCCTAACCATAGTAAGAAACAAGTACCTGCTGTTAAGATGATTGAAAATTGCATATAATCCATTGCTGTACCATTTCCAATATAAGCAAATGAATACATATAACCTTGAACGAATGTAAGTATAATACCTACAACTCTTGTAATTTGATTTAACTTAGCTCTACCAACTCCACCTTGTTCATTTAATTCACTTAAATATGGAATTATATCCATAGATAATAATTGAATGATGATTGAAGCCGTAATGTATGGACCTACACCTAAAGCGAATATTGAGAAACGCTCCATAGCTCCTCCACCCATTACATTTAAAAGTTCTAAGAAACCAAGTTGTCCAGTTAATGATTCTTTATCAATTCCTGGAACAATAATTAATGTACCTAACTTAAAGATGAATAATCCAAGTAAGGTAAATAATATTTTCGTTTGCAAATCTTTATTTTTTGGACTGAATATTTGTTTTACCGAAGCAAACATCTTAGATCACCTCAGCTTTTCCACCTAATTTTTCTATTTGTTCTTTAGCTACATTAGAAAATTTATGTGCTTTTACAACTAGTTTTTTCTCTAGTTTTCCATTTCCTAATACTTTAATTCCATCTAATTGTTTTTTTACTAATCCCATTTCTTTTAATAATTCTGGAGAAACTGTAGCTCCATCTTCAAATTTATTTAAATCACTTAAATTAATAACAGCATATTCTGTTTTAAACATTGCATTTGTAAATCCACGTTTTGGTAAACGTCTGAATAATGGTAATTGTCCACCTTCAAATCCTTGGCGAACTCCTCCACCACTACGAGCGTTTTGTCCTTTGTGACCTTTACCACTTGTTTTTCCTAATCCAGATCCAATTCCACGACCTACTCTTTTACGAGTAAATGTAGCACCTTCAGCTGGTTTCATAGTATGTAACTTCATATTATAAAATCTCCTCTACTTTTTTTCCACGAAGTTCAGCAACTTTTTCTACTGTTCTTTGTGATTTTAAAGCATCTAATGTTGCATATGCCATATTAATTTTTGTATTACTTCCAAGTGATTTTGATAAAATGTCTTTAACTCCTGCTAACTCTAAAACTGCACGTACAGGTCCTCCTGCTTTAACTCCAGTTCCGGCAGCAGCTGGTTTTAACATAACTTTACTAGCGCTTCTAACACCAATAGCTTCATGTGGGATTGTTCCATCAACAACTGATACTCTAACTACATTCTTTGTAGCGGCTTGAACAGCTTTCTTAATTGCATCTGGAACTTCATTTGCTTTTCCAGTACCAATTCCTACTTGCCCTTTTCTGTCACCAACAGCAACTGTAGCAGAGAAACGGAAATGACGACCACCTTTTGTTACTTTCGTAACACGACCAATATTGATAACTTCTTCGTCGAATAATTTTGGGCGTGGTTCTCTTCTTCTATTTTCCATGTATTTTCCCTCCTCTAGAATTCTAATCCATTTTCGCGTGCAGCATCAGCTAATGCTTTAACACGACCATGATATAGGTATCCACCTCTATCAAATGTTACTTTATTAATTTTTGCAGCTTTTGCACGTTTTGCAAGTAATGCTCCAACTTGTTTAGCAGCCTCTACATTTCCTCCATTTTCAAGTTTTAATTCCTTGTCAATTGAAGAAGCACTTACTAAAGTTGTTGCTGCAGCATCATCAATAATTTGTGCAAAAATGTTTTGATTTGATCTAAACACATTTAGTCTTGGAACAGAAGCAGTACCTACTACTTTAGTTCTAACACGAGCATGTCTAGCCTTACGTACATCATTACGAGATACTTTCTTTATCATAACATTACTCTCCTTTACTTAACTAAGATGCTTTCTTTCCTTCTTTACGTTGGATATGTTCATCTTTATAACGAATACCTTTACCTTTATAAGGTTCTGGTTCTCTTATTTTTCTAATGTTGGCTGCAAATTCACCAACTTGGCATTTATCAATACCTTTTACTGTTAATTCAGTATTGCTTGGTGATTCTAATGTAATTCCAGCAGGAATTTCAACATTTACAGGATGAGAATAACCAGCTGTTACAACTAGTTCATTACCTTTTATAGCAAAACGATAACCAACACCAATTGATTCTAGTTTCTTTTCATAACCTTCTGAAACACCAATAATCATATTTTTAATATTTGCGTTAGCAGTCCCATGGAAATTTTTAAAGTTATCATTTTTTCTTGTAACTTTTACTTCATTTCCTTCTACTACAACAGTGATATTTCTATTTACTTCTGTAGAAAGTTCTCCCTTAGGACCTTTAACACTTACAATATTACCGTTAACTGTAACGCTAACACCTTCAGGTATTGTTAATACTCTATTACCAATACGACTCATATTAATCCTCCTATCTTTCTACCATATATATGCTAAAACTTCTCCACCAAGTGATTCTTTACGAGCTTGTTTGTCAGTCATAACTCCTTTTGAAGTAGAAACGATTGCAATTCCAAGTCCATTTAATACACGTGGTAATTCTTCAGCTTTTGCATAAACACGTAATCCTGGTTTAGAAATTCTTTTAAGTCCAGTAATTACTCTTTCTTTCTTATCACTATATTTTAAGTATAATACTATAATACTTTGAACTTCGTTCTTTTTAACTTTATAATCAGCTATGAAACCTTCTTCTTTAAGTATTCTAGCAATTTCTAATTTTAATTTTGAAGCGGGTACTTCAACTTCTTTGTATCGCATTTGATTAGCATTACGAATTCTTGTAAGCATATCTGCGATTGGATCTGTTACCATATATATCCTCCCTTCATCCTACCAGCTAGATTTTCTAACCCCTGGTATTTGTCCTTTATAAGCTAGTTCTCTAAAACAAATACGGCAAATTCCATATTTTCTAAGTACAGCATGAGGTCTACCGCATCTTTCACAACGAGTATATTCACGTACTTTGAATTTTGGTTTACGACTAGCTTTTATAATCATGCTTTTCTTAGCCATAATATCCTCCTAATTAAATTACTTTTTGAATGGCATACCGAATGCAGCTAATAAATCATAAGCTTCTTCGTTAGTTTTTGCTGTTGTAACAAAAACAATATCCATGCCGCGTACTTTAACAACATTATCATATTCTATTTCTGAGAAAATCAATTGTTCAGTTAATCCTAAAGTATAGTTTCCTCTTCCATCAAATGCTTTTGGAGATACACCTCTAAAATCACGAACACGTGGTAATGTAATACTAATTAATTTATCTAAAAAGTTATACATATTTTCTCCACGAAGTGTTACTTTGCAACCAATTGCTTGACCTTCTCTAACTTTAAATCCAGCAATAGCTTTTTTAGCTTTTGTAGCAACTGGTTTTTGTCCTGTAATAATTTCTAAGTCAGCCATAGCAGCTTCTAATAATTTAGCATTAGTTGTTGCATCACCAACACCCATATTAACAACTATTTTATCTAACTTTGGAACCTCAGTTACACTTTTATAATTATGTTTTTCTCTTAAACTAGGTACAATTTCTGATACATATTTTTCCTTTAGGCGGTTCATATATACCCTCCTTCCAATTAATCAAGGTTTTCATTAGATTTCTTAGAAACTCTAACTTTTTTACCTTTTTTATCAGTTGTATGACCAACTCTAGTTCTTTTATTTGTTTTTGGATCAATCATCATCACATTAGAAGCATGAATTGGAGCTTCCATTTCAATAATTGAACCTGCAGTTTGTCCATTAGGTTTAACATGTTTTTTAACAATATTTGCACCTTCAACAACTACTTTATTTGAACATTTTAGTACTCTTGTTATTTTTCCTTCTTTACCTTTAGAAGAACCTGCAATAACAACTACTTTATCTCCTTGTTTAAAGTTCATATTCTACCTCCAACCTATAACACTTCTTTTGCAAGTGAAACAATTTTCATAAAATCTTTATCACGTAATTCACGTGCTACTGGCCCGAATACACGAGTTCCAACTGGAGATTTATCATCTTTAATAATAACGCAAGCATTATCATCAAATTTGATATAAGATCCATCTTCTCTTCTAAGACCAGATTTACTTCTAACGATTACAGCTTTTACAACCTTACTACGAGGTACTGTTCCGTTAGGAATAGCTTTTTTAACAGTCCCTACGACTATATCACCAATATTACCTGTTTTTACTTTAGATCCTCCAAGTACACGAATAACCATAAGTTCACGAGCACCTGAATTATCAGCAACTTTTAACACTGTTTGTTGTTGAACCATATTTAATCCTCCTTCTCCGTTACAATTATAAAATAACTGCTTTTTCTACTATTTCTACTAAACGGAAATGTTTTGTTTTAGATATTGGTCTTGTCTCAACAATACGTACAGTATCTCCTTGTTGAGCTAAGTTTTTTTCATCGTGAGCAGCATATTTTTTTGAATATTTAACGCGTTTTCCATACAAGTTATCTTTACGATAAGTTTCAACTAATACTGTAATAGTTTTATTATTTCCAGCACTAACTACTTTTCCAACTAATTCTTGTTTTCTTTTGTTTTCCATAATAACCTCCTAGTTTTCTTTTAGTTCACGTTCACGTAAAATTGTTTTCATACGTGCAACTAACTTTCTTAATTCACGAATTCTTGAAGGTTTTTCAAGACTTCCAGTAGCTTGGCTAAAACGTAAATTAAATAATTCTTCTTTATATTCTTCGATTTTCTTTAAAATTTCTTCATTTGATAAATCTCTGATTTCTTGATTACTCATTTACTTCACCATCTTTCTTAACGAATTTACACTTGATTGGAAGTTTGTGCATAGCAAGTCTTAAAGCTTCACGAGCTGTTGCTTCATCTACTCCACTAATTTCAAACATAATTTTTCCGCGTTTTACTACTGCTACCCATAATTCAGGTTGACCTTTACCTTTTCCCATACGAGTTTCCAAAGGTATTCTTGTTAATGATAAATGTGGGAATATGTTAATATAAACTTTTCCTCCACGTTTCATATAACGAGTCATAGCAACACGAGCAGCTTCTATTTGTTGTTGTGTAATATAGCTACCTTCCATTGCTTGTAACCCGTATTCACCGAAATGAAGAACTCTATTTCCTCTAGCTTCGCCATCGTATTTTAAACGATGTGGTCTACGATATTTAGTTCTTTTTGGAATGACTGCCATTCTCATTACCTCCTTTTTTCTTTGAGGCAAGGATTTCTCCTTTGTAAATCCATACTTTAACACCAATCTTACCATAAGTAGTATTAGCTTCTTTGTGAGCATAATCAATGTCAGCTCTTAAAGTATGAAGTGGAATATTTCCTTCAGTATATCCTTCAGTTCTTGCCATATCAGCTCCACCTAAACGACCTGATACTGAAGTCTTAATTCCTTTTGCTCCTGCTTTCATAGCGTTTCTAATAGCTCTCTTTTGAGCGATTCTAAATGAAACACGATTTTCAATTTGATGTGCAATATTTTCTGCAACTAATGCAGCTACAACATCTGGGTTTTTAACTTCCATAATAGAAATTTGAACATTTTCATCAACTAATTTAGCTAATTGACTTCTTAATTTTTCAATTTCATCTCCACCGTGTCCAATAACAACACCTGGTTTTGCAGTATGAATAATAACATCTGTTTTCTTAGCTGTTCTTTCAATAACAATACTAGATACAGCAGCATCTTTAAGTTTAGCACTTAATGCTTTACGGATTTTAACATCGTTATTTAAATACTTAGCGAAATCTTTATTACTAGCATACCAATTAGATTCCCAAGTTTTGTTAATACCAATTCTAAGTCCTATTGGACTAACTTTTTGACCCACGAGTTTTCCTCCTTACTTATTTATTGTCACTAACAACAATCTTAATGTGACTTGTTCTTTTCTTAATTGGATCTACATGTCCACGTGATCCAAATTTCATTCTTTTCATTGTTTGTCCTTCGTTAACAATTGCTTCTTTAACAACTAGGTCTTTTTTATTTAAACCTAAGTTATTTTCAGCATTGGCAACAGCAGAAACTAACACTTTTCTAGATAATCTTGAAGCTTCTTTATTAATATTTTTTAATATTTTATCAGCTTCTTCTACGCTCTTACCACGTATTAAATCTATAACTAAACGGGCTTTACGAGGTGCAATTCTAACTCCTTTTGCAATCGCATATGCTTCCATTTTAGTCCTCCTTTCTTGGTAACTGTTTTGTCTTATTTTTTACCTTTTTCATCGCCATGTCCACCAAATTTACGTGTTAATGCGAATTCTCCTAATTTATGTCCAACCATATCTTCTGTTACATAAACAGGAATAAATTCTTTACCATTATGAACAGCAAATGTGTGTCCAATAAATTCAGGATAAATTGTTGAACGGCGAGACCATGTTTTAATAACTTCTTTTTTTCCAGATTCATTTACTTTAGCTACTTTTTTTGTTAAATGAGCATCAACAAAAGGTAACTTCTTTAAACTTCTAGCCATTAATAATCATCCTTTCACTATTTTGTACGACGACGTACAATTAATTTATCACTTGCTTTTTTATTAGCACGAGTTTTGTATCCTAATGCTGGTTTACCCCAAGGAGTAACTGGACCTTTACGACCGATAGGTGCACGTCCTTCACCACCACCATGTGGGTGATCATTAGGGTTCATAACAGAACCACGAACTGTTGGTTTAATACCCATATGTCTTTTACGACCTGCTTTACCAATACTTACTAATTCATGATCTGCATTACCAACTTCACCAATAGTTGCTCTACAAGTACTTAATACTTTACGAACTTCTCCACTAGTTAAACGAAGTAATGTATATTTACCTTCACGACCTAATATTTGAACTGAACTTCCAGCAGTACGAGCGATTTGACCACCCTTACCAGCTTTTAATTCAACATTATGAACTACTGTTCCTTCAGGAATATTACCAAGCTCTAATGAGTTACCAACTTTAATATCAGTTTTAGCTCCGCTTTCAATTTTATCCCCAACTTTTAAACCTTTTGGAGCGATAATATATCTTTTTTCTCCATCGGCATAATTAATTAAAGCAATGTTAGCAGTACGGTTTGGATCGTATTCGATAGTAGCAACAGTTCCAACAACACCATCTTTATCTCTTTTAAAATCAATAATACGGTATTTTCTTTTAGCTCCGCCACCACGATGTCTCAAAGTAATTTTACCTTGATTATTACGTCCACCATTTTTCTTTAAAGTAACAACTAATGATTTTTCAGGAACTGAAGTAGTAATTTCATCGTTGATTAACTTTGACATACCACGAGTACCATTAGTCATAGGTTTGTATGTTTTTATTGCCATATATATCCTCCTTTAGATTAGTTTAGTTCGATTGAACTACCTTCTCTTAATTTAACAATTGCTTTTTTTACTTTATTTGTTTTTCCTGTATATCTACCAACTCTTTTTTTCTTTGGTTTAACATTTACAGTATTAACACTTTCAACTTTTACGTTGAATATTTTTTCTACAGCTTGTTTAATTTGAACTTTATTTGCATCTGTAGCAACACTAAATGTAATAGTGTTTTTATTTTGTGCTAAATCAGCACTTTTTTCTGTAATAATTGGCGCTTTAATAATATCTCTATAGTTATTCATTAAATAAGCACCTCCCCAACTTTTTTAGCAGCTTCTGTAGTCATTAATAATGCATCTGCACTAACTACATCTAAAGTGTTAATTTCACTTGCTTCAAGTAACATTACACTAGCAATATTACGAGTAGCTAAAATTAAATTTTCATTTAATTCATCTGCAACAATTAATACTTTTTTATTTGCTAATTTTAAATTATTTAAAATATTTAACATATCTTTAGTTTTGTTTGTTTCAAGATTTAAACTATCTACAACAACGATTGCTTTTTCAGTGTCTTTATAAGCTAAAGCTGATTTTAAAGCTAATCTTCTTTCTTTACGATTCATTTTTTTATCGTAATCTCTAGGTGTTGGTCCAAATACTACACCACCATGATACCATTGTGCTGCACGGATACTTCCTTGACGAGCACGACCTGTACCTTTTTGTCTCCATGGCTTTCTACCACCACCACTAACTTCTGAACGTGTTTTTGTACTTGCAGTACCTTGTCTTTGCGCATTTCTTGTTAATGTAATTGCATCATATAAAACAGCATCATTTGGAGTGATTCCAAATACTTGCTTTTCTAAAGTAATATCGCTAACTTTTTCACCTTTGATATTTAATACAGATAATTTAGCCATCTATATTCCTCCTTACTAGTTTTCAGCTTCTACTGGAGCTTCTGCTTCAGTTGCTTCAACTTCTTCAGATTTTTCTACCACTGGTGTTTCATTAGTTTCTTCTGCATATTTAATTAATTCTTCTGTTTCTTTTACCTTTCCAGGATTTTTAACAGCAGTCTTAATTACAACTAATGATTTTTTAGGTCCTGGTATATTACCTTTGATTAAAATTACATTATTTTCAATATCTACAGCAACAACTTCAAGATTTTGAATAGTTACTGTTAATGTACCCATATGACCTGGTAATTTCTTACCTTTGAAAACACGCATTGGTCTCATAGTTCCCATTGAACCTGGTTTTCTGTGATAATGAGAACCATGTCCCATAGGACCTCTACTTTGATTATGTCTTTTAATTACACCTTGGAAACCATGTCCCTTAGTGATTCCTGTAACATCAACAACTTCACCAGCTTCAAAAATATCAGCTTTAATTTCTTGACCTAATGAATAATTATTGATCTCTACACCTCTAATTTCTTTAAAGAAGCGCTTAGGTGTAGTCTTAGCTTTATTGGTATGTCCAATAGAAGCTTTAGTCGCTAACTTTTCTCTCTTTGTATCAAATCCTAGTTGAATAGCTTCATAACCATCATTTTCTTTTGTCTTAATTTGTGTTACCACATTTGGTTCAACTTCAACAACAGTTACTGGAACTAATTTACCTGATTTTGTAAATACTTGAGTCATTCCAATTTTACGACCTAAGATTCCTTTCATAATTTTTTCCTCCTATAAATTATAATTTAATTTGAATATCAACACCACTTGGGATATCTAAATGAGTTAATGCCTCAATAGTTTCCTTAGATGGGTTATTGATATCAATTAGTCTTTTGTGTGTTCTTCTTTCAAATTGTTCACGTGAATCTTTATATTTGTGAACTGCTCTTAAAATTGTAACTTTTTCAATTTCAGTTGGAAGTGGTACTGGTCCACTAACTTCTCCACCTGATCTTTTAACTGTTTCCACAATTTTAGCACAAGCAGTATCCAAACTTTTGTGTTCGAACGCTTTTAATTTGATACGAACTGTAGTTTTAGACATATTGTATCCTCCCTTCGCCTATATCTTAGTATAGACTAGCTCCGTGTAAAAACCCGATATATACCAAATTTTATTTATCAACTTAACCTGGCGTATCGGCAACCTCACACATCTTCGCATGCCACACATTCAAAATTATACACAATTATTGTATGAAATGCAATAGTTTTTTAGAATTTTTTTCGTTTTTTTATTTATATAAGCATAAAATTTATAGGGCGTGATAACATGAAACTAGTTCCAAGTACTCCAGCAAATATATATACATTAAGTGCAATTGTTATTGGTTATATTCTTTTAAATGATTCCAGCCCTGCCGAACAAAACTCTTTAGGTAACTGGTTTATGCTTATTGGACAAGTGCTTTGTACTAATTCTGCTCAACAGCAAGTTATAAATAATAGAAATGGAACATCAAATAAATCTAACCAACACATTATTAATGATACATTTGGTAGTGATTATACTGTGGAAAATATCGAGAAAGTAATAAGAGCCATGAAGCAAGAAATTGACAACTTAAAAAAAGGCACATAAAAAGGATATAAAAATATCCTTATTTAACAAATGGTATTAAAGCCATAAAACGTGCTTTTTTAACTTCACCAGCAATATGTCTTTGGTGTTTAGCACAAGCGCCAGTTACTCTTCTTGGTAAAATTTTCCCTTTGTCAGCACTTATATATTTTTTAATTATGTCAGCATCTTTATAATCTACAGATTTACCTGCACACATTTGACATATTTTTTTCTTTTTTCTATAAAATTCAGCCATTTTATTTCCTCCTTATTAATCTAAGAAGTTATCATCGATAGAAACACTATCGCCAAAATCTGCAAATGGATCATCAGCAACATCTACACTATTTGTTGTAGCAGTATTTTGATAATCATAAGGACTTGGTTCATTACTTGCTTGACTACGATTTTGAGATTGAGCCCTAGTTTCTAAAAATTGAACAGAGTCTGCAACAACCTCCATCGTATATCTTTTATTTCCATCTTTATCATCATAACTTCCTGTTTGAATTCTTCCTTCAACAGAAACTAAGCTACCCTTGTCTAAGAAATTACAAACATTTTCAGCTTGTTTTCTCCAAACAACAACGTTTATAAAGTCAGTTTCTCTTTGCCCTTGAGCATTACTATAAGTTCTATTTACTGCTACTGAAAATCTAGCATATGGTAAATTAGAACCTGTATATCTTAATTCTGGTTTGGCAGTTAATCTACCAATTAACATTACTCTATTCATGCGTACCTCTTTTCTTAAGCTTCAATTTTTGTAATTAAATGACGAATTACATCATTACTAATTAAAGCTAAACGATCAAATTCTTTAATAGCTTTGTCATCACTAGCTTCTAAAGTAGCTAAAAAATAATATCCACTCTTGAATTTTTTAATTTCATAAGCTAATTCTTTTTGACCTAATTCTTTTACTTTTACGTTCTTAGCTCCGTTATCAGTTAAAACTTTTTCAAATGATGCACTAACACCTTTGATTTCTTCTTCTGATAATGTAGGACGAACAATAAACATAATTTCATAGCTTGTCATATCTACACCTCCTTATGGTCTACTGGCTTTCTAAAAAGCAAGGAGTAAATTTCTTACTCGACTTTGATTATAACAGAGAAAAATATATTTGTAAACCTTATTTTAATTATATTTATTACTTTTTTTAATATACAAAAAAACTCAAATTTGTATTTTTTTTGCCATTTTCTGCACTATTAGTCCATAAAATGGCGTTTTTATGGACTAATACTATGAATAATTTTTGCACTTTTTGGGGGATAATAATAGTGTAGTAGGTGAAGTATAATGATTTTTAGTAAAGAAGACGAAAATTACATATATAATGTTATAGGTAAGAATATTAAAAAGTATCGTAAATTGAAAGGATTAACACAAGCTCAGCTTGCAGAAAAGATTGATTATTCATTATCTTTTGTTTCAAGTGTAGAAAGTAGAAAACACCAAACCTTTTCTTTAGGAGCTTTATGGCGAATTTCTTTAATCTTAGAAGTTGATATGTATAAACTTTGTATCGACGAAGATGATTTAAGAAATGTAAATAAATGTTCCTTATATAAATGCAATAAGTGTGGCAATGAAATAAAAATGCCAAAAGAAATAATTCATACCCTTAATATTATTAACCAAATGTTTGAGGATGATAACAATAAAAAACCAAAGTTTACTTGTCCTGAATGTAGAGAGGGAAAGTTAATCGTCAAAGAATAAAGAGCCAAACTTTAAAAGTCTAGCTCTTTCCTAAATTGAAATTTCAACCGCACCAAAAGGTGTGGTTTTTTGATACAATAAAAAGAGCCCCACCCGGCAAGGAGGACTCATATATGAATTATACACAATTA